>LXNI01001041.1_pt1 | contig 26981 bp, 20 predicted proteins | sample 809091 | NCBI WGS metagenome assembly LXNI01 (sample SAMN04870527, study PRJNA318959) | sponge metagenome | biome: 01000161; feature: marine sponge reef; material: water | host: Sarcotragus foetidus | place: Greece: Milos, Mediterranean Sea | collected 2013-05-29 | depth 5-7 m | reverse complement strand
CGGTGAAGCCGCCCACCACCACTGCCTCCGCCGGGGTGATTCCCGCCGCGCCGGCCATGGCCAGCATCTCGGCGTGGAGGCCGGGCGAGAACGACTCATGGGCCGGCAGGCAGGCCTCGGCCAGCTCCAGCACTGCGCCCCGTGACAAGGGCCCGCCGCTCCACAGTCCTCCGGCCACGAGTTCCACCCGGTCGCGGGCGTAGTGCCGGATCTCATCGGCGTGGGCCCGGCCGTGGGCATCGCCCATCGCCTCGGGCGATCCAGCCAGGTCGAGGTGCCTGATCGGCGGTCGCTGCATGCCCGCAGAGTACTCCCCTCCGTGTGCGTCCGGCCTTCAACGAAATGGCAGCGTCTTGTACCCGATTGGGGGCGTCTTGCTGCCAGTTCGCGATAGGGGTTGGCGCTGGGCAGGAATTGGCAGCGTCTTGTACCCGATTGGGGGCGTTTTGCTGCCAGTTCGCGACGAGGCCTGCTGGGGAGCCGGTCGCAGGCGGGCGTACAGTACCGGCGTGCCCTCCGGCCCGGCCTCTGACGCCCGATACCGGGCCCGGTCGATGTGGCTTGACACCTACCCCGGATCGCTCGGGCCCCGTCCCCCGCTCGACGGCGACACCGACACCGACGTGGCCATCGTGGGCGGCGGGTTCACGGGGCTTTGGACCGCCTACTACCTGCGCCGGCTCGATCCGACGTTGCGGGTGACGGTGATCGAGAGCGAGGTCTGCGGCTTCGGGGCCTCGGGCCGCAACGGTGGCTGGGCCATCGGCGAGCTGGCCGCCGGCATCCAGAAGTACGCGGCCCTGGCCGACCTGCCCTCGTCGCTGCGGCTGGCCCGGGCCATCTTCGACAGTGTCGACGAGATCGGACGGGTGACCGCGGCCGAGGGCATCGACTGCGGGTACCACAAGGGCGGCGTCATCCGCTGGGCCCGAAACGCTCCCCAGGCGACGCGCCAGGCCGCCCAGGTGGCCCACGACCATGAGCTGGGCCTCAACGCCGACGAGATCCGGCTGCTCAGCGCCGAGGAGGCCCGTGAGCACGGCCGGGCCACCGGAGTGCTCAGCGGTATCTTCTACGCCCCCTGCGCGGCGATCGATCCCGCCCGTCTGGTGAGGGGCCTGGCCGAGGCGGTGGAGCGCCACGGCGCGAGGATCTACGAGCAGACGGCTGCGGTCGCCATCGAGCCCGGTCGGGTGCTGACCGACCGCGGCACGGTGCGGGCCGAGGTGGTGGTGCGGGCCACCGAGGCCTACACCCGTGACCTGCGGGGCCGGAAGCGGCAACTGCTGCCCGTCTACTCGCTGATGATCGGCACCGAGGCGCTGCCGCAGTCGGTGTTCGACGAGATCGGCCTGGCCGACCGCCCCACCTTCGCGGACGACCGCTACATGGTCATCTACGGCCAGCGCACCGCCGACGACCGGATCGCCTTCGGCGGTCGGGGAGTGCCTTACCTGTACGGGTCGCGGATCAGCCCGGCCGTCGAGCAACACCACCGCTCCCACGAGCGGATCCACGAGACGCTGGTGGACCTGTTCCCCGCACTGTCGCAGGCGCAGGTCACCCACCGCTGGGGCGGAGTGCTCGCCGTGCCCCGCAACTGGACCCCCTTCGTGCATTTCGACCGGGCCGCGGGCACCGCCGGAGCGGGCGGATACGTGGGCGAGGGCGTGGCGCCGTCCAACCTGGCCGGACGCACGCTGGCCGACCTGATCTGCGGCACCGACTCCGAGCGGGTCGACCTGCCCTGGGTGGGTGTCCGCCACCGGCGCTGGGAGCCCGAGCCCTTCCGATGGCTGGGGGTGCGGACCAGCCGCTGGATCATGGCCGGCGCCGACATGTACGAGTACCGCACCAACCGGGAAGCCAAGGCCGCAGTAGCCCTAGCGCGCAAGATCCGCAACGACTGACACCCTCCGATGTCGAGTGGGAGAATCGGCGGATAGGCACGGACACCCGACCTGCCGGCGGGATAATCTGGCCCATGGCAAACAACGCTGAACTGGCTGAACGCTACGCCTCGGCGCTGCCCAGCTTCCTGCACCTGCTCCATGACGAGCCGGTGTCGATCGACAGGGGTCAGGGCAGCTACGTGTGGGACGTCGAGGGCCGCCGGTACCTCGACTTCTTCGGCGGGGTGCTCACCACCATGATCGGCCACGCCGAACCGAGCGTGGTGGCCGCGGTCCAGGAGCAGGCGGCCAAGGTGATGCACACCTCCACGCTGTACCTGAGCGAGCCGATGATCGCCTTCGCCGAGGACGTGGCCCGGGTGTCCGGCATCGACGACGCCCGGGTGTTCTTCACGCCCTCGGGGAGCGAGGCCAACGACGCCGCGCTGCTCATGGCCACCGTGCACCGCGGCTCCAACCAGATCCTGGCCATGCGCAACAGCTACCACGGACGCTCCTTCGCAGCCCAGGCCGTGACGGCCCACCGCAACTGGTCGACCACCAGCCTCACCGGCCTCAACGTGACGTTCGTCCAGGGTGGATACCGGCTTCGCAGTCCGTTCCGCCACCTCGACGACGGTGCCTACACCTCCGCCTGCGTCGACGACCTGGTCCAGCTCCTCGACATGACCACCTCGGGGGATGTGGCCGCCATGATCGCCGAGCCCATCCAGGGGGTGGGCGGGTTCGCGGTGCCCCCCGACGGCTTCTTCGGTGCCATGGGCAAGGTGCTCGCCGCCAACGACATCCTGTTCATCTCCGACGAGGTGCAGACGGGCTGGGGCCGAACCGGCGACCACTTCTGGGGCTACGAGGCCCACGGCATCGTGCCCGACATGCTCACCTTCGCCAAGGGTGTCGGCAACGGCATCACCCTCGCCGGTGTGGTGGCGCGGGCCGAGATCTGCGACTCCATCGGTGCGCTGCAGTTCTCCACCTTCGGCGGCAACCCGCTGTCGGCCGCCGCGGGCCGGGCCACGCTCCGGCGGGTGCTGGAGGACGACCTTCAGGCCAACGCCCTGGCCATGGGACGGCGGCTGGTCGACGCGCTGACACCTGCGGTGGAGAGCAGCGACTTCGTGGCCGAGCTGCGGGGCCGGGGGCTCATGCAGGCTCTCGAGTTCGTGCACCCGGGCTCGATCGAGCCCGATTCGGCCCGGGCCGGCAGAGTGCTCGAGGAGTGCCGCCGGCGAGGCCTGCTCGTCGGCAAGGGCGGCCTCTACGGCAACGTGATCAGGATCACCCCCATGCTCAACGTGACCGAGGCCGAGATCGACGAGGGAGCGACCGCGATAGTGGACGCAATAGCCGCCGCTGACGCCTGAGGGGCCCCGCCTGGACGGAGTTGCTCTCCAAGTCCGAAAACCAATGCCCTCGGATTCCGAATTTAGCTGCCCTCCAAATACGAAAGATATTGCCCTCGTATAACGAGTTTGTTGCTAGAATCGGGGTGTGACGCACCCTGTTCGGCGGCGTGCTCTCGAGCTGGTGAGCTCGCGTCTCCAGGACGAGCCCGTCGTAGCCCTCCAGGGGCCGCGCACTGTGGGCAAGTCGACGCTGTTGGCCGAGGTGGCCCGGCGTCGTGGGGTCGATGTGATCGATCTCGACCAGCCGGCGATGAAGGACGCCGTCGCTGCGGACCCAGCGATCTTCGTATCCGGCCCGCCGCCGGTCTGCGTAGACGAGTTCCAGAAGGCATCCGTAGTGCTCGATGCCATCAAGGCCGAGCTCAATCGTCACCTGGCGCCAGGCCGGTTCGTGATCACCGGCTCCACACGGTTCGATGCACTGCCTCGGGCCGCGCAGGCTCTGACCGGCCGTATCCACATCATCGATCTGCTGCCGTTCTCGCAAGGGGAGATCGCAGGCCGCGCCGAAGACTTCCTCAAAGTTGCGATGACAGATCCCGACGCACTGGTGACGCCCCATCGCTCAACGACGGTACGGACCGATTACATCGAGAGGACCTGCAGGGGCGGGCTGCCGCTGGCCGTTACCCGCAGCGGATCCTCCCGCGACCGCTGGTTCGACGACTACGTGCGGGTGTCGCTGGCCCGCGATGTGACCGACCTGTCCAAGATACGGCAGGGGGCTCTGCTGCCTGCGCTGCTGAAGCGTCTCGCCGGTCAGACGGCGCAGGTGCTGAACATGGCCGCGGCGGGCCGCGCCGTCGGCCTCGAGGCGCGGACGGCGGAGGCATACACCAAACTGCTCGAAGACCTGTTCCTCGTCCGTCGACTCGATGCGTGGGGTCGAACTCTCCGGGCCCGCGCCGCAGCATCGCCGAAGATCCATGTGCTCGACAGCGGGCTTGCGGCCCGTCTGATGGGCGTCACTCCTCGCAAGCTCGCCCGTCTTGATCGAGTTGCCTTGAGCGAGTTCGGTCATCTCCTGGAGACGTTTGCGGTGGGCGAGATCCTCAAGCAGGCATCGTGGCAGAGCGACGTTGCCAGTGTGGGTCACTGGCGCACCCACGACGGCCATGAGGTCGATCTCGTGGTCGAACACAGCGACGGAGCAGTCACCGCATTCGAGGTGAAGGCTGCGAGCCGGGTCAATCAGAGCGACGCCCGCGGCCTGCGAGTCCTTCGGGACGCTCTCGGAGACGCCTTCGGAGTGGGGATCGTCCTCACCACTGGCGAACTCACCTACCGCCTCGACGATCGGATCATCGTGGCGCCGGTCGATGCGCTCTGGCGTGAGCACATCTGACCTCGCCGGCGAATCGCCTAGCCTCGCCAAGGGAAGCATCCCCTCCGGCCTCCGCGGTGTCGACGTCATCGTTGGCGGGCCTCCAGCGTCAAAGCCGGAAACCATCCCAGATGCAGTCCGAAAGAACCGGGATCCCGTCGCGAAGTCACACCCAACACACCAGGCGATCAGTCATCGGTGGCCGTCGACCTGGCTACATTGCCGCGTGTGAGCGAGACCGCAGACCGAATCGAGAAGTTCTTGGATGACAATCCACGAGGGACTCTGTGGGTGGTCACCGGGTATGCCTCTGAGTACGGGCTTGCGTGGCTGCAACATCGGACCGGGGCGCGTCCTGTGCGGATGCTGGTAGGCGACATTGGTGCGTTTGCCAGTCACTCGCAACATGACCGGGCTGAGGCGATCCAGTTCCTCGGGCGCCCCGATGTTGCTGTCGGAACTCGCTACGGTCCAATGGTTCACGCCAAGGGCTGGATGGTGGAGCCCGATCCCGCCGCGAGCGTCACCGGCGGGGTGCTACACGGGTCGGCCAATCTGACCAAGAATGGCCTGCATCGAAATATGGAGTTGATGAGCGAGGTCGCTTCAAGCGACGTCGAGGAACTTCGTGCGAAGATCCGCGACACTGTGGAGCACGGTCAATCCATGAAGGTCCAGCTTCTGGAGCGGCTCGGAGCGCTGCCGACGACCGTAGCGGAGGACACTTCGAAGGACTCGCCCCGATCGCACCGCTGGCAAGGATCGCCGATAGTGCGACCGGCGGGCCGCAGATTCTCTTTCAGAACGCATCGTCGATCACACCGCGGGCGAGGATCGCCGATAGTGCGACAACTCGCCATGCCACTCGCATTGATTGTCGCTGGCTTTCTGGTCTTGAGGTTTGTGCTCCCGCTGGCAACCGACCTGCTGTCGGATGCACTGGCTCCCGCTGATGGCTCGGAGTCTCCCGCTGGTCGTGCTCCTGCGGCTCCAGCCCCTTCGGTCGCCGGGGAGCCGTCCGTTGGGACTGGGCCCACCGTACAATTCACTCGTCGGGTCGGTGAGGACGACGCTGCGGCATCCACTTTGTCGGCAACATTGGCAGAGCGACCCTTGGTCAGTTCGACTGCGCCGCCTCAGGGCTGGGTGCCGGCGGTGGATGGCATCGCCTCCAGCTACGGCGAGCCCGACCGCGCCGATCTGCAATGGGTGGCATGGCAGCCGGGCTGTCCATCGTGCGAGGCGGGCGCGACGCTGACCCGGGTCGGTTCCTACGCGTATCCGTTCAACGGCAGCGTCACGGGCTCCGGTGGGTCGACCCGGCCCATGCTGTTGTCAGCCTGCTTGCATCGCGAGCGGTCGGGTCCGCTCATCAACTGGAACCGCGACATGAGCGAAGACCGCGTGGTATCCGTCTGGGCCGACGGCGAGAGCGTGGATCCGGGTCTGTGGTGGGTCGGCGGACCCGACAGCGCTCTCACGATCCCAGAGCCGGCTGCGTTTCTAGGAGTTCTCGATGGCGCTCGGGAACTTCGAGTCGTCACCTCTGCCGGCCTCGACGCTACGTTCGCCGTGGAGGGATTCTTGACGACACCGGTGCAGGCCAATCTCGACCACTGCGGCCATTATCCGTGACCGCCGCAGGTGGGGCCGGCACGGTTGAGCACCGTACTGCTGACCCCACCGCCACAGGGACACGCTGGGTACTGACCTGCATTTCTCCAGCCACCGGTTGCCGGTGATGAAGACGAGTACCGCTCAAGCCGTCGAGCGCTCGAAGGGGCTATTGAGGTTGGCGTCGACCTCGATCGCGTGGGCAAACTGACGACGAACGTCCCGGCCTGAGACCTGCCTAGGACGGCTCCAGGTGGGCGGTGGCGCCCCGACCGAGCACCCGCAGGAATGCGCCGGCCCGGGGCTTCGGGTAGAAGAAGCTCGACTTGGGCGGCATCCGGCTGCCCTCGTCGGCCACCGACAGCAGCTCGTCCACCGACAGCGGGTACATCACGAAGCCGATCCGGCCGGAATCCTCGCAGCGTCGGATCAGCTCGTCGAGGCCGGCGGTGTCGGGGACGTAGTCCACCGTGCCCGTGGCCGCCAACTCCTCGGCCCCCAGCACCGGGTCCAGCACCAGCCGCCGCAGCCGGTCGACGTCGAGCGCGTCGAGGGCACCCGCTTCGGAGTCCGGCGGGGGCAGCGTCAACCGGTGCCAGGCTCCCGCTGCGTACACCCCTACCTCGCCGCGATGCCTGGGCCGTGCGTCCTCCGCGCTGGGCACACGCTCCAGTTCACCGCCCATGTAGCTGGCTCGGGAGCGCAGCGCCCACAGGCAGTCGTCGAGACTGTCGTGCTGCTGGTCGGCCACCACGCGGTGGTAGGCCTCGACGTGGAGCTGGCTGTGGGGGAACACCGCCGCCAGCGTGCGGGCCATAACGGGGTTGTCGGGTTCTCGTGACAGGGCTCGCTGGGCGGCGGCCGAGCGATGATGCCCGTCGGTCACGTACAGCACCTTGCCGGCCAGCGCCTCCAGCAGCTTGTCGGTCAGTTCGGCGGGAACCGTCCAGATCCGGTGCTGGACCAGCTGCGAGCCGAACTCCAGATCGGGCGGTGCCAGCCCTGCGGCCTCGTCCAGCAGGGCCGCGTACTCCGAGTCGGCCCACGCTCGGGCCGTCAGCGCCACCGGGTGCGAGGTGGCACCCACCCCCATCAGGTGAGAGGTGAGCAGCTCGGCGTGCTCCTCCCGCACGCCCTCATGGATGCGGATGCGGCCGTCGTCGAATCCGCCGACGGCCACCGTGCAGATCAGACCGGTCTGGGAGCCCCGTGCGTGGGTCAGGCGGTAGAGGTAGACGGCGCGCCTACCCGTGGGGGCGAATACCTCGGCGTCGAGCAGTCGGGACAGGGCTGCTGCCCCCTGTGTCACGAGCCTGTTCAGAGAGAGGTGCTCGTCGCCGACCCGGTCGAGGTTGCTGCGGGTCACGTTCACGTAGCTGTACGGGTTCTCCCTGACGATCGAGCGTCGCTGGCCCGCGGTCAGGTTGTCGTAGGCGCGGCTGATCACCCGGTCGGCCCATTCCGGCTTCACGAGCCAGCCCTTGAAGGGCGCCAGCATCGGCTCTGTCGGGGTCATGCGTCGAACACCGATACATGGATCACGTCGGGGAGGGCGCGGACTGCGTCCAGCAGTTCGTCTTCGACGGTTCCGGCCACGTCGATGGTCGCGACCGCGGCCACCGAGCCCGCGAAGATCTGGTTGCGCATGGTGGCGACGTTGAGGCTGCTGCGGCGCAACTCTTCCAGCACGGCGGCCAGCACCCCCACCCGGTCGTAGTGCCGGATACTGAGAGTGGCCGTGCGCTTGGGCGTCTGTTCGAGGTTCACGCAGTTGACGACCGAGCCGGTGCGGTACGCCTCGATCACCTCGGCCGTGCCCTCGGCCACCGCCTCCTGGGCCTGGCGGGTGGAGGCTCCGATGTGGTGGGTGGCGACCACCTTGGGGTGCTGGGCCAGCGCGGAGTCGACTGCGCCGGACCCGCCGGCGGGCTCGTCCGCGAACACGTCCACACCCGCCCTCATGTCGGTCGAGTCGAGCGCGGCCAGCAGGGCCTCCTCGTCGACGACCTCACCCCTGGATGTGTTGATCAGCACCGAGTCCGGCTTCATCGCGGCGAGGAATCGGGCATCGACTATCCCGGTGGTCTCGGGTCCGCCGGGCACGTGCAGCGACACGATGTCGCTGGTGGCGAGCACCGAGGCCTGGTCAACGAGGGTCTGAACGCCGATGTCGCTCATGCGCTGGCGCACGTCGTGAGGTCTCGGCTTGTCCTCGGCGACGACCGTGAGCCCGCAGGCGGCGGCCCGGCGGGCCACCTCCAGCCCGATGGCGCCCATCCCGATGATGCCCAACGTCGCGCCGTGCAGGCCCCGGGCCTTGCTGTAGGCCTTCTTGTTCCATTGCCCGGCCCGCACGTCAGCGGCGGCGTCGGCGATGTGGCGATCGATGGCGAACATCAGTCCCAAGGTCAGCTCGGCAACCGCGATGGCGTTGCGCCCGGGCACGTTGCACACGAACACGCCGAGTTCCGAGGCGCGCTCGCAGTCGATGGTGTTGGTGCCGGCGCCGGCCCGCACCACCAGTCCGAGGTCGGTGCCGGCCTCGATGGTCTTGGCGGTCACCCGCGTGCTGCGCACCACGAGCACGTCGAAGCCGGCGACATGGGCGGGCAGTTCCTCAGCGGTGAGCGAGGGTCGCAGCGTGCACACGTCGCCGCCGGCGCGCAGCCGCTCAACGGCGGCGTCGGACAGGCCGTCGGCGAACAGGATCCTCATGCTGCTCCCACCTCGGAATCTCTCAATCGGCGCGCTTCGAACCCGAGACGCACTGTTTTGGAACAGTTCCGTATGTTGGAACGGCCATCGTAGGCCCGCGATGTCTACCCTGTCGAGACCGTCAAACGACAAGAATCGACGATTTTTCAGCCCCGACAGGAGGACGATGACCGAGCATTCCCAACTGGGTGACTTCGAGCGGACCGGGGGCGGGGCGGTGCTGATGGACGGCAACCGGCTGCGGGACGAGATCGTCGCTGATCTCAATGCGGAGATCACTGCGGCGGGGAGCCCTGAGGTCTGCCTGGCCACTGTGCTGGTGGGCGACGACAAGCCGAGTCGCATCTACGTGCGCAACAAGCAGCGCAAGGCTGCGGAGGCAGCCATGGTGTCGCGCCATGTCGAGCTGGGGGCCGACGCCGCCCAGAGCGAGGTGGAGGAGGCGGTCAGGGACCTGGCTTCCGATCCCGGCGTCCACGGGATACTGGTGCAGCTCCCGCTGCCCGCGGGGCTCGACGCTGATGCCGTGCTGGAGCTGATTCCGCCGGAGAAGGATGTGGACGGGTTGACGCCGCGGTCGATGGGCCGCCTGGTGCGCGGTCAGCCTGGGCACGTGCCGTGCACGCCGCTGGGGGTCATGCGCCTGCTGGACCGCTACGGGGTGCCGACCTCGGGCGCGCGCGCCGTTGTGATCGGCCGCTCCACTCTGGTGGGGCTCCCGCAGATTCTGCTGCTGGGCCGCAAGGGCGTGGACGCCACGGCCACGCTGGCCCACAGCCGCACGCCCGAGCTGCCGGCGGTCTGCCGGCAGGCCGACATCGTCGTGGCCGCGGCCGGCATGGCCCGGCTGGTCACCGCGGACTTCGTGAAGCCGGGCGCGGCGGTGATCGACGTGGGGATCTCGCGCACGGCCGACGGCATCGTCGGTGACGTTGACTTCGAAGCGGTGCAGGAGGTGGCCGGCGCGGTGACGCCCATGCCGGGCGGCACCGGTCCCATGACCATCGCCTGCCTGCTGCAGAACACCCTGGCCGGGGCCCGGATGCTGGGAGCCTTCCCGAGCTAGTCCCCCGGCCGGCCGTGAGCCTCCGGAACTTCGCCTTCGCGGGGTGCCGGCCTATCCACTCGGCCTCCAACCGCCAGCCTTCTAGACGATGTCCATGTGACGGCGGATGGCCCAGTTGAACATGTCCCAGCCGTAGCCCTCGACGACGATGTCGGCTCGGACGGGCCCGGTGGCATTGCCCGAGATGGGCACGGCATGGCGGGCCTTCATCTGCACTTCGGCCACCCGCTCCATCAGTACGAACCATCCGATGGCGTCGGCGGGGCTGGAGCCGACGGTCAGCAGTCCGTGATTGGTGAGGATGACGGCCCGGCAGTCGCCGAGGGCGACCGCGATGCGTTTGCCGCCGTCGCAGGAGAGGACGTGAACCTCTTCGTCGTCGAAGAGGGCGTGGTCCCCGTAGAACAGCGCTGACTCCTGGCTTATGGGCTCGATCATGCGGCGTTCCGCCGAGAAGGGGGTGCCCCACGGTGTGTGGCTGTGCGCGGCGGCGGTCACATCGGGCCGGGCCTCGTGGATGGGGTGGTGGATGTGGTAGCCGGAGTTGTTGATGCGGGCCGGACGCCCCTCCTGGTCGATTGCCTTGCCGTCGGGAGCGACCAGCACCATGTCATCGGGCTGAGCACGCTCGAAAACGACCCGGTGGCGCACCATCCACATGTGGTCGTGCTTCTCGGTGTCGCGGCAGGTGATGTGGCCGTCGCCCAGTTCGGCCCAGCGCAGCGTCCCGAAGAGCCTGTAGGCGGTGGCCAGGTCGTCCAGTAGCCGGGCCCGCTCAGCGACAGGATCGGCCAGCACCGGCTCCACCGCCGGCCACTCGTGACGAGACCCAGCCATCACCCCATTCTGCCACCGGCCAGGCACCAGCCGTCAAGGGTCGCGCTCGGCTTGGTGCCAGACGCGGTGTCTGTGGACCGATCCTTCCTCTTGGCCTGTGGTTCGGACAGCCGTGGCCTGAAGCGGCCAGTTGTAGGGTCGGCATTCCCTCTGCCAGTGGCTGCGGGTCGCAGCGGCTCGGCTTCTGGCGCTGGTTCGGCTTCAGGCGGTTCGCTTGTGCGCCACGACGCTGCCTGGCGGCGCGGCCGCATCCGTCCGGGCGACAGGTTCCGGCGCGCTCACGGCACGCACGGTGTCCTCCACGGGACTCAGCTCGGCGATGCGCTTGGAGTCCGACACCGCACCCAGGTTCTCGAAGCGCCGGGCCTGTGGCAGAACCCGACCCTCGAAGGAGCCGACGCCGCGGTTGTAGGCAGCCAGGGCCCTGCCGAGGCCTGTGCCCATGTCGTCCATGTGCTCGGCAAAGACGCGCAGCCGGTCATAGAGCTCGTTGCCGAGGTCCGCGATCTCCTGAGCGTTCTCCTGCATGTCCTGCTGCTGCCATGCCAGCGCCACCGTCCGCAGGAACGCGAGCAGCAGACCGGGCGTGGCGATGAGCACGCGGTGCTCCTGCCATGCCTGCTCCCACAGCGTCGGCTGCACCTTCATCGCTGAGTCGAGGATCGGGTCGGCCGGAACGAACATCAGCACGAAGTCGGGTGATCCCGCGACGGCGTCGGCGTAGTCCCGCGCACCGAGGTTCTTGGCGTGCTTGGAGATCGCCGTGGCGTGGTTGGTCAGCAGAGCGCGCTCCTGGCCGTCGTCGGTGGCCTCGTGGGCCTTCAGGTAGTTGTCCAGCGGAGCCTTGGCGTCGATCACGACCTTGAGACCACCCGGCACGCTCACGACTGCGTCCGGACGCACCACGCTCCCCGGGACCGGCACCGTCTGCTGGGGAAAGTAGCTGATGTGCTGCTGCAATCCCGAGAGTTCCAAGATGTTGCCCAGCTCCTGCTCCGCCCACTGGCCCCGGATGTTGGGAGACCGCAGTGCTTCGCTGAGACTCCCGGCGACCTTCTGGAGCGACGCGATCTGCGAGGTCAGCCGCCCGTAGGCGTCGGCGCGCTTCTCCTCGATCTCATTGGCGTGCGTGCCTAGCTTCTCCAGGCTCTCGCGGATGGGCCCGACCATGCTGTCGATGGCATCCTTGCGCTGCTCGAGTTCGGCCGCGCTGAGCTGCCGTTGGCTGTCGAACTGCTCCTTGGCCTGCCTGAGCAGAGATTCCGTGCTCTCCTTGAGGACCCCTGCGGCCAGGCCCCTGAACTGAGTGTCGAGCTGCTCACGAGCGGCGGCCAACTCCTCGGTGCGGGCATTGTGAGCTGCCTTGACGGCGGCGAGTTCGGCGTGGGCCCCGCCGAACTCTTGGCGGGCCAAGTCCCGCTCACGGCGAGCCTCGTCACGCTCATCCCGGAACTGCGTCACCTCCCGTTCGCGCTCCTCGAGTTGAACGCTCAGCCGGGCCATGTCCCCAGCGGTGCCGGCCGCTTGAGACGGTCGTCTGTTCCGCAGGATTACCGCCCCTGCGACCACGACGGCGAGGGCGGCGATGAGCACGATTGCTGCTGTCGGTTCCATGAGCACGAAAGTACTTGCCCCCTGTGACATCACCGGTGATGCCTCGTGTTCCCATCAAGCAAGAGGCCGCGCAAATTGCCGGGACCATGGCGTGCGCGGGAGATGCAAACCCGCTGCGTCGGGGTGGGGTGTCTCCCGCTCTTGTTCGTTGCGTTCACGGGCCGCTGGGGCGACGGTCACGCCCGGATGTACCGGTGTCGCTCGCCTGCTCGCCCGGCCTCTTGGACGGACGCTGCTCGTGCCCGGACCCAGCAGGCGAACCGTTGGTCAGTAGCGCGTTCAGAACAGGAGGCCGCAGTGGGCGAGGGGCGGGTGTTGGGCGGATGCGGCGGCAGCATGGGCTCGTCTCCCGCACTCGGGCGCTTGCCGAGGGCATGACCCGCCGCCAGACTGATCGCCGCGTGAGCCCGGGCGTTTGGGGACGCGAGGCTTCGGGCGTGTACCGGCGCGAGGCCGTGCCGTACACCGGCCGCTCGAGGCAGCTCGCATTGTGCATGGCACATGGTGCGGCCAGTCATCTGAAACATCATGACAAATAATGGTCTATAGTTATAATATTATTGTAGTCATGCCGTAGTCATGCCACAGAGAGGCGGTTGTGGGCGAGGAGCGGGTTCTGAGGCGAATGAAGCGACAGCACGGGCTCACTACTCGCGCCCAGGCGCTTGCTGATGGCATGACCAAGTCCAAGATCGACCATTGTGTGCATACGGGCGGTTGGACACGCGAGGCTCGAGGGGTATACCGGCACACGGCAGTGCCGTCCACCCCGCTGTCGAGGTTGCTCGCGGCGTGCCTGGCTCACGGGGGACTCGCCAGCCACCGGTCGGCGGCCGCCCTGCACGGCATCGAGGGGTTCAAGCTCGACCGAGTCGAGTTGACGGTACCCCCCGGCAAGCGCCCGTCGATGGCGGGCGTGAGGCTTCACCGTTCGAACCAGATGAGCTTGGCCAAGCCGACGGAGCGACAGGGTGTGCCCTGCACGGGCAGGGCCCGGACTGTGTTGGACCTAGCCGCCGTGGTCACGCGCGAGCAGTTGGAGCGCGTGATGGACGCCGTGCTGCGGGACCGGCTCCTTCGGCCGTCCGATCTCTACGCAGTGCTCGCAACTCACGCCCGGCGAGGTCGCCAGGGGTGCGCCACGCTGCGCGCCGTGCTCGACGACCGTCTGGGCGACGACCCCGTCCCGCTGAGCGAGTGGAGCCGGATGGTCGAGGACCTGCTGGTCGCCTCAGGACTCGCCCGTCCCCGCCTGGAGCACCGGATCTACGATGGCGCCGGCGTGTTCCTTGCCCAAGTCGATCTCGCCTACCCAGCCCATCGTGTGGCCGTCGAGCTCGACAGCGTCCGGTATCACTTGAACCGCGAGTCCTTCGTCGCTGATCCGCGGCGACGAAACCGTCTCACCGTCGCCGATTGGAAGGTGCTGTCCTTCACCTGGGAGGACTACATGAATTGTCCGAGCGCGCTATGCGGCGCAGTCGCCGCCGCATGCGGCTCTCCCCAGCATTCTCGATGTAGTTGACCCCACCAGACCGGCACAACTACATCGAGAACGGCGAGGCGAGGGAGGCGACGCCGCTAGTGGCGGTGGTGGGAGGCTTGCCAGGAGGCGGTGGCCCCGACCTGGTTGAAGGTGAACACGTGCAGGCCGGTCACGTTCAGCTCCTCCAGGGCCGGGCTCAGCGCGGTCAGCAGGTGGTCGGGGCTGTAGTTGGGGGACGTCATCAGCTTTGTTATGGCGGCCCGGTTCTTGCGCAGGTAGCGCAGCGAGGGCCCGACGCCCAGACGCGCTCCCATCGTGAGCAGCTTGGACCTCTCGACCACGCCTGAGATGCCCAGATGCACCGGCAGCTTCAGCCCTGCGGCCCGCTCCGCCCGCAGCCAGTCCTCGATACGGCCCGGGTCGAAGCACATCTGCGTGCTGCAGTAGCCCTTCACCCCCGCCTCGGCCAGCAACTCCTGCTTGGTGTGCAGCGCCTCGTGCAGGACACCGTCGTCGATCAACGGGTGGCCATGCGGATATGCCGTCACGCCGATAGTGCTCAGCCCGTGGTCGCATTCGAGCAGGTCTCGCAGGCACGAGGCCGCGTCGGGGTAGGCGCCCGGCGACTCCACGTCGCCGCCGACCAGGAACACGGTCGACACCCCGGATGACCGCAACCAGCCCGCCAGCTCGACCACCCGAGCCCGGTCGGGCACCAACCGGGCCGACACGTGCGGGATCGCCACATGGCCCAGCCCCAGCAACCGCTCGGTGATCTCGCAGGTGGCGTCCTGGCCCTTCACCGGAGATGCCGTGACCGACACCGTGGAACCCTCGGGCAGCGCCTCGATGGCCGCTTCGAGACTCTTGAGCGGTATGACCTCGAAAGTCAGCCCGGCGATGAGCCCGAGGCGGTGAAGCCGAGCCGCGAGGGATTCCGAGACCAACGGCGTGAGTCGAAGTCTTGCCATCGTCGGTGCCGTCGGACCCTCAGCTGAGGCCGACGATGTTGCCGTCGGCGTCGATGTCGATGCTCTTGGCCGCCGGAACCCGGCCCAGCCCCGGCATAGTGCGCATGTCGCCGCAGATGGGGTACACGAACCCGGCCCCCACCGACGCCCGCACCTCGCGCACCGGCAGCGTCCAGCCGGTCGGCGCGCCCTTCAGCGAGGGATCCGACGAGACCGACAGGTGGGTCTTGGCGATGCACACCGGCAGGTTCCCGAACCCGGCCTCGGTGTAGGTGGCCAGCTGCTTGTCGGCGGTGGCGGAGTACTCCACCCCGTCGGCCCCGTACACCCGGGTGGCCACCGTCTCGATCTTGGACTTGAGCGACGCCTCGTCGGGATACAGCACCGCGAACTCGCTGGGCTCCTCGGCCGCTTCGGCCACCGCCTCGGCCAGCTCCGTCGCGCCCCGACCGCCGTCGGCGAAGTGGGTGGTCACTGCGGAGCGGGCGTCGTACTCGGCCGCGATCTCCCCGATGGCGGCGATGTCGGCCGCGTGGTCCTCGGGGAACACGTTGATGGCCACCACCGGCGTGCAGCCGTGGATGCGCATGTTCTCGAGCTGCTTGCGCAGGTTGGCGCCCCCGGCGTGGACCTCGTCGGGGTTCTCGGCCAGCAGCGCCTCCGGCAGCGGCCGCCCGGCCACGATCTTGTGGTTCCCCGAGTGGGCCTTGAGGCCCCGCACGGTCGCCACGAGCACGGCCGCGTCCGGAGCGATGCCCGAGTAGCGGCACTTGATGTTGAAGAACCGCTCGGCGCCCATGTCGGCGCCGAAGCCGGCCTCGGTGAGCAGGAAGTCCGACGTGCGGATGCCCACCTGGTCGGCCACGATCGACGAGTTGCCGGTGGCGATGTTGCCGAACGGCCCGGTGTGCACCAGTGCCGGCGTGTTCTCCAGCGTCTGCATGAGGTTCGGCTTGATGGCCTCCCGCAGGATCACAGCCATCGATCCGGCCACGCCGATCTCCTCGGCGGTCACCGGTGTGCCCGCCTTGGTGTAGCCGACCACGATGCGGCCCAGCCGGGCCCGCAGGTCGTGCAGCCCGGTGCACAGCGCCAGCGCGGCCATCACCTCGGACGCCGCGGTGATGTCGAAGCCCGACTCGCGGGGCACGCCGTCGAGCCGTCCGCCCAGTCCCAGCGTGATGTTGCGCAGGGCCCGGTCGTTCACGTCCAGGACCCGGCGCCAGGTGATGTTGTGGATGTCCAGGCCGAGTTCGTTGCCGTGGTACAGGTGGGCGTCGACCATGGCGGAGCACAGGTTGTGGGCCGCGGTCACGGCGTGCATGTCGCCGGTGAGGTGCAGGTTGAACAGCTCCATGGGCACGACCTGGCTGTAGCCGCCGCCGGCGGCTCCGCCCTTGATCCCGAACGTGGGGCCCATCGAAGGCTGCCGGATGGCGATGGTGGCGCTGCGGCCTATGTGCTGGAAGGCCTGGCCCAGTCCCACAGTCGTGGTCGTCTTGCCCTCGCCGAGGGGGGTGGGGGTGATTGCGGACACCACCACATAGCGGGCCTTGGGCCGGCCGGCGGAGGCCATGGCCTCGACTGCGTCGAGGCTCACCTTGGCTGCGCCGGCGCCGTAGGGCTCCAGCATCTCGGCCGGGATGCCGGCGTCGGCGGCGATGTCGCCGAGCGGCTTCAGCTTGGCCTGGGAGGCGATCTCCAGGTCGGTCGGAAATGGCATCGTTGCCGTTCCTTTCGGAGCTGTCGGGCGCGGTTGCCCGCGCCAACCGGAGTGTTGGCGCGGAACCACCCCGGAGGGTAGCTTGTCGTTCCGCATCTCGGAACGATTCCGCATTACAGAACACACAGCGGTGGCTGTCCGGGAACGGTCACCGTCGGGCGAGGCAGGTCGGCGGCTGGCCGTGCCCGAGGACCCAATGAGGGAGGACTGCACGTGAGCGACTTTCCGACCAGCGCCAAATGCGTGGTGATCGGGGCCGGCATCGTCGGCAACTGCCTGGTGGGCCACCTGACGAAGCTCGGCTGGAACGACCTCGTGCTAATGGAAAAGGGCCCGCTGCCCAACCCGGGCGGCTCGACCGGACACGCCTCGAACTTCATCTTCCCGGTGGACCACAACAAGGAGATGTGCCTGCTCGGGGTGCAGAGCGCCAACCAGTACCGGGACCTCGACCTGTCGGTGGACTCCGGCGGGATCGAGGTCGCCCGCACCCCCGAGCGGATGGACGAGCTGCAGCGGCGTATGACCTCGGCCACCGCCTGGGGCGTGGAGGCCCACCTGCTCACCCCGGCCGAGGTCGGCGAACTCTGCCCCTTCATCAACACCGACATCGTCCTGGGAGGCTTCTACTGCCCGACCGTGTCGGTGGTCGACTCCCTCGAGACCGGCACCGTCATGCGCCGCCTGGCCACCGACAACGGGTGCCGGGTGCTGGCCAACACCGAGGTGCTCGACGTGCTCACCGAGCCCGGCCCGAACCCGGGCGACCGCACCGTCAAGGCCGTGGTCACCAGCGCGGGCACCATCGAGGCCGAGTACGTGGTGATCGCCTGCGGCGTGTGGTCCAACCGCATCGCCAACATGGCCGGCGCCTACATCCCGCTGGTGCCGGCGGTGCACCAGATGGCCGATGTAGGACCGATGGACATCCTGGCCCAGACCGGCAACGAGATCGGCTACCCGATCGTGCGCGACATGGACACGTTCTGCTACGAGCGCCAGACGGCGGGCTCGATGGAGGTGGGCTCGTACGCCCACCGGCCCATCTTCCACCATCCCGACGACATCCCCTCCAACGAGGAGGCCGCGCTGTCGCCCACCGAGATGCCGTTCACGCCCGACGATTTCGACCCCCAGATGGAGCAGGCCATCGAGCTGATGGACATGCTCGGCGACGCCGAGATCAAGTACGCCATCAACGGCCTGCTGTCGCTGACCCCCGACGCCATGCCCTGCCTGGGCGAGGTCCCCGAGGTGCGCAACCTGTGGTCGGCGGCCGCCGTCTGGGTCAAGGAGGGTCCGGGCATGGCCCAGGTGGTGGCCGAGTGGATGACCTTCGGCTATCCCCGCGTGATCGACGCCCACGGCGCCGACATCTCCCGCTTCTACCCCGAGGAGCGCCCCGACGAGCACATCTGGGCCCGCTCTGCTGAGCACTTCAACAAGACCTACGGCATCGTGCACCCGGCCGAGCAGTGGGAGAGCCGCCGCAACCTGCGGGTCGGGCCCTACTTCTCACGCCAGGAGGATCTGGGCGCCTTCTTCTTCCAGGCCCGCACGTGGGAGCGGCCCCAGTGGTTCGAGTCCAATGCCGACCTCGTCGAGCGCTACGGCTTGGGGGAGCGGGAGGTCGAGTGGGACAACCGCTGGTGGAGCCCGATCACCAACGCCGAGCACCTCAACCTGCGCGACAACTGCGGGCTGGTCGATCTGAGCGCGTTCCAGATATACGAGCTGACCGGACCGGGGGCGGTGACCTACGCCGACCGCCTCGCGGTCAACAAGATCGACGTGCCGGTCGGCCGTTCCATCTACACCCCGTGGCTCACCCCCGATGGCGGCTTCCACTCCGACCTCACCATGATGCGCCTCGGCGAGGACAGGGTCCGGATCGTGACCGGCGTGTTCGACGGCGGCCGCGACGAGTTCTGGGCCCGCCGGCACATGCCTACCGACGGCTCGGTGAGCTTCGCCAACGTCACCGACGACATCACCACCCTGGGCCTGTGGGGGCCCAACGCACCGGCGGTGCTCGGCGCAATCTGCGACGCCGACTTGAGCCAGGACGGCTCCCCCTACGGCTCGCTGGTCGACGTGGAGCTCGACTGCGGGACCGGTGGCCCGGTGGCGGCCACCCTGTTCCGCATCTCCTACGTGGGCGACACCGGCTGGGAGATCTACCTGGCCTGGGACGACGGCCCTGCCGTGTGGGACGCCCTGATGCGGGTCGGCGCGGACTACGGGCTGCGGCCCACCGGCGGTGGCGTGTACGGCACGTCCGGCCGCCTCGAGAAGGGCTACCGGCTCATGGGAGCCGAACTGGAGAGTGAGTACAACCCGTTGGAGGCCGGCCTGGCCCGCCCCCGGGTGAAGGCGGCCGACTTCATCGGCAAGGAGGCCTACCTCGCCGCCAGACAGGCCGGCGACCCCGAGGTTCAGATGTGCGTGCTCACTGTCGAGGACCTGCACGACGGCCAGGGTCGCAAGCGCTACATGCAGGGGGGAAACGAGCCGATCCTCACGCTCGAGGGCGAGCGCATCGTCGACTCCCACGGCCGGGTGTCGCGGGTCACCACCGCGGGCCCGGGCCCGTCGCTGGGCAAGCACCTGCTCATGGGCTACCTGCCGGCCGAGCTGGCTGTGGCGGGAACCGACCTCCAGGTGATGTACATGAACGAGCTGTTCCCGGTGCGGGTGGCCGGAACCGGCGCGGTGTTCGACCCCGACGACTCCCGCATGAAGTCATAGCGGGGAAACGCGGACAGCTGACATGCGGATCCTGTGCTGTGTCAAGCGGGTGCCGGCGCCGGGCGCCCGGATCAACGTCACTGCCGACGGCCTGGCCGTCGACGCCGCCCACCTCGGCTTCACCACCAGCCCCCACGAGGAGTGCGGCGTCGAGGAAGCGGTGCAGATCGCGGAACGCACCGGCGGCGAGGTGACCGTGCTGACCCTGGGTCCGGCCGAGGCCGCCGAGCAGCTGCGCTACGCGGCGTCGGTGGGCGCCCACCACGGCGTGCTGGTCCAGACTGACGGCGCGGCCTGGGATCCCCAGCGCACGGCTCGGGCCGTCACGGCGGCCATCGAGGCGCTGGAGGAGTCAGGCGGTCCCTTCGATCTCATCCTGTTCGGCAACGAGTCGGCCGACTCGGGGGGATTCCAGGTCGGGGTGAGGGTGTGCTACTCCCTCGGACGGCCCATCGTCAACGGCATCAAGGGGATCGAGATCGACGGATCGACCCTCCGGGCCCGCCGCGAGATCGACGGCGGTTTCGAGGTTTATGAGCTGACCATGCCTGCGGCCCTGGGCGTGAAGGAGGGCATCAACCTGCCCCGGTACCCGACCATGAGAGGCCGCCTGGCATCGAAGAAGCTGGCCACCACCACCATGGAGATCGACGCTGAGGCGGGGGGACAGGCCCTGGTGCGGCTGCACCGGCCCACCGAGACCCTGTCGCAGACGACCATCCTGGGCCACGGTCCCGAGGCCGCCCCCGCGGTGGTGGACGTGCTCGAGGAACTGGGGGTGCTGTGATGCTGCTGGTGGTGCTGGAGCACGACCGGGGCACGCTCAGCGAGGCCGGCCGGGAGGCGCTGACCTTCGGCCGGACGCTGGCCACCAAGATGGGCGCAGAGATGCACGCGGCGGTCATCGGTGCCGGTGCCCCCGACGCGGCCGGGCCGGACGCGATCGCGGCCGAGGCCGGCGACCACGGCGCCGCGCGGGTCCACACTGCGGACGCCGGGGTGCTCAGCGACTTCGGGCCCGAGGCTTGGGGCGAGTCCATCGCTCAGATCGCCCGCTTCCTGAATCCCGATGCGGTCCTGGCCTGCGGCAGCGAGCGGGGCAACGAGGTCATTGCCCAGGCCGCGGTCCGCCTGGACGCGTCGATGGTGGCCAACTGCACCGACATCACCCCGCCGGGTCCCGACGGAGGGCAGTGGTCCATGACCCGCGTGCAGTGGGGAGGTTCGCTGCTGGAGGACGCCACGTTGAGCGGAGCCGGCCCGGCGTTGCTCACCTGCGCTCTTCACACGGTGGCGTCGTCCCCGATCAGGCCCGCGCCCGACGCCCCGCCCCCGGTCGAGGACATCGACGTCGACCTTGCGCCCGAACTGGCCCGCACCGTGGTGAAGGAGCGTGTGGTCCTGGAAGCCGGAGTCACCCTTCCCACCGCGCCGGTCGTGGTGGGCGGCGGCCGCGGCGTCGGCTCCGCCGAGGGGTTCGCCCCTCTGGAGGAGCTGGCCGAGCTACTCGGTGGGCGGGTCGGCTGCAGCCGGGCGGTCACCAACAACGGCTGGCGACCCCACTCCGACCAGGTCGGCCAGACCGGCACCCGCATCGCCCCGGAGATCTACATCGCTTCGGGCATCTCCGGCGCCATCCAGCACTGGGTGGGCGCCATGGGCTCCAAGCACATCCTGGCGGTCAACATCGACCCAGAGGCCAACATGGTGGTCAAGGCGGACTGGGCGGTGATCGGCGACCTGCACCAGGTCATCCCAGCCATCAGCGCGGAGATCCGCCGCCGCTGGTCCTGACCGACGGGTCGGCCCCATAGGCTCCTAGCGTGACTGTCCAGTCGATCAAGCGATCGTTCGCACTGTTGCGGGCGCTGGCTCTGGGCCCCGTGGGGGTCACGGAGTTGGCCGAGCGGGTCGACCTGCCCAAGAGCACGGTGGCACGGCTGCTGGCCTCCCTGGAGGAGGAGCAGGCCGTCGAGCAGACCGAGGCCGGCGGCGAGTACAGGCTGGGTCCCGGCCTGATCGACCTCGCCGGATCGGCCCCCCGGGGCCGGAACCTGGTGGCGACGGCCCGGCCCCACCTGCTCGAGCTGGCCGAGAGCATCGACGAGGTCGCGGGGCTCTCGATCATCGACGGCGGGCAGGTCTACTACCTCGACCAGACCGAGGACACCTCCGACGTGCAGGTTCGGGACTGGACCGGCGAGTACGCCCCCCTGCACGCCGTGCCGTCAGGGCTGGCGATCCTGGCCCACCAGCCTGAGCGCTTCGTCGAGGGGTACCTGGCCGTGCCGCTGACCCAGTGCACGTCGTGGACGATGACCGACCCCGACGAGCTCCGGGAACGTCTGGAGCACGTGCGCAGCATCGGCTACGCCTGGGTGTACGAGGAGTTCGCCGAGGGGATCAACTCGGTGGCTGCCCCGGTCTTCGAGAGCGACGGCAGCGTGGAGGCGGCCCTGCACGTTCACGGTCCCGCGTACCGGTTCCCAAATCCGGACGACACCCATGACCATGGGATGGCGGTGATCGAGGCGGCCAGCCGCCTCTCAATGCAACTGTCCGACTGAAACTGCGCCCGTGCGTCAGGATCGGGCGCTGTCGAGGAGCCCGGCCACCCGGGCCGCAGCCTCCTCGATCCCGACCCGCTGGGTGTCGCCCGTGGCCCGCTCGGTCAGCTCGATCTCGCCGTCGGCCACGGCCCGGCCCGCGGTGATCCGCCAGGGGATGCCGACCAGCTCGGCGTCGGCGAACTTCACCCCGGCCCGGGCGTCGCGGTCGTCGAGCAGCACCTCGACGCCCCGGCCCCCAAGCTCGACGTAGAGCTGCTCGGCCGCGGCCACCGCGGCCTCGTCGCGCATGCTGGCCACGGTGATCACCGTCTCGTACGGCGCCACCGCCACCGGCCAGGTGAGGCCGCGGTCGTCATGGTGCACCTCGGCCACGGCGGCCATCGCCCGGCCTATGCCGATGCCGTAGGAGCCCATGGTGATGGGGCGCTCCACCCCGTCGGCGTCGAGCACGGTGGCCCCCATGGCCTCGGCGTAGCGCCGGCCCAGCTTGAAGATGTGGCCGGTCTCGATGCAGCGGATCACTTCCAGGGGGCGCCCGCAGTTCCCGCACGGCTCCCCGGCGGACACCTCCCGCAGGTCCAGCCACTCGTCCACCGCGATGTCCCGGTCGATGTCCACGCCCGAGTAGTGCCAGTCGTCGGTGTTGGCGCCGGTGGCGAGATTGCGCCGCCCCCGCAAAGCGTGATCGGCCACGATTCGCAGGTCCTTCACACCCACCGCTCCGAGCGAGCCGGGATGAGCGCCCAGGCGTTCCAGCGTCTCGGCCGGCTCGGCCGGGCGGACGTCGACGGCTCGGGTGCCGTCGGCGAGCTTCTGGAGGTTGAGCTGGTGGTCGCCCCGCACCAGCGCCAGCGTCACCGAACCGTCCAGCACCATCACCATTGTCTTGATCTGGCGGTGGGCTGGCGCGCCGCCCTCGACCGTCTCCAGTGCGGCGATGGTGCGCACTCCCGGAGTCGGGAACCGGGTGAGCTCGCCGATGGACTCGCCATCGTCCACCGGCGCCAGCGTGGCGGTGGCCCGCTCCACGTTGGCTGCGTAGCCGCAGCCCGAGCAGCGGGCGATGTCGTCCTCGCCGGCGGGGGAGGCCACCATGAACTCGACCGACCCGGTGCCGCCCATCATCCCCGAGGAGGCCTGCACCGCGATGGCCTCGAGAGACAGCCGCTCGAAGATCCGGGTGTAGGCCTCACGGTGGGTCTCGAAGCTGTGGTCCAGCCCGGCGTCGTCGAGGTCGAAGGAGTAGCTGTCCTTCATGGCGAACTCCCGCACCCGCAGCAGGCCCGACTTGGGCCTGGGCTCGTCGCGGAACTTCCACTGGATCTGGTACCAGACCTGGGGCAGTGACCGGTACGAGGTTATCTCCCGGGCGATCTCGGTGAACACCTCCTCATGGGTCATGCCCAGAGCGAGGTCGGCCTCCTTGCGGTCCTGGAGACGGAACATCTCCGGCCCCACCGACTCCCAGCGACCGGACCGCTGCCAGATCGAGGCCGGGTGCATGGCCGGCAGCAGGAACTCCTGCGCGCCGATCTCCTCCATGCCGCCGCGCACGATGTTCTCGACCTTGTCGTGCACCCGCAGCCCCAGCGGCAGCAGCGAGTAGTGCCCGGCGTGGAGCTGGCGGATGAACCCGCCCCGAACCAGCAGCTTGTGGCTGGCGGCCTCGGCATCGGCGGGCGCGTCGCGCAGCGTGGGAACGAAGAGCCGGGACCATCGCATAGCGGCCGCCACCGTATCCAACTCCGGAGCGGGGTTGGCTTCTACGGAGCGGTGTCGGCCGCTCCGATTGCAAGGGCCGGAGGAAGTCCGGGTGCGCTGGGAGCGGTAGGGTTGGGGTGGTGAACCGCAACCCGATCATCACCTGCGCGGTGACCGGTGCGGGCGACACCGCCGGCAAGCATCCGGACCTGCCGATCACACCCTCCCAGATCGCGACGGCCGCCCTGGATGCGGCCGAAGCGGGTGCGGCCATCGTGCACATCCACGTGCGCGATCCGGCCACTGGCAAGGGCACCCGCGATGTCGATCTGTACCGCCAGGTGCTGGAACAGGTGAGGGCGGCCAACACCGACGTGATCATCAACACGACCGCGGGCATGGGCGGTGACCTGCTGATCGGCGACCCCGATCCGTTCGACTTCCGGCCCGAGGGGACCGACCTGGTCAACGGCCTTGAGCGCCTGGCCCACGTGGAGGCCCTCAAACCCGACATGTGCAGCATCGACTGCGGCACGCTGAACTTCGGCGAGGGCCACCAGGTGTATGTGAGCACCCCGAACATGATCCGCGACATGGCCAAGCGGGTCCGGGAGCTGGGCGTCAAGCCCGAGCTCGAGATCTTCGACACCGGTCACCTGTGGCTGGCCAGCACCCTTGTCGACGAGGGCCTTATCGACGACCCGCCGTGGATCCAGCTTTGCACCGGCATCCCCTACGGCATGCCCACCGACGTCGGCCTGCTGGCCGCGCTGATCCACCTGCTCCCGGCGGGCGCCGAGTTCACCACCTTCGCGCTCTCTTCCCGCCAGATCCCGTGGGTCGCTCAGGCGATGCTCCTGGGCGGTCACATCAGGGTGGGCCTGGAGGACAACCTCTACCTCGCTCGGGGGGTCTTCGCCTCCAACGCCGAGTTGGTGAGCCGGGCACGGGACGTAGTGGAATCGATGGGAGGCAGGATTCAGACTTCGGACCAGGCGCGTGAGACCCTGTCGCTGGGCTGAAGTTCGTGAAAGCCCCATCGGACTGACGACAAAGGAGGGGCAATGGGCAGACGGTCACTCAACAAGCGCCTGCCGCGGCTGACCACCCCGATGGTCCGTGACGGCGGGCGACTGCGGCCCGCCACCTGGGACGAGGCCATGGACCGGGCCGCCGACGGCTTCCGGGCGGTGCTCGATCGCCACGGGCCCGACGGCTTCGGCATGTTCAGCTGCTCCAAGGCCACCAACGAGATGAACTACGCGGCTCAGAGGTTCATCCGCACGGCCATCGGGTCGAACAACATCGACTCCTGCAACCGCACTTGACACGCTCCTTCCGTCGTCGGTCTGGCGACAGTGTTCGGAGCGGGAGGCGGCACCTCGTCGTACGCGGAGGTCGAGGAGGCCGATGTCATCCTGCTGTGGGGCTCCAACGCCCGTGAGGCCCACCCGATCTTCTTCCACCACGTCCTCAAGGGCCTGGCCAACGGCGCCCGCATGTACGCCATCGACCCCCGCCGCACGTCCTCGGCGAAGTTCGCCGACCGCTGGCTGGGCCTGTCGGTGGGAACCGACATCGCGCTGGCCAACGCGATGGGTCGCGAGATCATCGCGGCCGGTCTGCACAACCCCGACTTCATCGCCCGTGCCACCGACGGCTTCGAGGCCTACGCCGCTCATGTCGAGTCGTGCACCCTGGACTGGGCGGCTACCCAGACTGGCGTGCCCGCTGAGGCCATCCGCGAGATGGCCCACGCCTACGCCACCGCGGAGGCGGCCCAGATCCTCTGGACCCTGGGAATCACCGAGCACCACAACGCGGTCGACAACGTGGTGTCGCTCTGCAATCTGGCCCTGCTCACCGGCCATGTGGGCCGCCGGCGCTCGGGTCTGGTGCCGTTGCGGGGCCAGAACAACGTGCAGGGCGGCGGCGACATGGGCGCCATACCCAACAAGTTCCCCGGCTTCCAGGACGTGGCCGACGACGCGGTGCGGGCCAAGTTCGAGACTGCCTACGGAACCGAGCTCAACGGCGTTCCCGGCAAGCATCTCACGCTCATGTTCGAGGCCATGGCCGCCGGCGAACTGCGGGCCTGCTACGTCATCGGCGAGAATCCCGCCGACTCCGAGGCCGACGTCGAGCATGCCCGCAAGCTGCTGGGCGGCCTCGACATCCTCGTGGTGCAGGACATCTTCATGACCCGCACCGCGGAGATGGCCGACGTGGTGCTGCCCGCCTCGGTCGCTTGGGCCGAATCGGAGGGCACGGTCACATCCAGCGAGCGGCGGGTGCAGCGGGTTCGTCCCGCGGTGCCGCCCCCCGGCCAGGCCCGCCACGACATCGACATCATCGGCGATATGGCCCGTCGCCTCGGCGTCGACTGGGGACATCCCAGCGCCGAGGAGCTGTGGGACGAGATGCGGTCGCTGTCGCCCATGCATACCGGCATGTCCTGGGATCGGCTCGAAGCCTCCGGCGGCATCCAGTGGCCCTGCCCCACAGACGACCATCCGGGCACAGAGTTCCTCCACGGCTGGCTGTGGGCCGAAGACCGGGAGGGCCGGGATCCCGCGCCCTTCAGCATCACCCACCACGCTCCGCCCAAGGAGAACCTCACCGAGGAGTTCCCGCTGCGGCTCACCACCGGCCGGGCGCTCGACTCCTACAACACCGGGGTCCAATCAGGCGGTTACGCCTCGCCCATCCGCTACGGCGACGCCATCGACGTCAACCCGGCCGACGCTGCCGCCCTCGGGGTGGCCGACGGGGAGCGTGTACTGGTCAGCTCGCCGCGGGGCTCGGTGGAGATGGACCTTCGGGTGCAGCCGGACATTCCAGTGGGCCTCACGTTCACGACCTTCCACTTCCCCGAACTCGTGGACGCCAACGTGTTGACCAACGACGAGTGGGACCCGCGCTCGGGAACGGCGGAGTTCAAGGCGGCCGCCATACGCATCTCGAGACTCGAACCGGAACCCGCCCCCGTCTAGCACATGACCGATCTCTATCTGGGCGCGGACCGCGCCACCGAGTCCGAAGCGGCTGCCGTCGATTCGGCGCTGCGCTCCCGGGGCGTGGACCCGGTGGTGCAACCCGAGACCGAGAGGCTGTTCGTGTCGGGAACGGCCCGGCGCCGCGAGCGCCGCCACTACCTGCTGCCCGCGCTTCATGCCCTCCAGAACGCGGCCGGCTGGGTCAGCCCCGGCGGCATCAACTACGTGGCCGAGGTGCTGGGCGTGCCCCCGGCCGAGGCCTTCGGTGTGGCCACGTTCTACGACCTGTTCCGAACC
>LXNI01001040.1_pt1 | contig 26988 bp, 29 predicted proteins | sample 809091 | NCBI WGS metagenome assembly LXNI01 (sample SAMN04870527, study PRJNA318959) | sponge metagenome | biome: 01000161; feature: marine sponge reef; material: water | host: Sarcotragus foetidus | place: Greece: Milos, Mediterranean Sea | collected 2013-05-29 | depth 5-7 m | reverse complement strand
GTCTTCATGCGAGAAGACGCCACTGTCCTCTTCGGAGTTGGGAAGAACATGGTGACGTCCATGAGATATTGGCTCGAAGCTGCTCAGCTCGTTAATCAGTCGAAGACAGGTCTCGGTCTGGAATTGTCATCGATTTCTGAAATCGTATTCAGTCAAGAGGCAGATCCGTATCTAGAGGACGACGGTACGATCTGGTTACTCCATTGGCTGCTTTCGTCAAATCCACGAAAAGCAACTGCGATCTACTGGTTCTTTAATCACTTCCACAAGGCTACGTTTACGAGCGATGAGGTCGCGACGGGATTGAGGGACTTCGTGCATCGAGAGATTTCGTCTAAAACATCCGCGAATACGTTGAAAAGGGATTCAGCGCTTGTCCTTCGGATGTACTCACATTCTCACAAGAATGACGGACTAAATCTCGAAGACTCACTCGACTCACCTCTTGCAACATTAGGTTTACTGCAGCGATTGGACGTTCGATTGTGGCGTTCAGAGGTAACAAATAGACCAGAAATACCGCTGTTCGTACTTGCTTTCGCAATTGCGGAGATATTTAAACTGACTGACCGTCAACAGTTGCCTATCCACGACTTGATGTACAGTAACACGGATCATTGTGCGCCAGGAGCTGTGTTCCGAATGACGGAAGAAGGTTTGGTCAATAAGCTCGAAGCGGTCTGCCGGAAACACTACACGCAGTTAGCACTAGATCATACGGCGGGTGTGTTTCAACTGTACAAGCGAGATACCCTCGATCCTCTCACTCTATTGCATGATCAATACAAAACCAATGCAAAGCGAGTAGAAGCGTGCGTTTAGGCGACAAAATTCACGTTAACTCGCGTTACGCACGTTCAGCCAATCTTGAACGAGATCGCGGAATGCAAGCTGTTGTTGAGTCGTATATACCAACTTCGCATGCTGTTGAACTCCTGGAGCGCGTTCTTGAGGCGGACACAATCGTCAATCAACCACGTGCTTGGAGTGTGGTAGGTCCCTATGGTTCAGGAAAGTCCTCGTTCGCGCTCTTCTTGTATGAACTTCTCGGTCACCCCGATGAAGCGAAAAAGGCTGCACTTTTCAATATACGTCGCAACCACAGGCATCTTCACACAGGATTCAAGTGCCAAAAAACCTGGTGTCGGATAGTACTAATAGGATCTGATGAACCACTTGCTGCGGCTTTGCTTCGAGCGCTAGATAACGCAGCTCAAGCGCATTGGCACGGGAAATATGGAAGGAAGCCAAAAGTTCTCTCCGCGATACGGTCCGCTTTGAAGAACGGTGTTCGGAATCCAAAACGCATACTGGATCTCATTGACGATCTTCAAGATGCAATTCAGAACGCTGGTGACGGTGGTCTGTTATTCGTCATTGACGAGATGGGAAGGTTTCTTGATTATGAAGCGCGAAACGGAGGTAACGGACTCTCAATTCTGCAAGACATAGCAGAACGAGCATTTCGCGGCTCCGACGCAAACATCCTCCTGTTTGTTTTCCTACATCAAGCTTTTTCGGCGTACGCTCGTGGTCTCGGCGAACAGATGGCAAAGGATTGGGCGAAGGTACAAGGACGTTTTGAGACGGTATCTTTCATTGAAGCGCCTGAACAAATGCTGCGTATCCTTGATGCAGCTATTTCAAACACGCTCACTCGTACCCAACAGGTCGATATCGGACTAACCGCTCGAAAGATAGCACGTACACTAAGCGAAGCTGATGCGGTGCCACTAGGGCTTAGCGAGCCGGACGTGACGGAGATATTTACGTCGTGCTACCCGATTCATCCGATTTCGTTGCTTACGCTTCCATTGCTTTGTCAGAAATTCGCTCAAAATGAGAGAACGTTATTTACATATCTAGGAAGCCAAGAACCAAGTGGATTCAAAGAGAAGATCAAGTCGATTCAACACACGAACGAATGGTTGTCCCCGAGCGCGATCTATGACTATTTCATACAGAATCAACCAGCGTTACTTTCCGATCCGCTTTTGAACCGTCGCTGGAACGAAGTCGTGACTGCGGTTGAACGCGTCGAAAGCGCAAGTCTCGAAGACACGAAATTACTCGAACTAGCATCAGAACTCGTAAAAGCCATTGGTATTCTCAATCTAGTCGCTACGGGGAGCGGACTAAAAGCATCCCCCACGGTACTTGGAACGCTCTTTACGTCTGAAAACGAGTACGAGGATATTATCGAGTACCTCATCAGCCGGTCTGCCATTCAATTTCGAAGATTTAGTGGTGAATATCGAGTATGGCAAGGGACTGACTTTGACCTACTCGAACGAACTCGTGACGAAATTGGAAAGATCGGTCACTTAGATTTAGCTCAGGTACTGAATGAAAGAGCGGATGTTCGACCAATGGTTGCTAGACGACACTCGACTCGAACAGGGACCGTTCGCTACTTCAACGTAGTCTTTGCTGATAGAAATACGATAGATAAATACTCGACCGACCAGGGGATAACCACGGTAGTGATATACCTCGCAGAGACTCGGGAAGACGAGCGTTACTTCGAGGATACGTGCAAAAGTTTTCCCGTAAGCCAAATCTGGGCGCTCTTCAGGGATACACGTGCACTTAGGTCGGCGGTGACTGACGTCGTAGCGTTAGAGTCACTCCAGCGAAGTGCACAGGAACTTGCTACTGACCCGGTAGCATCTCGCGAAGTTAAAGAGCGATTAATTGGTGCTGAGAGTGCAGAACGCGAGATCTTGGAAGCAATGTTCACAGACTTATCTACTTCAAATTGGTTTTGGTCTGGCTCTAGAGTTCAAATAGCAACAAGACGTGAACTACAGCGATTGCTCTCACAAGCTATGGATCAGATGTTTCATTTATCGCCGAATATCCGCAACGAGTTGATTAATAGAGACCGACCTTCGGGTCAAGCGGCCTCAGCGAGAAACAAACTAATACAACAGATGTTAAGTCACTCCGAATGTTCACGTCTCGGCATCGAAAAAAATCCGCCTGAACTCACGATTTATCGGTCCATACTTGAAAACGGACGTTTACATCAGAATAGAGATGGTGAGTGGCAGTTCTCAGAACCCGCAGAAACTAGCCCGATAAATCTCTTACCAACGTGGCGTCGCATAGACGAATTACTTGCTGAGTCCGAGTCTGAACCCATTTCGCTCAGCGCAATGATGGACACCCTCCACCTGCCACCATATGGCGTACGACACGGTGTATCCCCAATACTGTTTCTAGTGTACTTCTTCATGCATCGTCAGGAGATTGCCGTGTATGAAGAGGGCGGATACTCACCAGTCTTCGATTTCGAGCTAATAGAACGGATGCTGCGCCGTCCAGATAACTTCAAATTCCAGAGATTCCGCGTCGATGAGCGACGTTCAACACTTCTAAACGAATACAGCAAAGCACTTTTTGGCGAAACGAGACCGTCATTGAATGTGCTAGACGTAGCTCGGCCGCTAGCTTCATTTATTGGAAACCTAGATAACTACACGCTACAAACTAGAAAACTCTCAACGAACGCAATTCGGGTCCGACAGGCTGTCTCATTTTCCAAGTCACCGGAGAAACTGATATTTAAGGAGCTACCGGTCGCCTGTGGATTTCATGTGGACGAAGTTCCGTCAGATTTCGGCGATTCACTACTCTCGGTTCTGCGAGAGCTGAAGAATGCACATCCCAATATGCTTGAAGACATGCGGAAATCTCTCTGCGAATCTTTCGACTTGCCCGATGGCACAAGTCTTCTAGAACTTCGAGAAATCGTGCGAGGTCGCTGCCTCGGACTTGAAGCGTATACCGTCGATGTTGAAGGGCTCCGTAGCTTTATTCGTCGGGTATCAGAACGAGATCAAGCAGACAACAAATGGTTCTCCAGCGTCCTCTTGTTCTTGGGCCATAAGCCACCGGAAAAGTGGTCTGACCAAGATCGGGATGCAGCAGAATACCGACTTTCGAACTTTTCGAGCAGGCTTATCGACTTAGAAAGACTACGAATCCACCACGAGTCGAGTACTCGAAAAGAAGAGATTCGTGACGTGATCCTTGTCAAAACGGTGCGCGAAGACGATGGAGAAATCGACGAGATCGTCGCCTTTAACTCTCATATCGATAAAGCGATAGAAAATGTGATGAGTCGATTGGAGAACACCATCGACGACTTAGATGATGAGAAACTGCGACTCGCAACGATCGCAAGATTCACTCACAACTTTTTAACTCGATACAAGAACCGTAAAACTGCGAAACGGGCGGCAGATCATGAACGAAAAATTGCAGGATAACACTGAATCCGTGGGTGTGCAGGTGAAATCTATGCGTCACGTCTTGGGATTGTCGGGTGGCAAAGACAGTGCTGCACTAGCTATTTACCTTAAGGATCAAGGAAGAGCGGACGACATCGAGTATTTCTTCTGCGACACCGGCGCCGAATTGCCTGAAGTGTACGAGTATCTCGATCGCTTAGAGGACTATCTCGCGAAACCAATTGAAAAACTAAGTAGCGGTCGAGATTTCGACCATCACCTCAAGCGCTTCAATAACTTCCTACCTGCACCTCACGCTCGATGGTGTACAAGGGTCATGAAACTCGAACCGTTAGAGGCGTTCATAGGTACCGACCCTTGTGTGAGTTACATAGGAATTCGAGCCGACGAAAGGCGTGGTGGATATATAAGTCACAAACCAAATATCGCAGCAAAGTACCCATTTATCGAAGACGGAGTAGTAAAAACGGACGTATTTCGAATACTCAAGGACTCTGTAGGTATTCCAGAATACTATAAATGGCGTAGTCGGTCAGGATGCTACTTTTGTTTCTTCCAGCGTAAAGACGAATGGATTGGTTTAGCGAAACACCATCCAGAACTATTCGAAAGCGCAATGAAATACGAGAAAATCGATCCAACCTCAGGTAAGGACTTTACGTGGGTGCAAGGTATTACACTCGAAGCTCTCCGTGAAGAAGGTGAATCACACTCTTCCACAAATAGAGAAGACACGAACGAGAAGACCTGGCAGGAACGTCTCCTCGAAGATACGGACGACGATGCGTGTCTGATCTGCACCCTTTAATTGTGTATCTACAGTTGAATTTGGGTATGCGCACGTTTAGGGGGACAGTTTATTTGCAGAATTTAGCTTAGCAGCATGCAAATGACTGAACCGCGAAAGAAAGGCCGCCAAGACCATCGCTACAGCGACGAATTCAAGCGTGAAGCGGTGCAGCTACTGACGAGTACCACGGCAACCGCGACGGAAGTCTGTGCCCAGTTAGGCGTCAGCGTTGGCACGCTGTAGCGGTGGCACAAGACCTTGACGGCAGCGTCAACGTCGGATGAGCAACCTACATATGAGGAGTTAGCGGCGGAAGTGGGACGCCTTCAGGTCGAGAATGACTTTTTAAAAAAGGCCTCGAGCTACTTCGCCTCACGCCAACCGACGGTTGATGGGCGAAGCGTCGCTGTGGGGTGTGCCCGTCAAAAAACGCCGTCATCGGCGGACGCGAATGACTGATGAGGTCGTCCCCGATCTCGTTCAATGCGACTTCGCGGCCGTGCAGACGAACACGATCTGGATGTCGGACTTGACCGAGATCCGAACGGCGGAAGGCAAGTTGTACCTCTTCATCATCAAAGATCTCTATGACGGGGTGGTCGTCGCGTGGCGCGCGGGTCCGCGCCAAACCGCCGACCTGCTGACCGCGACGGTCGACCGGGCGGTGGTGTCACGTCTCGACGGTGAACGTCCATCCTGCACTCCGATTACGGTAGCCAATACACCAGTGAGGCGTATCTAGACCGTCTCGAACACCGTGGCTTGACGATCAGCATGGGTCGCGTCCGAACGTGTACTGATAACGCATCCGCTGAAAGCGCGTTCTCGCAGTTGAAACGCGAAGTGGTGTATCGCAGTCGCTTTCGAACACACCACGAAGCCATCGAAAAGATCAATCACTACTTCCTAAACATAAATAACCCGTTGCCACGGATTTCGTTAAACCGACACGAGCTGGAGCAACTTGCCAAGCTCAATGACGAGGAGCAACGCCATGAAAATGCCTCCGACTCTCTTACTTGAACTGTCCCCTAAAACGTGCGCCGTCCCGATCCTTAAAATTCAATCCGGTTATTCAATTGATCGTTTTTCGGGGACGTTCACTGACAGCATGTTGGAATCCAATAGAGTTATTAATGTGTTCTCGAATTTAACTGGAAAGGATAGTCAGATAGGATTCTATACGGCTGATAATAAAGAAAAAATACCGCCTCGACCTGGATGTTACGCTTGGTTTGTCCCCTTGTGGATCTACAAAGACGACATTGACCAGTGGCTAGATTCAGTGAGTGATATGCTCAACTTTGAAACAAACCCTAAAAAGGACGTAAAAGCCAAATTCCATTGGGATTACGTAAAATTGAGCGTGGAAAAAGGCGAAACAATTAGCATACCAACGGAAAATAGAAGGACATGGACACAACTATTGAGTGAAAGCAAACCACGCTCGGAATTACAAAGGACATTACTTGCCGCTAGTTTACTCCTTCCTCCATTGTATATTGGCAAAACTGACAACCTAAAGCGACGCTATAATGAGCACACCAACAATTCCCAAAGTGATAAAAATCTGTTTCGGACAAGGTTTGATAATTATATATCAGAACAAAATCTTTCACTGTCAGTAGATCAGCTTTTATTTGTTTGCATCGAAGTCGCACAACACGTCGAAGGATCACTTAAAGCAGTAGGTGTGGATGAATCCGCATTCGACCTACTAATTGAGAAACTACTAATGCAACTTTCACGACCACCGTTCAGCGAGAGGTAACTCAGAGGAATCAACTATGGCTAGACCTCCAACCAAATCTATCCCCGTTTACAACCAATGGCTCGATGGCGTGTTCGGTGAATTCGGATCAGGATCCGGTTTACAAGCTTTCTATCTGCAAACCGCTATCACACCTAACGATTTAGATAAAATCTCGTTAATTTCAGATATACCCGGTTCAGAGTCTTGGGGGGTGCGAGACCTTTTCCAACGGAACGTAGACCAACTTCGAGTTACAGAATCGCTCTTACCCTACTTACAAAAACCTGAAAAGATAAAATTCTTCAATCCTCTAACGCTTACTGTCTTGCCGATGGATCAACATCAAAGCGAGGTTAGCAAAGATTTAACATCAGTTGAACCGAAATTACTAACCGATGACGGTAGTGAGTGGGATGCTCTTGAACGAGAGCCTTTCTTTCGCATGCGATGGATTCAAGACTTTCAACAATACGCAAAATTTGAATGGAATGACAGTCGAAGTCGACTAGTCGCTATAGACGGTCAGCACCGATTGTTCGCTTTAAAGTGTATGAAAGATCAAATAAGCGCAGGCGCTGAATTTGAGAACTTTCATCAATGGCGGATACCAGTCGTAATAGTTTCATTCCGTGTAACAAAGGATCGAAAGGACCCACCAACGGTTCTTGAGGTAGTTCGCAATATTTTTATGTATATTAACTCAACTGCAAGGGAAGTAAATAAAGAGAGAAGGATTCTTCTGTCAGACGAGAGTGTTAACGCTATAGCAACACAAGAGTTACTTGATTACTCCCATAGCAATGATTTGAAGCAACTGCGCGATAGAGATGAATCCCGAATACCGCTTTTAGCTTTCGACTGGCGTGGTGAGGAAGTTGATGGTAAAAGAGTGAGCGCACCAACAGCACTAAAATCCATAACTGAAATATTTGATTGGTTTGAAAACTATATCCTAGGGGATGACTTTTCAGTTAAACAAAGAACAACACTTGGTATAACGCCCGAATCATCCGATGAATTAAATCAATGTTTCTTTGCTCGTCATCTTACCCACAATCATTCTCAATTAGTGCGGACGCGTATTGCAGACACAATCTTACCGGCATTAATCAATGTTCTTGAAAAGTTTCGACCTTACGCGGACTATATTCAAGACCTTAGAAACTTAGAGCGAACAGTACACTCCGAATCGGGCATTTCTCGACATGCTTTCGAGGAACTTAGATTCGGTTCGAACAGAGGTCAGGTCACGCTTCAATTGGAGGTTCAAAATGAACTGAAGTTAATGATCGATAAGATCGCAGAACTTAAAGATTCTCATTTAAAGTCACCGATGAATGAGGACATCGGGATGAGGGGAGTAATCTGGGCATTTTCCCAATTTCCACAGCACTTGAATTATCCGGATTGGCTTCCCTACTCTAACTGGTTTATAGAAGCACTGAATGCAGCGTACGACGATAAATGGATGTCAAGAGCGAATCGCACAAAAGGGAAGAAGCATCTACTTCACGTTATCGAAGACCATTCCGATACAATCGTAAATTACAGGATTTCGGACGCTGAAAAAGCCTTCGGACCTTACGTTGCACTTCTTGTCGGCACTTATGCAATTCCTGAAACAGCTGATGGTGACGATGAATGGAATGAAATAAGTGACGGTTTCTACGAAACTCTAAGAGATACGTTATTTCGAGCGTACAAAAAACAGTATCGTCCCGAATTTAAGCAGATGTATCCTCAAGGGGGTACGGAATTAGAAGAACCTCTTATTGAGAGGTCTCAAGAGGAGGCACGAAACCGAATTGACAATTTGAAGAAAGATCTTAAAAAGCATCGTTTGGAGAATTTTCAAAGTACGGAAGTAACATTGCATAAGCTCATTAAGTGAGTCAATCGAAACGAACTGTGCAGAAAAACAAGACCTTGTTCGCGAATACAGTTAGACGTAAAAGTCACTATCGGCAGGGTAACCGTGCAACCAAAGGTAGATTGACGAAACTAAAGCCTGAATTTCAGTCCTTGTCGCAACACTTGGCGGTTGGCTGAATCGATATAAGGAAAAAGTTGAGATTGGCTGTTTGCGGAAGACTTATTTTCGTTTTTCGCACGCGGTTTAAGTGATTTTGAAGGTCGTTCGACCTGTCTTGTGATGGCGAGGCGTGTGGTTCCCGTCCGTGGCGTGGAGTGGCGCTGATACGAGGACGCGATCGGGGCTTACGTGAGCTGAACTGAACGTTGGTGCGCGAACCTTTCGGCCGATGTGTCGTAGGCGAGGATTTTGCAGTGACGGGCGTTGATCGCGGCGGTCGTCTCGGCCAGATCGGTCCGGTCAATGTCGTCAAGCGGTTCCCCCTTGGGGTAGATGCGCCGCAGATCACCGTTAAGGTTTTCGTTGGTCCCGCACTCCCAAGCGTGGTACGGCTTGGCGAAGTAGACATGGCAGTCGAGCGTCTTGGCGATAAAGGCATGGTCAGCGAAATCATCGCCGTTGTCGAACGTGATGGTGTTGACGGCGTCCTTGAGGGGCGTGATCATCGCCGTCATCGCGTTGGCGACTGCGGTCTTCGTGCGGCGTCGGACGGCGCGACAGACCAGAAACCGGGTCTGCCGTTCCACCAGCGTGACGATCGCGCCGCATCGTCGACGGTTTCGAAGGTGTGATCGAACACACATTCAGTTTTTAGCGTCGCGAAAAACGACTCCGCCATCGCATTGTCGAAACAATCCCCGAAGGAACCGACTGATTGGTGGATATGGTTCGCTTGGCATATGGTTTTAAAGGCTCGGGACGTGTACTGTGAGCCTTGGTCCGAATGACAGATCATGGCTTCACACGGCCCCCGGGAGGATGACCCGCCGCAACGCATTCACCATCAACCACGCCGACTGCTGGCGATCGAGCGCCCACCCCACGATCTTGCGGGAATAGACATCGAGCACGACCGCGAGATAGGCCACGCCGTGTCGCAACGGGATCGCGGTGGCGTCGCAGACGACCAGCTGGCGTGGTTTCGACGCCTGGAAGGCACGCTGCACGTGATCCTGAATGCGGTGGGGTCGAAGATCGGGCATCGTCGTCCGCCAGTCGCGACGCCGCGTCTTGCCTTGGATCCACAATTCCTTCATGAACCGCTAAATCCGCAAGCGACCAAGCGCGGGATACCACAGTTTCATGTGCAGGCTCATGCGGTTGACCCCATACGCGCCACGGTGGGCGGCGTGCAACGTCCGCAGTTTCTGTTTCATCGCGTGCTCTTCGCGACCCACTCGGGCATCGCGTTGAGGCTGCCGTTGCCGCCAGGTATAGTAGGCGCGCCGGTTAACCCCGAACACCTTCGACATCGCCGTGATGGTGAAGATCTGACGGGCCTGATTCGCCTGCATGAACTGATAGATGGACCGAACCTCAGCTATCGTTCGTTGCGATGTGTCGCGAACCAGGCGGCTGCCTTTTCCAGGATCAGCTTGTCCTCCCGCAACTGCTGGTTCTCCTTGCGGAGACGCTTCAGTTCGTCGGCTTTCGACTCGTCGAGTCGACCGCCAACGGTCTCACGTTCAACCCACTGCTGGATCGCCGCTTCGCACGGTTCGTAATCGTTCGTCAGCGCTCGAATCGAACGGCCTTGATAAAGTTCCAGGATGACCTATTCTCGGAGCGCTTGTGGATATCGCTTGGCCATGTAACACCTCTTCTTGCCAAAATGCATGGTAAAAGAGTGTGCACATTTTCGTTAATACCTCAAAAACAGCACATCAAGACAGAGTAGATGGGGGTCGATGCTCGTTTAATCTCTCTGTCTCTGATTCTTTCAATTCGATATCTCGACGTAGGTTTTTCATCCGATCAAGACAAATCCGATTGCACTCAACATCGTGATTCGAGTCGCGCTTTTCATGTAACAATACGATGGGCACCAATCGCCACACACCAGAAAGCGATGATGATTTTGAAAAACTGATCGATCTTGCGCTCTCTGATCTCTTAGGTTATAGAGACACATTTGGACTCAAACATGGCTGGAAAGTGAGACCACATGGACAATTAGGTACTTCAGTACCTGCACATTTGGCCGGTATACCTCGTCAACAGACCACGAATATAGTTCTGGTACTCTGAGCCAAGACCAGAAAGGACGTAAAAAGTTGACCTAAAACACACGGTCATTCCGTCGGTTCGCATCGAAAGTTGGTTTCTACAGATTGAGAAATCATAACCTTGTCTATCAACCGACCGCGATCGTTATCCCTGTGCACTTGACCATTCGATCGGTTCTTCAGACTCCCTTAGAGAAACTACCGTAGCACCTTCGACAGCGTCCGCGAGCTGTTTCGCAATCGCGTGTTCGTAAGTGGTCACGAGGAGTTGGCGAGGCGATCCACCCGCTGTAGCGGTAGCAAGAGTTGCAGCAACGGCATGTCGTAGCCTCGGATCGAGATGTTCAAGGGGTTCGTCAAACCAAGCGAAAGGAAGTGATGTTGTAGTGCCCATCACTATTAAATGAGTGACAATCCTAGCCCACGTGCGCTCACCTCCACTCAGCGTGTCCCATGGCAGCTCGCGACCATCTCTCAGGCGCGCAATCGTGCCGTCCGAAGAAAACGTAAGACCATTAGAGGTGAAAAGGTGCTTCCAGCGTTTACGGAGCTCGTTAGTAAGGGGTTCTATACGTGTGGAAACAACATGGTTAGTCGCATTTCGAAGAGCTTTCATTGAAGCAAGAGCTGCAGCTTCGCGTACGTACGCTTCACGAAGGGCTTGCTCCTGCGCTTCCACTTCGTCATCGGTTGCGATTTGGTTCTTTAGAAAGCCTAATTCAGATCGAGCGCCGCCAAGCTTTAGGTTGTGTTCGTCGAGCGCTGTTACCGCTTGTCTGTATCGAGTTTCTGCGATTGAACGTGACTTAATATCCACGCGAGCATCTGCGTCTTCAACTGATTGAAGAGCTTCGAGTTGCGCAAGTAGGCTAGAAATTGATTTCAAGTGGGTCTCGTGAACGACACGATCCGATTCAAGACGTTCGACTTGCGCCTGCGCTTCATGTTGGTGATCTAGGTGGACCGCAACGGCTACAGCCTTCTCATCATCTGCAAGTGGACGCATACACGTCGGACAATTCGCATCCTGCAATTTAAGCAGCTCAAGAGCATGGTCGGCTGCCGCTCCAATGGAGCGCAGTTGGATTGTGCGCTCCGTTATTTGAGCAACCTTACCCTGAGCGAATTGGATCTCCTCGTATAGTGAGTTTGCGATGAAGGCGTCATCGTCATAGGAGAGGGCTCGTTCTAGGTGTCTCTCAATAGCACTTATGAGTTCTCGTCGTTGATGAACATATCGTTCGCGTTGATCGACAAGCGCGAGATCGCGTTCTACGGAAGATCTTTGTACTTCAGCTGCATCACGAATCTGTGCCAATTCAGCTGCCCGGTTAACTAGACGGGAGACCTGCTCTTCAAGCTCAGAGATTTTCTCTTCAATTGAAACGCGATTCTGCATTCGCTGTTTGGTTGTAGCGCGGAGACTGGCGCGTCGTTTGCTTGCTTCCTTGGCTACCGACTCAGCATTCTCCGTTGCACGTAGGAGATTGGTTACGCCGAAAGCGTGGTGCAGATGTCCTTCGAGCTTGAGAGCGGTCTGAGCCGCTTCATTTCCACCTCCTAGCATCATAGCTAGTCGAGAAGCTATCGGGAGTTCGATACCTAATGCACTCTCTAATTCGGATTGGGCGAAGTTCGAGGAACGGCGCTGTCCGTCGAACTCATACCAAGACTTAGGAGATCCCTGATGTCTAATGACCCGATGAATTACGAGACGATGTCCTTTTGGAAGTTCGATTTCGACATTAACTTCAGCCGCTTCGGTACCTGCACGTATGGAGTGTGTCGGATCAATCCCACTCTGGTCCCCGAAAACTGCCCAGGAAAGACCATAAACTAAGGAGGTCTTTCCAACGCCATTTGGAGCGACAACGAAAGTCGTTCCGGGTTCAAGTTGTAAGTTGAGGTCTTCGTATGATCGCCAATTCCGAAGGCGGAAGTTCCGGATCATAGCGCCTGTGCCACTAGACGTTCTATCTCTAACTTGTACGCGTCCACCGTCAATGGTCCGCTGTGCGCTCGATCGAGAATCTTGGCAACTTGGGGTTCTTGCTCATCTCCAAAGACTGTCCAAGTTGAACGCTTGGCGTCAATCCTGGCTCGCCTGCCCGCAGCTGACACTTCAGCAAGTGCGTGACGAGCGAATTGACGGGGGTCAATGCGGGAGTCTTGTACTGCGGACGATTCCAGAATCCTCCGAGTTACAGGTTTGAACGCCGGAACGAGACTCCTAAACCAGATCTCGCAAGCCGACGTGGTTGGTATTGGCTCCCGAGGTAGTCGGGGTGGCTGTTCCTTGCCAGAGGGGGTTTCGAAGGCGGCGTACGCATCGACTCGATCAAGTACAACGGCAAGAGGTTCATCCGCTATCGTAGTGTAAAGCACAGCTTGACAGTCCGTGAATGCATCGAAGACATTAGCAATCTCTTCGGTCCTGCTTCCGATTGCATATCGAAGATCCGAAGAACCCAACTCTGGAACTGCGTGCATTCGAACGCCTCCGGCCTGTATTAACAGCACCGAACCGAGTCCATCCGCTATGGATTCAGAGTCCGACGTGACTCGCGCGTGGTCGTCGACCGTCTCTCGTAGGTGCTCCTGTATAGCCATGCCAAGCGATTCAGTGGGATTTGCTACTTCCCTGCGGTTCGCTATGAGCTGCTCTATAGAAGGTCGAGACGCGTATGGATCGATACCCTGAGAGACAGTGATTGACTTAATGAAAGCAGAAGCATCCTCACGAAGTTCCGGCAGTAAGTCCTCAGGTTTCGGTGCATCGTCGCGTGCGCCTTCTAGGTAGTCCAGGAACGCGTCTTGGAAACTACCGAGGTCTCTATATTTGATGGTCATCGGTTTCTCCTTCATGTTTGTATTCCGACTTAAATGGGTTGTCGGAGTGATTCTTGAGACGTTCGAGCGCCTCGTTGTAGATTTGACCAACTCTTTGGCCGGTGAGACCGAGAATTTTGCCAACCTCGGTACGAAGGAGACCTTCATAGTGTATCGAAAAGAAGACTTCTGCAGTCGGTTTGTCGAGTATGCGGCGAGCGAAGTCGCGCAACTTGAGTGCGTTCTCGATCTCTGAGTATTCCTCCTCCGGATCCGTGATCTCTTGCTTGAGCAGATGTAGGTAAGGTCCTTCGCCGTTACTATCCTGGTATTGCTCGAAAGAATCAATCGAAACTAGATGTAGTTCGTCGCGATATTCGGTACCTCTCAAACCGGTGGTAGCACTTCTGACCGCGCTAACTGCCTTGTTTTGCGCGATCTGGACACCCAGACCTTCCCACGACCTCAGGATCTTATCATCGGGGTAGCGAAGTAGTGCCTCGAAGGCTTCGGCAAGGACATCGTCAACGCTGACTCCGGAACCGATTAGTACCCTCTCTTTCGAAGGTCTCATCCCGGGGCGGAGTTCTTCGTAGAAAAGTATCTTGTGGATTTTCGCGTACATGACGTCGAGAATCTGATTGAGGCGTTGCTTGTCGTGCAGCAGAGGATGTGACGAATCGAAAGCTGACGAAGTTGAGGTCATACTCCTATTGTCGCAAATCAAAATCGGAACGAAAGTGTCTCATGTCCCCTTTCGTCGCGTTAAGGAATCGCGACATTGAGGGTAGGCAAATGAAATCAGAGTGATTTCCAATGACAGAATCAGTCAATATCAACCGACGGCGAATCCCGTTCACGATCGACGGACAACCGTTTACTACGGAAGACCTAACCCAAGCTGCTTCCGCGCTTCTGCGGCTTGCTGGTTTGGAGCCAAAGACGTTCGACCTCGGAGAACTTGTGGGTAAGGAACGCCCAGAGACGAAGCGATTCGCAGACAACGACATTGTGACCATCGTCAAGGACGCAAGGTTTGTGTCAATTCGTACGAGTGCTTCCGTAGCGAAGCAATGACAGTTGAAGCATTCATCGAGGACATGGTCACGCTAGGCTTTGAAACTTCGCTTGACGTTGATCTGATTGTCTACCGCGTTATACCTGTTGACGGAGCGCTGGCGGGCGAATCTGTGGAGACCGGGATCGCCGTGAACGAGCTGAAACCTTGGCCGCAGATTCCGCCACATTGGCTACACTTCCCAGACGACATACAGTTTGCGAATACCAACAGCAAAACGTCATCCAAGCTAGGATGGTCGAAGCACAGTAGACAGATTTCTGGATGGGGCGATGCGCCCGCCGGTATCGCTTGGGTTAGTCACATTCGAGCGGTCTTGAGCGAGGGGACCTCGTGACCCTAGTTCGTGCGTCCGTTGCTATGACGGAGGCGACCGAATACGATCTCCTTAACCATCTTAATCGGGAGGACGGTCAAGAAGATATCTGCCTGGCAATATACCGTCCTTCGGCAGGCACTGTACGCTTTAGCGCTCTTATTCGTACTGTTATTCTCCCAAAATGCGGCGATCGTCGAGTCCATGGCAACGCGACGATCTTTGCAGACTACGTGCTTCGAGCCATAGCAGACGCTCAGGCCGACGACTGTGGGCTTGCAATATTGCACAGCCACCCGGGGGCACGCGGATGGCAGAAAATGAGTAGCCTCGATCGAGATTGCGAGTCGAGCTACGCAAATCTCGCGCGAGAATTGACAGGATTGCCTCTCGTCGGGATGACTTTAGCGACCAAAGATCGAACGTGGTCGGCACGCATATGGAATATAGGAGTCGGCGGGTTTATCGACTGTATCCATTGCACAAACGTCCGAACCATTGGTGAGCGGTTGACGATATCGTGGAATGACTTGATTCACCCAGCTCCGTACCTTGATGAAAATCAAAAACGGACGATTAACGCGTGGGGCACCGAATGCCAAGCCGATCTAGTTCGTCGGAAGGTGCTCGTAGTGGGAGCGGGTAGTGTCGGATTAGATGTCGTGATACGGCTAGCAGCATCCGGTTTGTGTGAATTGACTGTGATGGATTTTGACTTGGTCAAGTTACACAACTTGGACAGGTTGATTGGAGCTTCACGTAGAGACGCATTGCTAAGACGACCAAAGATCCATGTCGCGGAGCGCGAGGCAACTACTGCGGCAACTGCTGAGACCTTTTGCATCGTGACTTCCAGTTACTCGATATGCGAACCAGAAGGTCTTCGCTTAGCACTTGACCACGACCTTATCTTTTCCTGTGTGGATGAAAATTGGGCTCGAGCGGTACTGAACTCTCTGGCTTATACGGATCTCATCCCGGTGATCGACGGTGGCATCGCCATCGATGTGTTTACGAATGGAAAGATGCGCAACGCGACATGGCGCTCGCACGTGATACGACCCGGTCGACCTTGCCTCGCATGCAATGGTCAACTTGACTTAGGGATAGTGGCGCTCGAACAGCAGGGACTGCTCAAGGATCCTGAGTACATCAAGGGATCCGGAATCCAAACCGTTGGTAACGCCAACGTAGCAGCACTCTCTTTAAACGTCGCTGCTAGTGTGCTGGCTCAATACGTGAGCTTGAGTGTAGCTCCCAGCGGACTCGGCGATCCTGGACCGCTTCAATACGCGTTCAGTACACATAATCTCACGCTTCGAGATGATGATTCAAAGCCAAATTGTGCCGCAGAAGCTGCCGAATGTGAAGGTGATTTGCGCATATGCCTGACCGGTAATCATGACGACGCTGTACGACTTCGGCAACTATCAGCGGAAGTCGGAATCCGAATACGATTCCTTAGGAGGGTCGACAATATCGTACAGCGATTCGCGAGTTGGTTGGACCGGGGCTTGCAGCGATATTCGTAACAACCAAAGAACCTACGAGAACCTGCACTGTATTCTCCTCCCGTGGCAGCTTTAGACTTGATGTCGGTATCTTGCATAAGTCAGTGTGGCTATCGAAAATCGTGTCTAAGTAGACTATCACTGAACACGTGAACACATATCTGTAGTACGTTAATTAGGACGGCGACAGGACTTTGTATGACACGACTTTGGTCCGTTCGTCAGGCGGATGACGAGCTTGATCAATCACCTCGAGTTTCTATACGATCAAAACGCAACTCTTCAGGCAAAACTACGGGGTATCTCGCTACGCATTTAGTGAACAAGCGGTGTGTTCAAATCTCTCACAACGGACAGGCAAGTACCCGCTAGCTGTCTTCATCGAATAAATCAGCCAATTGGTCGGCCATCGCGCCGCCTAGTTGTTCAGCATCGTTGATGGTTACTGCGCGTGAGTAGTGCTCTTCGACGTTGTGCCCAATACCGATAGCAACCAGTTGGACCTCTGATTGTTGTTCAATCGTTTCGATGGCGAACTTCAAATGCTCGGTGAGATAATTACTCGGGTTCTGTAAAAGCGTTGAGTTGTCAACGGGTAGACCGTCGGAGATCACCATCAGGATCTTACGTTGTTCGGCTCGCGACACGATACGGTTGTGTGCCCAGATCAACGCTTCGCCGTCGATGTTCTCCTTGAGCATTTCTTCACGCAGCATCAAGCCAAGATTGCGCCGTGATCGCCGCCAAGTGTCGTCTGCCGCTTTATAGACAATGTGTCGAAGGTCGTTAAGACGACCCGGATTACTTGGCTTGCCTTGATTGATCCACTCTTCGCGGGATTGACCGCCGCGCCATGCGCAAGTCGTAAATCCCAATATCTCCACCCGCACTGAGCAACGCTCGAGTGTTTGACCCAAAATGTCACCGCACATCGCCGCGATGGTGATGCAACGGCCTCGCATCGAGCCTGAACTGTCAATCAAAATCGAGACGACGGTGTCCCGAAACTGCATCTCTTTTTCTTGCTTATAGGCAAGCGGGTTTACGGGATCAACAACAACCTGGCTTAGTCGAGAAGAGTCAAGCAGACCTTCCTCAAGGTCGAATTCCCAAGTCCTATTCTGCTTCGCCATTAACTTTCGTTGCAGCCGATTGGCGAGTTTGGCGGTCGTGTGCTTGAGCGGCACGAGTTGCTGATCGAGCATGCCGCGTAACTGCAAGAGCTCCTCCGCATCGCAGAGCTCTTCCGCCTTCACTACCTCGTCGAATTCTTCCGAAAAGCTCTTGTAGTCGATGGTCGTTCGTATTCGACCTAAGTCGTCGAGTGCGGATTGCGGTGCTTCTTCAGGATCGGACTCTGCACCCAGCTCCGACATGTCCATGTCGGCGTCCATTTCTACCGTTGAGGTCTCACCTTCCGAATCCTCTTCGCCGTAGGAGTCTTCGTCTAGAACTACGTCTTCAGGCGCATACTCAGTTTCAGGTTCGTTCTCATCGTCAGCGGTTTCAACGTCCGAGTCGTTCTGCTGTAGGTCCGGTGGATCTTCGAGGTCAGTCGATAACCCCAGGTCGCGAAGGATGTTCCGGCAACGAACTGCGAAATCGTTCTGGTCGTGAATCGCAGTTTTTAACGCTTCGATATCCTGCCCTGCATTTGCCTCTACGTATTCCCGCCAGAACTGCGCCACGTGTTCCGCAGCCGGCGGTAACGGGCGCCCAGTGAGGTGTTGACGAACAATCAGACCAACAGCAACGCCTAAAGGCGCTTCAGTTTCGGCCGTGATTTGATCGAATTCGGCTTGACGACAGATTGCTTCAAGATTCGCGTCAAGGTTTTGTGCGACACCTTCCATGCGTAAGGTTCCGATCGACGCAACCCTTGCGTCCTCGACCCATTCGAAGAGCTCCTGGGCAGGACCCGCAGAAGGCGTGTACCGACGATGAACGGTCGAATCGTGGTAACGCATCTTTAGTGCGATTTCGTCACCAATGCCGCGTACGGCATTCAGTTCCTTGTCGCTACAACCGTAATTCGGTTGCGGGACGCGCACGTTATTGCCTTGAACGCTTGTGCCACCTTTACCGAAGGAGACTTCCATCTCTTCGTTCTCCGCGATAGCTCGCATCGTGGCGGTCATTGCCCGTTTGAACGTGTCTAACGGGTCACCATCAAGCGTCATGGCTTGCTCTATACGTTCAGGGTAACGCCAGCACTCGCGTCGCCTAGATCATCGCCCATGCAACGTTGGTAATACTCAGCAATGATCGGACGCTCAAGTTCGTCACACTTATTCAAGAAGGTCACACGAAAACCGAAGCCGATATCGTTAAAGATCGATGCATTCTCAGCCCACGTTAAAACGGTGCGCGGTGACATGACGACCGAAACGTCGCCATTCACGAACCCCTTACGAGTAAGGTCAGCCACGCTCACCATGTTGCTGATGACGCGTTTGCCGCCTTCGCGGTTCTGCCAGTCGCTCGCTTTACCGTACACGATGTCCGTCTCGACCTCGTGTTGAAGGTAGTTAAGGGTCGCAACGATGTTCCAACGGTCCATCTGACCCTGGTTGATCTGCTGCGTCCCGTGATATAGACCGGTCGTGTCCCCTAACCCAACCGTATTAGTCGTGGAAAAGAGACGGAAATACGGATGAGGTGTAATGACTCGATTCTGGTCGAGCAGCGTTAACTTGCCTTCGACCTCTAACACCCGCTGAATCACGAACATGACGTCAGGTCGGCCGGCGTCGTACTCGTCAAACACGATCACGGTGGGGTGCTGAAGCGCCCACGGCAGAAGACCTTCCTTAAACTGCGTAACTTGCTGGCCGTCCTCCAGCACAATCGCATCCTTACCGACGAGATCAATACGGCTAATGTGGCTGTCGAGGTTTATTCGAATACAAGGCCAGTTCAGTCGCGCCGCGACTTGCTCAATGTGCGTCGATTTCCCCGTGCCGTGATATCCCTGAATCATGACACGCCGGTTGTGCGCGAATCCTGCGAGAATCGCCAGCGTAGTTAACGGGTCGAACCGATAGTCGTCGTCGATATCAGGAACATGCGCCGAACGTTCTTCGAACGCCGGTACTTCAAAGTCCTGGTCAATATCGAACGCTTCTCGCGCATTAACGGTGACAGTCGGCACCATGTCTGCCGACAAAGACGAATCGTGTGAAATCATGAATACCCGCGCATTAGGACGCCAATAGATAGACGCTGCGCGTCGATAATGGTCTTGAAAGCGCGTATTTAATCACGGAGATACTTGTAGTAGAACATGACCACCATTTACTTTGTTAGACACGGCGAAGCTGAAGCCGGTTTTGGCGCACATCGGGACCCAGGACTCTCTGAATTAGGTCGAACTCAAGCAATCACAACCGCGAAACATCTCGCTTCATTCGACCCGATGCCCATCTTTAGTAGTCCCTTGCGACGGGCACAAGATACGGCACAAGAACTCGCAAAAATCTGGGATAGACCCATCACGACCGAACAACGCATTGCCGAAATACCCTCGCCTATCGAGGATCTCAGCGACCGTACTACCTGGTTGGCAAACGTGATGGCGGGTGCGTGGCACGACTTGCCGCCTAATCTTAAGACGTGGCGAGAGGAACTGATTGAATGCGTGGTTCGAGCGGAACGCGACTGCGTGATGTTCTCACACTTTGTCGCCATCAATTTGCTTGTGGGCGCAGCCAACGACAATGCCGCCATGGTGTCCTTCCGCCCGGACAATGCGTCAATCACACGGTTTGAAAGCGACGGGGTGAGCATAAGTGTGCTTGGGCTTGGCGAACAAGCACAAACGCACGTCAATTAGTAGCGCGGTCGATAACCCGCCACTGGTACTCATGCTCAAGTTCTGACGTTTGAACACCCGCGATAGCGAAGAGGAGATTGCGTAGCAGATTAGCTGCGTCGCCACGTGCCATACCGAGGAACATGCTGTTGAATTGCGCGCACTCGAGGATCAGTTTCTCGATACCTGCTTGACCATGTCTTCTGATCACGGAATCGACACGCCGTCGTTGGTAGCCTGGAATGGATGCGTTGGAATCCAAGGTCTTTGCGTGCGCTAGCGTCAGTGTTTGCGTCACCATGCTGAGCGTACCAAGCTCACCTCGGCTCGAGCTCCCGCTTTGATGACTCAGTGCATCAAGTTTTCTGGCAATTTGCGTTGTATCGCTATTGAATACTGCATCAAGCAGCTCGAGTAAGTCAGCGTTACTGGAGTCTGTTAGGTCGATGTCATCAACATCGATGCTAGCACGTTCTACCAATACGAGGTTGAACTTATCCAGCTCTTGACGCGCGGCAAGCAAGTTCCCTTCGCACAAGTCGGACAGCTTTTCCGCAGCTTGGTTGGTCAGTTTTAGACCCAATGACGATGCCTTGGCGCGCAGCCATTGGATGCTCTGTTCGCGATTCAGTTCATCCGCGACAATAAATACGATGTCACGTGATGATCGAAGTTGACTGTACCACTTCTTTCGTTTCTCGCGGTAATCTAATCCGCCGAGTCGGACGAGCAGAACATTCGCACTTGATTCGGAAGCGAAGCTTTCGAATGCCGCAACCGCGCTGTCATCGAAGGACGAAGATCGCATCCTGACTTCGACCAATTTGCGCGTGCCGAACAACGATGATTCCGCTAACTCGTCGAAGATGCCACCCCACTGCATTGTTTTGCTCCGACCACGTGTTGATCCACTATCGAGACGAAGAACTTCATGGTCCTCGATACCGTCCGCTTTAGCCGCTGTAAGAATCTGACGAGATGCCTCATCTTCAATCACCATCTCCGCCCCACCGGTGACATAGATGGACGCGAGACCATCCTTCAGGACGTCAGCGAGTTGGGTTGAGAAAACCTGCACGATTACGAGACCGTTGCCTGCATTAGATCCAAGATACCTGATTAATCCGATGCATCGCTGATCAACGCGAGACGGGAAATCAGGAGGGTCGCTAACTCTTTACGCAATAGCTCCAAAATCCTTTCCTTTTCCTTCTCGAATCCTATCAACGAAGCCTCATCAAGTCCGATGCTTTCAGACGTATGCAGGACAAGTGGTGTATGCAACTCCGACTCGAGTATTACGTCCCACCGTACGCTAATCCAGTACTCGATAGGACGTCCCAATGGATCGAGCCGCATCGAACGTTGATGCTCGATTTCTTCGATGCTCGATATTGTTTGGACGCCGGCGGCCGGTTCTTCAACCAACGGGACGGCGTACACGCGTGCTTGACGCTCAATGGCAATCTGAACGTCGCGTGCAGTACTCCCAGATAGATGAATGCCTGAGAGTCTTTCACCGAACGAATCAGTACGTAACGCGAATCCGCACGACGTCGTCGCGACGCTTGCAAGGACTACGAGACCGATGGCGAGTCGGTGCAAATGGTTTACTGCAGATAGAGCGGTTCGAAACCGAAGACCCAAGGTGTTGCTGGATCTACCGTGACGCGCACAGCACGCACTTCCGGATCGCCGTAGACCTGCAGCCTCATAAAGTTGCCGTTGATTAATCGACCAGGACCAAATGCCGAAAGAGGTCTGTCAATCGTAAACCGGTGGGCATCGCCATGCACTAGAAGGATCGGTTTCGGATAGCGCGAAGACGCAATCCTCATTTCATTCACAAGATCCGCGTACGCGGGTGGCACTCGTTCGCCGCCTGTATTTGCGAACATTTCCGCGTGTATGGCGATGACGACCGCTGGTAGATCCTGCTCCATCGCGATTCGAAATGAGTCCCGCAACCAAGCCTTATTCGCGTTATTACGCTCATGTGCTTCAAGCAAATCGCTTTCGCTCGCAATCTTTACGTTGTTGTTTGAGCCCGTTACATTGAGCGTGAAAAACATCACATCGTTATGTAACCAACGTACGTTTTCGACAAACTTCGTAAACGGCGACACGTCCGCTTGACGCACGAATGGCAGTGTTTCCTGTCCGAGGCTCTTACTTTCATTGAAATAGACGTCACGAATCAGCTGAAGGCGACCGGCAGGTTCCCAGTCACCGTAGGCGTGTCGGTCGCAATCCGTCCACTCGTTATCCCCGGGGGTGAATATCAACGGCTTTGCGAACGTGTTAAACGTCTCGCGGATTTCTTGGTATCTCGATTCAACACACATCGACGCCCCCCAAATGTCGCCGACATGTATCGAAAACGCGATGTCCTGCTCGTTGATCGTTTCGATCAACCGTTCGTACGCCACGATGCTTGGTTCGCCTTGATAGGCCGTATCACCGAGCGCGATGAATTCGAACTCCTCCGAGGCTGCCGACCAAGCAAACATCACGAGGATTGCAATTGAGAGCGCGTGTTTCATGCATCGCGCTCCAATACGCTGAATGAATCAAGTATGGCCTTGAGTCGCGGACGCCAACGCGTATCGCGATAGGACTGATTGACCGTCAGCAGATACCACCGGTCGTTCGCGTAAAGCGAGATGACCGTCGTTTCAATATAGTGTCGACCAGCATCCGGTGTGACCCACTGAATTACGCCCATCATGGCATCACGGCCATCGAGCTCGATGCGCTCAAGCTTGGGTTCTTTGTGCTCTGGGTATTGAGAAAGATCGATCAAATCGAGCGAATTCTCGAGCGCCGTGTCACCTGGTACATCTCTAACGTTGAGCCAAAATGACGGCATCGCGTACGGCGCACCGACATAGAAATCCGACTCTGCTAGTGGATTCGATGAAGGTTCCCATTCGTATGGGTACTCGACGCTGAATCCCAGGCTCTCGTCAGCGTGCTTCCGCGTTGTGACGTCAACGAATTCGCTCAGGAAATCCTGCGCGAGCAACGACGTGCTTACTAACACAAACACAACGATGCTTAAGCGTTGACGCAAACGCGTGCGCGGAGCTTTGATTCCACTAATTACTGACATGCTGACCTTATTTTGTTCGAGCGGTTATTTGACGACGACATTGAGTATGCGGCTGGGAACGTAGATGACTTTTCGCACGTCACCCGCATCGAGATAGGTCGCAACTCGCTCATCAGACCTAGCTAATTCAAGTGCTTCTTCCTCGGTTGAGTCAGCTGTTACTGAAATCGAACCTCGAAGTTTCCCGTTAACTTGCACACCAATATCGAATGACTCAACTTTCGCGAGTTCAGGATCTGCTTCCGGCCAACGTCCAGAATCAAAGATAGATGTCTCGTGACCAAGACTTTCCCAAAGCTCTTCGGCAAGATGCGGTGCAAACGGCGCCAACATGACAACGAGCGGTTCTACTTCCTGCTTAACGCAGCTTCGACCACCCTCTCGCACGACGTTGAGATATTCCATCAATGCCGATATAACGGTGTTGTATTTAAGTTGCGCGATGTCGTTCGACACCTTGTCGATCGTTCGATGCATCGCCTTTAAGACGAGTTCGTCAGCCTCGCCTTCAACTGCCTCAGAGACACTTAACGCGATTCGATCAAGAAAACTCGCTGGACCGCGGATCCCGGTTTCCGAATAGTCCCCGCCTTGCTCGAACGGACCTAGGAACATTAAGTAGAGCCTGACCGTGTCAGCGCCCCACTCGGCAATCAATTCGTCGGGAACGATGATGTTGCCGCGACTCTTGGAGATCTTCCGACCGTCTTTCGTGAGGATCCCATGTGCTCGAAACTTCCCGAAAGGTTCACCGAAATCGAGAATGCCGATATCGTTGAATGCCATCGTCACGAATCGAGCATAAAGTAAATGCAATACCGCATGTTCATGCCCGCCGATATACGAGTCGACAGGCAGCCACTTCTCAATCATCTCGGGATCGAGTGCGACTTCGTCACTGTCCGTACACGGATAACGCATGAAGTACCAAGCGCTATCTAAAAACGTATCCGAAACGTCAGTTTCTCGAGTTGCAGAACCCCCACATGTCGGGCACTTCGTCGTACACCAATCTTTATCTCGCGCAAGCGGACTCTCGCCCGAGTCGTCAGGCTTGAACTGCTCTAACTTTGGCAAAAGTACGGGGAGGTCCGATTCGGGTACCGGTACTGCGCCGCACCTGTCGCAATAGACGATCGGTATCGGAGGACCCCAATAACGTTGTCGCGAAATGCACCAATCGTGCAATCGATATCGAACCTGACCCGCCGCAAGACTATTCGCCTCAAGCTTTTCGACAATCGCGCGCTTACCGTCCGCGACGGTGAGTCCGTCAAATTCCCCTGAATTCACCAATACACCATCGCCAACATACGCTTCAGTCATCGGTTCGGCGTTAGCAGCGCCGTTTCTAGCAATGACGCGCTTTATCGGTAAATCAAACGTATCCGCGAATTCGAAGTCACGTTCGTCGTGACCTGGAACAGCCATGATCGCGCCAGTACCGTATTCGATCAACACGTAGTCCGATACCCAAATCGGCATCTCTGCGCCAGTAATGGGATTTTCGCAATTCGCGCCGATCCAGGTACCCGTCTTCGGTCGATCGACGTATTGCCTCGCTTTAAGGTCAAGTTGCTTGGTCTGCTCAACGTATTCATCCACCGCTTCGCGTTGGTCGTCGTGGGTTAAAACGTCTACAAGCGGATGTTCAGGTGCCAATACCATGTAAGTAGCGCCACAGATCGTGTCTGGACGCGTGGTAAACACACGGATAGACTCGTTTCGTTCAACGACGGGAAAGTCGATGTCTGCTCCTTCACTTCGACCGATCCAGTTGTTTTGAGCGAGCAACGTCCGAGAAGACCAATCAATGCTCTCAATCCCGTCTAGCAATCGTTGTGCATAGGCCGTGATCTTGAGGAACCACTGCTCGATCTGACGCTGTTCGACAGCTGAATCGCATCGCTCGCAGAGTCCTTGAATGACCTGCTCGTTCGACACGACCGTTTTACATGATGGACACCAATTCACCGGCGCTTTGCGTTTTTCGACCAACCCGGCTTCGAAGAGCTTCAAGAAAACCCACTGGGTCCATCGGTAATAGTCCGGATCCGTTGTATCGACCGTATGGTTCCAGTCAAACATAGCCCCTATTCGCCGGAGCTGGCGCGTGAAATTGCTGATGTTCGAGGGAATGAGATCGTTCGGATTCACCCCAACTTTCAAAGCGTAGTTTTCAGAGTGAATGCCAAATGCGTCGAAACCCATTGGCTGAAAGACATCATGGCCTAACAGACGTTGGTACCGTCCCCACACATCTGCGCCTGTGTAGGCGTAGATATTCCCAACATGCAATCCCTCCGCAGAGGGATACGGAAACATCATGAGATTGAAGTAAGGGTTCTTCGCGCTCGCTAAGTCTTCTCGGGAAAACAGGTTGGTGCCGAGTTCGTCCCATCGATTTTGCCACTTGATTTCTACTTCGGTTGGCGAATAGGTGTCCATAGGAGCGGATTGAGGAAATCAGAGGGACGGGGGCGCACGGAATTGTAGTTTGGATGATCGAGAAAACAGCGCGGCAATCTCTATGTGGGCTGTGTGAGCTAATAACGAAAATGTACACACTCTTCTTACCAAATTGCATGGTAAAAGAGTGTGCACATTTTCGTTAATAGCTCACTGTACTCTAGCTAAAAGATCTCGTGAGATGGTTTGATATTTGTTGAGGAGGTACGCTGCCACGCTCGCTGATACTACGAGTCCAATCGCTAACGGGTACTCTCCAAACCCTAGAAAAGGGAAGCCGATCCATAAAGCGAGTTGTATTCCGACTATCAATAGCCAGTTAACCATAGCTTGAGTCCCTAGCCCGCGCCTATAAAACGAAATACAAATAAGCCACGCGGTTCAATCGTTTACCTAGCACTACCCTTCAGAGCATTTCCTATCAATAGCACGGATTTGGGCTTGAATTTCTCCCTTATGTCGTGCAACTGCTTCTTTACTATCCTTAGCGAGACTCATAAGTCCTGGGATTAATAGTACGTTTCCTACGCCGTCCATAGTCCGCTTCTTCTTCTGACGGTCTGATGCTGCTTCAAGATTGTTCCGGGCATTTGCAAGCTCGGTATCGAGTTCAGCACATGATAAGCCTTGAAACTGACTAGTTGGAATAGCTTGAGGTGCAATATCACCCGGATGAGCGGCACATCCAACTAGGATTGTGACCAAAACCCCAACCGATAAGATTTTGACTATACGCATTGATGTTCCTTTTCAAGTACCAAAAATCCCAAAAGAAGAGTCGCGCAAGAGAAACATAGTCGAAACCGAGTGTGACATTAGTGTGACATTAGGGTTGGATTAAGGGGACTGCGCACGTTTTAGGGGACAGTTCAAGTAAGAGAGTCGAAGCCATTTTCATAGCCTTGCTCCTCGTCATCGAGCCTGGCAAGTTGCTCCAGCTCGTGTCGGTTTAAAGAAATCCGTCG
>LXNI01001039.1_pt1 | contig 27006 bp, 27 predicted proteins | sample 809091 | NCBI WGS metagenome assembly LXNI01 (sample SAMN04870527, study PRJNA318959) | sponge metagenome | biome: 01000161; feature: marine sponge reef; material: water | host: Sarcotragus foetidus | place: Greece: Milos, Mediterranean Sea | collected 2013-05-29 | depth 5-7 m | reverse complement strand
CATATATTGGGATATATACATGGAAACAATGATACACGTTGGACCGCGACTTCGGCGACTGGATTCAACGCAAAATCAACGAGATAAAGAACTCAGACGGGATCGGAGAGGCGTGAAGTTCCGTTTAGTATTGGCTGGTATTTTAGCGTGTCTGTCGTTCTGCCTATACATGTACCGGCGCTGTCGCTTATGCTGGCGGCGCAACGCCCTGGTAGCTCAGCCGGATAGAGCGTCCGCCTCCTAAGCGGAAGGTCCCAGGTTCGAATCCTGGTCGGGGCGCGGTACAAACCGGGTAACTTTCAAGTGAAATCAGTGGTAACTTTCAAGTGAAATACGCAAAGGGGCGCGCAAAGCTTGAGTTCAAGAAAAGACTCCACGCACGAAGAAGTGCGGCATTGGCCTAAAGACCGATCTTCCTTATTGCTCGCCAAATGGCGCGACTTAAGGCACCCCGGGCGAGAAAACGCGCAAATGATGCGAACCCTCGCGAAATTGCCGATGCCCTGCCAAATAGGGACAGGAAGCGGTAAACGTAACGCAACATGTTTATCTTGACTTTCAATAGCTTAGCATCGTGATCGCATCGCAGCATTAGACCGCTCGTGGGATAATGCAAAACCCGGCGAAAGCAACCAGCAAGCGCCCCACGACTGTTTCTCTCTTCGAAGCTTGATCCATCAACATTAGGCGCGACGATTACTTGGTTGTAAACCCATCCATTTGCGATGGCAGAAGGATACGAATGCCTGCTCGTAAGCTTGAAGCATCCAACTCCCATAGCGTGCCCTGGCAAACGCCGTTATCATATGACCAGTTTCATGACCATATGAGGTTGTCATGCTCACAGTCAATTTGTCCCAGGCGAAAGCCCGTCTCAGCGAACTCATGGACCAAGTAGAAGCAGGCCAGGAAGTGGTGATCACCCGCCGCGGCAAGGCCGTGGCGCAGATGTCGGCTGCCATCCCACCCAAAAAGCCTCTCCCGCTCCGAGAACTGGCGGGTTTTCGGGACGCTATGCCTTCGTTGCGGCGACCCGCAGCGGAGTTGCTGCGGGAGATTCGGAATGAAGGGTTGTGATACCGGCCATCATCCCGAATGCGCTACTTCGATACCAGTTTCCTCGTTCCCCTCGTCCTTCCCGAGACGACCAGCGAGCCGATCGCCACTTTCTTCGAGGGCCTGCCGGGCGAGGAACTGACGGTCAGCCATTGGACCCGAGTCGAATTCGCCTCGCTTCTCGCCCGCGAAGTCCGCATGGACAGGCTGCCCTCCTCGGCAGCGCGCGAGGCGGGATCGAGATTCGAATCGATGGTCCGTGAATCGTTCGTCGTGCTGTTGCCGAACCGCAGCGACTTTGACCGGGCCAGGGACTGGCTCGGTCAATTCCAGACCAGTTTGAGGGCCGGCGATGTGCTGCACCTCGCCATTGCGGGGAACCGCGGTGCGGATGCCATCTACACGCTGGACAAGCTCATGATCGCGGCAGGAAAGAGGCTGGGATTGCCGACTGGTACAGGGATCCACCTATCCGGTTACGGCGATTGACAACTTCCTTGCCCCCTGTGCTGCAACACTCAACGGGTCTGCATTGCTTGCGGGGCAACTCCAGAATCGAAGTCGTTCATCCATTGGCTTACACTCTCTCCAGGGCATCCGGGAACTCCCAAATACCCAATGCGTAAACCATGTCTCCAGAATAGTCTGTAAGCTATCTCTCGATTAGCACACTGTTGTCAACTAGGTCTTGGGAGCGCATGCCATGAACCAGAAAACCAGGTTTGAGGGCTACTACAAGGAGGCAAAGGGCAGGGAGGGTCTGGCGTGGCATCATGCCGATCCCACGCGTTTCATCCCCCTGGTTCACGAGTCGCGCAATGAACCCGGCGCCGCCGTCGATCTGGGGTGCGGTACCGGCGTCGATACCGTGGCCCTGGCAAAGCTTGGCTGGACGGTCAAGGGCATCGACTTCATGGAGAAGGCGATCGCCATGTCCACTGCACTGGCCGAACAGGAAGCCGTGGCCGTGGAATACATACTCACCAACGTGCTGGAGTGGGAACCCGGCCAGCAGTTCGATCTGGTGGTGGATTCCGGCCTCATGCACAACCTGCCCAGGGAGAATCTGCCGGAATACAAGAGCCGTGTTCTTCGCTGGCTTAAGAAGGACGGTGATTTCATACTGGTCCACTGGGAAAGCCGCGGCGACCACGACCGGCTTTTCAACGGACCCAGGCGTTCCAGCAAGGAACAGTTGATCGCCTTCCTGGCGCCGGAGTTTTCGTCGGTTGAGCGGTTCGAGCGCAAGGAATCGCGTGTGTGCCGTACCTGCAAGGGCGAGACCTGTGACAACAGGGGCGAGTTCTGCAGGGGCGTTGGACCGGAGATTTCCATAGCGTATTACTGGTTCCGGCGCTAGGCGCCGGCGTTTGCAGGTCCGCAGGGCGCCTGAGGACTAACGGGAGGAGACGTGCTGGACATCATGAAACGGGCCTTTGGCGGCGGTGAGGCGCTGTCGGTTTCCCGGCGCGACGCGCTTGTGCTGCCGGTCGCCGCGGCGGCTGCATCGGCGTTCACGCCGTTTCGCTCGGCAAACGCGGCCGCCCACCCGGAAACCACGTACATGCCGCCCCCGGAAGGGCGGGTGCGATCGAAATTCTTCACCCTTGACGACCCGCTGGACAAGATGACCGCCGAGTTCCGCATCTACCGCGATCTCGCCGACGAAGCCGACGTGCTGCTCTGGTATCACTTCACCATGTTCATCGTCGCCGAGGGCCGGCGCGTGGAGCCCGTAGTCCGCTACGAAGGGATCGAGTTCTCACACCACAAACGCATCGAAACGCACGTTTACCGCGTGCACGGCCACAACACCTCGTATCCGCGCCACCCGGTGACGGGCGAGTTCATTGAACGTGTTCACAATCCCGTAACCGGCAAGACCGTCAGGGTGGATCCAACCATCCTCACCGAGGATCCGGGCATGCTGTATTCGCCTCAGGGCAAGCACCCGCTGGACCGGGAAGGCGACGCCTACACGCCCACCAACACTGTATTCCGGATCGAAGACGAAATCGTGAAGGCGGAACAGATCCGCGTGCCGCCGGATAATTGGCTGACGCCGTTCATCGAAACGTCGCACAACTGGACGGCGCGGTCCCTGTTCGAGGACCTGGCGATCACACGCTTGCCCATGGGAACCGCCGGCGGCTATGTCTTTCCGTACCCCCGCTGGCTGGAGATGGGCGATATCCCGGGGCACATGTTCGCCATCTGGAGCGGCAAGAAGCTCGATGGCGTGCACCAGTTGCCTGCCGAGTACCACGCCCGCATCGAGCGGGACAATCCGGAGCTGCTCACCGTGGATCTGACTCCGTTCGAGAACTGAAGCGATAAATCTGAATCGCCGATGAGTTTTTGAGGGCAGGACGCCCTCGTTCCAGGGGGGCGCCCTCGCTCCCGGGCGGCTCAGCCGAAGTGCTCGAGGATGGTGTAGCGGGAGTGGCGGCCTCCCAGCGTCGAGTCCACCAGCACGAACTCGTTTACCGGCCAGTGCATGGGTGGAGGCGGGTCCCTGGGCGTCAGGCGGTTGACCTTGCGCGCCAGGGTCATGTGCGGAATGAAAGCCCGCCGCGCGCGCGGCAATCCCAGTTCTTGCGAAATCCGGCCGAGGTCGCGGGCGAGTTCCGCCAGTGCGGGCGGCGTTTCGTGCAGGCCCAGCCACAGCGTCCTGGCGCGCTGCCAGTAGCCGTATTGGTCCAGCGTCAGTTCGAACGGATCCTGCGGGAGCGACGAGACGCGCTCGATCAGCGGCGCGACGAGGTCGTCCGGAGTCGGACCGAGGAAGTGCAGCGTCATGTGCAGGTTCTCGGCCGGAGTGGGCTTGCCGCCCGTGCCGCGCACCTCCGCGCGGGTGGCGCGGACGATGCGGGTGCGCAGCCGGTCCTCGGGCCAAAGCGCAAAGAACAGACGCCTCTTGCCGGAACGGGACATTGCGCGACCATATCACCCCAGCCTTGCCGGGGCAGGTTAAAGTATGTAAAAAGCGCGGGCATTGGGGGTGTTCCTGTGTCATACCTTTTTACTTCACAACGCGAACTGCCGGAATTCAGGCGCCTTGAAGCGGAGCCGCTATCGGGGGCGCTGGGCGCGACGATAAGTGGCGTCAACCTGGCCGACGATCTGCCCCAGGACATGATCGACGAAATTTATGCGGCGCTGCTGGAGTTCAAGGTCATCTTTTTTCGCGACCAGGAGATGACCGACGAGCAGCATCTCAGGCTGGCCCGCAAGTTCGGGATGCCGCAAGGCCCGGGATCGATACCCCAGGTTGAGGGCTATCCGATGATTCGCCTGCAGCGCATGGACGAGTACCAGACCATCGGCGGCGACGTGAATTACCACACGGATGACATCTTCCGCGACTATCCGTCACGCATGTCCATTCTCCGCGGGCTGAACATGCCGGCCGGCGGCGGCAACACCATCTGGTGCGACATGGAGAAGGCGTACGCGAGCCTTTCGAAGCCCATGCAGAAGTTCCTGGAGGGCTTGACCGCGGAACAGACCCTGTCGAAGAACTTCGGTCAGGGCATTCTTGAGGGCGGGGGCGCCCAGGCGTACGAGGACATGATGAAGCGCAACCCGCCGGTGGTGCACCCGGTGGTCCGCAGGCACCCCGATACGGATCGTAAATGCCTTTACGTCTGCCAGATGACCACGTCTCGCATCATGGAGCTGAACCAGGACGAAAGCGATGCGCTGCTGGAGATGCTGCTGGAACACAGCTACCAGCCGGAGCACGAGTGCCGTTTCTTCTGGCGCGACAACTCGGTGGCGATCTGGGACAACCGCTGTACTCAGCACCGCGGGATCAACGATTTCTCGCCGGCGTTCCGTTTGATGCACCGCATCCCGATCATCGACGACCGTCGCCCGTCGCTGAACCCCGACGAGGAACCGCGAATGGAGTACGACCCCAATGCCGACTTCATCCGCGTGGAGGACCTGTTCGTCAACAAGCCCGAACTGACTTATCACGTCGACGGCGAGGAGCCGGCGCAGGGGAACGGGGCAGCTGCGCATTCGGGCAATGGCGCAGCGCAACCGGAAGACGAACATGCCGTGGAGATCGACTCCAGGTTCCTGAACAAGCTGAATGAGAACAGGCACGGCATGGTATTCACGCCTGGCGCGGCTGCCCGGCTCAAGAAGATTCCGCGCATGTTCCGCGGCGCGGCCATCAGCGCCGTGATCGACGAGGCACAGAAGCAGGGCAGTAACGAGGCCAACATCGCGATTCTTGACGCCGTCCAGGCGAAGCGGCGCGGCGGTTGATTCCCTTGCTGCCCAGCGCGCGGCCTGCGCGCGCCATAGTGCACACGCTTGCGTGGCAAGCGTGAAGCCGGGACGCCATCCCTGCCCAGGGCTGACGTGAGCGCAACGAGAAAATTCGGGCCGGTGGCCCTTGCGGAAGGCAACACGCCACTGAACGCCATCGGCGTGCTGCTGGGCGGCTTCTCAATCATCCCCCTGCTCGCTTTCATGGGCCTGATCATGCCGACTCTCCTCAAGGAGGTATTTCAGATTGACCCTGCTTTTCACGGGCGGATGACTGGGAATCTGGGCGTGCTGCAGGAAGTGATAGTGATCGCGCTGATGGGGGTGGTCGGAGCGGCGTCCGACAATTTCGGTCGGCGCGTGATCATGGTAGCGGGACTTTGCCTGGTGGGCCTCGGCCTTCTGGTCTATCCGCTTGCCGAGAACGAGTTGCAGATTTACGGATACCGGGCCGTATTCGCGCTCGGTGCGGCGACGGCTCCCATCATGTATGGGACTTCCATGCAGGACACCCCGGCGAACCGTTCCCGCGGACAGTTTATCGGGTTCGGCAGCATTGCCACGGGCGGGGGCGTCATAGCAATGGGCCTTACGATTGCGAGGCTGCCCGAATACCTGGTCGCGCGCGGTTTTTCTCCCGAAGACGCCGGCATCTACACCTGCTGGTGCATGGTCGCTTTCGCCACCGTCGTCGCGCTGATGGTGCGCCTGACCTGGCGCGCCGGCCGCGTGGCAGCGGGGGAACCGCGCCAGCCTGTCCGCCGAAACCTGGTGCAGGGGTTCTCGGGAGCGATTCGGAATCCGCGAATTGCTCTCGCATACCTGACTTCGTTCGCTTCCAGGGGCGACCTGGTCGTGATCCTGACTTTTCTATCGCTTTGGGTGGTTCAGGACGGCTGGGACGCAGGTCTGTCCACCGGCGAGGGCACGAGAAGGGCCGGCATCATGATTGCAGCCATCAATGGCATCGGGCTTCTCGTGGCTGTGTTTATCGGCCGGTTTGTCGATCGCGTCAACCGCGTTCTGGCGGTGTGTATTGCGTTTGCGGTTGCCGGCGCCGCATATCTGGGCATGGCGATGGTAGCCGACCCGTACCTGAACATTGCGCTGGTCGCTTGCGTATTTGTGGGTATAGGCGAGATTTCCGTAATCATCACCGGCAACGCCCTGCTGGGCCAGGAGGCGCCCAAGGCGCGACGTGGCGCCGTGGTCGGCGTGTTCGGTCTTATCGGGGCTGTTTCCATCCTTTGCACAAACTATTTTGGCGGCATCATCTTTGACAAGATCAGCCGCGTGGCGCCGTTCGTGATGATGGGCATCGTGAACCTCATCGTGGCTCTGGTTGCGCTGGTGGTCCTCCTCCGCGCACCCGGCATGTCGGCGCAGGAAGTTCGCACCTCGACCTGATGCGGCGCTACAGGCCTGACACGACACGAGGAGTGAAATGAGCGAAGCCCGGAAAATCGGTCCGCTGACCCTGACGGTGGGCTACACCTGGCTGAACGCGGGCGGCGTCATGTTTGCCGGGCTCACCGTCATACCGCTACTGGGCTTCATCGGTTTCATCCAGCCGTATCTCCTGACGGAAGTCTTTGGGATCACGGAAAACCAGGGGCAACTGACGGGTCAACTGGCGTCCATGCAGGAGATCGTGGTCCTGCTGCTGATGGGCATTGTGGGTGCGGCTTCGGACAATTTCGGCCGACGCGTGATCATGGTCGTCGGCCTGGGCTTTGTGGCGCTGGGCCTGCTGATCTACCCGCTGGCGCAGAGTGAATTCCAGATTTTCGCCTACCGTGCGGTGTTCGCCATAGGCACCGCAATTGCCCCGGTAATGTACGGGGCGTCGCTGCAGGACCTCCCCGCGAACCGTTCGCGCGGAATGCTCCTCGGACTCGGCAGCATTTGCACCGCTGTGGGCATGGCGGTGATGTCGCGGAATATCGGCAATCTGCCCGGTTACCTGCAGGAATACGGAATCAGCCCGGCGGATGCGGGCATCTACACGTGCTGGCTGATGGTCGGGTTTGCGCTGTTCGTCGCGCTGGTGATCCGCCTGGCCTGGCGTTCGGGACGGGTTGTGCGGAGCAAGCCGCGCGAGCCCCTCTGGAAAAACGTCGGCAAGGGGTTTTCCGAGGCCGCGAGAAATCCCCGGATCGCCCTGGCCTACATGACCTCCTTCGCTTCCAGGGGCGACCTGGTGGCCGTGGGCATATTCCTGCCGCTGTGGGTGGTCCAGCACAGCAATGACGTGGGGCTGACCAGCGCCCAGGGTATGCAGAGAGCGGGCATCATGTTCGCGCTGGTGTTCGGCACCAGCGTTTTGTGGTCTCCCATCATGGGATTCATCGCCGACCGTCTGAACCGGGTGGTGACCGTGTGTCTCGGTTTCAGCATGGCCGGAGTCGCCTATTTCGCCATGTACCTGGCCAAGGACCCCTTTGTTGCCGGCGCCCTTCTGGCCAGCGTTGCCGTGGGCATCGGTGAGATTGCGGCGCTGTTATCGGGCGGCGCGCTGCTGGGCCAGGAAGCGCCCAGGGAGCGGCGGGGCGCGGTGGTGGGCGTGTTCGGACTCGTGGGGGCATTTTCGATCCTGTGCACGAGCTTCATTGGCGGAATCGTATTCGACAAGATCGGCAGGGGCGCGCCGTTTGCGATGATGGGTTTCATCAATTTCCTCGTGGTCCTGGTTGCACTCGTGGTGCTGGTGCGTGCACCGGGTATGTCCGCGAAGGAAGTCCGCACCTCGACTTAGCGAGCCCGCGCGATTTCGCCGATCCTGATAACGGGGGCCGCCGGCTTCATCGGCCACGCGGTCGCCCGTGCGCTGCTGGCCGACGGCGTCGAGGTTGTCGGGCTGGACAACCTGAATACGTACTATGATCCGGCGCTGAAGCACGCCCGACTTGCCCGGTTGCGGAAGCATGACGGTTTTTCGTTTCACAGGCTGGACCTGACGGACCAGCATGGGATGCAAGCCTTGTTCGCGAAGCACCGTTTCCGGCAGGTCGTGCATCTGGCGGCGCAGGCCGGCGTGCGCTATTCGATCGATGCGCCGCAGCAATACATATCCAGCAACATCGCCGGCTTTTGCACGCTGCTGGAGTGCTGCGTCCAAAACGGCGTGCGGCATCTGCTCTATGCCTCGTCCTCGTCGGTGTATGGCGACACGGAAAAGACGCCCTTTTCCGAGGAAGACGCTGCGGATCGGCCCAGGAGCTTGTATGCGGCCACCAAGCGCGCGGGCGAGCTGCTGGCCTATTCCCAGGCCCGTATACATGGGCTGCCCAGCACAGGCATTCGCTACTTCACGGTGTACGGTCCCTGGGGACGCCCGGACATGGCGGCGATGACGTTTGCCGGGGATTTGCGGGCGGGACGGCCGCTTAAGGTATTCGGCGACGGGCGGCAACGGCGGGCGTTCACGTATATCGACGATGCCGTTGAGGGAACGCTGGCCATACTTGAGCGCGGAGCGCCTGCCCGTCAGCCTGCGGCGGCGGTCTACAACCTGGGTTCCGATCAGGATGTGGAACTGCTGGAATTCATCCGGGTTCTCGCCGGGGAAATGCGCTGCGATTACGAGATCGAGTTTCATCCGGAGCCGCCCGGCGAGATGCGGGCGACGCTGCCGGAAATGTCCGCCATGCGCCGGGACTTCGGATTCGAGCCTGGAACAGAGCTGAGGCGGGGCTTGCGCGAGTTCGCACGCTGGTTCCGGGAGTATTGCGGGTAAGTTCCGCGGTTCGGGCTGCTAATGCCTGATTCACGCAGTGCTAGGGTCGCAGCGCCGGAAGCTGCATCCAGCTCGCGGGATCGGCATTCGCGGCGCAGGCGCCGCTCGCGTCCTCGGACGACAACAGCACCCAGTCGCGCCGATGGGCGTGTCCCAGGCGCAACCCGCTCTCCGGCCTGAAGCACGGCTGGCGGTGTTCGGACGGCGCCAGCAGCCGGCGCTCCCCGTCGATCGCGAGCCACGCGGCGGCCTGTTCCATTTCTGCCTGTCCGGAAAGCCCGCCGGCCTGGAAATGCACGACGGGCCGGTCAAGATGCAGTACCTGCTGGGCACGCCAGTGGGCCAACCCCAATAAGGCGCCGGCGGGCATGGCGTTCAGGGCACGGACCGCGATGGGGCCTCCCGAGCGGGCGACATTGATCTGCGGCTGCAGCGCCCAGCCCCAGACTTGCCAGCCGAGAAGCATGAACGCCGCGAACATTGCCGCAGCGCGGCTCGATGGCACGGCCAGCGCAAGCACGGCCCCGGTCAGCGCCGCGAAGAACAGGGTCCAGAGCGGTGCGGCCCCGGTCTCGTACCTTGCCGACAGCTCGGTCAGCCGTTCCACATCCACGAACAGCAGCCAGGCGGAGCCGGCAGCCAGGACCAGCGACAGCAGCAGCGCCGCGGCGCGCAGGACGCGCCCGCAGGACAGGCGGTTCGCGAGCTCGGCGAGATGGGGCGCCGAAAGCAGCGCCAGTGCGGGCGCCGCCGGCAGCAGGTAGACGCCGCGCTTGGCGGAGCTGACCGAAAAGAACAGCAGGACCAGCGCGATCCAGCCCGCAAGCAGGACGACGCTCGCGTCACGGTCGCGCCAGCGGCGCGCCCAGCGCACGGCAAGCCAGGGCGACAGGAGAACGAGCGGAAACCAGGCCCATGGAATGACTTCCACGAAGAAGTACCAGAACGGCTGGAAGTGGTGCCAGGGGTCGGCGTAGCGGGTAATGGTCTGACGGAACAGCAGGTTGTCGAGGTAACCGGCGATTTCAGGATCGCCCTGGGCCTTGAGCATTAGCGGGACCAGCCAGAGCGCAAGGGGCGCGAAAAACGCCACCGGCCCCGGCAGCCAGCGCATGCCGCCACCAATCCGGGGCAGGCTCCAGCCCGCCCAACGCAGTCCGGCCCACGGCAGGAGCACAAGCAGCGGCAGAAAGCCCACGCCCTTGGTCATAACACCCACTCCTGCGGCAAGGCAGCCGAGGCAAAACCAGCGCCAGTCCGGCCCCTTCAGGAGGTGGCGTAGCAGACCGTACAGGCTCAGCGTGGTGAAGAAGCACAGGACCGCGTCGATCTGCGCGCTGCGGGCCTGCATCGTGAATTGCAGACAGGCAAGCAGCCCCAGGACCGCCCACCAGCCTGTCTCGCGCGACCACAGGCGCCGGGCAAGGTCCCAGACGAGCGCAAGACTGCCGATGCCCGCCATCAGCGACGGCAGCTGGAACCCGGGGCGGAGACCGGCCAGCCATTGGGCGGCGGCCAGCAGCCAGAAATAGACCGGCGGCTTTTCCGCATAGATCACTCCGCCGAGCCGGGTCACCGACCAGTCGCCCGATTGGAGCATTTCCGCGGCGATCAGCGCGTAGCGGGGTTCGTCGGGCGCCCAAGGATCGCGCAGGCCCAGGCCCGCGGCGATCATCATCAGGGCGGCCGCTGCGAGCCAGATTTCGCCTTTCTTGATTTCCAAACGTCAGGCGGACTCAAGCTGGCCGCGGCGGTGCAGGAGGACCAGGTTGCGGATATAGATCAAGGCCCCGGTGGTCTGGCCGAGAATGAACACGGGGTCGCCGCGATGAATGGCGTAGCTGAGCAGCGTGAGTCCGCCGGCCAGGCTCAGGTACCAGAAGGCCCGCGGAATATGGCTGCGGCCCGCGCGTTCGCTCACGATCCATTGGTAGAGGAAGCGCGACGCGAATATGGCCTGCCCGCCGAAACCTACCGCCAGCCAGACCAGGTCAGCGCCAGGCAGCGCCAGCCATTGCTGAATCAACTCATTCATCGTGTCGTATCTCCTCGGATGTTCCGGGACGGAAGCGCCGTCTGCCGAGCCACCAGACTCCCAGCAGGTCGGCAATACCGGCCCAGAGCCGGTTACCCAGGCCGTATTTTGAGCGCCCCGCGCGGCGCGGATAGTGCGCCACCGGGCGGGAAACGGTTTGCAGGCCCTGCCGCAGCAGGAGCGCCGGCAGAAAACGGTGCATGTGATCGAACCGAGGCAGCGCCAGGAAGTCGTCCCGGGCCAGGACTTTCAGGCTACAGCCCGTGTCCGGAGTCCGGTCCTTCAGCAATGCGGCGCGCACGTTATTGGCAACGCGCGACGACGCCCGCGTCAGCCAGCCGTCCCGGCGCTCTTGCCGGTGGCCCATGATCATGCCGGGCGCCCGATCGCCTTTCCGGAGCATTTCGGAATATAGCCGGGCCAGGTCGGCTGGATCGTTCTGCCCGTCCGCGTCGAGAAAGCCCAGCCAGGCAAATCGAGCGGCGTCCGCGCCGGTGCACATGGCGGCGCTCTGGCCCTTCCGGTTCAAGTGCCGAACCACTCTCAGCCTGGCGTGCTCGCCTTGCAGGTCGGCCAGTACACTGGCGCTGTCGTCCCGGCTGCCGTCATCCACCACGATCAGCTCCCAGGCGTCCAGACCAAGAAAGGCGTCGGCCACGCCGCGCACCAGCCCGGGCAGGTTGTCCGCCTCCTCGTGGGCCGGCGCCACGATGCTGATTCCCGGTTCGTTCATCGGGTGCGTATTGTCCTCTACAGTTATTGTCGGCGCTATACAATTCCTTGTGCCATGACCGGCCGTATCGAACGCGCCTACCGCGAATCTCCGCTTTTTGCGAGTAACGCTCCTTATGTGTTCGAGCTGTACTCCGCCTGGCGGAACAATCCCGAGGATGTAGCCGCGCACTGGCGCGATCTTTTTGAAAGCATCGAGGCCGGGCGTCCATTGCCGACCCGTCTCCCGAACGGCGGGGGAGCACCATTGGGGAGCAACGGACGGGCGGCGCCTGCGGTGCGTTCGGGGGCGTCGCGGCAGGGGGCGGTGGTGCGGCTCATACAGCTTTACCGGCTGCGGGGTTATCGCGCCGCGCGCGTCGATCCGCTGCACCTGAATCCCAACCTGCGCAGCCAGGCGCCCAAGCTGGAGTACGCGGGCCTGAGCGAGGCGGACCTTGATGCCGTGTTCGACACCGGGCGTTTCGGCGGCGCCGAGAGTCGCCAGTTGCCGCTGCGAACCATCGTCGAGCAACTCGAGCAGATCTACTGCGGCGACGTCGGCGTGGAGATGGCGCATGTGTCCCGGGCCCGCGAGCGCCTGTGGCTGCGCGACCGGGTGGAAGCGGCAAAGCTGGCCGGGCGCCCGCCGGATCCGGTAAAGCGCGCAATTCTGCGGGAACTGATCGCCGCGGAGGGCCTTGAGCGTTACCTGCACACGCGCTACGTGGGTCAGAAGCGCTTTTCGCTGGAAGGCGGGGACAGCCTGATTCCAATGCTCTACGACCTGATCCAGCAGGCCGGCGCCAAGGGCCTGCAGGAAATCGTGATCGGCATGGCCCACCGCGGAAGGATCAACGTGCTGGTGAACGTGCTGGGAAAGGCGCCGCAGGACCTGTACGCGGAATTTGCCGGCGAAGCGGAGCCGCTATCCGGCAAGTACGGCGACGTCAAGTACCACATGGGTTTTTCGTCGGACGTGACCACGCCCGGAGGCCTGGTGCATGTCGTACTGGCTTTCAATCCTTCACACCTCGAAATCGTCAATCCGGTCGTTTTAGGCTCCGTGCGCGCACGCATGGACCGGCGGCGCGACAGCGAGGGCGACGAGATCCTGCCGGTGCTGATCCACGGTGATGCGGCGGTGGCGGGGCAGGGCGTGGTGACCGAAACCCTGCAGCTCTCTCAGGCGCGCTCGTTTGCCACCGGCGGGACGGTGCACCTGATCGTCAACAACCAGATCGGCTTCACAACCAGCGATCCGCAGGACGCGCGTTCCACGCCGTACTGCAGCGATGTCGCCAAGATGATCGAGGCGCCGGTAATCCATGTGAATGGCGATTCTCCGGAGGCCTGCGTTTTTGCGACCCGCCTGGCGCTGGAATACCGCCAGGCGTTTCACAAGGACGTGTTTGTTGACCTCGTCTGCTACCGGCGCCATGGACACAACGAGGCCGACGAACCGGCCGCCACGCAGCCGCTCATGTATGACCGCATCCGCAGCCATCCCACCACCCTGCAGATGTACGCCGACCGCTTATGCGAACAGGGGGTGGTTACGAAACAACAGCTGGAAGCGGACAAGGCCGAATACCGCAGGCGGGTGGAGGCGGGCGACCCGCTGCCGGAAGCAGCCGTGGGTATGGTCGGTAACGAGTTCACCGTGGACTGGGACAACTACCGACAGGCGGATGCCGCTCGGGAAGTCGATACGGCCATCACGGCGGAAGGCGTAGCGGATCTCGCTGAACGGCTCGGCGCCGTGCCGGAGGGTGTCCGCCTGAATCCGCGGGTGGAAAAGGTCGTGGCGGACCGGCTGCAAATGGCGCGCGGCGAAATCGACATGGATTGGGGCTTCGGCGAACTGATGGCCTACGGCAGCCTGCTGCGCGACGGCTACCGGGTGCGCCTGACGGGACAGGACAGCCGCCGCGGAACCTTTTTTCACCGCCACGCCAGCCTGATCGACCAGCACAGCGGACGCGCCTACTCGCCGCTGGACGACGTCGCGCCCAAGCGGGGCGCCTTCACGATCACCGATTCGCTGCTCAGCGAGGAGGCCGTGATGGGCTTCGAGTACGGCTATTCGACTACCGATCCGGATTGCCTGACGATCTGGGAGGGGCAGTTCGGCGACTTCTGCAACGGCGCCCAGGTCGTGATCGACCAGTTCATCGCCTCGGGAGACACCAAGTGGGGGCGCATGTCGGGGCTGACGCTGTTCCTGCCCCACGGCCAGGAAGGGGCGGGGCCCGAGCATTCCTCGGCCCGGCTGGAACGGTTCCTGCAGCTTTGCGCGCAGGGCAACATGCGGGTGTGCGTGCCGTCCACGCCGGGCCAGATGTTTCATCTGCTCAGGAGGCAGATGCACAACCGGGCGCGTCTGCCGCTGGTGGTGCTGACGCCCAAGAGCCTGTTGCGCAACAAGCTGTCGTTCACGCCGATCCAGGCCCTCAGCGAGGGGCGATTCGAGCGGATCATCGACGAGATTGACGAGCTTGATGATGTCCGACGCCTGGTGCTTTGCAGCGGCAAGCTTTATTTCGACCTGCTGGAAGCGCGCCGGGAAGGCGGCGTCCGGGATGTGGCCATCGTTCGCATCGAGCAGCTCTACCCGTTTCCGCACGATCTCTGCGAGGAGCTGTTCAAGCGCTATGCGGACGTCGCGGACATTGTCTGGGCGCAGGAGGAACCGAAGAACCAGGGCGCCTGGTACCGGGTGCGCGCGCGCCTGGAACGCTGGCTGGTCAAGAGCCAGCGATTGCGCTACATGGGCCGCTCCGGAGCGGCTTCACCGGCGCCAGGCTCCATGCAACTGCACAGGCTGCAGCAATACGCGATTGTCGAACAGGTTCTGGATCGCGACAGAAAGCTGGCTGTTTGAGACGCCAGCGGGACAGGACACTGGCTATGAGCAATTCAATCGAGATTCGAACGCCGGAACTTCCGGAATCGGTGGCTGACGCCAAGGTACTGGCCTGGCACAAGTCGGCGGGAGAGTCCGTCGTGCGGGACGAGAACCTCGCCGACCTGGAGACGGACAAGGTGGTGCTTGAAGTGCCGGCGCCGGCGGACGGCGTGCTGGAGAAGATCCTGGCCGAGACTGGAGCGGTCGTGAATGCGGGGACGCCCCTGGCCGTGCTGGCTGCGGCAGCGGACGCCGGCGCCTCGGCTGATGACGTGGAGGACGCGGCCCCCACAGGCAGGGAAGCGCAGGCGGAAAAGCAGCAGGCGGCCGGCGGAAACGGCGCCGTTGCGATGTCGCCGGCGGTCCGGCGCCTGCTGGAAGAACACGATCTCGACATTTCCTCGATCAAGGGCAGCGGCAAGCGGGGCAGGGTCCTCAAGCGCGACGTGCTGGCGGTGCTGAGCAGCGCGGCCGGCGCGGCCACCGCGGCCCGGGTCGAAGAACCGGACACTGCGGAAGCGGACGCCGGTGAAACGGTCGAAGAGCCGGCCGTTCCCGCCGCGCTGCCGGCCCGGCGCGAGCGGCGCGAGACCATGAGCCGCCTGCGGGCCCGCATCGCCCAGCGCATGGTGGAATCGCAGCGCGAAGCGGCCATGCTGACCACCTTCAACGACGCGGACATGAGCGCCGTGCTTGATCTGCGCCGCCGCCACGGCGAAGCCTTCGAGGCCCGGCACGGCGTGCGCATGGGCTTCATGAGCTTCTTCGTGGCCGCCAGCGTCGCCGCCCTGAAGCGCTATCCGGTAGTCAACGCCAGCGTCGAGGGCGATGAGATCGTCTACCACGATTACTACGATGTCGGCGTTGCCGTATCCACCGACCGCGGGCTTTTGGTTCCCGTGCTGCGCGACGCCGACCGGCTGAGTTTCGCCGACGTCGAGCAGACCATAGGCACATTCGCTTCGCGGGCGCGGGAAGGAACCATCGGGCTGGACGAGCTGACCGGCGGCACCTTTACGATCACAAACGGCGGCGTATTCGGCTCGTTGTTGTCCACGCCGATACTGAACCCGCCGCAGAGCGGAATCCTCGGCATGCATCGGATTGAGCAGCGGGCCGTGGTCGTGGATGGCGAGGTCGTCGCCCGGCCGATGATGCATCTCGCACTCAGTTATGACCACCGCATCGTCGATGGCCGCGACGCCGTGCTGTTTCTTTCCGAAATCAAGAAATCGATTGAAGATCCGGCCCGCATAATTCTTAGTATCTAGATAAGATAATAGCAATATATGACTGATAAATATGATGTAGTAGTAGTTGGTGGGGGTCCCGCCGGCTACGTCGGAGCGATTCGTGCCGCGCAGCTCGGCATGTCCGTGGCCTGCGTGGATGACTGGCGCGACGACAAGGGCAAGCCGGCGCTGGGCGGCACCTGTCTCAATGCCGGCTGTATTCCTTCCAAGGTCCTGCTGGAGTCGTCGGAGCTGTATCACCGGACCCGCGAGGAGTTTGCCGGTCACGGCATCATGATCCCGGAAGTGAAGCTGGATCTATCGGCCATGCAGGGCCGCAAGAACCGCATCGTCCGCCAGCTGACCACCGGAATCAACGCATTGTTTCGCGCCAACGGGGTGACGCCCGTGAGCGGCCGCGGCAAACTGCTGGCCGGCCGGCAGGTGGAAGTCACTCCGCACGACGGCGATCCTCACCTGCTGCATGCCGGGCACGTCGTCCTGGCCGCCGGCTCGCGGCCGGTGGAATTGCCGATCGCGCGGTTCGACGGCGAATACATCGTGGACTCGGAAGGCGCCCTGGAGTTCGCCCGGCCGCCGCAACGGCTGGGAGTAATCGGCGGCGGCGTCATCGGCCTGGAGCTTGGCAGCGTATGGAACCGGCTGGGCTCGGAGGTCACGATCCTGGAAGCGATGGACCGCTTCCTGTTCATGGCCGACAGCCAGGTTGCCCGCGAGGCGCAGCGCCAGTTCAAGCGCCAGGGACTGGACACGCGCCTGGGCGCAAGGGTCGAAAGCGCCAGGCGCGTCGACGATCACGTGGAAGTGCGCTTCAGCGACCGCGAGGGCGATCATCACATTACCGTGGACAAGCTGGTGGTGGCGGTCGGCAGGGTACCGGCAACTGCAGGCCTGATCGACGAGGGCGCCGGGATCGTCCTGACCGAAAGAGGCCACGTGCAGGTGGACGAGAATTGCCGCAGCAGCGCCGACGGCGTTTGGGCGATCGGCGACCTGGTGCGCGGGCCGATGCTGGCGCACAAGGGATCCGAGGAAGGCATGATGGTGGCCGAGATGATTGCCGGGCGTTCCGCCGAGGTGAATTATGGCGCGATTCCTTCGGTGATCTACACCTCGCCCGAAATCGCCTGGGTGGGGCAGACCGAGGAAGAACTGCAGCAATCCGGACAGGCCTACAAGGTGGGCGCATTCAACATGGCGGCCAACGGCCGGGCCAAGGCCATGGCGCAGGACGCGGGTCTGGCGAAATTTCTGTCGGACCCCGACAGCGACGCGATCCTGGGAGTGCACATCGTCGGCCCCATGGCCGGCGAACTGATACAGGAAGCCGTGCTGGCCATGGAGTTCGAGGCCAGCACCGAGGACCTGCAGCGCACCGTGCATGGGCATCCGACGCTTTGCGAGGCCCTGCACGAAGCGGCCCTCTCCGTCGACAAGCGCGCCATCCACGCAATAAACCGCTAAGCCGGGGCCGAGGGCGTCCCCGCCCTCAAAAGCCGGGACCGGGGGCGTCCCGCCTTCACCCCCGTGCTGGTATCATGGGGGTCCCATGGCGGGGCACTCAAAGTGGGCCAACATCCAGCACCGCAAGAGCCGGCAGGACGCCAAACGCGGTCGACTCTTCACACGCCTTGCGCGGGAAATCACCGTAGCCGCGCGCACGGGCGGACCGGACCCCGTCAATAACGCCCAGCTCCGGCTCGCCATCGAGAAGGCGCGGGCCCAGAGCATGCCCAAGGACAACATCAATCGGGCGATCAGCCGCGGCGCCAGCGGCGGCGAAGGCGCCGACCTTGAGGAGGTCACCTACGAAGGCTACAGCGCCGGCGGCGCCGCGATCCTGCTGCGCTGCCTGACCGACAACCGCAACCGCACCGTCGCCGAGGTCCGCCACGGCTTCAGCCGGCACGGCGGCAACCTGGGCGCCGACGGGGCCGTCGCCTACCTGTTCAGCGAGGTCGCGGTGTTCACCTATTCGCCTGGCTCCAACGAGGCGTCCATCATCGACGCGGCGATCGAGGGCGGGGCGGAGGACGTGGTCAGCGATGACGACGGCACGATCGAGGTGCTGGCCGACCCGCGCGACTTCTCCACCGTGCTGGAAGCGCTGCGCGTCGCGGAACTGCCTCCGGAAAACGCCGAAGTCACTATGCGCGCATCGTTGGACGCGCCGCTGGACAACAAGCGCTCGGAGCAGGCCCTGAGACTTCTCGAGTACCTGCAGGACCTGGATGACGTGCAGGACGTGTGGACCAACGCCGAACTGCAACCCCTGGAGGGGGACTGAGCGGTGAAGGCTCCGGTGAGGATCCTGGGTGTGGATCCCGGTTCCCGATTCACCGGCTGGGGAGTCATCGAAAGTGACGGCATGGAATGCCGATATGTGGACAGCGGCTGCATCGCCCTGGCGCGCGGCAAGCCGATGGCGGAGCGGCTGGCGCAGATCTTCACGGAGCTGGGTGACATCGCCCGCAATGAGAGGATCGATGAAGCCGCGATCGAAACCGTGTTCATGAACAAGAACGCGCAAAGCGCGCTCAAGCTCGGTCAGGCGCGCGGCGCCGCGCTGTGCGCGTTGATCATGGCGGGAGTGACCGAACCGGCCGAGTATTCGCCACGGCGGGTCAAGCAGGCCGTGTGCGGGTACGGCGCCGCGGGCAAGGACCAGGTGAGCGCCATGGTCGCGCGTCTTCTGGACCACGATGCGGAATTGTCCGAGGACGAGGCCGACGGGCTGGCGCTAGGCATTTGCCATGCGCACCATCGGCGCATGTCGCAGGCGGCCGGACTTGCCATGAGCCAGGAAGAAGAGGCCGTTTCATGATCGGGGCTCTCAGAGGCAGGCTGCTGGCGGTGGAGCCGCCGATCATCCTTCTGGACGTGCACGGCGTAGGCTTCGAACTGCAATTGCCGCTCAGCGACATGTCGGAGTTGCCGGCGGTGGGCGAGGATATCAAGGTCTCGACTCAACTTGTGCAGCGGGAGGACGAACTCAGCCTGTACGGCTTCCGGAAGCCGGCCGACCGCGCCTGGTTCCGCGAACTCATCCGCGTTCCGGGCATCGGCCCCAAGCTGGCGCTCAATATCGTGTCGCAAAGCGGCGTGACCGAATTCGCCGAACAGATCCAGACCGGCGACGTCAAGGCCCTGACGCGCCTGCCGGGTATCGGTCCCAAGACCGCCAGCCGCCTCATCGTCGAGATGCGGGGCCGGCTCGAAGCGGTTCCGGTGCATGGTAAGTCCAGCGCCGCCAGTCTGGCGCTCAAGGCCCTGACGGGGCTGGGCTATTCGCCCGTGGAAGCCGGGCGCATGCTCAAGCAGGTGGGTGACCCCGGCGGCCGGGATGTTGAGGAACTGGTGCGCGAGGCGCTATCGGGAGGCGTGGGGGCGTCGTGAACGACAAGGACGACCGCACCAGTAGCGAGCGGATCCTTTCGGGGGAGCTTCGGTCCGACGAGCGCGAGGTGGAAAACTCGGTCCGTCCACGGCGGATGTCGGAGTTTCTTGGCCAGCGCCAGGTCAAGGAACGCGTCGAGATCAGCGTGACAGCGGCGGGCAAGCGTGGCGAGGCCATGGACCACACGTTGTTGTATGGTCCGCCGGGCCTCGGCAAGACCACCCTGGCGCAGGTGATCGCGCGCGAGCTGGGCGTGGGTCTGCGGCATACCTCGGGACCGGTCCTGGAACGGCCGGGCGACCTCGCCGCGCTGCTCACCAACCTCAAGGCCCGGGACGTGCTGTTCGTGGACGAGGTTCACCGCCTCAACCCGGTGGTGCAGGAATTGTTGTATCCGGCCATGGAGGATTTCCGGCTCGACATCGTGATCGGCGAGGGGCCTGCGGCGCATACCATGCGGCTGAAGCTCAAGCCCTTTACCCTTGTGGGGGCGACTACCCGGGCCGGCCTGCTGTCATCGCCGCTGCGCGACCGCTTCGGCATACAGGAGCGGCTGGAGCTCTACTCAACAGACGAGTTGCAACGCATCGTGCAGCGCTCGGCGGAAATCATGGGCATCCCCTGCACGCCAATGGGCGCGTCGGAGATCGCCGGGCGCGCGCGGGGCACCCCGCGGGTGGCCAACCGCCTGCTGAGGCGGGCCCGCGATTACGCGGAGGTGCGCGCCGACGGCAAGGTGAGCGGCAAGACCGCCGCCGCCGCCATGGAGCTCTACAACGTGCACGCCAACGGCCTCGACCGCATGGACCGGCGGCTTCTGGGCGTGCTGATCGAGCGCTTCGACGGGGGGCCGGCCGGCGTCGAGGCGCTGGCTGCCGGGATCGGGGAAGACCGCGGCACGATCGAGGATGTCTACGAACCGTTTCTGGTTCGCGCCGGCTTCGTTCTGCGAACACCGCGCGGCCGGGTGGCGGGTCCCGCCGCCTACGCGGCCCTGGGTCTCAGCAGGCCCGGAAAACAGGGCGATAATCCGCCGCTGGAAGGATTGGAAATTTAAGGAAGAGTTGATGCAACAGGCGAGGCGCGAATGTGGGTGAAGTAAGCGTAAACATGGGTTTCTGGGACCTGATCAGCCAGGCAACGCTGCTGGTGCAACTGATCATGGCCCTGCTGCTTGCGGCGTCCATACTGTCCTGGGTCATCATCCTGCAGCGGCGCGTGATCCTGGGCAGGGCCGAGCGCGACCTGGGCGATTTCGAGCAGGCGTTCAAGCAACGCGACAGCCTGGAGTCCCTGTTCGTCGCGCTGTCGCGCAACAAGAGCCGCAGCACCACCGGAATGGCCTGGGTGTTCGAGGCCGGAATGCGCGAGTTCCATCGCCAGGCGGCGCGCGGCAAGTCCGACCCGGAGCGCCTGGTTGAAGTCGGCCGCCGGGAGATGCGCCTGGCGCAGATGAACGAACTCGAACGCCTGGAGAGCGGCCTGCCCTGGCTCGCAACCATCGGCTCGGTGAGCCCTTACGTGGGGCTGTTCGGGACCGTGTGGGGCATCATGAATTCCTTCAGGGCCCTGGGCAATGTCGATTCGGCCACGCTTTCCCTGGTGGCGCCGGGCATCGCCGAGGCGCTGATCGCAACCGCGATGGGCCTGTTCGCCGCGATTCCCGCGGTGATCGCCTACAACCGCTACGCCTACCGCGTGGGTAACCTGGAAATCCGCTACCAGGCCTACCGGGAAGAGTGCGTGACGCTGTTGAGCGAGCACGCCCACTCCGATCTCGAACTGGTGGAATAGGACGGACATCGTGCGCCGCCGCCTCGTCAACGAAATTAACGTCGTGCCCTACATCGACGTCATGCTGGTGCTGCTGGTGATATTCATGATCACCGCGCCCCTGCTGACCCAGGGCATCCGCGTCGACCTGCCGCGGCTGGCCGCCGAGCCGCTTCCCCAGGACCTGATCCGCGATAACAGGCCGCTGGTGCTGACCGTGGACGCCCAGGGCCGGATGTTCCTGAATATCGGCGAGGATCCGGAGGAGGCGCTGGCATCCGCGGTGGTGGTGGCGCGTGCCGCCGCTGTGCTGCAGCGCAAGCCGGAAACCCCGGTCCTGGTCCGAGCCAGCGAGCAGTTGCCGTACGGGGACGTTGTCACGGTGATGGGCCTTCTGGTTCGCGCCGGCGCGGACAAGGTGGGCATGGTAACGAGGCCCCTGCCCGCGGAAGAATGATGGACCGCTTCAAGGCGCTGATTGAGCGTGCGATCGAGTACCTGCGAACGGGTCCCGTTGCGCGCACGCCCGGCGCCAACCCGAACGCGCCCCCGCTGCCCATGCTGCGGCCCTGCACGTATTCGGTCGCGGGGCATGTGGCGGTGGTGGCTTTCATGCTGATCGGTTTTGCCGGGCGCATCGAGCCGGACGAGCCGGCCTTCGGCGCCATTGCCATCGACGGCATTGTGCTGGACGACGAGGCCGTCCAGGAGGAGATCAGGCGTTTGGACGAACTGGAGCGGGCGGCGGTCATTGAGCGCGAACAGGAAGTCGAGCGCCTGCGCAGGCAGATCGAGGAGCAGGAGCAGCGCCAGGCTCGCCAGGAACAGGAACTGAGCGCCCTGAGTTCGCAGACCGAAGAGGCCCGGCGCGAGCTGAGCGAGCAGCAGACCCAGGCCAGCCGCCAGCTCAGCGAAATGCAGCAGCGACAGCAGGAAGAGGCCGAGCGTCTTGAACGGATTGAGCGGGAGCGCCAGGAAGAAGAGGAGAGGGCCAGGGCGGCCGCGGCCGAGCTTCAACGGGCGGAGGCCGAACGGCTGCGGGCCGAGGAAGAAACCCGCAAGCTGGCCGAGGAAGCCCAGGCGGCGCAGCGGCAGTTGGAAGAGACCGAGCGCAGGAAGCGCGAGGCCGAGCTGGCGGAACGCATGCGCCGGGAAATGGAGGAAGAGCGGCGGCGCGAAGCGATCGAATCTGGTCTGCTCGACGAGTACAAGGCCCGCATCCGGCAGAAGATCGAGAGCAACTGGCAGCGACCCGCCGACAGCGGGGAAGATCTGTTGTGGGTGGTGCTGCTGGATATGTTGCCCGGAAACGAAGTCGATGGCATTCAGTTCGAGGAATTTAACGGAACCCCAACGGATCTCCGCTCGATCGAGGCGGCGATATGGAGTTCTTCACCGCTACCCGCGCCGCCGGACCCCACACTATTCGACCGGCGCCTGCGCCTGCGCTACCCACCCCCGGAGGCCGGCCAATGAGATTGCGCGAACTTCTGCCAGGGAGGGCGTCCTCGCACTCCAGCAGGACGAGACGTCGTCCCCCCCAAGCCAGACGGCCTTTCTCCCGGGCTATCCTTCTCGCCACTCTCGCGCTCTTGCCGCTGGCAGCTTCCGCCCAGCTTGACATCGTCATCACCCGCTCCACCCAGCGGGCAATACCCATCGCTGTCGTGCCCTTCGAGTGGCGCGTCACACTGGGTCTGCCGTATGACTTCGCCGAAATCGTCGAGGCGGACCTCGAGCGCACCGGTCAGTTTGCGCCCATGGGCCGCGAGACGATGATTACCCGGCCGACCCGTTTCAGCGAAATGCGGCTGGCCAACTGGCGCATCATGGATGTGGAGGCCGTGCTCGTGGGCCATGTGTCCGGCAGCGAAGCGAACCCGGCCATCGAGTTCGAGCTGGTGGACGTCTACGCGGGCAAGTCCCTTCTTGTGTATCGCCTGCAGAGCACCCGCGACGCCTTTCGGGACACGGCCCACCGGATCGCGGACCTGGTTTACGAGCAACTGACCGGCGCCCGGGGCATGTTCTCCACCCGTCTGGCCTATGTGCAGGTGACGCCGGGCCGCGAGGAGTTCCGGCTGATCGTGGCGGACGCCGACGGTCAGAACCCGATTGTCGTGCTGCGCTCGGCGGAGCCCATCATGTCGCCAAGCTGGTCGCCGGACGGCGCCTACCTTGCCTACGTTTCGTTTGAAGCCGGCTATGCCGAAGTCTTTGTGCAGGAGGTGGCGACCGGCAGTCGCCGGCCGCTGTCGCCGGAAAGGGCCACGAGCAGCGCCCCGGCCTGGTCGCCGGACGGCAAGCTGCTGGCGGTTGCGCGCAATGTTGACAGCAACAGCGATATCTACGTCTATTCCGTTGACGGAGGCGCGCCGCGGCGCCTGACGCGCCATCCGGCCACCGAGACCGAACCGGAGTTCTCCGCCGACGGCGACCGGGTGTACTTCACCTCGGACCGCGGGATCGGCCCGCAGATATATGGCGTGCCGGTTCAGGGGGGCAGGGCGCAACGGGTCAGCTTTACCGGGTCCTACAACGCCCGCCCGCGGCGGCAGCCGGAACGGAACCAGATGGCGGTCGTGCACCAGCAGGACGGGCGCTTCCGTATCGGCCTTCTGGATCTCCGCGACGAGTCGCTGCGCCTGCTCACCGACGGCCCGCTGGACGAGTCGCCCAGCTTCGCCCCAAACGGCCGCGCGCTGATATTCGGCGCGGGCACCCCCGCCGGCAGGGGGCTGGGCGTTTATTTCATCGACAGCGGCGTGTTGCGCCTGCTGCGGGCGCCCGAGGGTATCCTGCGCGAACCCGCCTGGGGCCCCCATGAAACACAACCAAGTCTGCAAGGATCAACGCCATGAAACTCCTGAGAAACACAAAAGCCTTTCTCCCAATCCTGTTGGCCGTCGCGCTTTCCGCCTGCGAGACCTCCGGCACCGCGGCGCGGCCTGAGCCGGGCCCGGACCCGGCAGGCGCCGGCGCCGAAACGGTCGCCGGCGGCGCCACCGCTGCCGGTACGGGCAGCGGCGCCACCGCCAGCGGCACGATGATCAACCGCGAGGGTCCCCAGGCTGCAGTTGAACCCGGGCGGAGCGCGACCGGCGACTGGATCGGCGGCCCCGAGGGCACGCTGGTGATCTATTTCGACTACGACCGAAGCTCGATCCGTGCGGAATACGGCGAAATACTCCAGGCCCACGGCGCCTGGCTGGCGGCCAACCAGGACCAGGCCGTATTGCTCCAGGGTCACGCCGACGAACGCGGGACGCCCGAATACAACCTGGCGCTGGGATCGCGACGGGCAGACGCGGTGGCCCAGGCGCTGACCGCACTGGGCGCGGGCAGTGCACAATTGAACGCGGTGAGTTTCGGCGAGGAACGCCCTGCTGCGGAGGGAGCCGACGAGATAGCATGGTCGAAGAATCGCCGCGTGGAGTTGGTATATGAAACGAACTGACTGGCCGGTCATGGCGGTAGCGCTGGCGCTTGCCGCCGTGCTGGCGGCGCCGGCCGATGCGCAACGCCGCCGCGACCGCGAGGTTCTTGAGGAACTGGAGACCCGGGTAGGCGTGCTGGAGCAGCAGATCCGCGCCGACAACGTCGTGGCGCTGATCAACGCACAGGATGAACTGCGGCGCGAGATACAGGCGCTGCGCGATGCGGTTGAGCGCCTCGATGAGGACCTCCGGCGCAACGCCGAGTTGCGGCGCAGCCAGTTCGCGGTGCTGGAGGAGCGTCTGGCCGCGCTTGAAGCCGGCGGATTCACACCCGCGCCGGCGGGACCACAGGATGCGGCGGTACAGGCCCCGGGACCAGCGGATGCTGCAGATGCAGCCCAGGGAGCGATTCCCGACGCTCAGCCGGGCGAAGTCGGCGAGCCTGCAATTGAAGCCGGAAGCCAGGAGAACTACGAGCAGGCACGCGAACTCCTCAGCCAGGGCCAATACCAGGCGGCCGGGGCCGAATTCCTGCGCTATCTTGAGGCCAACCCCGGCGGGGGACTGGCGGCCAACGCACGCTACTGGCTGGGCGAGACCTTCTACGTGCAGGGCCAGTACCAGGAGGCCGGCGCGGAGTTTGCCCGGGTCGTTTCCGACTACCCGGATTCCAACAAGCTCCCGGACGCCCTGCTCAAGCTCGGATACACCCAGGATGAGCTGGGCGACACGGAGGCTGCCACCGGAACGTTGCAGCGCGTCCGCCAGGACTTCGCCGGCGCCGACGCCGCGAACCTCGCGACTATCCGCCTGGCCCAGATCGAAGCCCGCTCCCGGTAACACCGCAAGCGCGACTGCCATGACCACACGCCGCAGCCTCATCATGAACGGTCTGGCCCTGGGTTCGGCAGGCCTCGTCAGCGCCCGGTTTTCCCCCGCCGCCGGCCTGGCGCGCTCCCCGGACGAGAATCCTCTCACCATTGCCGTACTGGGTGCCCCGGGGCGTACCGGCAGGCATGTTGTCGACGATCTCACCGCGCGGGGGCATTCGGTGCGCGGTATTTCCAGGAGCGCCGGCCAGCAGCGCCCGCGAGACGGCGTGACCTGGATCAGCGCCGATGTTCGCAAACCGGAAACGGTGCGCCCGGCGCTCGAGGGCGTGGATGCGCTGGTGTACGCGGTGGGCGTGACCTACACACAGGTTCCGGTCAGCGCCCTCTACGACGTGTATCACACCGGCGTGGCCGATACGGCGGCTGTGGCCCGGCAGGCGGGCGTAAGACGCTTCGTCCTGCTTTCGTCCGCCGGCCGCTTGCAAGACGGGCAGATGCCCGAACGCCTCCGTCCCTCGATGGACGCCAAGGCGAAAGGCGAGGCTGCGCTGCGCGCATCCGGAATTCACTACACCATCTCGCGCACACCCGGTCTCTCGGATCGGCCAGGGGGCGAGTACGGCATCCTGCTCCTGCAAATGGATCCCATTCCGCCCGGCGGGCCCTACATGGTCTGTCGGGAGGACAGCGCCTCGGTGCTGGCCGAGTGCGCCGTTGGCGAAAACGCGATCAACAAGACCTTCACGGTCATCAATGTCGTCACCCCCGAGGTCGGGGCCTGGCGCGACGCCTTGCCTTACCTCAAGAAGGATCCAGCGTAATCCTCGAACCTTCGCGGCTAAAATTGCCGCCCACGGGTCGTTAGCTCAGTTGGTAGAGCAGCTGGCTTTTAACCAGTAGGTCGCAGGTTCGATTCCTGCACGACCCACTTATGCAATCAAATAAGAGATTGTAATATAAGGATATATGAATTCTTTTCTCGATCAGTTATCACTATAGTTACCACACCCTCGTTTACTTCAAGCCTTGAGCCGGCAACTCCAGTCGACCACATCCCAGAGTTTGGCGACGACAAACACCAGCCCCAGAAGCGACAAACCGGAGACGCCTCGGTAGATGGTTTGCGGTTTCTCGGACGCCTTGCCCATTCAAAACTCAAACCAGGCGTCCCCAATAGAAAAATTGACCCGCACTGCAACTCGAACTGTGCGGGCGGACCTCATTGTATTCTGCACGCCAGGCCTCACATTTAGACCGCGCATCAGCCAGGCTCAAGAACCAGGAGGCAATCAGACACTTGGCCCGGAACGAGCCGTGGAACGACCCGATGAAGGCGTTGTCGGTGGGTTTGCCAGGCCGGGAGAAGTCCAAATTCACATCGTTCTTCTATTTTTTCAATCAACGAGTTAGGTTGGTATTCATGAGGCAAAACATGGCTCGTATTAGACTGAACTTCCGATTGAGATTCCTCTCATTTTGGTTTTAAGTCCTTGATTGGCTGGGTTTTCTTTGCTTTTTGGAACGCGGATATGTAGTCATGTATATAGGCAGCAGGATTATTCTTTCCCTTTCCTTGATTGATATAT
>LXNI01001038.1_pt1:25000-27027 | contig 27027 bp, 15 predicted proteins | sample 809091 | NCBI WGS metagenome assembly LXNI01 (sample SAMN04870527, study PRJNA318959) | sponge metagenome | biome: 01000161; feature: marine sponge reef; material: water | host: Sarcotragus foetidus | place: Greece: Milos, Mediterranean Sea | collected 2013-05-29 | depth 5-7 m | reverse complement strand
GGACTCTTGGGGGAGATCAGCCTGTTATCCCCGGCGTACCTTTTATCCGTTGAGCGATGGCCCTTCCACACGGAACCACCGGATCACTATGGCCGACTTTCGTCTCTGCTCGGCCCGTCGGCCTCGCAGTCAGGCAGGCTTATGCCATTGCACTCCACAGCTGATTTCCGACCAGCTTGAGCCCACCTTCGCGCGCCTCCGTTACTCTTTGGGAGGCGACCGCCCCAGCCAAACTACCCGCCATGCAGGGTCCCGGACCCTGATTGAAGGGCCTCGGTTAGATATCAAAAATCCGAAGGGTGGTATTTCAAGGATGGCTCCACACGGGCTTGCGCCTATGCTTCACAGCCTCCCACCTATCCTACACATCGAACCCCTAATACCACTGCAAAGCTGTAGTAAAGGTGCACGGGGTCTTTCCGTCTGACCGCAGGTACTCCGCATCTTCACGGAGAGTTCAATTTCGCTGAGTCGGTGTTGGAGACAGCGGGGAAGTCGTTGCGCCATTCGTGCAGGTCGGAACTTACCCGACAAGGAATTTCGCTACCTTAGGACCGTTATAGTTACGGCCGCCGTTTACCGGGGCTTCGGTTTGAGGCTCTCACCTCGCTCCTTAACCTTCCGGCACCGGGCAGGCGTCAGACCCTATACGTCGCGTCGCCGCTTCGCAGAGTCCTGTGTTTTTAGTAAACAGTCGCCACCCCCTGCTCTGTGCCCCCCACGCCCGGTTGCCCGAGCGCAGGGCCCCCTTCTCCCGAAGTTACGGGGGCATTTTGCCGAGTTCCTTCAACACCGTTCTCTCAAGCGCCTAGGTATGCTCTACCAGTCCACCTGTGTCGGTTTGGGGTACGGTCTATACGCTGGTGCTGTTTCCTGGAAGACCCAGGCTGCCACGGCAATCCGATAAGCCGTGACAACGGTCGGCCTCCGTCACAATCCAGCAGGCGGAGGAATATTAACCTCCTTCCCATCGGCTACGGCTTTCGCCCTCACCTTAGGGGCCGGCTCACCCTGCGCAGATTAGCTTTACGCAGGAACCCTTGGACTTTCGGCGAGAGTGTTTCTCACACTCTTTATCGCTACTCATGTCAGCATTCGCACTTCCGATACCTCCAGAGCACCTCACGGCACCCCTTCGCAGGCCTACGGAACGCTCCGCTACCGCACGTGCAAGCACGTGCCCGCAGCTTCGGTGCATGGCTTGAGCCCCGTTACATTTTCGGCGCAGGATAGCTGATAGACCAGTGAGCTGTTACGCTTTCTTTAAAGGATGGCTGCTTCTAAGCCAACCTCCTGGTTGTCTTGGCCGTCCCACATCCTTTCCCACTTAGCCATGACTTGGGGACCTTAGCTGGCGGTCTGGGCTGTTTCCCTCTCGACCATGGACCTTAGCACCCATGGTCTGTCTGCCGCGATCGATCTCACCGGTATTCGGAGTTTGGTTAGGTTTGGTAAGGCTGTGAACCCCCCTAGCCCATCCAGTGCTCTACCCCCGGCGGATATACGCGACGCACTACCGAAATAGTTTTCGCGGAGAACCAGCTATATCCGGGTTTGCTTGGCCTTTCACCCCTAGCCACAGGTCATCCCCCCATTTTTCAACATAGGTGGGTTCGGTCCTCCAGCGCGTGTTACCGCGCCTTCAACCTGCCCATGGCTAGCTCACCCGGTTTCGGGTCTCATCCCCGTAACTCAATCGCCCTATTCAGACTCGCTTTCGCTGCGCCTACGCCTCTCGGCTTAAGCTTGCTACGGAGACGAACTCGCTGACCCATTATGCAAAAGGTACGCGGTCACGGGCGAACCCGCTCCCACTGCTTGTAGGCATCCGGTTTCAGGTCTCTTTCACTCCCCTCGTCGGGGTACTTTTCACCTTTCCCTCACGGTACTGGTTCACTATCGGTCACCGAGGAGTACTTAGGCTTGGAGGGTGGTCCCCCCATGTTCAGACAGGGTTTCCCGTGCCCCGCCCTACTCGAGGACGCGAGTGTGCTTACCCGTACCGGGCTATCACCGTCTACGGCGCG
>LXNI01001038.1_pt1:0-20000 | contig 27027 bp, 15 predicted proteins | sample 809091 | NCBI WGS metagenome assembly LXNI01 (sample SAMN04870527, study PRJNA318959) | sponge metagenome | biome: 01000161; feature: marine sponge reef; material: water | host: Sarcotragus foetidus | place: Greece: Milos, Mediterranean Sea | collected 2013-05-29 | depth 5-7 m | reverse complement strand
GCTTGTTGCTGCTCATTGAACTCTCCGTGCCCGTCGGCCGCTTGCACGTTCGGCAAAGCCAGACCGGCGGGCTCACAAGCAAAGCGCCCGCAGGATCGCCCCGCGAGCGCCACGGCCGCCTGTCGTTGCGCCGCCCCGTCGGCGCGGCGTTCCCTAAAGGGTCAGGCCCAGACGGTCAAGCGGAGTCTCCGGCGCCAACCGCCGCGCAGCGGCCGCCCGCACGACGGTATACGCCGCGGATGCAGCGGGCCGGCCCGATCCGCCCGAATACGAAACTGCCCCGTCGCGACGGACGGGGCAGCAGCCGAGACCTACTTGTACTCGACCAGCACTTCCCGATAGGGCGTCGTGCCGACGTTCTTGGCCTTGTGGCGGGCCGGGACGCGCATCCCCTTGCCAGGCTCCGACAGGACCTCGATCTCGTCGCCGTCGATCTTCAGCGAGAAGATCCCGCCGGTCGGAACCTCGAGGGTGCCCACGTCGTTGCCGTGCTCGTCGGTCACCTGCAGGGGCGCGCCCGAGATCGCGTACCACATGTAGCTGCGCTCATGGGTGTGCATGGGCGTTTCCTCGCCCGGAGCGAGCTCGAAGTTCCAGACGGCGACCTTGTCGTTCTCGAAGACCAATTCCGTTCCCACACCGGCCATTGCAGGGCCCTCCCAGTCAATCCACTGCCGTCTTTGGAGCACCAACGCGCCCGCACGTCAAGCGGGTGTCGTCCGGGCGCGCGCCCCTGGCGGAGCCCAAGATTGCTGCGGGGTTGGCCCTCGGGCGAAGGGCGCATGCGCTATTCCGCTGCGGCCTGCCCTTCGTGCTCCTCGGCCTGCTGCAGCGCGAAGATCGAGGAGTAGCCGCCGGACCAGTCCGGCGGCATCAGGCAGGGCCGGGGATCATAGTGGATCCAGCGGGTGCGCGCGCCGCGCACGATCGATCCGTTGTGGCGCGAATACGTTGGGTTGTGCGTCACCGGCAGCGCGTCGGCGGACGAGAAGGCGTTGAGCAGCAGCGGGCGCGAGCGGGCCGGGTTGGTGTTGGGCTTGGAGCCGTGAATCATGCGGCAGTGGTGGACCGTCACCGAACCGGCCGGGCCTTGCAGGTAGACCGCCTTATCCACCGGCACCCGCGCGAGGTCATGCTCGCCGATGGCGCCGGTCCAGCAGTCGTTCCCGTCATAGAGGTCGTAGAGCTCGCCCTCGTGGGCGCCCGGAATCACGCCCATGGGCCCCATGGTTTCGTCCACGTCCTCCAGATAGACGCCGATGGTGAGCACGCTGTAGTTGGTGTGGGGCCAGTACTGGATGTCCTGGTGCCACTTCACTTCCTCGCCGCCGCCCGACCATTTGAAGTTGAGCTTGGAGTGATGAAACATCACGTCCGCACCGAGCAGGTCCTCGGCCAGGTCGGTGATGCAGGACTCGCTCGCGAAGCGCCAGTAGTCCGGGTGATGCTCCACCGGCTGGGTCAGGCGCCTGAGCCGGGGCGACGCGGCAGAGTGGTCGGATTCCAGGTCGAATTTGTCGTCCGAGACGGTCCGGCTCCGGCTTTCCTCGATGAAGTGCGCGCTCAGCCCCTTGAGCGTCGCGAGCCAGTCCTCCGGCACGAAGCGCTCAAGCAGAAGGTAGCCGTCGCGGAAGTACGCCTCCCGCTGCGCGTCGGTCAGCACTTTGGGAGGGTGGGCAAGCACCTGCTCAGGAGTCATCTCTGCGTCTCTCGTCCGGGTTGTCGCTCAACCATGGTGTCACGAGCCCGCGATCTCCGCCAGCCATGCGTTGGCCAGCGCCGCCGGAGCACAGCGGATTGCCGGGAATGAGCACGTTGGACCGGCACACCTGGAAGCCGGGATCGTACGATTTAGAGCGTATCCGACTTGCACGGAAACGCTCCAGCCATATGTCGCTCACGGCAGCTGGCCGTCCTGTGATTCCGCGCGCCTGCCGGCCGTCGTGCGATTCCGCGCTCCAGCCCCGCACCATGGTGCGGTGCAAGGCGCGGGCGGTTCGCGGGAAGATCGGGGCATGCAGCGATCAGTCAACCGCCCGTGTATCCGCGCGGCGCGAGAGCACACGCTCCGAGCCGGGCGAAGTCCGGACAAGCGGACCTCGTCGCCTGGGCGGCCGACGGCTGCTGTCGTCATCGCCGCCGCGGAATTCGAGTTCGGCCGCCGCCCGTCGCGTCTCACTTTGTCTCGCCTTGTCTCACCTTGTCTCGCCTTGTCTCGGAATATCTCGGCAAAACCCCCAAAAAAACTCCCCGAAAAATCCCCCAAAAACCGATGTGGGACCATAGGTGTGAGACAGTCCGCGGCGCCTGCAGCGTCCGTGCAAGTCGGACGCGCTCCAATGGATCATTCGTTCCAATATTCTCCCATGGAGCGGCGCGAACGTTCCGACGATTCGACGTTCTCGGCCACCGACCGTTCGTTCCGCGCGGCGACCATGCCAACCAGCACCTCTATGAGGACGGTGGCACCGACATGGGAGGGGAAAATGCTCGGGCTGTGGACCGAAACGAGCAGGTTGTCGTCAGAGCACGCAGCCAGCGGCGACGTCCGCCGATCGGTGATGCCAATGACCCGTGCGCCGGCCTCCCGTGCCCGCCGCGCGACCCTGATGGAATCGGCCGCGCAGGGCTCGATGGCAATGCAGACGACGGCATCCTCCGGCGCCAAGGCCCCCAGCTGACGGGGAAACTCCGCGCTGCCGGGCACCAGTTGGTGCCAGTTGCCGAACGCCGTGATTCCCATGTGATGCAGGTAGCTGGCGGTAGAGTGCCACTCATGCATGCCGACCACGAGGACGGTGCGCGCATCCGACAACGCTTCCACCGCCCGCTCCAGGGCAGCGCGATCGATGTGGTCGAACAAGGTGTTGACGTTGCTGGCCGCCGCCTGCTGATAGACGTCGAGGGGGTGGGCGAGCTTGTCTTCGCGGGCGACCGCATGCATCTGGCCGCCCTTGAAGGAATAGCCCGGCGATTGTTCGTTGATGGGGTCGCGGAAGAGCGCGCGGAGCTCGTCGTAAGTGCCGAGGTCAACCGCCTTGGCGAGCCGGTTCATGGTGCTTGGGGGCACCCCTATTCTTGCCGCCAGCTGGCGCATGGAAAGCGTCGCGACCTCAGGCGGGTGCTCCATCATATAGGTTGTGCACTTTTGCAGCTGAGGACTGAGATCTTGATAAGCCCGCGTCAGGAGGGCGATCGCTTCGCCGAACTCGACGCGCATCGCTATCGCCGAGCCAGCTTGTCAGCGGGCGACAAGGGGTTCCGCGCTTGAGCCTGCTTCATCGCCGCACGCTTGTCCGGTCTCCTTGATGACGACCGGCGCGCATGGTTTCCGCGCGTCTGCACGCGTACCGGTGCCGAGAACTCGCGATTCGTTCGCTCCTAGAGAGCGCCTGTGTGCGCGCCTGCAACGTCGCAAATCCGGGTGTTTGCGTCAACGCAGGCAGTCCTTTGGTGGCGGCGAAAATGATCCGGGCAGCGGGGCCGGTCCGCCGCGTCTGACGGGATCAGGGCCTCGGTCGCCCCGTTGCAATAGCCGGGGCTGGCGGGGGAGTGCTATAACGGCGCGCCCTCGATTTTCGCGCGGCGGATGAGTCCCATGAACCTGCACGAGTATCAGGCCAAGCAAGTGCTGGCAGGCTTCGGCGTGCCGGTGCCGCGCGGCGTGCCGGTGCTGGCCCCGGACGATGTCGAGGCCGCCATCGACGAACTCGGCGGCCCGGTCTGGGTGGTGAAGGCGCAGATCCACGCCGGCGGACGCGGCAAGGCGGGCGGCGTGAAGGTCTGCACCGGGCGGGAGGAGGCGGTCGAGACGGCGCGGGCCATGTTCGGCAGGCTGCTCGTCACCCATCAGACCGGATCCGCAGGCCGCGAGGTGCGCCGCGTCTACCTGGAGGAAGGCGCGTCCATCGCCCACGAATACTATCTCGGCGCCGTGGTGGACCGCGAAAGCGGGCGGGTCGCGCTGATCGCGTCTCGCGAAGGCGGAGTCGAGATCGAGGCGGTCGCGGCCGAGAGCCCGGAGGCGATCGTGACGGTGCCCATCGATCCCGCAAGCGGCTTTCAGCCCCATCACGGACGCAGCCTCGCCTTTGGCCTCGGACTCTCCGGCGAAGCGGCCAAGGCGGCGGGCAAGCTGGGGCGCGCGGTTCATGACGCGGTGCTCGGCACCGACGCCAGCCTGGTCGAGATCAATCCCCTGATCGAGACGGCGGAGGGCGCGCTGGTCGCCCTCGATGCGAAGGTGAGCATCGACGACAATGCGCTCTACCGGCGGCACGAGATCGCCGCGTTGCGCGATGCGGACGAGGAGGACCCGGCGGAGCGCGCCGCGGCCGAGCACGAGCTCAGCTACGTCAAGCTCGACGGCAACATCGGCTGCATGGTCAACGGCGCGGGCCTCGCCATGGCCACCATGGACATCATCAAGCTGCACGGCGCGGAGCCTGCCAACTTTCTCGATGTCGGCGGCGGCGCCAGCCGCGAGCGCGTGACCGAAGCCTTCAAGATCATCCTCTCCGATCCCAACGTGAAGGGCATCCTGGTCAACATTTTCGGGGGCATCATGCGCTGCGACGTGATCGCCGAAGGCATCGTCGCGGCGGCGCGGGAGGTATCGCTCGATCTTCCGCTTGTCGTTCGCCTCGAAGGCACCAATGTGGAGAAGGGCAAGGCAATCCTGGACGGCGCCGGGATCGACCTGATCGCGGCCGACGATCTCGGCGACGCCGCGGCGAAGGTTGTTCAGGCAATCGGGCGGGCAAGCTGATGGCGGTCCTCGTCGATAATGAGACACGGGTGATCTGCCAGGGCTTCACCGGCGCCCAGGGCACCTTTCATTCGGAGCAAGCGATCGCCTACGGCACGCGCATGGTGGGGGGCGTCACCCCCGGCAAGGGCGGCGGCACCCATCTCGGCCTGCCGGTGTTCGACACCGTCGCCGAGGCCCGCGCCGCGACCGGCGCCGACGCTTCCGTCATCTACGTGCCGGCACCCTTCGCGGCCGACGCGATCCTGGAAGCCATTGATGCCGGGATCGGCCTCGTCGTGTGCATCACCGAGGGTATCCCCGTGCTCGACATGGTGCGGGTCAAGCGCGCGCTCTCGGGCAGCCGCACCCGCCTCATCGGCCCCAACTGCCCCGGCGTGATCACGCCGGACGAATGCAAGATCGGCATCATGCCGGGCCACATCCACCGGCGCGGCAGCGTCGGCATCGTCTCGCGCTCGGGCACGCTGACCTATGAGGCGGTGGGCCAGACCACCGCCGCGGGCCTCGGACAATCCACCTGCATCGGAATCGGCGGCGATCCCGTCGCCGGAACGGACTTCATCGACTGCCTCGCCCTCTTCGCAGCTGACGAGGAGACCGAGGCCATCGTGATGATCGGCGAGATCGGCGGCACGGCAGAGGAGAAGGCCGCCGACTTCGTCCGAGCCGAGAAGCTGGTCAAGCCCATCGTCGGTTTCATCGCAGGTCTGACGGCGCCGCCCGGCCGGCGCATGGGCCATGCCGGGGCGATCATCTCGGGCGGCAAGGGCGGGGCCCGGGACAAGATCGAGGCCATGCTGAGCGCCGGCATCACCGTGACGGAATCGCCGGCGGCCATCGGCACCACGGTGCTCGACGTGCTGGAGCGACGGCACACGCCGGGGCGGGCGGCGTGAGCAGCGACCTCGACGGCGCGTCCGCTTTTCTCGGCGGGGCCGACCCCGCCGTCATCGAGCAGATCCACGCGCAGTATCTGAAGGATCCCGCCTCCGTCGATTCGAGCTGGCGCCGAATTTTCGAGGAAGAAGAATGCCTCGCGACCGGCGACGGCGCGCCGGAGAGACCGGCGAAGACGCCCGCGCGAGCGGATCCTGCGATGGGGCTGCCGGAGGCCCGCCCAGCCGCTGCCCCGCCTGCGCCCCGTACCGAGCCGGACGGCCCGGTCCAGGCGGAGACCATCGATTCCATCCGGGCGCTGATGATGATCCGCGCCTACCGGGTGCGCGGCCACCTGATCGCGAGCCTCGACCCCCTCGGCCTCGAGGGAGAGCGGCACCACCCCGAGCTCGACCCCAAGAGCTACGGCTTCTCCGAGGCGGACTACGACCGCCCCATCTATGTGGACGGCGTGCTCGGCCTCAAGCGCGCCACGCTGCGCCAGGTGCTGGCGATCCTCAAGCAGACCTATTGCGCGCGCGTCGGCGTCGAGTTCATGCACATCCAGTACCCGGAGCGGAAGGCCTGGGTGCAGCGGATGATGGAGGGCGAGCGCAACCGGCAGTCGCTCTCGCCCGGCGAGAAGACGGAGATCCTGCGCCATCTTCACGAGGCGGAGGGGTTCGAGCGCTTCCTCGACGTGAAGTATGCCGGCGCCAAGCGATTCTCGCTCGAAGGGTCAGAGAGCGTGATCCCGGCGCTCGAGGCGGTAATCGCCCAGGCTGCCGATCACGGCGTCGAGGAAATGGTCATCGGCATGGCCCATCGCGGGCGGCTCAACGTGCTGACGAGCATCATGGGCAAGTCCTACGCCGCGGTCTTCTCCGAGTTCCAGGGGGGCGTGACCGGGGCCGGCGACGTGCAGGGCTCCGGCGACGTCAAGTACCACCTGGGCGCCTCGGCCGATCGCATCCTCCCCAGCGGACGCAAGTTCCACATCTCGCTGACGCCGAACCCCTCCCACCTGGAGGCCGTCAACCCGGTGGTGCTGGGCAAGGTGCGGGCCAAGCAGGCGATGCGCCGCGACAAGAACCGCGAGCGGATCATGGGGCTCCTCATCCACGGCGACGCCGCGCTCGCAGGCCAGGGGACGTGCTCGGAGGTCTTCGAGCTTTCTGAGCTGCGTGCCTACCGCACGGGCGGCACGGTCCACATCGTCATCAACAACCAGATCGGCTTCACCACGAGCCCGGCCCAGGCGCGCACCTCGCCCTACCCGTCGGAGGTCGCGAAGATCATCCAGGCGCCGGTCTTCCACGTGAACGGAGACGACCCGGAGGCGGTCGTACGGGTCTGCCAGATCGCGGCCGACTACCGCCAGCAGTTCAAGGCGGACGTGGTGGTGGACATCTTCTGCTACCGCCGCCACGGCCACAACGAAGGCGACGAGCCCGCCTTCACCCAGCCCGCGATGTACCGCGCGATCAACGAGCGGCCCACCACGCGCCAGATCTATACCGAGCAACTGGTGACCGAAGGCGTGCTCACGGAGCAGGACGCCGACCAGATGATGGGGGAGTTCCGCGGCCGGCTCGAAACCGAGCTCGAAGCCTCCAAGAGCTACCGCCCCAACAAGGCGGACTGGCTGGAAGGCGACTGGGCGGACATCGAGGCCGCGCCACGCGACGAGCGGCCCGGCGATACCGCCGTGGCGCCCGAGGTGCTGGCCGAGATCGGCCGGGCCCTCACCCGGGTTCCGGACGACTTCGCCGTGCACCCGCGCATCCGCCGGCAGCTGGAAGAGAAGCGCAAGGCGCTTGAGGCGGGTGGCCCCATCGACTGGGCGACGGCGGAAGCGCTGGCCTTCGGCTCTCTGCTGCTGGAAGGGAAGCCGGTCAGGCTCTCCGGCCAGGATTGTACGCGCGGCACCTTCTCCCAGCGCCATGCGGGCCTGATCGATCAGGAAACCGAGGAGCGCTACATCCCCCTCAACAACATCAGGCCGACCCAAGCCCGGCTCAAACTCGCGGACAGCCTCCTCTCGGAGGCCGGCGTGCTCGGCTTCGAGTACGGCCACTCGATCGCGGACCCGAACGCGCTCGCGGTCTGGGAGGCGCAGTTCGGCGATTTCGCCAACGGCGCGCAGGTCATCATCGACCAGTTCGTCGCCGCCGGCGAGACCAAGTGGCTGCGCATGTCGGGCCTCGTCATGCTGCTGCCGCACGGCTTCGAGGGCCAGGGGCCGGAGCACAGCTCGGCCAGGCTCGAGCGCTATCTGCAGCTCTACGCCGACGGCAACATCCAGGTCGTCAACTGCTCCACGCCGGCCTCCTACTTCCACGTGCTGCGCCGCCAGCTCCGCCGCAGCGTCCGCAAGCCGCTCATCGTCATGTCGCCCAAGTCGCTGCTGCGTCATCGGCGATGCGTGTCGACGCTGGAGGAGATGAGCGGCGGCGCCCGCTTCGACCGGTTGATCGGGGAGACGAACTCCGCCATCACGCCGGAGCGTGCGCGGCGCGTCGTCTTCTGCTCGGGCAAGGTCTACTACGATCTGCTGGCGGCGCGGGAGGAGCGCGGCACCCGCGACGTGGCGCTGCTCAGGCTGGAGCAGATCGCGCCCTTCCCGAGCCGGAGCGTCATGGTGGAGCTCGCGAAGTACCGCGAGGCGGACGTGGTCTGGTGCCAGGAAGAGCCCGAGAACATGGGGGCCTGGACGTTCGTGGCACCCCGGATCGAGGCGGTGCTGGCCGACCTCAACAACGCCCCGCCTCGCGTCCGCTACGCCGGGCGGGCGGCTGCGGCCTCGCCGGCCACCGGCTTCCTCGTCGTGCATCAGCGCGAGCAGCGGGCGCTGATCGACGCAGCGCTCGACGGGGAGGCGCAAGCGTGACCGTCGACATCACCGTACCCGCCTTGGGCGAGTCGGTCGCCGAGGCGACCGTCATGCGCTGGCACAAGGCGCAGGGCGATGCGGTCGCCACCGACGAGATCTTGGTGGAGCTGGAGACCGACAAGATCGCCGTCGAGGTCACAGCCGAGAGCGCCGGCATCCTGGCCGAGATCGTCGTCGCCGAGGGCACGGACGTGGAGGTCGGCGCGCTGCTCGGCCGCCTGGAGACTGGAGAAGGTGCCTCCGATGCAAGCGCCGCTGCCCGGCCCGAACCGGCGCCCGAGAGTGACCCCTCTATCACGCCCATTGCGCGCGAGACGGTTCCCGCTCGCGCGACCGCGCGCGTTCCGCCGCCCTCGCCCGCCGTCCGTCGCCTGCTGGAGGAGCACGGCCTCGATCCGACGCAGATCGAGGGCACCGGCAAGGGTGGGCGCCTTTTGAAGAGCGACGTGCTCGCCGCGGTCGTGTCGCGGGCCGCTCCGGCCGCAGCGCCGACCCCGGCGCCCGAGCCCACGCCCCCGCCCGCCCCTGAGCCGGCTCCTGATTCACCTTCCGCGCCCGCGACGGTGCCCGCGCGCACGACCCGCGAAAAGCGGGTGCCCATGAGCCGCCTGCGCCGCCGCGTCGCCGAGCGCCTCAAACTGGCGCAGGACACCGCGGCGATGCTCACCACCTTCAACGAGGTGGACATGAGTGCCGTCAACACACTCCGCGCCGCGCACGGCGATGCGTTCGAGCAGAAGCACGGCGTCCGCCTCGGCCTCATGTCCTTCTTCGTCAAGGCATGCGTGGCCGCGCTGGTCGAGTATCCCACGGTCAACGCCCAGATCGACGGCGACGACATCGTCTACAAGCGCTATCAGGACATCGGCGTCGCCGTGAGCGCCCCGCAGGGCCTCGTGGTGCCGGTGCTCCGCGATGCCGGAAGCAAGAGCTTCGCCGAGGTGGAGCAGGGGATCCGCGCCTACGCCCTCAAGGCTCGCGACGGCAAGCTCGCGCTCGACGACCTCCTCGGCGGCACCTTCACCATCTCCAACGGCGGGGTCTTCGGCTCGCTCATGTCGACGCCGATCATCAATCCGCCGCAGTCCGCGATCCTCGGCATGCACAAGGTGCAGGAGCGCCCGGTCGCCGTGGACGGCGCGGTGGAAATCCGCCCCATGATGTATCTTGCGCTGAGCTACGATCACCGCCTCATCGACGGACGCGAGGCGGTGAGCTTCCTGGTCCGCATCAAGGACTGCATCGAGGACCCGCAGCGCATCCTTCTCGATCTCTAGTGCCAGATGGCCAGCCGGAGCCGCCATGAGCGAACATGATTTCGACGTCCTTGTGATCGGCGCCGGCCCCGGCGGCTATGTCGCGGCCATCCGCGCGGCGCAGCTCGGGCTGCGCACGGCCTGCGTCGAGCGCGGGCCTGCCCTCGGCGGCACCTGCCTCAACGTCGGCTGCATCCCGTCGAAGGCGCTGCTGCACACCTCGGAGGAATACGCCCACGCCAAGAAGCAGCTTGCGCGCCACGGCGTCATGGTCTCGGACGTGACCCTCGATCTCGACAAGATGATGGCCCACAAGGACCAGGTCGTGGGCGCGCTTACCAAGGGCGTGGCCGGCCTTCTGGAGAAGAACGACGTGACCCACCTGCAGGGCCGCGCGCGACTTACCGGCCCGGGCACGGTGGAGATCGAAGGGCCGGAGACGCGCACCGTCACGGCCGGCGCCATCGTGATCGCGACCGGCAGCCTCTCCGCCCCGCTTGCCGGCGTCGAGGTGGACGAGGAGCGCATCGTCACATCCACCGGCGCGCTGGCGCTGGCGCAAGTGCCCGCCCGCATGGCGGTGATCGGCGCAGGCTACATCGGCCTCGAAATGGGCTCGGTCTGGAGCCGGCTCGGCGCCAAGGTCACTGTGATCGAGTTCCTCGACCGCATCCTGCCCGGCATGGACGGCGAGGTCGCGACCCAGATGCACCGGCTGCTGCGCCGCCAGAAGATCGCCTTCAAGCTCGGCACCAAGGTCACCGGCGCCGAGCGCACCAACGAGGGCGTGCGCCTCACCATGGAGCCGGTAGCGGGCGGCGAGAGCGCGACGCTGGACGTGGACGCGGTGCTGGTCGCGGTCGGCCGCAGGCCCAACACGGAGGGTCTCGGCCTGGAGAACGTGGGCATCGAGCCGGACGGCCAGGGCCGCATCCCGGTGGGTGAGCGCTTCGAGACCAGCACGCCCGGGGTCTACGCCATCGGCGACGTGATCGCAGGGCCGATGCTCGCCCACAAGGCGGAGGAGGAAGGCGTCGCGACCGCCGAGAACATTGCCGGCGGGAGCGGACACGTGAATCACAAAGCGATCCCGGGCGTCGTCTACACCGCGCCCGAGGCCGCGTCCGTCGGCATGACGGAGGAGGCGCTGGAGGAAGCCGACATCGACTACAACGTCGGCCGCTTCCCCTTCGCCGCCAACGGGCGCGCGCGGGCGATGTCGGCGACCGACGGGTTCGTGAAGGTGCTGGCCGACGCGGAGACCGACCGCGTGCTCGGCGTTCACATCGTCGGCCACGACGCCGGCACGCTGATCGCCGAGGCCGTCGCGGTCATGGAATTCGGCGGCTCGGCCGAGGACATCGCGCGCACTTGCCACGCCCACCCCTCGCTCAACGAGGCGGTGAAGGAAGCGGCGCTCTCGGTGGCGGGCCGCGCAATCCACGTCTAGAAGCGTTTCCGTTTGGCACGGAAACGCACTAGCATTTTGTCGCTCACGGCAGCCGGCCTTCAGCCGGCGCCTCCGCGAGGGCGCCGCAGGGGCGGCGGGCCGCGGGCGCGGCCTGCCGCGAGTTCGTCACTGACGAACTCGCTTTAGGCGACGTTCAGGGGAGCAGACGGGACATGAATACCGGCGCACAGGCCACCACGATGCGGCGCATCAGCGAGATGACGGACACCCGCTTCGACGGCGTGGCCAAGCCCTACGTGCCGCCGCGGGAGCTCAAGATCTCGGACTCCCTCACCCTGCACCGGGACTGGGAGACGGACATCGACCCCGTCACCTACGAGGTGATCCGCCACAACCTCTGGAACATCAACGAGGAGCACGGCGCCACGATCCAGCGCATCTCGGGCTCGCCGGTGGCGATCTACGCGCTCGACCTCAACCCCTCGATCCTCACAGAGGACGCCGAGTTCGTCTATTTCGGCCCCTACATGCAGTACATGTCGGGCGTCACCGACACGCAGGTGAAGTGGATCCTGGAGAACCGCAGCGACAATCCGGGCATCCGCGAGGGCGACATGTTCCTCGCCAACGACCCCTGGGTGGGCGCCGCGCACCAGATGGACGTGATGTTGATCTGCCCGGTGTTCTGGGAGGGCGAGCTCTTCTGCTGGATCACCAACTGCCTGCATCAGTACGACATCGGCGGCATCACGCCCGGCAGCTTCTGCCCCGCTGCCGAGAGCGCCTTCGACGAAGGGATTCTCATTCCGCCGGTGAAGATCGTCGAGAACGACGTGGTTCGCCGCGACATCGAGGAGCTTTACCTGCGCTCCTCCCGCAAGCCCGAGATGGTGGCGCTCGACTTCCGCGCGCAGCTCGCCGGCAACATGAGCGCGCGCGAGCGCCTGCTGCAGCTCGTCCGCCGCTACGGGCCGCGCACGGTCAAGGGCGTGATGAAACGCATCATCGACAATGCGGAGACCGCCTTCCTCGCCAAGCTGGAGCGGCTGCCCGACGGCGCCTGGAGCGACCGCACCTACGTCGAGGCCTGCCGGCCGGGGGACCGGCGCACCCACCGCGTGCAGATCACCGTCACCAAGAAGGGCAACCGGCTGATCTTCGACAACGACGGCACCGCGCCGCAGGACGGCGCCATGAACGCCACCTATTCCGGCTGGCGCGGCTCGGTGATGGTGGCGATCAACGAGCTGCTCGCGTGGGACCAGTATTTCGCGGTGGGCGGCGCGCTCAGGCACATCGACTTCGACCCCACCGCCGGCACGCTCAACTGCGCGGACTTTCCGGCGAGCGTTTCGACCGCGCCCACCCAGTCGATGGAGATATCGCTCTACCCGGCCTACAACGCGATCTCCAAGATGCTCTTCTCGGACGAGGAGCTGCGCGGCGACATCATGGGCATCGGCGGCACCAGCCAGTGGCCGGCGACGCTCTTCCGCGGCATCGACCAGTGGGGCGAGCGCTACGGCTACCTGCTGATCGACCCCATCGGCGGCTCCATCGGCGCGTTCGCGCACGCCGACGGCATCAACACGGGCGGCCAGGCACGGACGCCGATCTGCCAGCTCCCCAACGTGGAGCACAACGAGCAGAACTTCCCGCTGCTCGTGCTCTACCGCAAGGAGCTGCCGGATTCGGGCGGCGCCGGCCGCTACCGCGGCGGGCTTTCCGCCGAGACCTGCTTCATCCCCCACAACACCGACCGCATCACCCAGGACACGCTGTCGTCGGGCAACGCGACGCCGACGTCCACCGGCATGATGGGGGGCTTCCCGTCCACCACCAATGCCTACCAGTTCATCCGCGAGAGCGACATCCTGGAGCGCATGGCCGAGCGCCGGCTCATCGACGACCACTCGCAAGTCTCGGGCCGGCCGGAGCACCTGGAGCTCAGGCAGGAAAACTTCGACCAGCTCCCGGCGGATGTCTACGCGGTGCGCTGGTCCGGCGGCGGCGGCTTCGGCGACCCGATGCGGCGGGACCCCGCCAAAATCCAGCACGACCTGCTGCACCAGAACGTAACGCCGGACGCGGCGCGGGCGATCTTCGGGGCCGTGCTGGGCGAGGACAGCGTGACGGTCGACGTGGAGGCCACGGAGCGCAACCGCGCCGCCGTCAAGGCCGACCGCCTCGCCCGGCTTACCAACGGGGCCGTACCGCAGCCCGAGCGCGACGGCGATCTACGGCTGCGCGCGACCGATTCTCTCGACCTGCGCGAGGATACGGCGGGCGCCTACTGGGCCTGCGGCGATTGCGGGGCGTCGCTTGGGCCCCTCGATGCCAACTACAAGGACGTCTGCCTCCAGGACGTGCGCCCGGTCTCGGACTCCAACCCGCTGATCGGCGACCCCTCGCTCTTCGTGGACGATCTCGTGGAGTTCCGGCTCTTCTGCTGCCCCGGCTGCGGCACGCAGATCGAGAACGAGATCGCCGTCGCCACCGATCCGATCCTCCGGGACATTTCCGTCGTGCTGCCGGCCGCGACCGATGGCTGACGCCGCACCTACCCACAACCCATCGAACACCCACGCCGACCTGATGGCGCGGGACGCAGCCCGCGTCTTCGGCTGGCGTTACCAGCCGGCGATCCAGTTCGAGCGCGGCGAGGGCATCTGGCTCCACGACGTCGACGGCAAGCGCTACTACGATCTCACTGCCGGCATGATGTGCAACGTGCTGGGCCACTGCCACCCCGAGCTGGTGGAGGTCATGCGCGCCGAAGCCGGCAAGCTCTGGCACGAGAACTCCTGGTACTCGAACCCGCATCTCGTGCGCTTCGCCGAACGTATCGGCGGCACCCTGCCGGAGGGGCTCGAGGTTGTGAACTTCGCGGTCACGGGCTCGGAGGCCAACGAGGTCGCCATGCGCATGGCGCTCGCGGTCACCGGCAAGCACGACATCCTCTCGGTGATTCGGGGTCTGCACGGCGGCAGCCTCGCGGTGGAATCGGTGACCACGATCGGCGGCGCCCGGCGGCGTCATCTCGGGCCCCTGCTGGCGCCCGCCAACGCGCCCGCGATCTACGCGCCCTTCTGCTACCGCTGCCCGGTCAACCTCGAATACCCCGCCTGCGACGTGGCCTGCCTCGCGCAATCGCGCGAGCTGATCGACCACGTGACCTCCGGCGACATCGCGGCCGTGCTGGCCGAGACCATGCTGGTCGCGGGCGGCATGGTGGTGCCGCCGCCGGAATGGCTGCCCCGGCTCAAGCGGCTTGCGGAGGCGGAGGGCGCGCTGCTGGTGCTGGACGAGGCACAGCTCGCGCCGGCGCGCACCGGCAAGATGTGGGGCTTCCAGCACTACGACGTGACGCCGGATATCGTCACCTTCGCCAAGGGCATGAGCGCGGGGCTCGCGATTTGCGGAGCGGTGACGACGCGCGAGATCGCGGAGGAGGCGCGGGGCAAGGCGGGGCTCCCCTGGGCCGGCACCTATTCCGGCGACCCGCTGCCGGCGGCGGTCGCCGACAAGCAGCTTGAGATCGTGCTGCGCGACAGGCTGGACGAGCGCGCCGCCGCCACCGGCCAGGTGCTGCGCGCCGCGCTGGAGCGCCTGCGCGAGACCCACGCGGTGATCGGCGACGTGCGGGGCCGGGGACTCTACCAGATGCTCGATATCGTGGGCGACAAGGAGGCCCGCACGCCCGACCCCGCCATGGCCGAGCGCATCCGCCTCAACGCGGCGCTCGGCGGTGTCATCGTGATCTGCGTGAAGAATTTCCTGCGCATCTGCCCGCCGCTCACCGTCACCGAGGCGGAGATTCAGGCTTTCACCGAGCGCCTCGACCGCGCTATTCGGCTGGCCCTCGACGGCCACCCGAAGGACGTGGATTTCCGCGCCTCCAGCTCGCTCGCGATGGGAGGCCCCGCCGCCCGGTAGCCCGCGCGCCCTCGGCGCGACGCAGACCATGACCATGCCCGGAAATCCGGGCTAAGCTCGCCGGCACGACCGAACGGGTTGAAGGACTGCCGTCATGCGGCCGTTTCGGCTTGCCAGGGCGCTGCTGTGGTGCTGCCTCGCCGGCGTGATCGCCGCGCCCGCGCACGGGGCCGACGACGACCTCGACGGCGCGCTCGAGCGGGTCATCGCGGCGCGCGGGGTCGAGCCCCTGGAGATGCCGCCGCTGGTGCCCTCGCCGAAATTCCGGCTCGGCCAGATGCTGTTCTTCGACCCCATCCTCAGCGGCACGCGGGACGTAGCCTGCGCCACTTGCCACCTGCTGGGGCGCGGCACGTCGGACGGCGTCGATCTCGCGGTCGGCGTGGACGCGGCGGGCCTGGCGGAGAACCGCCGCCCGCTTGGCGAGCCCCGCGTGCACCCGCGCAACTCCATGGACCTCTGGAATCGCGGGCACCCAAGCGTGCGAAACATGTTCTGGGACGGGCGGGTGAGCGAGGTGGACGCCCCGGTGAGCCGCTTCCAGACCCCGATGATGGATTATCTGCCGGACGCTATCGAAAGCGTGCTGGCGGCCCAGGCGCTCTTCCCCCTCGCAGGCGAGGAGGAGATGCTGGGCCTCCCGAGCGACCGCTCGGCGCCTGATCTCCCTGGCGATCATGGCGACAAGCCCAACGAGATTGCGCTCGCGGCGGCCGGCCTGGACGAGGACGAGCCGGAGCTTTTCGTGGCGGTCCACGACGCGCTCATGCGCCGGCTCCTGGGCCAGGCCGGCACGCCGCTCGCCGACTGGCAGATCGCCTATCGCCGGCTCATCGCCGACGCTTACCCCGATACGCTGCTCGGCGCCGTTACCATGGGCGATCTCGCCAACGCCTTGGGCCACTTCCAGGCCTTGGCTTTCGTGACCCGCGACACGCCGTGGGACCGGTATCTCGGCGGCGACAAGGGCGCCATCGACCGCGCGGCGAAGGAGGGCGCGCTGCTCTTCTACGGCAAGGCCCGCTGCGCCGCCTGCCACAGCGGCCCCCTGCTGAGCGACTTCCAGTTCCACTCGCTGGCCGTGCCGCAGATCGGCCCTGGCATCGATGTGAGCGGGGGCGACGACGAGAGCGGCGACGACCGGGGCCGCTACGAGGCGACGCGCATTCCCCGCCACCTCTATCAGTTCCGCACGCCGCCGCTCCGCAACGTCACGCTAACCGCGCCCTACTTCCACAGCGGTGCCGTGGCGAGCCTGGAGGAGGCGATCGCCCTTCACCTCTCGCCGCCCGACCCGTCGCCCTACGAGACAGAAGCCGAGGCGGCGCGGCGGGCGAGTTTCTCGCGCATGCTAAGGCGGGGCGTCGTGCTCAGTGAGGACGAGCGCGCGTCCCTCCTTGCCTTCCTGCAGAGCCTGGAGGACGACCAGGCCGCGAGTCGCGCGCTCATTGTGCCCGAGAGCGTGCCGAGCGGCCTGCCCGTGCCGGCGCTCGACGCAGTCCGCTGATCTCGCGCACCATCCCGGCGCCAAGCCCGTATCTTCGGCGGATGTAACCGGTTACAATGCGGCGTCATGACCGCTTCTAACCATATCGCAACCGTGCGCGGGCAGGGTTCGTCCTCGCCCTTCGTCTCCGACCGATTGCGCCAAGAGGTGGTATCTTTCCCCGGGGCTGACCGATACAGTCGCGCCGGGTGTTGAACGGAACAGGCCGACCGGGAAAATAACGTGTTCACCAGCAATCCCTTTGCCGCACTTTCGGCGACCATTCCGTCCGACGTCATCCAGATTTACGTCGGCGTCATGATCGCGCTGGTGGTGGGCGGCACCCTGTTCGACGTCTGGCACAAGGGGAGCGCCACCTACTTCTTCGCCAGCTGGCGGAAGGCGCGGGGCAAGGGGTCGAGCCAGGTCGGCGGCGCGACGGTGGCGGGCCTCGCGATCCAGACCGCCTTGTCGGAGGTCGCAACGTCCGCCGAGTTCGGCCACAGCCGCCGCCGGGCGGCCCACCTGCTGACGATGTACGGCTTCCTGCTCTACCTCGCGACCACGATCGTCATGGTGTTCTGCTACCCGTCGGCTGAAACGACCACGCCCGCCGTCCTGCCCCAGCTCTGGATCGCAGGCGCCCTGCTGGTCTGCCTCGGCGGCTACTGGTTCTGGTTCTTCATTCGGGTCGACGTGGCGGCAGAGGGCCATACGCCGTTCCGCATCGTGCGCGCCGACCTGTTCATCCTCTCGCTTCTCGCCAGCGTGTCGCTGGGTCTCATATGGGCCGCGCTGCAGTCGATCGAGAGCGCGGGAACGAACGCGGTGCTAGGCCTCTACCTCGTCGCCACGACGGTGTTGTTCGGCTCGGTTCCGTGGTCCAAGTTCTCGCACATGTTCTTCAAGCCGGCGGCGGCCTTCGAGAAACGGGTGTCCGAGGCGACAGGCGCGAGAAGCAATCTGCCGCCGCCTGCCGACAAGCCCGAGACCTTCGGCAGCGCCCGCGAACGGCCGCGTCATTACTGATCGGCCCCACAGCGCTCTTCGACAGAGGAGATAACCGAACCACATGCCGACCTTCGTCTACATGACCCGGTGCGACGGCTGCGGCTACTGCGTCGACATCTGCCCCTCCGACATCATGCACATCGATAAGACCTACCGGCGCGCCTACAACATCGAGCCCAACATGTGCTGGGAGTGCTACTCGTGCGTGAAAGCGTGCCCGCAGCATGCCATCGATTGCCGCGGTTACGCCGACTTCGCGCCCATGGGCCACAGCGTCCGCGTGCTTCGAGAGGAGGAGAAGGGCACCATCTCCTGGAAGATCAAGTTCCGGAACGGCGAGGAAAAGGACTTCGTCTCCCCGATTCGGACCACGCCCTGGGGGTCGATCCCGCCGCCGGGCGACTACGAGGCTCCAGGCGCGGACGCGATGAAGTCCCAGGAGCTCGCGCACGAGCCGGACGCGCTCAACATCGACGCGCTGCCCGCGATGCCGCCGGATCGCTTCAGGCAGGGAGTGCTCTAGTGGCTCTGTTCTCGCGCCGGAAAACGGTCTTCGTGGATGCGGACGTCCTGGTCATCGGCGGCGGCATGGCCGGCTGCGGGGCGACCTACGAGGCCGGCTACTGGGGGCGCGACCTGAAAGTGGTCTGCGTCGAGAAGGCGAATATCGAGCGCAGCGGCGCCGTGGCCCAGGGCCTCTATGCGATCAACTGCTACATGGGCATGCAGTGGGACGAGAACCAGCCCGAGGACCACGTCCGCTACGCGCGGAACGACCTCATGGGCCTCGTGCGGGAGGATCTCGGCTACGACATCGCGCGCCACGTCGACTCCACGGTGCACAAGTTCGAGGAGTGGGGCCTCCCCATCATGCGGGACCCGGAGACGGGGCGTTACCAGCGCGAAGGCAAGTGGCAGATCATGATCCACGGCGAGAGCTACAAGCCGATCGTCGCCGAGGCCGCGCGCAAGGCCGCCACGGAAGTCTACAACCGGATCATGGTGACCCACCTGCTGATGGACCGGTCGAAGCCCAACCGCGTGGCCGGCGCGGTCGGCTTCAACGTCCGCACCGGGGATTTTTGCGTCTTCCGCGCGAAGGCGGTCATCGTCTCCGCCGGCGGCGCGTCGCACATCTTCAAGCCGCGCGCGGTGGGCGAAGGCATGGGGCGCACCTGGTACGCGCCCTGGAGCAGCGCCTCGGCCTATGCGCTGCCGATCCTCGTTGGCGCCAAGATGACCCAGATGGAGAACCGCATCGTCCTGACCCGCTTCAAGGACGGCTACGGCCCCGTCGGCGCCTACTTCCTCCACCTCAAGACGTACACCGAGAACGCCTACGGGGAGGAATACGAGTCCAAGTGGTACGACCAGACCAAGGCGCTGGTGGGCGATTACATCGACATGCACCCAGTGCCGACGTGCCTGCGCAACCACGCCTTCCTGGAGGAGGTGAAGGCCGGGCGCGGGCCCATCCGCATGGTGACGAAGGAGGCATTCGCCGATCCGCACAAGGAGCAGGTCGGCTGGGAGAATTTTTTGGGCATGACGATCGGCCAGGCGGTCGTCTGGGCATCGCAGAACATCGACCCCAAGCACACGAACCCGGAGCTCACCACGTCCGAGCCCTACGTCATGGGCTCGCACGCAACTTGCTCGGGCGCCTGGGCGAGCGGGCCGGAAGACTGCGCGCCGGCGGACTACCAGTGGGGCTACAACCGGATGATGACCGTCGACGGGCTGTTCGGCGCCGGCGATACCATCGGCGGCTCCGCACACAAGTTCTCGTCGGGCTCGTACACGGAAGGCCGGATCGCCGGAAAGGCGGCGGTCAACTACGTCAACGACCTGAAGGGCGAGCAGCCGCAGGTCAACGAGAAAGAGTACGAAGACCTGAAGAAGGCCGTCTACCAGCCGCTCGAGACCTACCGGGTGGGCCGCAACGAGATCGTGGCAGGCACGGTCTCGCCCAGCTACCTGCTGCCGATCCACGGACTCCAGCGGCTCGAAAAGCTCATGGACGAGTACGTGGGCGGCATCAGCGCCGCCTACACGACGAACGAGCCCATGCTCGCGCGCGGGTTGGAGCTGATGGGCATGCTGAAGGAGGACTTGGACCATCTCGGCGCCGAGGACCTGCACCAGCTTCAGCGGGCGTGGGAGCTGCACCACCGGGTGCTGGCCTCGGAGGCCGTGATCCATCACACGCTGTACAGGACGGAGACGCGGTGGCCGGGCTACTACTACCGGGGCGATCATCCGAAGCTGGATGACGCTGATTGGCACTGCTTCACTCTGTCTCGCTACGATCGGGAATCCGGGGAATGGGCGATGGAGAAGGCCCCCGTCTACCACATCGT
>LXNI01001037.1_pt1 | contig 27037 bp, 11 predicted proteins | sample 809091 | NCBI WGS metagenome assembly LXNI01 (sample SAMN04870527, study PRJNA318959) | sponge metagenome | biome: 01000161; feature: marine sponge reef; material: water | host: Sarcotragus foetidus | place: Greece: Milos, Mediterranean Sea | collected 2013-05-29 | depth 5-7 m | reverse complement strand
CGACGGGGCGATGGACCTGTTCGTCCGACTGGAGCGCCAGGGGCTCGTGACTCGCCCATTCGAGGGCGAAGGCGTGCGTATCAGCCTGGGCACTCCCGCCCAGAATGACCGGCTGCTGGCCGCGCTGGCGACCTGCGACCCCACACCATGAACTGGATTGGCTGACCAAGAGGCTGAGCCGATAGGCGAGGCCGTGGCCCGAGCGGCCCGTGAGCGACAGCGAACAAGAGCGGGGAACAATTGGCGCAACAACAGGAAGGCGCACGTACCCGCGCATTCTCTCCAAACCCGGCTAGACGGCGGCCTCGCTGATCGCCTTCCACAGCAGGTCCAACTGGACGCGATCGGTTCGGGACTGGCCAACGGCCACTCGGATAATGCTGCGACCGTCCAGCTTCGACGGGGTCAGGTAGGCCACGCCGCTGTCGTTCACCGCTGCGGCGATCGCGTCGGTGGCGCGGTCTGCGGCTTGTGCGCCAGCGTCAGTCTCGTCAGCGGCCCGGCAGCGGAAGCACACCAGCGAGAACGGGTGCGGGGCGACGATCTCGAATCGGTCGTCGTCGTTGATTTTCTGCGCCAGCTCCTGGGCCATGGCCACGTGATGGCGCACCATCTGCCGGATTCCTGTGGCCCCGTAGCTGCGAAGCACCCACCACAGCTTGAGCGCTCGGAAGCGGCGTCCCAGCGGCACCTGCCAATTGCGGTAGTCGATCACGTTGCCGGCATCGCTCTGGGCGTTTCGCAAATACGGCGGGTCGATCGACAACGCTTCAGTGAGCGCCTCTCGCTCAGCGACGTAGAACGCCGAGCAGTCGAAGTTCACCATCATCCACTTGTGCGGGTTGAAGACGTAGCTGTCGACCAGCTCCATGCCGTCGTTGTGATGGCGGAACTCGGGGCAGATCATCGCCGTGCCGGCGTAGGCGGCGTCGACGTGGTGCCACAGGCCGTGTTCGATTGCGATCTCAGAGATGGCCCGCACCGGATCGACGGCGGTCGTGCCGGTGGTGCCGACGGTCGAGCCGACGAACGCCGGCACCAAGCCCGCAGCCAGGTCGGTCTCGATGGCTGCAGCGAGGGCGTCGGGCCGCATCGCCTGGTGCTCGTCGACCTCGATGAGCCGAACGTGCCCGAAACCGCCGATGTTGGCGCCCTTCTCGACAGAGCTGTGCGCCTGCGCCGAGGTGTAGGCGACCATCTGCTCTGCGGGCTGGCCGCTGCGAGTGCTCGCACGGTGACGGGCTGCGACCAAGGCGACATGGGTCGCGTCGGACGCACTGCCCTGCAGCACCCCGCCTCCCGCCGAAGTCGTCTTCCAGTGCTCGGGCAGGGCACACAGATCCACCAGCCAGTCGAGCACGTGGCTCTCAACCTCGGTCAACGCCGGGGAGGCCGACCACAGCAGGCCGATCAGCCCGAGTCCAGCGGACACCGTGTCGGCCAGCACCGACGGCGGCGAATTGTTTGCGGGGAAGTAGGCGAACCAGCCCGGATGCTGCCAGTGGGTGACGCCCGGCATCACCACCCGGTCCAGGTCGGCCAGCAGGTTCTCGAACGGCTCGGGCTGCTCAGGAGCAGCGTCGGGCAGCAACGCCCTGATGTCGCCGGGCTGCACGGTGGAGGCTACCGGCAGCGACTCGATGCGCTCCCAGTAGTCGGCGATCCAGTCGATGACTGCCCGACCGTGCTCGCGGAACTCATCGGGCGTCATGTGCGGGGGCGGCGACGTCAGTGCCGCTGGCACGTCTGGATCGGTCTGGTCCATGGCGGCGACGCTACTGGCCGATGTTGCGGCGACCAGAGGCGAATTCGCTCAGCGCGCGAGACAGTTGTCGCGGGGCTGCACACCCGCAGCCATCGGCGGCACACGTTGCCTAGTGTGTGCGAACTGCGCCTGCTGGGACATCGGAGGCGCCACCGGTTGCGAGGGGAGACGAGATGGCGGACGGGGCGGGAGGCCCAGAATCAACGGGGCCAGCATCGACACAGCCGGTCGTCGGTTACGACGTGCCGGCCGTGGAGGCGTGGATCAACGAGAACGTCGAGGGCCTCGAGCCGCCGTTCGAGTGGTCTCAGCTCGAAGGCGGCCACAGCAACCTCACCTACAAGCTGACCGCCGCCGATGGCACCACGGCGGTGGTGCGGCGGCCGCCGATGGGTGAGCTGCTGCCCAAGGCCCACGACATGGGGCGCGAGTTCACGATCATCAGCGGCCTGGGGCCCACCGATGTGCCGGTGGCCATCGCATACGGCTACTGCGAGAGCCCCGAGGTGACGGGCGCGCACTTCTACGTGATGAGCTACGTCGAGGGCAAGCCCATGTTCGAGTCCGCGGATGCCCGTGAGCACCTCACCCCCGAGGGCCGGGCGCATGTGGGCATGTCGTTCATGGATGTGCTCGCGGCGTTGCACTCCGTCGATCCCGACGATGTCGGGCTGGGCGAGCTGGGCAAGAAGGAGGATTACGTCGGGCGTCAGATCCGCACCTGGTATCGCTCGTGGACGGCCTCGGCGGAATCGGCCCAGTACGACACTCCCGTCGTGCACGAGCTGCACGACTTCCTCCTGGAGCGCAAACCCGAGCAGGGTCCCGCACGGGTCGTGCATGGCGACTACGGATTGCACAACTGCCTGTTCAACCCCGCAGGCGAGCTGCAGGCCGTGCTGGACTGGGAAATCTCGACGCTCGGCGACCCGCTGGCCGACTTTGCGTATGCGCTGAACAGCTGGACCGAGCCGAGCGACGACATCCTCGAGGGCTCCGACCCGCCGACGCTGGTGGACGGCTTCGTCGGGCGCGCCGACCTCATCGAGCGCTACGAGCAGCGCACCGGGGCCGACTTGTCGGACCTGTCGTACTACGTCAGCTTCAACCACTGGAAATCGGCGTGCATCATCCACGGCGTCTACGCCCGCTACATGCGCGGCCAGAAGCCCGCCGACGATGTCGACTTGGACCTGTACCGGGCTCGCATCGGGCGCGGCATCGAGCTGTCCGCCGCTGCGGCTGCGGCGATCTCCTAGCGCTGCGGGGCCCGGCAGACCGGCGATGCCGCGCACCGACTGGAATCCGATCCTGCGGGACGAGTTCTCCAAGCCTTACTGGCCGATCCTGCAGCAGTTCGTCGCAGACGAGCGCGCCCAAGGGCCGGTGTTCCCGCCTCATGATCAGGTCTTCGCGGCGCTGCACCTGACGCCCTATGCCGAGGTCAAGGTACTGATCTTGGGTCAGGACCCGTACCACGGCCCGCGCCAGGCGCACGGGCTGTGCTTCTCGGTGCCGCACGGCGTTCCCCAGCCGCCGTCGCTGCAGAACATTTTCGCCGAGCTGCGTGACGACCTCGGGATCGAGCCGCCGTCGCACGGCAACCTCGAAGGCTGGGCGCGTCAAGGAGCGCTGCTGCTGAACGCATTCCTGACGGTGCGTGCCCGCCAGGCGGCTTCGCATCGTTCGGCCGGCTGGGAGACGTTTACCGACGAGGTGATCCGCGCCGTCAGCGCGAAACCTGAGCGGGTCGTGTTCATCCTGTGGGGCGCATTCGCTCGCCGCAAGAAATCGCTGGTCGACTTGACCCGCCACGTCGTCATCGAGTCGCCCCATCCCTCGCCGCTCAGCGCGCACAACGGGTTCTTCGGCAGCAAGCCGTTCAGCCGCGCAAACGCCGCTCTAGCAGCCGCCGACCGCCAGCCCATCGACTGGAGCCTGAGCGACTGAGCGGCGCTATGGCCGCAGTGAGGTGAGCGGGACCACGCAGACACCGTCGGGTCGCTCGTAGGCGTAGCCGGTGGCGGTGATCACAGCCAGCCGTGCGGGGGGACTGGTCCGGCCGCCCTCCAGCTTGGCCCGCAACCGCAAGAGCGATTCGGCGCCCTTGTCGATCGCGTCGGGGCCCCCGAGCTTGATCTCGGCCGCAGCCCAGCGGCCGTCGGCGTGCTCGACGATGGCGTCGACCTCGAGGTGGTGGCTGTCGCGATAGTGCGACAACGAGCATCGATTCGCCTCGGCGTAGACCTGTAGGTCGCGCAGCGCCATCGACTCGAACAACCTCCCGACGAAGCTGAGGTCGCGCAACAGCGTGTCGACGGTCGTCCGCAGCGCTGCTGCAGTGAGCGAAGGATCGACGAAATGGATCTTGGCAGCGTTGCGGGCCTGCGCCCGTGAGGCGATATGCGGTCGCCATGCGGGAATCTCCTCGACGACGAACAAGCGCCGCAATGCCGCGAGATAGCCCGCAACGGTTCGTCGCTCCAGCGGCGGCTCTCCCGCGGCTGCGGAGTCTGCGGCGAGCACGGTGTGCCGCACTTCGGTGGCCACGTTTCGCGCAATCGATGCCAGCAATCGGCGCACCCGCATCGGATCGCGTTCGACACCGTCGACCCGCGACACATCGGTGCGGCTGATCTCGTCGAGGTAGGCGCTCGCGGCGGCCGCCGCGGTCGGCAGATCGGCGTCGAGTTGCTGGGGCCAGCCGCCGCGGCACGCGAGCGCGAGCACATCGCCCAGCGAGAGACCTGCGTCGGCGGCGGTGCATGCCTCGCCGTCGATCAGGCCCTGCAGCGACACGTCACCGCTGGATTCCCCGCTCTCGAACAGACTCATCGTGCGCATCGGCACGCGCATGATCCGCCCGGCTCCCGAATGACGGGTGATGTCGTCAGGCGGGTCGGCAGAGCCGGTGAGGATGAACTGCCCCCGCAGGCCGCGGGCGTCGCAGGCGCGGCGCATGGCGTTCCACACGGCGGGAGCGAGCTGCCACTCGTCCAGCAGTCGGGGCGTCGCCCCGTCGAGGATGGATGCCGGGTCCATTCCCGCGGCCAGTGCCGCATTGGCACGCTCGTCGAGATAGACGGCGCTGGCCGCAAACTGTCGTCCGGTCCATGTCTTGCCGCACGCTCGGGGGCCTTCGACGACAGTTGCGGGCATCGTCCGAAGCGCTGCGCGCATCCGCTCGTCCACCAGCCGCGGCCGGTAGCTGGCCGGTGCGATGTCGCTCGGGCCGGCGCCGCGAGGGTCGATCTTGACGGAATCCATGGTGCCCTCTGAGTTCGGAGAGCACCATTATACATTGAAACATCAGCTATACGCCAACAAAGTGGCAGTTAATCCGCCGATAAAGTGGCACTTGACAAGCCAATAAAGTGGCAGTTGGTCCGCTGACGAGGTGGAGTGTCTGGCAGCGGGTGCGTGGTGTCGTTGCCGAAGTCGGCAACTGGCGGGGCCGCCCAGCCGTTGGGCTAGCGCAGGGTGATGCGGCCGTTGGGGGTGTCGAGCGTTGCCTCGAAGGTGACGGTGTCGCCTGCGGTCACGTCCACGTCGATGCCGATGGCGCTGTGCAGCGCCTTGACGTGGTCCGGATCGGGGTGCGTGCCCGCGAGCGAGACGAGCGTGCAGCCGGTCGGTGTGACTGTCGCCGGGTGGGTGGTGTTGCCCCACTCGATGACAAAGGGGACCAGCCCAGGTCCGGCTGACATGGTCAGCGACCAGTGGATCTCCTCGCCGTCGGGCTTCACCCGGCTCATCGCCGAGATCGGGCCTGGGTCCTCGCCGCAGGCGGCCATGGCGGCGGTCACATCTTCGATGGTCTCGCCCTCAGATGCATGCACGGCGAAGGTGATGAGCCGGCCCTCGCTCATGGCGTCGATGGCGAACGGGCGGCCGTTCGGCGGATCGGGCTGCTCGGGGTCGGGGGCGATGATCTCGAGGTAGACGTCGTCGCCGAGCGACATGAGCGTGTTGCGGGTGCCCATCCCCGGATGAGGCCCGCCTGGTGCGGCCGACATGCCGACCAGGGCCTCGACGGCTGCAGTCCCGGCTGCAAGGTTCGGTGCTGCGTAAACGATGTGATCGATGGCTGCCATGCGGGCACGTTAGCCACGGGCGGCAGACCCGTCTGCGCCTGCCGAGGTCAGTCGAAGGCCTCGGCGGCTGCTAGCTCGGCTATCTGGTCGGCGTTGTAGCCGAGATGGTCGGTGAGCACCTCGTAGAGGTGTTCGCCGAGAGCCGGTCCGGCTGTTTCGGGCCAGACACGGCTGCGTGACATGGAGAACCGGGGTGCTTCGATGATCGTCGTGCCGTGCGTCGCGTGCGGGACCTCCACCCAATGGTTGCGGTGTTCGAGCTGGGGGTCGATCGCCAGCTCGGGGCTGTTCTGCACCCGGTGCGCGGCGATGCCGGCTGCTTGGCACTGTCGTTCTGCCTCTGATTCGTCGAGGCCGTTGGTCCAGGTGGCCACGGCAGGTTCGAGTTCGTCCCGGCGGGCCAGACGCTCGGCGAGCGGCAGGTCGGCAAGCTCTGGGCAGCCGATAAGTGTGGCCAGCGACTGCCAGGCTGCATCGTCTTGTGCGACCACCGCTACCCAGCGGTCGTCGCCGGCTGCGGGGAACACACCATGGGGACAGTAGTGATTGCTGGCGTTGCCCCGGCCGCCCACGACGTTGCCGTTGCGCAGGTACTCCAGCACGGCGGGCGCGATGAAGTGAATGGATGCCTCCGCTTGGGAGAAGTCGAGGTAGCGGCCTTCGCCGGTGCGGCGTTGGTGGTCGATGGCGGCAAGCAGGCTGGCCGTTGCGGGGTGGGGCGAGGTGTAGTCGGTGATGGCGCCGTACGGGCCGACCGGGGCTCGATCACTCCAGCCGGTGATGTTGTAGAAGCCGGCCAGCGCGCCCGACAGGTTTCCGTACCCTGCATAGTCGGCGAGCGGGCCGGTCTGGCCGAACAGGCAGCTCGACAGCATCACCACCGACGGGTTGATGTCGCGGACGCTGTCGTAGCCGAGCCCCCACGAAGCCATGATGCGCGGTGTGTAGGACTCGCACACCACGTCGGCCCAGCGCACCAGATCTTCGGCCACTTCGCGGCCTGCCGCAGTGCCCGGATTCAGCGTGATGCCGAGCTTGCCGGCGTTCATGTTGTTGAACGTCGCGCCGTTCTCGGGCCCAGGCTCGTTGTTGATGAAGGGCAGGAAGGTGCGGACGGCGTCGAGCCTCACCGACGATTCGACCCGGATCACCGTCGCACCGGCGTCCGCGAGCAGACGGGAAACCGTCGGCCCGGCCACGGCCCACATGAAGTCGAGCACCTTGAGCCCGGCCAGCGGGCGGTCGGTGGCTGCCGCGGCCAGCGATGCGGAGGCGGCGGGCGTGCGTTGGCCGGCGGGCACTTCGGTGACCACCGGGGCTGCTGGGGCAAACACGGCGGGTGTCCGCTCGCTGGCGAGCACCTCGCCGGTGTGCTCGCCCACCTCGGCGACTTGATCTGCGGACCCGTCGGTCGGCTCGGGCTTCATCCAGTGGCCCGGGTATCGCTCGCCGTCGACGACGTCCCAGTAGTCACGGGACGCGAGCTGCTCGGAGTCGGCGACGTCGGCCGTGGTGGCGACGGGGGCCAGCAGCAGGCGGTGCTCGAGCGCCAGTGCGAACAGCTCGTCCTTGGTGTGCGCTGCGGTGAATGCCGCCACGCATTCCTTGATCCGCTCGAATTCTTCGAGCGTCTCGCTGCCGTCGCCGAGCGCCATGCCGTACTGCACCCAGTCCTTGGAGGCGGTCGCGGCATCGCAGAATCCAGCCTCGTGAACAAGCCGCATCATCCGAGCCGTCGCGGGCCCGATGGCTGCACCGAACACATGGGTGAACGACACGTAGCCGTCGCTGGCCGGGTACACGACACGCAGCCGGATGGGGCCGCTGCGGATGCCGCCGCCCCCTCGCAGGGTCAGCGGCGCACCGACCAGCGAGCACAGCACTGACGACATCGTCGAGTTCATCGCGACGGCCTGCGCCGACACGTCGATGTGCTGGCCCAGCCCTGACTGGTTGCGTTCCACCAATGCGAGCGTCACTGCTGCAGCGGCCTGGCCGGCGGCATGAAGGAACGCTTGGGGCACGCCGATCTGCAGCGGGGCCCGGTCTTCGTCGCCGCACATGTGCATCGGTCCGCCCGATGCCCACACGGTCAGATCGGTGGCTGCCCAGCCGGCCTTGGGACCGGTCTGGCCGAACGGCGAAATCGAGGCGATGACGAGTGCGGGGTTGATCTCGGCGAGCGCTTCGGGCCCGAGGCCGAGCGACGCCATCTCGCCCGGATCGCCTGATTCGATCAGCGCGTCGGCACCGGCCACGAGCCGCCGCAGGGCGCTGGCACCCGCGGGGGTGGCGATGTCCATCTCGACGGATTTCTTGCCGCGGGCATAGGGGGAGTGCACGAGCGAGCTGCCCCCAGCGTCGAACGGCCCCAGCCGCCGCACCGGCGTCCCGCCGGGCGGCTCGACGGCGATCACCTCGGCTCCCAGCCTCGCCAAGATGAATCCCGCCAGGTGGCCCCGGTCGTCGGTCAGGTCGAGCACTCGATACGGCGACAGCAGCGTCATACGCCCGCCGAAGCTATTCGCTGCTGCGGCGGCGGCTCCAGTGGGAGCAACCCGAGTGCCCTCAGATCACCGGGTCGAACCACTCGAGTCCTTCGAACCGGGAGAACCCGGCATCGGCAGTGGCGATCCGCGCCCCGGCCGTTACTGCGATTGCGGCCAGCCATGCGTCGGGCACCAGATTGCCCCGCAGCAGCCGGTCAGCCTCGGCGAACGCCGCGAACTGCTCCCATGTTGCCGTGGTGCCGTGAACGACCTGTGTCGGGCTGGCGGCTCGCAAGGCAGTCACGAACGAGAGCGCATCGCTCAACGGAGCTGGATCGGCGTAGATCCGAGGGTTCGTGACGATGCGAAGAAATCCGGTGAGCACGACGTCGACGAGGGCGATTGCCTCCGCGCCGGCCGCCGCCTCGTTGAGCCAGTCCGCATAGCGGGCATGGAATTGCTCTTCGCGCTTGTAGGCGTAGACGACGACGTTGACGTCGGGAAGGATCATCGATGGCCGTCGGCATCGAGTGCTGCTGCGAGCGCGTCGCGATCGGCGATGTCGATGAGCGGCCGCTGTGATGGGTGACCGTGAGCCGGCAGGCGCTCAGGCTTGGTCGGAATGCCCGATTCGCTCAGTACGTGGTGCAAGCCTTCGATCACCAAGCTGGTGAAAGTCCTCCCTGACGCTCTGGCCTTCTGCTTCGCCTCCTCGGCCAGGCCGTCAGGCAGATTCACAGTCGTTCTCATACATACAAGCATATCCACTGATATGCATATATGTTACAAACTGCCCGCAGGCGGGCTGGTTCTTGAAGGTCCGCAGCCTCCAAATCCTCAGCAGAATTGCCTCCAAATCCTCACTTGAGGAGCGGATTGCCGTCATCCCAGCAGACCGGATCTGGACCGTGTGACGGCAGAGGGCCAGCCGCTCTCATACGCCCGCCGAAGCTATTCGCTGCGTGCTTGGGTGGGTTATCGCAGGGCGGCTCGGATGGCGGTGTCGAGTCGGTTGCTGCCGGCGACGCGTTCGAGGTCGGTGCGTGGGGCTGCGGCGGTGATCTTGTCGGCGACGGCGGAGGGCACGGCTGCGGTGCCGCCGACGATGATGACACGCGTGGGCTGGTGCTCGGCGATGACTGCCTCGGTGGCTGCGGGCAGCAAGCCGGCCGCTGTCCACAGCACCACCGAGTTCGGCGTGAGCGCAGCCAGCGCGGCTGCTACGCCGGTGTCGGCAGGGCTCCACCCGTTGGCGACGATCACCGTGCGCTGCGCGGCCGGCACGCCGCTGAGCGCCCGGCGGGCGACCTCGGCGGCAGTGTCGATTCGGGTGTCGCCCGCGAGCCGCGACGTCTCGGCGTCGGGCGCAGCGGCTGCGGCAGCCTCGAGGACGCTCTGGGAGGCTGCCGCGGTGCCGCCGATCACCACGATGCGGGCGGGCTGGTAGTCCGCGATGACCGCCTCGGTGACTCCCGGCAGCGAGTCGGACGCGGTGTAGAGCACAGCCGAGTCGGGTGTGCGCGCGGCAAGCGCGGCTGCTGCGCGGCTGTCGGCGGGGCTCCACCCGTTCGCGACGATCAGGGTGCGCTGTGCTGAGCGTTCAGGGTCGCCGAGCAGCCGGCGCGCCACAGCAGCGGCAGTGTCGATGCGCGTTCGGCCCGCGACCCGGCTGACGCTCGCACCGCCGGCGGCGCCGGCGGCGTCGTCGCGTACCCGGCCCGACAGTGCAACGGTGCCGCCGATGAGGATCACCCGGCGGGGCTCGAGGTCGCCCAGCAGCACACCGAGGCTGTTGGCGAGCCCGGCCGGCGCGGTGTAGATCACACGTGCCCGGGGGTTGGCTGCCGCGAGCGCCGCAGCGATCGCGATGTCGGGCGGGCTCCACGCGTTCACCAACAGCACATCGTCGACAGCGGACGCCAGCGCACGGGCACGCTCACGCAGCTCCTCGTCAGGCTCGTCGGATTCGTCGGGCTCATCAGACTCATCGGGCTCATCACGGCCGCCAGAGCCGCTGGCGCTGCCGCCGCCGATGAACCTGCCGCCGCCGGCGGACGACGGCGCGCTGCGCGACACCGTGAACTGGGTGCTGGTCACCGGAACGGTCAGGCCGCCCGTTGCGACGCCTGACACGGTGACACGCTGGCCGGCGCCAGGTCCGGTGGGGTCGATGATGAAGCCAGTGCCGGCAGAGACTTGGCCGGCGGGAATGGTGATGGGCTGCGGCGGGTCGACCACGGCGGCGCCGCCGGCGCCGGTCAGGCGCAGCGTCACCTTCACATCCGCTTTGGGTGCGGCGGCGTCGACCTGCGCGGTAACGGTCACCAGGTTCCCGCTGCGGCGCGCCGTCAGCGTGATGTTCTCGGACCTCCTGTCGTCGTCCACGATGGTGATGAAAGCTGGCACCACGGTGAACTCCAGCGACGCGGCGCTGTCCTCAGACGGCAGGGCGACGCCGATACCGATCATCTCGTCGTCCTCGATGATCTTGTCGTCGGCGCTGCCGCGGGCCGAGACGGCCACGGTGGCGGTGCCGCTGGTCTGGTTGGCGCGAATGGTGATCACCGTCGGGCGCGCCGGCACGGCGTAGTCGGTGCCGGCGGTGGCGGTGCCGCCCCGCAAGACCAGCGGCACCCGCAGCTGTTGCGCGGTGTTGGCCGCGGGGCGCGTGGCGGTGACCCGAACCGAATTCGAAGCGCCCTCGGTCACGCTGCCCGTCACGCTCAGCGCGATCTTGGGCGCGTCGTCGTCGATCACCAAGGCCACCGCTGAGTTCACCGTGAAAGCGCTGTCGGCCGGGCAGACCCCACCCACGAAATCGGTCCCGCATGCCCAGCCTTCCAGGATGACTGTCTCGTAGCCCTCGGCGCCGGTGTCGTCGTTCATGAGGAGCACGAATTCCGCCGAGCTGCCGCTGAGTTCGCCTGCGGGGATCGTCACGGTACGCGGGAGCGTGCTCAGAGAGACGTCGTAGTCTTTGCCGGGACCGCCGTTGATGGCGTCGCCGGTCAGGCCTCCTACGAAGTTCACGACGGTGTCGGTGCCGCGGGCGACCGTGCCCGACAGCGTCGCGGTCACCGCCAGTGTGACGTTGCCGCCGTCCTCGGGGATGAGGTCGGGGCTGAAGGCCAGGCTGATCTCCCTGGACGCCTTGCCTTTGTCGTCGTCGGTGACGGTGACGGTGATGACAACGGGTACAGCGGCGACCAGCCCGCCGGCAGGGAGCGTGCTGATGGCGATGGTCTCGTCGCCCTCGTCGATGCTGTCGTCGATCATGTTGAGGATGAAGCTCTCGGTGCCCGATATCTCGCCGGCGCCGATGGTGATAGTGATCGTGCCCGGATCTTCGTAGTCGACGCCGCTGCGGGCGGTCCCTGCGAACGACAGCTCCACGGTGGTGTCGGCGGTGGGAGCGCCGGCGTTGACCGTCGCGGTTGCGGTCACCAGGGCGCGACCGCGGTTCTCGGCCACCCTGGTGGGGTTCAGCTCAAGCGTGATCGAGTTGGACGCAACGTCGTTGTCGACAAGGGTGACGCTGGCGGTGCTCGACGCGCGCACTGGGGCGGGCCCCACGCCGATCTCGATCGTCTCGCCGCCCTCTACCAGCCGGTCGTCGTATCTGTTGCCCGCGGCCGAGACGGAAACGGTGGTCGTCCCTGCGGTGTCGCCGGCCGCGATGGTGATCGTGGGCAGCTGCGGGCGCGCGAAGTCCACGCCTACGGTGGCGGTGCCGCCGGTAATCGCCAGCGGCACCCGCAGCTGTTGGGTGGTGGCCGCCGAGAGTGTTGCGGTCACCGTGATCCTGGCTGTGCCGCCCTCGGGGACCTCGGCCCGGGCCGGGGGGTCGGTGTCGGCCGGGGCGGCCACCAGGGCGACCGTCGGGACGTCGTCGTCGGCGATGGTGATCGTCGCGTCGCGCACCCTGAGCCTCTGGGAGGAGGGGCACGGATCGTCGTCGGTGCGGCATGCCGAGCCGCCCAGCGTGATGGTCTTGTCCCGCCCCGCATCGCTGTCGTCGGCTGGGTTGATCATCAAGGTGGATGTGACGGAGCCGCTCTTTTGGCCCGCGGGAATCGTCACGGTTGTCGGCAGCGACCCCGTCGAGGTGTAGTCGCCGGGGGTGCCGGCCTCGGCGGTGCCGCCCAGCTCGTCGTCGAGGGTCACCTCAGTGTCAACGGAACGAGTCGAGTCGCCCAGCCACGTGGCGGTCACCTGCGTCACCGCCACATTGCCCGTCGCATCCTCCTGGATCACAGCGGGGGTGAAGCTCAGCCCGATCTCGGTGGGGGCTGGGTCGTCGTCGATGATCGTCAGCCCATCCGAGCCCTCAGCGGAGATCACCGTGAGCCCGGTCGTGGTCGTAGTGCCGCTGACGGTGATCGTCTCGTCGTCCTCGTCGATGCTGTCGCTATTCAAGGTGAGGGTGAAGCTCCCGGTGCCCGACACATCGCCGGCATTGATGGTGACGACGACGTCCGTGGCGGTGTAATCGTGGTTTTCGCCCTTGGTGGCGCTGTCGCCTGCACCGCCGATGGTCACCGTTACGACCACATCGCTGGTGGCGGCACCTTCGTTGAGGGTGGCGATCACGGTCACTTCAGCGGCGCCGGCGCTCTCAGCCAGCGTGGTGCGGCTCAGGCTCAGCGTGATCGCGGTCGACGGTATGTCGTTGTCGGCGATGGTGATCCGCGCAGCAACCACGTCGAAGCCCGGGGCGCGTCCGCCGAGCAGGATCGGGCGTTCGCCGTCCAACTGCTGGTTATCGATGGTGGAGATGGTCACCCGCGTCGAGATGCTGTCGCGGCCTGCGGGGATGCCGATGGTGGTCAGCCCCGACGCGGTGTAGTGCGTGCCGACCTCCGCGTCGCCGCCCACGATCGCCATGTCGATGCTCACCGCCCCGGAGCCGGCCGACTCGCCTCGCGTCGCGGTGACCTCGAACGTGGCCTCGGACCCCTCGTCCACGGTGCGGTGCACGGGGTCATCGTCTTCGGTGTCGGCGGCGGGGCGCGGCCGCACCCGCTGGGTGGACATGATGATCTCGGGCTGGTCGTTGTCGGCGATGGTGACCGTCGCGTCATTTACCGTGAACTCCGTCAGCGAGCCCCCCAGCAGGATCGTCTTGTTCCCCTCGGGCGTGCTGTCGAGGGTCGGGGTGATCGTCCATCCCGTGGCGGTGCCGCTGAGCATGCCGGCGGGGATGGTGACCGAGGTGGGCAGCCCTGCCTGGATGTAGTCGCCGCCGGCGCCGGCGCCGGCTGTCGCGGTGCCGCGCAGGGTCGAATCCAGCGTCACCACGGTGTCGGCTCCGTGGGCCGCTATGCCGTCCAGCGTGGCGATGACGGTCACCGGCGTCGCCCCGACCGGCTCCTGTACGCCCGTTGCCTTGTTCTTGTTGTCCTCGGCGATGCTTGCGGGGTCCGCGCTCAAATGGATGATCTTGGACGCGGTGTCGTTGTCGACGAAGGGCACGTCGACCGAGTGCACCGTCATGAACCCTGTCGGGGGGGTGCCGCCGATGGTGATCGTCTTGTCGTCCTCGTCGACGACGTCGTTGTTGGGGACGATCCTGATCGTCGTCGCCTCGCTCAACACCTCGAACGGCTGGAACAAGAGGGCGATGGAGTCCGTCAGGGTGCTGTAGTCGCGGGACGCGTCGGTGTCGGCGCCCTTGACGGCGGAGCCGGTCAGGTTCAGCAGCACCGTGAGGACCTGTTCGGACGCGGCATCGTCCACCGTGGCGCGGACTATCACATCCACGAATTCGTCGTCCTCGTTCACGCTGCCGCCTGAGGTCACCTTCAGCGTGATCACCGTGGACGGGTCGTCGTCGTCGGTGATGGCGATCTCGGCCGCGTTCACGTTGTACACGACGTCGGGGGTGGTCAACTCGGCGTCGAGCACGATCGTTTCGTGAGGGTCACCGGCAGAGCCGTCGCCCTCGTCGATGCGGTCGTCGTGCGTTTCGATGGTCACCGTGGCGGTCGCGCTGGTCATGGTGGCCGGGATCGTGATCGAAGGCAGGTCCGCGTCCTCGAGCGGGGCGTAGTCGGGGCCGGGGTTGGCGCAGTCCGTGCACCCAAGCTGGGGCGTTTCCACCTTCAGCTTCACCGTCACCGGCTCGCTGTTGTCGGTGGTGTTGCGGGTGGCGGTGACCGTGAACGTGGCCGTGGCCCCCTCCGCGACGGCGTCGTCGTCGCCCTCGTTGTCGTCGATGCCGCTGGTGCGCGCGGTGGTCAGCGTGATCTCGGCCGCGTCGTCGTCGCGCAGATCGATCTCGAGGGGGTTCACCGTGAATCTGCGGTCGGTCGGGGTGGTCGGGCAGGACTCACCCTCCTCGGGGGTTATCTGGCATGCCGCGCCGCCCAGAGTGATCGTCTCGTCGAGCTCGTCGAGGCCGTCGTTGTTCATCGTGATCGTGAACGTCTTGGTGCCGCTGGTCATGAGAGCGGGGATCGTCACGCTCAACGGCAGCGTCGGGGTGGTGTAATCGCGGCCGCTGTTGGTCGCGGCGCCGCCGGTGGCGGTGCCGCCCAGCGCCGAGTCGAGGGTCACCACGGTGGGAATGGTGCGGGTCACCGCGGTGCCCAGCTCTGCCGTGATCGTCACCGTCGTCGTCGCCGGGCTGGCGTGCTCGTCGATCTCGGTGGGCGTCGCGCTCAGGTTGATGGTGTCCGACACGGTGTCGTTGTCGATGAGGTTGATGGTGTGGCTCGTGGGGGTGGGATTGATGGTCAGCCCGCCGGTGGATTGGGCGGCGGTGACGACGATCGTCTCGGTGTCCTCGTCGATCATGTCGTTGAACGGGGCAATGCTGAACGTCGTGCTGCCCGATATCTGCTCAGCGGGGATCGTGATGGTGACCGTTCCCGGGTCGGTGTAGTCGCGGGACGAGTTGGTGGCGACCCCCTTGACAGCGTCGCCCGTGAACGACAGCGCGATGCTCACAGCGCTGGTGCGAGCAGCGTCGTTCACCGTCGCAGTGGCCGTCCTCGTAACACTGCTGCTGTCCTCGTCGATCTGGGCCGTGTCCACCGACAGCGTGATCACGGTCGACGGGGCGTCGTTGTCGGTGATGGTGATCGTCGCCGCGTTCACGGTGAAGCCGACCACGGAGGCGTCGAGCACGATCGTCTCACCGTCGTCGTCGAGGCGGTCCTCGAGCGAGGTGACGGTGACCGTGGCGGTCGCGAAGGCCGTGTTGGCCGGGATCGTGATCGACGGCAGGTCCGACAGCGCGGTGTAGTCCATGCCGCTGTCAGCGGTCGAGGCGTCGCCCACCACCAGCTGCACCGTCACCTCGTCGGAGTTCACTCCCAGAACGCGTGTCGCAGTGACAGTGAACGTGGCTGCGGCCCCCTCCGCGACGGCGTCGTCTTCGCCCTCGTTGTTATCGATGCCGGTGGTGCGGGTGGTGCTCAGCGTGATCTCGGGTTCCTCGTCGTCGACCAGCGTCAGCGAGGCGTTGGTCACCGTGAAACCGGTCAGCGTGCCGCCCAGAGTGATCGTCTTGTTGGGCTCGGAGTCGTCGTTGTCGTGCGGGTCGATGCTGATCGCGGTGGCGGCATCGGCCGTCTTCGTGCCCTTGAGGATCGTCACGCTCGTCGGCAGCGTCGGGGTGGTGTAGTCGCGGTCGCCGTCGGTCGTGGGTCCGCCCATGGCGGAGCCGCTCAGCGCCGAGTCGAGCGTCACCACCGTGTCAACGGTGCGGGTCGAGGAACCCACCAGCGTGGCGGTCACCGTCACCTCGGTGGTCGCCCCGTCCTCGTCAATGGTCTGCGGCGAGAAGCTCAGCGCGATCTGCGACGGGGTGGGGTCGTTGTCTCTGATGGTGAGCGTGCCAGCGGTGAAGGTGTCGAAACCGTTGACGGTGGTGGCCGGGCTGATGACGATCGTCTCGCCGCCAGAGGTGTCAGGGCCCTCGTCGAGCGTGTCGTCGTTGAGAGCGACCGAGACGGTGGTGGAGACCTCCGTCTGCCCCGCCGTGATGGTGACCGTCGGCAGCGACGACGGGGTGGCGATGTAGTCCTTGCCGGCACCCGCATCAGCAGTGCCCGAAATCGTCAGCGTGATGGGGACATCGGCGGTCGGCGCGCCGTCGTTGACCTTGGCGGTCACCGACACTGTCCTGGTGCCCGCTCCCTCGCTCACGTTGCTGGGGTCCACCGTCACGGTGATGGTGTCGGACGCGTTGTCGTCGTCGACGATGGTGATCGTGGCCGGGTCGACGTTGAAGCCGGTCACCGCTGTGGTCAGCACGATCGTCTCGTTGCCCTCGATGATCCGGTCCTCAGTCGTGCGAATGCGCACGGTCGCCGTGCCGGTGTTCTGGTTGGCCGCGATCGTGATGGTGGCCGCCGGGTTCGCCAGCGCGGTGTAGTCGGTGCCGCTGGTGGCTGAGGAGGAAGTATCCACCCGCACCGGCACGCTCAGCTGGGCGGTGCCGCCGCCCACACCGCGTGTCGCGGTGACCGTGAACATCTCGTTGTCCCCCTCGTCGAGGCGGTCGTTCGGGTCCGAATCGCCCCCGCGTGCAGTGGTCAACGAGATCACGGGCAGGTCGTCGTCGACCAGGGTGAGCACGGCATCGTTCACCGTGAACCTCTGGTCGGTCGGGCTGGTCGGGCAGCTGCCGCCCACCAGGTCCGTTCTGCACGCGTTGCCGCCCAGGGTGATCGTCTTGTCCGCCTCCGCCGACACGTTGTTGTCTGTCGGGTTGACGGTGAAGGTGGTGGCGACCTCGCCGCTGCTCATCCCCTTGGGGATCGTCACCGACGTCGGCAGAGCCTTGGAGCCCGATACGTCCAGCGCGTAGTCGGTGCCGTCGGCCGCAGTACCGCCCAGCGCCGAGTCCAGCGTCACCACCGTGTCATCGGGCAGCGTCGAGTTGCCCACCAGCGTGGCGGTCACCTTGGTCACGGTCACCGCAGAGCCGTGGTCCTCGTCGATGGTCGACGGCGTGAAGCTCAGGTTGATCGCTGTGGGGGCGGCGTCGTCGTCTTGGAGGATGAATGGCGACACCGGCGACGTCACCGGCACCGCCCAGCCGCCCGCCGAGGTGCCGTCGGCGTCCTTGAACACGATCGACTCGTGGCCCTCGTGGATGGTGTCCTGCTCAGGGTCGATAGTGACGTCCTTGAAGCCCGACCGCTGTCCCGCTGTGATGACGATCGTCTGGGGCGCTGCGATGGTCGCCGTGTAGTCGGTGCCGCCGCCTTCGGCGGTGCCGTCCAGCTCCAGATCGATGGTGACATCGGTCTCGGGCAGCGCCTTGTTCACCGTCGCGGTCACCCTCACCGCGGTGCTGCCGCTGCTCTCGGTCGCGCTGAACCGGTCGAGACTCAGCGCGATCGAGTCGGTCGGGTCGTCGTTGTCGACGATCGTGATCGTCGCCGTATTGACAGCGAAGCCTGTCGCTGCGCCGCCGAGCACGATCGTCTTGTCGCCGTCGTCGAACATCTCCTGCACCGCGGTGATGAACACATTCCTCGACGCGCTGTTCTCACCCGCCCCCAGCTCGATGCTGCCAAGTGTCGCGCTGTAGTCAGTGCCGCTCTGCGCTGTGGACCCGTCTTGGGCTGACAGAGCCACAGTCACCGCATTGGCGTTGTCCGCCGCCTTGCGGCTGGCAGTGACCCGGAACCTCGCCAAAGTCCCCTCACCGACAGCGGTAAGGGACGGGGGAGTCGTCGAAGGCAACGTCCGCTCAACGCTCAGCATGATCACCGGCAGATCGTCGTCGACCACAGTGATCACCGCGTCGTTCACCATGAGCGTCTGGTCGGCCGGGCAGGCCGCTCCCATCGTGGGCGTGATGAGACACGCCGAGCCGCCCAAGGTGATCGTCTCGTCGCCCTCCGATTCCTCGTCCTGACTCGGGGTGATGCTCACGTTGGACACGGTCGCAGTGCCGCTGGACATGCCCGCCAAGATCGTCACCGTCGTCGGCAGCGACCCGGTCCCGCCCACCGAGTAGTCGTTGCCTGTATCCTCGCCGGTGGTGGCGGTGCCGTCCAGCGCCGAGTCGAGCGTCACCACCAAATTGTCGGGAAGCGTCGCGGTGCCCGCCAGCGTGGCTTTCACCTGCGTCACGTTCACCGCCGAACCGCCCTCGTTGACCTCGGTCGGCGTGAAGCTCAGGTCGATCGTCGTGGGCTTGGTCTCGTCGTCGTCGATCGTCAACGTCGCCGCGGTCAACGTCGTGATGCCGCTGGCGGAGGTGGACGGCGTGAAGATGATCGTCTCGTCGCCCTCGTAGAGCCTGTCGTTGTTGGGGTCGATGCTGACGATCGCCGAGCCTGACGTCTGCCCCTTGACGATGGTGATCGACACCGCCGCCGGGGTCGTGTAGTCACGGTCATCATCGGTCGCCGCGCCCGTGTCGGCGCTGCCCGACAGCGCCACCGCAACCTCGAAATCGTCGTCGCGCGCGCCCTCGTCGAGCGTCGCGGTCACCGTCACCGAAACAGCGCTGGCCGCTTGCTCGGGCACCTCAGCGGGGCTCAATTCCAGCTCGATCCCCGTCGACGGATCGTCGTCGTCGACGATGGCGATCCTCGTGCTGTTCACGTCGAACCCGGTCGCCGTGCCGCCGAGATGGATGAACTCGTAGGGATCCCCCGGAGTGCCGGCGCCCTCGTCGAACTCATCCTGGGTGGCGGCGATGCTCAGGGTCGTGGACGCGCTTTGATCATCCTCGTCGATCGTGATGGTCGGCAGCGTTCCCAGCGCCGTGTAGTCGGTGCCGCTGGTGGCGGTGGAGGTGTCCAGCAGTGTCAACTGCACCGTCACTGCGGCGGAGTTCTCGGTGGTGTCGCGCTCGGCCCTGATCGTGACCGTTGCGGTGGACCCCTCATTGACCATCGACGGCTCGGCGATCAAGACGATTCCGGGCTGGTCGATGGTGCTGGCCCCCGCCGAATCCGACCAGGGGCCCTTTGCGGTGCCGCTCTCGCCGTTGTCGGCGCGTACCTGGAACCGGTACGCGGTCGTTTTCGTCAGGCCCATGACCGTGGTGGTGGTGGCCGGGCCGACATGGTCGTGCCCGCCGGCCTCGCCCGCTTCCACCCAGTCGGCCGCGTCCGCCGGGTCGGTGCTGCCTTGAAACCAGTGCACGTCGTAGTCGGTTACCGCCGGGCCGGTGCCCGAGTCGGGCGCCGTCCAGCTCAGCGTGAGGCTGGTCGTCGCCTGCCCCGTCACCGTCAAACCGGTCGGCTTCGCCGTGAGCGGCTCGTCCACGTCAGTCACGTTGACGGTCACCGCGATCGTGTCGTCAGGCTGCGAGCGGCCCTTCGCAGCCACCGATATGCGCAACGACAACGTACGGGCAGTCCAGACTTCATCGGCGCCATGCCAACGTGTGCGGGAGATGTCCCATCCCGCCGACGCACCGCTGTCCAGGCCACCGGCGGTGGCCCACACCCTCACCCCCGACGTCGAGGAGCTCGCCAGCACCAGCGCATACGTCGTGGCGGGCTCGAGCACTGCGCCCGCCGGGGCCGTGAACGTGTTGACCGCCCCGTCGACCGCCGTCGCCGGATTGGTCAGCGTGTACAGCAGCGAGTCGGGAGCGCCGGTGGCGGTCGTGGACCACACGCCCGCCGTCACCGTCGCCAGATTCCCCGTCCCCCACTCGCCCATCTGCACGCCGATCTCGCTCAGCGTGTAACCCCACGCTCGGTTGCCGGTGGTGAACGACTGCGCCTGCCGGACGTCGCCGGCGGACAACTGGCCGAACGAGTAATCATCGAGCGCGGCCTGGCCCGTCTTGCTCACCGACGCCGCCGGCGTGTCGGGCTGCCCGAACTCGTCCTCGCCGTCGGCCGCCTGAACGACCAGCGAATACGACGCCTGGGCCTCGTGGTTCAGCGTCACCCCCGACGCCACCGTGATCGCGCCCGTCGAGCTGTTGACCGCGAACGACGACGCATCCGCGCCCGCCGCCAGCGAATACGCCACGGTGTCGCTGTCGGCGTCGGTCGCGGTCACCGTGCCCACCGCTATCGCCGCCGCATGGTTCTCCACCACGTCAAACGACGCCGTCTCCGCGCTGAACGCCGGATCGGTCAGCTGGCTCAACGTCTGCGCGCTGATCGAAGCCGCATTATTGCCCGCCAGATCGCGGATCGGCCTGTGGCTCGCAATACTCGAGCGGTAGTCGTAGGTCACCTTGAACGTCGCACTGGTGTCGAGCGACCCGCTCACCTTCGTCATCTCCACCCTGTTGCCCACGACGCTGTAGGTGAACACGGCGCCTGTGATCGGCGTGTTGCCGCCGGTCTGGACCTGCTCGAAGCTGAACTGGCTCGAAACAGGCACCGAGCCGGCATCGAGGTCCTCGTCGTAGACCAGCGCCAGGCGACGCCCGTCGGCGGTGACCACCGCGGCGGTGAGCGTCGGCGCGACGGTTTCGATCCTGTGCCCGGTGTCATGGGCCACGCCGAGGTGGCCGAGCAGGGCGTCGTCGTCCGACGACGTCGACTTGATAGTGCCGCTGTTGAGCGCCAGCGAGCTCGCCACCACCGCCACCCCCTCAGAGGCGTCGGTCGCCGCCACCGTGTAGCGGAACACCAACACCTTGGTGCCGCTGCCGCTGTGATACGCAGCAGCCTTCTCGACGCCGGAGTCGCCCGACGCGAACTTGATCTTCAACCCCGGCGTCCCCGAGGCGGTGTCCACAGTCACATTCGTGTTGAACGTCAGCGACACGTCGATGTGCCCGCCGACCCCGTACGCACCCCCGCTGCCCGGACTCGAGCTGAATGCCACCCCCGACACCCCCGGCGACATGTTGTTGGTCACCGCGACGTCGGCGAAGCTCGCGGCCTGGTTCTGGCGCGTGTCCCGGATCGTCTCAATGCCGGCGGACTTCGCATAGCTCACCGTCACCACCGCATCGGGCGACACCAGCTCTTCGATCAGCAAGGCGTATCTGCGCGGTGAGCCCGTTGAGGGAGTAGCTACCGTGCCGACCGTGAGGGCCTCATCATCGGCCTCGACAGTGAAGCTATCGAGGCCAACAGCTTGATCCCGGTCAAGATCCTCGTTGTAGTTGAGGATCAATGCGCTCCTGAAAAGCAACCCTCCCCCTTCCTCGATCGTGGCCGACACCAGCGTCGGCGGCGTCGTGTCGGGCACCACGCCGTTCACCCGGATCCCCAGCGGCCCCTCTCGCCCGGTTGCGGGAGTACCGAAGAGTCCATCATTGGCTCCGAAGATGAACCGGTCGTCTGCCACGCTCCAGTCGGACTCGCCGCCGCTGTCCTCGGCGGTGGCCGTCTTGACCGACAGGTTCCCGCTCATGCCGTCGATCAACACCTGGTAGTTGGTGCTGGCCTTCAGACTCGTGCCCGCGGGCGCCGTGAACGTGTTGTTCCCCATCACGAGAGTCGCCGGGTTCGCCAAGACCACAGTTCCGTCGTCAGAGTGCAGCCTCACCCTCACGCCGGCCGCCACGTTGGCGAAGTCCACCTCCACAGTGCCCAACGTGTAGCCCTCGGAATTGGCGCCGGTGGTGAACTGCTGCCCAAAGCCGGTGCCTGAGGTGGTGCCCAGATTGCTGTGCACCGTATTCGACTCCGCCTGGCCGATATTCGACACCAGCACCCCCGAGCCGGCCAGCGCCATCTGCGTGGTGGCCGACGCCGAATCCGACCACGGGCCCTCCTTGCTGTCGTGGGCGCGCACCTGCACCCGATACGTCGTGTTCGCCGACAGCCCGGTGACATCGACCGATGTCTCGGCGCCTGGGTCGGGCCACGCGCCGGTCTCGCCGTCGATCACCCAGTCGGCCTCATCAGTCGGATCGGCCGTGCCCTGATACCAGCGCAGGTCGTAGTCGTCGATCGTGCCCGACGGCCCGGCATGGCTCGGCGCCTCCCAGCTCACCCGCAAACTCACCGGCGACGTCGCTGCCACCGTCGGCGCCGCCGGCTTCGCCGGCGCGTCGGCGGTCTTGACGAGCCCGTTGACCCGTATCCTCGGAACGCCCGAAGAAGAGATGTTGTTCCTCTCCGACCATGCCCCAGTCTCGGCGGCGGGTCGCGTGAAGCGTCTGTCGGCGATGTGCCATCCGGTCGCGCCGCCCGAGTCCTCCGCACCACTAAAGGTTTGGCTTACTGACCCGGTGGTACCTTCAATCACCACGTAATAGGTCGTGTCCGCCGACAGCGTGGTGCCCGCGGGGGCGGTGAACTTGTTGAGCGCACCGCCGGTCAAGGTCCCAGGACTGGTCAGGGTCGCCACCACGTTGGTGGCCGACGGCAGACCCGTGGCGAGCTTGACGGTCACCCCCGCCGGGTTGGTGTCCGTCGCAAGCCCAACCTCGATGTCGGTCAGCGTGTAGCCGAACTCACTCGACCCGGTAGCGAACTCGCCGGCGGTGTCATGAGCCGCGAGAACGGTCGTCGTTCCCTGGCTCTGCCCGACGTTCGAGACCAGCGGCTCGGCAGCGGCGAGGGTTCCTTCGAAGCCGTTGAGTTGGAACTTGATACTGCGGGGATTCGTTTCCCAGGCGTTTGACCCGGCGACCTCGGAGTCTCGGTGCACCAGGGTTCCGATGTTCCAGTCGAGCCAGCGAGGGAAGAAACTTCCGCTGCGGGTCTGCGTGTTCGGTTTGGCGCGGGTGCCGGTGACGCCCTCGCTGAGCGACAGCCAATAGGTGGTGGCGCCGGTGAGCAGGGTGCCCTCGGGCGCGGTGAAGGTGTACGTGCCCGCGGTCGTGCTGTAGCTGCCGGTGAGGGTGGCCACCACCGTGTCGCCGGGCGCGCCGGCGTCGTCGTTTCTGATCTTGACCGATGTCTGCGCGCCGGTGGCGCTGGCCCTGAACGCGACGTCCGCCGAGGTGAGGGTCCACCCCTCGGTGCTGGTAGCCGTCGTGAACGACGTCGCCATGAAATCGTCTTGATCGCCGGTCGCAAGGAATTGAACCGCGGCCCCCAACAGGCCGATGAAAGGGTGAGCGTCGTCCGCCGACGCGACGGGCGCGGTGCGCACGTAGAACCAGTCGGTGCGGGGGTTGTTGGCGTACATGTTGCCGAGCCTGATCCAGTAGTCGGTATCGCCGGCGATGACCGCACGACCGCCGGTACTGTCCGATGTGATTACGTCGGTGCCGCCGCCCGTGGTCGGGACATCGAGACGCTGCGAAAACGCGGAGCCATAGGCGCGATCAGCCCCGGAGGGCTGGCAGATCTCAACAGATGCGCGACCACCGTCCGTGTTCGGCAGCGTGCCCGCCCAGGTCAACGTGATGCTGTTCGCGCCGGCGGTCACCGACCCGAACCAGTCCGCGCTGCCCGTCCGCTCGGCCCCGCAGCCCGCCGGCAGCGCCGGCGGCGTGCTCTGGGCCGCGGCCGGGGCGGGGCCCAGCGGGGTCGCGTCGGGCGCGGGCAGCACCAACAACGCGGCCGCCAGCACAACCACCATCACTGCTGACATCGCGGCCCGCAACCGTTGGGTTCTCATCAAGCTGGCCTCTGTGCGATCTCTCATCGGACTGATCCCCTTGCGTTCGGGTCAGAGTTCGGATTCCCCGCACACGCAGGCGCACACACGCCGCTGCGGGGGGGGGGTCAGCGAGCCGGCGGCCCGCGACAGGCGCGAAACAGGCGGCCTCACCGGGCCACCGCCCCGAAGCCCGCGACCAGCACCGCCTGCTGCGGCCAGTCGGTCGCGGGGTCGGCGCCATCGGGCAGCGGCGTCCACAGCCGCAGCCGCCCGGCAATCTCCCGACTGTCGGGGCCGTAAACGGCGGCATGCCAGTCGCCGGCGAAGGCACCCGATGCCGACATGGCGGGTGTTCGGCCCGTCGGCTGCTCGCCGGCTGCCGCATCGGTCATCGGTGTGGCGTCTGTTCGGCCTGACGGCTGCTCGCCGGCTGCCGCATCGGTCATCGGTGTGGCCGCTGTTCGGCCTGACGGCTGCTCGCCGGCTGCCGCGGTGCCCGACCACGCCGTTTCTTGCGGCCCGCCGACGTCGAGCATCAATGAGCGCCACGGCAGCGGCGGTTGGGGTTGTGGCTCCAGGCTCGGGTGGTCCAGGGGGTGAAGCATCACGTTGTCGATGCGTCCGCTGAGCTGTGTTGATGCGCCCGCGGGCGTCAACGTGAGCGTGATGTCGCCGGCCAGGGCGAAACGCTGCCGGTCCCAGAACAGGTGGCCGCTCACGCGCCCGTGCCACGAGCCCGGGGTTGTGGCGGGCAGTGCGGCGGCGGGTTCGCCGAACGCGAGGCCGGCTTTGGTGGCCACGATGCGCTCGGGGAACATGCCCACCGGCGCAACCGCCCACCAGCCGTAACCGGAGTGCTCCAAGCGGCGGCCCCCGCCCGCGTCGCCGGACAGCGCCAGCGCCACATCATGAGTCGCGTCGGGGCCGCTCGGCGGGGGGCAGTCGGTGCGGTTGTACAGCTCAGCCCAGGCAGTCGGATGGGACGGGTCGCTCCAACCGGTCACCGCGTGGGCCGGGCCGTACACGTAGTCGGCGCCGAACGGATAGCTGGTGTGCAGCCGCAACTGCCAGCCGGTCCCCGCATCATCGGGCCGCAGCAGCGCCTTGGTGCCCGCCGACGCCCGGGCCAGCGGAACCAGCGCGCTGTCGTCAGCCAGCACATCGGCCGCTCGGTCGGCCGCTGAGCCGCCGTCGGCCGCTGAGTCGCCGTCGGCCGGTGCGGAGCCGTCGCCCGACAGGGCCTGGTCGATGACCGAACCGTCGAGGCCGGCCTGATCGAACAGGATGCCCAGCGGCGTCGGCTCGGGCCACTCGGGGGGCGCATCGGAGTCGCCGCCCGGCGCCCATCCCCGGCCCGGATAATGGGTGAGGTGTTCCGCCGTCACGATCTGCGACTGCTGCCAGGGCCGGCCCGCCGACGCGTCGCCCACGCCGTCATCGGGGCCGCAGCCGAACACCACCGGACCGGTACCGGTGACCGCATTGGTGGGGCCGGGCGGCCCCGCGTGGTCGCGGGTGACCACCAGCGTCAGGTTGAGGGCCCGCTCGGGCCAGGGGATCACCGGCTCCCCGGTGATCAGCGCGGTGACCTCGAACAGATACTCGCCGTACTCGGGCAGCTCCGCCACCGTGCGCCCGCGGTCATCGGGGCCGCTGGGGTGGTCGCCGCAGGCCACCGACCCGCCCACCCCTAGCCGGGCATGGGCCGGGGTGCGGTACACGCACGTGAACTCGGTGACGCGATGGGCCAGGTCCTCGTCCACCTCCCACGACAGGGTCACGCCCTTGTCGCTGACCTGCGCGCTCAGCTCGGTCAACAACCGGCCCGGTCCGCCAGGACGCGATACCACCAGCGGACCCGCATCGCCCGCCCCGCACGCGCTCAGCACCAGCACCGCCGCGGCCAATGCGGCCGGCTGCCGGCCACGGCCCAGTCGGCAGAACGCGAAGCGGTCTGGCCTGCTGCGCAGCCGACAAGATTCCGCAGATCGGGCCGCGTTCATGCCCGCCGGCCCACGCCGGCTTCCCGCTCGGCTACCCCCCCCTCTGGATCGGAGGCTGGACGAGCGCCTGGCAATAGGTCCGCTGCGCGCAGCTAACCGCTATGCGGCTCCAAGGCATACGGAGCGCGATGATATGTGAATCCACATGCCGCGCGACAGATGCAAGCAACCCTGCATACGCAGGAAACCCGATATGCGACGACCGTGCGCTGTTCCACTGTGATGACTTCGGCGCCCGCCTGCCCCAGGAATGCCCCGCCCAGGTGGCCCCGCCGGCGGCTCAGGTCGAGCACCCGAACGGCCTCAGCATCAAGGGCCCAGCATCAAGGGCTCAGCATCAAGACAGCCTCAGAATCAGTCGGGGCATCAGGCATCGGCACACTTCGGCACGCGCGCGCAGCTCACCTTGACGCATTCGACATTGCTGTCCAAAGACTGGGAATCGGCTGCCCGTCGTGCCGCCGAATTGTGGGCAGGATCGTCAGCGTGGTGTCGTCGGTGCCACTGAATGTGTCGGAGGCGCCCTGCACTGCCGGAGCAGGTGTCGTGGGCCGACGACATCGCATCGGTCGGCCACTGGCGCACCCATGACGGCCACGAGGTCGATCTCGTCATCGAACGAACTGACGGGTCCGTCGTTGCCTTCGAGGTGAAGGCCGCCTCCCGTGTCGACAGCCGGGACGCCCGTGGGCTGCGGGCACTGCGCGAAACGCTGGGCGACGGGTTCCTCTTCGGTTTCGTGATCTGCACCGGCGAGATGTCCTACCGTCTCGAGGACCGGATCGCCGTCATCCCAGCCGACCGGCTCTGGACCGTGTGACGGCAGAGGGCCAGCCGCTCTCATACGCCCGCCGAAGCTATTCGCCGGTTGGGCGGGGGTCAGTCGCGCAGGGTGGTGGTGAGGGTGGTGGCGAAGTCGGCGATTGCGGTGCCGTCACCGCCACGACCGTGTAGTGCGCGTCGGAGTCCGGCGGGCCCTCTGTCAGACGGCGGCGGCGCCGGGGTAGTCACACCCCTCTCGTACGTTTGTTCCTGCGAAGGACGGCGATGACCTAGGCTCCGAGCGCACTGCACCAGCGGTGGCGCCGGGTGTGGATGCGCTGGGTGCGTCGGGTCTGTCACACGCCTCTCGTTCGTTTGTTCCTATGGCGAACGGCGATGACTCCGGCCCCAAGCGCACTGCACCAGCGGTGGGGGTGCGTGTGGACGCGGCCGATGCGTCGGCCTTGTCACACCCCC
>LXNI01001036.1_pt1 | contig 27050 bp, 29 predicted proteins | sample 809091 | NCBI WGS metagenome assembly LXNI01 (sample SAMN04870527, study PRJNA318959) | sponge metagenome | biome: 01000161; feature: marine sponge reef; material: water | host: Sarcotragus foetidus | place: Greece: Milos, Mediterranean Sea | collected 2013-05-29 | depth 5-7 m | reverse complement strand
GGCCAAGGAGGCGATGTTCTTCTACACGGACACCGCCGACGCGCCCTGGATCGTCGTCAAGTCGGACGACAAGAAGCGCGCGCGGCTCGCCACCATGCAGCACTTTCTGTCCAGGCTCGAATACCCGGACAAGGACTTCGAGGTCGTGAGTGGACCCGATCCCCTCATCGCAGGCCCGGCCACGCACGTCGTCAGACGCGACGAACCCATGGCGGACGCGCGATCCGATCGGCAACCTTCTTGAGCGCCCGTTCTGCCGCGGGCTTCAGGTAGACGGTGTAGTGCGGGCTGTCGTCGGTCAAACCGCGCTGTCGGGCTGCAGCGCGAGTTCGGCCCGTACCTCGTCCCAAGTACGGCGACCGGGTTCGCTCAGCGCTGCCTTGGCCGCCTCGATGTCCATGCTGTTTTCAATGGCTTCGAGGAGTTCCAGGTCCCTTGAACTGACCAGGGCGGCCACCGGCTTGCCGTAACGCTCTACCGCGACCCGCTCGCCATGATGAACCACGCGGTCGAGGATATCGGAGATCGTGGTTCGCAGTGTGGTGGCGGCAACTTTGGTCATCGAAAGGTTCCCTCTCTCCGGCATGGTAGATGAGCGCTCGGCACAAGGACATACAAGGATATACAAAATATACAAAACTGGTTCCCACCCAAGAGGCGGTCGCTGGCGGTGCGGGATCAGTCGGCGTGGTCCCGCCAATGTATTTCGTAGAACAATTCGCGCACGTGGTCGAAGCCGTGCTTTTCGACCCACCCGGATCAACTCCCCGCATGACCGGCAAACCTCGCCATCGGGCTGGAGTGGAACGAGGCCCTCGCGGGGTTGTCGGCCACACAGTTCGCAAGCCGGTGGGGTCATTCGTCGTGGGGTGTGCTCCAAGTCCGGGCGAGCCGGCCGCGGACGCGGGAGCGAGCGGCATCCGGAAGCTGGTCGATCGCAGCCTCGGTCTGGGTTTCTGGCTTCCTTTGAGGGCCGTGGTGCTGGGTTGGGCAAGCGAACGGGCCCGTGTAACTCGGGGACGCCAGTCGATGGCCCGGGCGAGTTGGTGTTCGGCCTCGATGAGGTCTTCAGGGGACGCTGTGGAGTCGGCGACCGCGAGGACGACATGGGACAGGCGCTCGCGAGCGTTGCGAAGGCGGATGGTGGTCATGGGCTGAATCCTCCCGAAGCCGCTTCGTAGCAGGCCGCGCTGAAGCGGCGGTAGGATGCCTCGGCGGCTGCGGATTTATCGTCTGAGCGGGGAGTTCGGTCGAGACGCGTTGTGCGGCCGCAGTCTGGACATTTGCCGACCGGGCTCGCCGGCCGGCCGAGCCCGGTCCAAACGACACCGCGGGCGCAGGCCGGGTTGGGACAGAAGACAATCTTCATGGTGACGGTCTCACGCGGGGATCTCGACGATGTCCGCGGCGAGCATCGCCGCGACACCCCAGAAAAACTAAAGGGTTCCCGGTGCCGATCGCGAGAGCTGTGATGCGCCGGCGCTTGAGCATGGCCCGGATGGTCCAGGGCTGGAGAAAGCGGCCCGAGGCGAACCGGCTCCGGGAGACGGCCGACAGCGGGCCGACCTGTTTTTGCGCCTGGACGAAGTGAAAAGAGATTCACGGCCCGCGAGGTCCCGAGGGGTATGGGTCGGGTGGAAAGCGGCCTGGCGGAGGGGTTGGGGGTCCTCGCAGCAGCAGGCGCGCGTCTCGTTCCAGCGCGGTCCGGATCGGGACTTCGGCTCCAGCAGGGTAGATGCGGGAGCCATTGGCGTTGTACACATTGTTAGCATCCGCTTGCCCTTTTCCCTGAAGCAGGTGAACCAAACGCCCATGGCCGTTACGAAACTGGTCCTGAAGATCGAGCCTGAACTGAAGGCGGAGGTGTTCCGCGCCGCTCGCGATACGGACCAGAGCGCCAGCCGGTTCACGCGGGAGGCACTGCGCGCCGAGGTGGCTCGTGTCCGGGCGCAGCGTGGGAAAGCGACGTCCAGCCGGGACGACCTCCGATGACCTGGCCCGGATGGGGAGAAGTGCTTCCCCTAGTCGTGGGAGCGGTGACGCTCTTCGGAGTCTTGGTCGGCGGCATGCGGGCGCTCACGCGTACAGTGGCCGAACAAGCCTCGGCCGCCGCCAGAGACGCGGCCAAGGAGGCCACCGACTCCCTGTTACGAGCGCCTGAAGAACAATGACTTCCGCCACGTCGAAGAACGCATCGAGAGCACGGTGGCAAAGATCGACCGGGGATTGCAGGACGTGGGCGAGCGGATCGAGCGCGTGGAGGCCAGGCAGCGAGAGGCTACGGTCGCGATGGAGGCACGGATCGGGGAATGGCTAGATCGCGCACGCCAAGACCGGAAGGACATGGAAGCCCGGATCCTGGCGGCGGTTCAGCGGCGGCCGGACACGGACGACTCCGAAGGCTGACCTTGAACGAGAGGGGCCCCAGGGAGCCGCCTGAGCGGCCGTCAGGGCCTCTGGACGGTCCAAGCCCCCCCGGAGAATGCAGCGAACACCCGGCGGGCCGTGGGCGCCCGCGCCCCCGCAGAGGCCCGCCGGGTGATCGCTGCCGAGAGGCGGGCGCTGGTGGCGAAGCTCGCCGACGCAGGTCTTGTCCACGCGGGCGATTCGCGGGCCCGGATGAAGCCGGCGCCGGTCATGTTCTCCCGCTTGGCGGCGGCACGAAGCGTGGTCGCTCATGCTCTCCCCTTCCCTGCCAAGGGCTCGGCAGCAGCGGGCCGCCCCTTCGGGCCGGGGTTGCACGAGTGCACCCGTGCAGGTGTGCACAATGCGGATATGGGCGGCAGCCCATGTGGTGTGGTGGAGAGCCCTGGGCAGGTGGTGTATCGCGGGCTGCCGGTTAGGATCGAGGGGGTGTTAGCAGGCCGTGGAACAAAGGGGTAGCTGAAGGGCCGGGCTAGGGAGGTGGCTGCCGCGGGTCTTGGGGGTTGCAGAGCCGCGAAACGCGTTGAGAGGGCCGGGACGGCGGCGAACGAGGCCGAGGAGGTGCCCGATGGCGGAGCCGAGGTGCCGAACGAGGGCGGCGGGCGCCCCGGCGAGGCCCTGGAGGCCGCGCGGGGTGCCGATCCCGTACAGGCTGCGCATCAGAAGCCCGAGGTTGAAGGCGGCGGCCTGAATGAGGATCCGTTTTCGGATCTCCTCCCGGCCGCGAACGTGGACGCGGCGGAGTCCTCCCGTCTCCAGCATGTGCGCGAAGCCCCGCTCCAGCTTCTCGCCCCTCTGGCGCAGCAACCTCTTCCCCCTGTCCCCCCGGATCCGCCGGCGGTTGGCGTAGGTCGGCTTCTGAGCGTCCCGGTTCCGCTTCCAGTTGCGCCGTCCCCGGTCGGGCTCGCTCACGTAGCTCCGCAATCCCCGGTCCCTCACCCCCGTCATCGTCTTGTTCGAGTGGTATCCCTTGTCCGCCACCACTTCCTCCGGTTCCGCCTCCACCGCCGCCAACCGCCGCTCCGCCTCGTCCAGCGTCACCGGCAGCGAGGCCGTGTCCCCGCCGTCCATCGACTGCACCGTCACCGCGCACACCGCCCCGGTCTCCAGATCGACCGCCTGCTCGAACTTGTGCGCCATGCGGGTGCTGCCGTCCTTCATCTTCGCGATCCGCGCCTCCGGATCGTAGCGGATGAACCCAGTCCTTGTTCGAGGTCTTCTTCTTCGGACGCTTCCGGTCCAGCTTCGCAAGGTCCTCCCGCGTCGGCGTCTCGATCCCCGACGCCTTCGCCACCTGCTCCAGCCACTCCTCGTAGCCCTTCCCGTCGTCGCGCCGCACGATCGCGCGCATCGCCGCGTTCGCCTCCAGCGTCGTCGCGTCCACGCCCAGCGTCCTGCCGCTCAGAAGACCCGAGGACCGCAGCAACTCCACCACCCGGCCGAACACCGCCGCGTGCGCCTCGACGCTCAGCCGCTTGCGCGTCTTCGACAGGCCGGAATGCTCCGGCGGGTTCTTCGAGAGTCCGTATCCCAGGAACTCGCGCAGCGAAATCGAGTCCGCGCACCGCCACGCGATCCCCCGCTCCGAGGCGATCCCCTCCAGATACCCCACCATCAGCATCCGGAAGTACACCCCCGAAGGTATGCCCGGCCGACCCCGCTTCTCCGCGTAGAACTCCAGGCACGCCTCCTCCGCGAATTGCCAAAAGCCACGGTGTGCCTCCAATCTAATCGACACCCGCTATGGCTCCGAACGACTTTATCCACGGGCTGTTAGGGTCTGCGCAGCTGCCGCCTCTCGTTCACCGCCGGTGCACCTCGCGGCGGTGGCCAATGGTGGCGATGAGCACGGTGCGGGTGGCGTCGGCGCGGTGTTGTAGACGACTCGGTAGTCGCCGGCGCAATTGGTAGGCACACAACATATAAGCAAACCCCCAAGTGGAACGTTCCAGTCGGCGGTCGGCTGTGTTAAGTTGCACGGGTGCACTGGTGCAGGTGTGCACACGTTACGGAAGCGGCGTGAGGAAAGAGGAGAAGGGGGCCTATGAAGACGGTCGCGATCCTCGCCCAGAAAGGCGGAGTCGGAAAGACGACGCTGGCGGTCCACCTGGCGGTAGCGTCTAGCGGCCAACGGAACACGGCGATCATCGACCTGGACCCGCAAGCGAGCGCGGCGCGGTGGGCGGATCGCCGCGAGGCGGACGTGCCGGTGGTTCTGTCAGCGCATGGCCGCCGACTGGCCCAGGAAAAGAAACGGATCCAGGAGGCCGGCGGCGAGCTGTTGATTGTGGACACGGCGCCGCATTCGTCGGCGTCGGCGCTGGAAGCCGCGAAGGTGGCCGACCTGATCCTGATACCGTGCCGTTCGGCGATTCTGGACCTCGAGGCGGTGGGATCGACGCTGTCGCTGGTCCGGACCGTTACCCCAGCGGTGCCGGTGTTCGTCGTCCTGAACGGCATCCAGCCGCGGGGACGGGACGCCGACGAGGCGGCCGAGGCGGTGGCGGGCTTGGGGGTGGATGTGGCGCCGGCGCGTGTCGTGAGCCGGGTGCTGCTGGCGCGTGCGCTGGTGTCGGGACAGGCGGCGGAGGAGGTGCGGCCGTCAGGGAAGGCCGCGTGGGAGATTGCACAGGTGCACGCGTTCATATGTGCACAATTAAACCTGAGGGGACGGAAATGAGCAACCGATTCGCGCAAGCGCTCGAGAAGAAGCCCCGGCCGAAGGATCGGCGGGAGAGCCAACCGGGGCGGGGGGGCCGGGGGAAGCACATCGGGGGATATTTCAGTCTGGAAGTGTCCCGTCAGCTTCGGCAACTGGCCTTGGACGAGGGCAGCTCCGTCCAGGGGCTTCTCGGCGAGGGCCTGGACATGATCTTCGAGAGCCGGGGGCTGCCGACGATCGCGAGGAGGACGCCCGGGGGGTAGGGGGCCTATAGAGATGGCCCGAATCCGGACCTTGACCTCCCCTCTTTTTCCTGTAGCCACGCCCGGACACTGGCGGGAGGCCTGGAATGGTGAAGAAGCTGACGGGAGTTGCTCAGGGGGGCCATCGCCAAGGGGCGGGACCGAGGAGGGACGGCGGGAACTCCGCGAGCAGCGGAAGCAGACGGAGGCCGAAAGCCCTCCGGGCCGTCCAGAAGGCCCCTCAGACGGCTCCTCGCCTCGGAGGAGGGGGGCGAGGACATGGGGCTTGAAGATGGCGGGCGATGGTCGCGGGCGACCGCGTGCAGAGGTGTTTTCCCCTACTTCCCGTCCCCCGGTCTTTGCGGGCCGACCGCGACGTACAGGCACGCGATGAAGAACGTGAGCGTGAGGCACGCGCCGAAGAACACGCTGGCGGAGTCGTCGTAGGCAATCGGGATGGTCTGCTCGGCGATCCACACCGCCGCATCGTTTTGCAGCCAGGCGGCGAACATGAGGACGGCGATGACGATTCGGAGGATGCGGACGTTCATGGAACTCCCCGCCCCGCCACGGCGAAGATGACGAGTCGGTACCTTTGCCCCGCTGGCAGCTTCTCCCCGAGCGCGGCCGCCGCGTCCTCCAGCGCCTCGAGGTGCTCACGCTCCGCCTGCGCCCGAGCCTTCCGCCGCGCCCGGTAGCGCGCCATTCGTTGTGCCGCCGTTTGTGCCATGCTGTCACGTTACGGCTGGCGGGCACCGCCGCGCAAGTGTGAGCAGCTCCGGCGGCGTTTCGCCCTTACATGGACTCCCCCTCTTCTTTGGGAAAGTGCCCCTGTCGAAGGGGTCGGCCGGGCATGTGCAAAGTCAGTCGGCGTGGTCCCGCCAATATTTTTCGACCATTTCGTAGAACAAATCGCGCACGTGGTCGAAGCCGTGCTTTTCGACCATCAGGCGTCCCACCCGGACCAGCTCCCCTGCACGAGCGGCACACTTCGGCATCGGGCCGGAGTGGAACGAGGCCCTCGCGGGGGGCTCCGGCCACATAGGTCGCATTCGAGGCGATTCACTTTCAGCGGAAATCCCACGGGTTCGTGAGGCCGAGCCCGAGTCCCTCGAAGTCGGCCACGTTTCCTCGTCGCCACGCCCAAGGCGTGCGCCTGTGCCCGTTCCGGGCATCCGCCCGAAGACGGGCGCGGCCTGACCGGCCGCTCTCCGGCCTACGGGCAGAATGCGGTCCTCGTATCACGTTGGTGTCCAGCAGGAGGCCGCTCACCCGAGGTGATTCCGGGCGAACGGGGTCCCCCGCCGGGATGCCCGCTGCCGGGGAACCTCGAGGCTGAGTCCGCGAGGGATGTTGTCGACCAGCCACCGGCCAACCGGCTCGCGGTCCACGTCCCTGGTTCTGAGTGCGATCGCGGCCCGGATGAAGTCGGCGACGGTCATGTTCTCCCGCTTGGCGACGGCGCGGAGCGCGGCACGTTCTTCAGGGGTGAACGCGGACCGGAAGGAGGACGGACCTGGCGCGCCGCGGGCGCGACAGGTTGAGCAGGGTGTCGGTGTGGTCGCTCATGCGCTTCCCTTCCCTTGCGAGGGGACTGGCAACTGCGGGCCGCCCTCGGCCGGCATATTGGTGGATACACAATATGTATGCACTCCCACCAAGCGGAAAGTTCCAGTCGGCGGTCCGGTGTGTTAAGTTGCACGGGTGCACTCGTGCAGGTGTGCACACAGGAAACACTACCGCGATCCTGAGCGGCTCGGAAGAGCGGAGAAGAGGGAGGACCTGGCCCATTAGAGGCGGTCGCGATTCTGGCGCAGAAAGGGCGGGGTGGGAAAGACCACGCTGGCGGTGCATCTGGCGGTGGCGTCGAGCAAGCGGCGGAACACGGCGATCATCGACTTTGGACCCGCAAGCGAGCGCGGCGCGGTGGTCGGACCGCCGCAAGGCGGCCGTGCCGGTGGTTCTGTCGGCGCATGCGAGCCGACCTGGCCCGGGAGAAGGCGCGAGTCCGGGAGGCTGGCGGCGAGCTGGTGATCGTGGACACGGCGCCCCACTCGTCGGCGCTGGAGGCCGCGAAGGCGGCCGACTTGGTTCTCATTCCGTGCCGGCCCGCGATTCTGGGCCGCGAGGCGGTGGCCTCGACGCTGTCGCTGGTCCGGACCGTTACCCCCGCGGTGTCGGTGTTCGTCGTGCTGAACGGGGTTCAGGCGCGGGGCGGGACGCCGACGGGGCGGCCGAGGCGGTCGCGGGCCTCGGGGTGGATGTGGCACCGGCGCCGCGTCGTGAGCCGAGTGCTGTTAGCGCGTGCGCTGGTGTCGGGCCAGGCGGCGAGGTGCGGCCGTCAGGGAAGGCCGCGTGGGAGATTGCACAGGTGCACGGGTTCATGTGTGCACAGGTGAACCTGGGAAGCGGAAAATGAGCAACCGATTCGCGCAAGCGCTCGAGAAGAAGCCCCGGCCGAAGGCTCGCCGGGAGAGTCCAGCGGCCCAAGGGTGGCCGGGGGAAGCACGTCGGCGGGTATTTCAGCCCCGAAGTGTCCCGGCAACTGCGGCAACTGGCCTTGGACGAGGGAAGCTCCGTCCAGGGGCTCCTCGGCGAGGCCTTGGACATGGTCGTCGAAAGCCGGGGGCTTCCGACGATCGCGAGGAGGACGCCGGGGGGACAGAACACGGTTCTCCAGCTTCCCCTCCTGTGGGCACACGACGTGCTGGGCTCAAGGGCCCCCCTCCGAGGCAGTGTTTTCCAGCTCGGCCTGCCACTGCCGCGCTTCCACGGCACCCTCGCTCGCCGGGTTCGGATGCCCGTTCGTGAAGCTGCGCAACCAAGACAGAATCCCGTCAGGGTCCAACGACGTAACCGTCCGGCCGAAAAGCCGTTCGCGGCGGGCTTGCCTGGTCTCGGTCTCGTGCCCGCTCACAACAATCCAGTTTCGTTTTGACGGTCGTTCAAAGCGCCTACTCCCTGCCAGACAGTGTCCGTCCGATGTCCCGAACCACGTTACGCCATGGCGGCGATCGCCGCCACGAGGAACGAGATGTTGCAGGCTTCCGAAGACAGCACTGCCGTCTCGGAGGTGTTCAGGTCCGGGCCGCTGCTGAACCGCCGCCCAGGGATCGATCCGGGCTTCCGTGTCCTTCCGATCTTTGGCGTGCGCGCGGCGGATCGGCCCCCCACCGGCTTGACGCGGTTACCGTGGCGCTTCCTCCTCCCCCTGTAGTCAAGTGAACTCGTCGAGCGTCCGATAGGGGCAGTCTGCCGGGCCGAGGCGCGCGCATTGGCGGCCGCGGTCCGGTCGGCGTGGGCGAGAGCAAGATCATCAGCTTCGACGGCACCTACCTCCGCACCGCCGACATCATGGGCCAGGTGAGCGTGGAGGGCGATGGCGTCGAAGGCGTCACCGTCAGCCTGGGCGGCGGCGCCGACGCGACCGACATGACCACCATGACCGACGCTGCGGGCCAGTACAGCGTCGCGAAGCTGCGCGCGGGCGACTACGCGCGGGTAGGCATCTCGGGCAACGACACCGACGGACTACGAGTTCGAGGTGACCTCGCAGAACGTCACCGTGGCGCTCGGCGAGACCGCGAACGTACCCTTTACCGGCGTGCTGCCGCGCACCTCGGGCGTCAGCGGCCGTATGACCGGATTGGAGTGGCAGTTGACAGCGGCTGTGTGAGTCAGCTGATGGTCCGGGCGACACGAAAACCGGCGTCGAATCGGCCCGGGGTCCACCTCCTGAAGCGGGCCGCCGAACGGAGACTCATCGGGAAGTTGCGCCAGGAGCCGCCACGCAGCACCCGATAGGTACAATCTTTGACATCCGGGCCCCGGCCGTCCCAAGCACTACCGTCCGTCGGGGCACCCAAATAGCTGCCGTAGAGTAGTAGCAATCATCGACCCACTCCCATACATTGCCTGCCATATCGTGCAGACCAAACCCGTTCGGCCGGTACGAGCCCACTCCTGCCGGACGATTGCCTGCTGGGCGATTCGGAATGTCTCGGCAGTCGGCGTACGCGGCAGTCGCTTCACTAAGGTGCGCATGATCGCACAAAGTGCGCGGTGCCCCATATCGTCCCGGCCTCTCCATGACGGAATAAGGTGAGGCAGTCCCTCCCCGCGCCGCGTATTCCCATTCCGCCTCGCTCAGCAACCGGTACTGCTCCCCAGTCTGCGCCGACAACCAGTCCGCGTACCGCCAAGCATCCTCCCAACCGACGTTGACCACTGGGAGCCCCCCACCGCCCCATCCGTCGCCATCCGGTTCGTATTCGTCACATCCGCCGCTCCGCACGCAGGCGTCCCATTCATCAAACATGACCTCGTACACTCCGACCGCGAACGGGTAGCCAATGGTAACCCGGTGCCGCGGCCTCTCGTCCCGGTGCGCGTCAGGATCCAAAAGCGGCGAGCCCATCATGAAGCTGCCGGCGGGCACCACCACCATCTGAGGGCAGACTTCGCAGTCGCGGAATACTTCGGCTGGCTCCTGCGCCACGACCGGGAGTGGTCCCGCGCAGATCGCCACACACCAAGCCACCGCCAAAGCTCCCTTCAGCACCTGGCAAGCCTCTCTTTCATACTCAACTCGCATCCCGACTCGAGCAGACCCCATCCTCGTCAAGGTTCCACATTGCAGGCCTGTGTCAACAATCGCAACCTATTGACCCGCAGGTGACTTCCGGTCTCGTGGTAGATGCGGATGTCGGCAGAGGATCAGTCAACCTGGTCGGTGCACGGCTCGCGATTTTAGGGAACCGGGGGATCCCGAACCGTTCCGCGATGGCTGCCGGGTTCTCGCCCCCGGGCCGCCCGCTCCCGGATGTCGCAGGTGAGGCATGCGGGTTCCTGCCGGGGCGGGGGCACGGGCGTTTCCTCTGCTGCTGGGTTCACGACAGCGGCGGCAGCCGCTTCGCCGTTGTGGAGGTGTTCAGGCTTCGGGGTCGTCCGCGTCCGGACGCCCCCGAAACGCCGCCAACAGATGGGCCTCTATGCGGTCGAACCGTTCCCCGATCCGTGCCTCCATCGCGGCCGCCGCCTCCCGCTGCCTGGCTTCCACGCGCTCGATCCGCTCGCCCATGTCCTGCAAGCCTCGGTCGACACGGGCCTCCACGTGGGGGAAATCGTTCGTCGCCAGCTTCTCGGCCAGCGCCCTCACCTCTGCACGCACATCGGCGCGCACGCCGTCCGCCGCCTCTCGGGCCGCTTTCTCCGATTGCCGCGCCGCCTTCTCCACCGCCCGCGAGACCGTCCGGTCGGAGATCCGCGCCCACGTCACCACGGCGCCGATCACGGTTGCCACCGCCGTCACCAACGTGGCGAGCAAGGGCAGAACGTCGCCCCATCCGGGCCAGGTCATCGGCGCACTTCCATCAGGCCGCCGAAGGTGTCCCGCCACGCCTCGAGGGCTTCGGCCCATGCTTGGCGGTGGCCCCCCCGGGCTGAGCGCGGGCCATGATCCGGAGCTTCTCCCCGAGTGCGGCCGCCGCGGTCTCCAGCGCCTCAAGGCGCTCACGCTCCGCCTGCGCCCGTGCCTTCCGCCGTGCCCGGTAGCGCACCATTCGTTGTGCCGCCGTCTGTGCCATGCCGTCACGTTACAACTGCGCGGCACCGCCGCGCAAGCGTGTGACCGCCGCCGAGTTGCCCTGTCGAAGGCCAGCCGCGGGCTGGCGGAAAAACCGGAGTACTCCAGTCGTTCGGGGAGGACGCGGCGGACTGGCTGATCGGGCGGCACGGCTAGCGATCATCCATCGCATGTTGGAACCCGCCCCCCAGGGGATTGTCCCTCCGGTCCCGAATCGCGCGACCATGCCAATCGCTCACAATATGCCATCATGTGGCGGCGAGCCGGTTCCGCGTGGATGCTACCTCGGACAGGGGTGTCCGGGATCTGGACCCAGGTCTGGCGCAAACCGCCGCCGACGTTCATTGTGCCCGACGCAAAAGAGGCCCGGCTCCATTGTCCGGGAGCCGGGGGGAAACATCGTCGAGACCCATAAAGGGAAGGCCCCCGACATGATCCGCCGAACGCTACTGTTCGCCGTCCTTCTGGCAGGTTGCGAAGCCGACCACATGACCGCGCCGCGCCCGCATCAAATGGAGGACGCGGCGGCGTTCGTTCTCGCGGCCGGCTCGTCTTCCGATCGCGCCGCCCTCGTGGCCCTGTTGGACCGGGTGACGGGGCTGTCACTTTCACGGAACAACCTTACCGGCCCGATCCCCCCCGAGTTGGACAACCTCGAACGGCTGAGGTACTTGAACCCCTGCTTCGCGTGGGGCTACGGCGGAGGCGGTCCCGCGCAACTGGCGCTGGCGATCCTGATGGACCGGACCGGAGCCGCGGACCGGGCCGCACGGCACTACCAGGCGTTCAAGCGCGACATGGTGGTGCGCTGGCCGTGGACGGCTTCCGGGTCGCTTGCGGTCGCGTGGACGCGGCCGGTGTCGGCGGTGGACGCCTGGCTCGAAGGCCGGACATGACCCAAGACGTTCTGTACGCCCTCGCGCTGTTCTTCGCCGGCGGCTTCGGCTTCGCGCTGGGCCGCGACCATGCTCACAAGGCGTTCAACCGCGTCATGGGCGAGACGTTGGCGGCGATCCTCAAGCATCTGCGCGACGAGGGCGGCGAAGCGCGGGAGATGCGGCGGTCAGCGGCGATGATGGCCCGCTTGGCCGTCGGCTTCGCGGAAACGGCGGAGAAGGATCCCGCAGCCAGGGAACTGAAGGCAATCAACGAATCCCTCCAGCACGCCAAGTCGGCCGAGACCACGGCAAAAACCCGGTTCGAGCAACTGTACAACGCCGAGAAGAAGGCGCGGGAGGCGGCCGAGAGGCGTAGCGAAACGCTCCGGGACATCAACCGGGGCCTGAGCCGAAGGATGGCGGCCGCGTTCGCCGTCTGCCGCAACGACTGCATGGAGGCATCCGGGCGGGCGAGCGCGGCGGTGGCGACGGTCGAAGCGGACAACCCGGCAAGCGGCGACGGCTCGTGACGGCGCGGCCGACGGCGGTTCAGGGGCCGTCCGGACGCGGACGGCTCCGAATCCGGACCTTGAACCTCCCCTTCTCCCCCTCCTGTGGCCACGTCCGGACACCGGCGAGAGGCCTGAATGGCGAAGAAGCTGACGAAGTTGCTCCGGGAGGCCATCGCCAGGCGGGGCCCTCACCTTGTGGCAAGACCCCGCCCCTGTCGGCGGCGCTCCGGCGATTCAGCTCAGTTCATGACTGGATTGATCGTCACCTTGATGACGTCGCTCACGGCCGGATACCTGTAGTACGGGTCCAGGAGCCGCACCGAGCGCGCTTCTTCGGGCCCCGTGTTCGGGCCGGCTTGACGGAGGGGCTGACCAAGGCCGATGCCGGGCCGCTGCATCGAGTTCAATGACCGCATCCCAGAGCATGGTCTGGTCCGTGATGTCGCCCTCCAGGGCCCTCCCCGTCCGTGAAGAGGGCGATGCCTTCGTCAGGCGGAGTGTAGAACAGCGGGCCGTGCGGCCAAGCCCGGCCTGCCACCCCCGCGCTTCCACGGCGAGGGGGGGAAACAGATGACGGAAATATGAACATCGTTCAGAAAACCATGCACCTGGGCGCCCGAAACAGAGGCCGATTACCCTTTGTTGCCGTGTTTTCATTGGTTGGCACGGCTTTTGCTTGACACAAGCTCTCATCACCCTCCGCGACAGCGCTCCGGGCGGCCGGGCCGGCCGGGGCGAAAACCCAATATAGATACCGCGCTCGCTTTTCGGGGCTCCTTCGATTTGGAACTCTGAAAAATAAATTCCCGCGAGCCACCACACCCATCCGAAACAAGGATGAAAGAGCTTTGAGCAGATTCAAGAAACTACTCGGGGCAGTTGCGCTGCTCGGGATCCCTCTCGCTGCCTGTGAGGAGCCTACTCCTCCTCCGCCGGTCGGTTCGATCGTCGGTACGGTATCGATCGAGGGAACAGGAATTGACGGTATATCCGTCAACCTGAGCAACGGCAACTCCGCCACAACCTCGGGCGGCGGCAGCTACCGCTTCGACAACGTCGAGGGCGGAGCGTACACCGTCACCATCAGCGGATTCCCGTCGGACGCCACGTTCGACGCAACCTCGGCCGCGGCGACCATCTCGTCGGCAGGCCAGTCCGTCACTCTCAACTTCACCGGCGCGTACATCCGTACCGCGAGCGTGATGGGGACGGTGACGGTGGAGAACATGGGGCTCGGGGGCGTGACGGTTGCGCTTTCCGGCGTCTCAAGCGCGTCCGCAGTCACCGACGACAGCGGCCAGTACGCCTTCACCGGTCTCCGGATGGGCAACTACTCGGTCGAGATCTCGGGCTTCGACTCTGACGAGGTCGGGTTCTCCGCCACCGCCGCCGCAGTGACGGTCGGCGTGGGCGAGAGCAAGGTCATCAGCTTCGACGGAACCTACCTCCGCACCGCCGGCATCATGGGCCGGGTGAGCGTGGAGGGCGAGGGCGTCGAGGGCGTCAACGTCAGCCTGAGCGGCGGCCCGGACAACGCCAGCGAGACCACCACGACCGACGCCAGCGGCCAGTACAGCTTCGCGAAGCTGCGCGCCGGCGACTACGCGGTGGGCATTTCGGGCTACGACACCGACGAGTACGAGTTCGAAGTGACCTCACAGAACATCACGGTCGCGCTGGGCGAGACCGCCAACGTTCCCTTCGAGGGAGTGCTTCTTCGCACCTCCGGCATCAGCGGCCGGGTGAGCGTCGAGGGCGTGGGCCTCGAGGGCATCACGGTCACGCTCTCCATGGCCGATGCGGAAGACATGACGGCCATGACCGACGTGGGCGGCCTGTACGCGTTCGCGGGTCTCGCGGCTGGCGACTACACGGTCGCGATCGCCGTCGAGGGCGATGCCTACGTCTTCGAGACGATGAGCACGGACGTGACGGTCGGCGACGACGAGACGGCGATCGTGAACTTCGACGGCGCGCACGCCACGACGGCCAGCGTCTCCGGCGTCGTGTTCATCGACGAGGCAACCAAGAACGACATGCTGGACGAAGGTGAGCACCCGGTAGCGCACGCCGGCCTCCCGGTGGCCTTGGTGGGCCCGGGCGTCAGCGACCAGATGATCGGCGCCACGGACTCGACCGGCGCGTTCGCGTTCACGGCGTTGAAGGCGGGCACCTACCAACTGGTGTTCACCGGTGCCGCCGCGCTGCCAGCGGACTTCGCCTTTGGCGGATCGGAGATCGGCTACACGATCGCACTCGGCGTCGGCGAAGCTCACATGCAGAACCTCCCGATCGACATCACGCACACGACGGTCAACTTCACGGTCAACCTGAAGAGCGGCGAGGCGATGGGCGACGCGCTCGGGGGCGCGACGGTGAATCTGTACGCCGACGAGGACGGCGAGACGAAGGTCGGCAGCGGTGAGACCGACGAAATGGGCATGACGGCGATCCGCGTCGAGCGTGCCCGCACGAGCGGCAACATGGCGTACGCGGGTGTCATGGCGCCGGACGGCTTCGGCGTCGGCGGCGACATGCAGATGATCGAGTGGAATCCGCAATACACGATGAGCGCCGCGGCCAACAGCCAGGACATCGTGAACCTGAAGGCCGAAGTCAGCTTCGCCGGGCAGACGATCACGACCGCCATGGGCGGCGGCAAGGCGCTGGCCGGTTGGGGCATCGACGTCACGATGATGGGCGAGGACGGCATGGAGGCGGTCGAGGGCGCGCCCGAGAAGCTCGACGACGAGGGCATGGGCTCGGTCATGATGATGGCCGCGTCGGCGGCCGACCTGCCGATGACCTACTACGTGACCCTCGACGCCGACCAGGACGACGAATTGGACGGCAGCGAGAGATACGCAACGGCCGACACCGTGATGCACACCCACACCGGACTCTCGGTGGACACCGAGATGGACGCGGGCACGGTGACCGCGCGCTACACGACGCAGACGCTGGTGGTCTCGGTGTATCACGAGCTCGACCAGGTCGAAGGCTTCACGGGCAACATCGGCACCAAGGACGTATCGACCACCTGCATCGCCGAAAATGACGACGATGAGTGCATCACCGGCGTGGAACTCGAGCTCCGCCATGAAACGCCCGGCAACAGGCGGGGCACCTTCGATCCGGACGTGTGGAAGTGGGACGTGAGCGGTTCCGACCGCACGGTGTGGACCAGCAAGGGCGTCTATACCTTCCGCCACCTCCCGGCCGACCTCAACGTCTTCGTGCTGGCAGACGAAATCGGTCATGTGGAGATTGTGCATTCCGACAATCTGGCGGCGTATGAGGATCGGGACGGCAATGGGATCATGGGCAGCGCCTTCGGTTCTGAAGGCGGCTTCGATCACACGGTCAAGCTCTGCCCCCTGATGAAGGTGGACCCGACGGGCCAGGACTTCGGCGAGTGCGGTTCGTTCGGCTTCGTGGCCACTCACACGGTGGCAGCGCACGTGAAGAAGAACATCGTCAAGATGGACGACGACGATGCCTTCGAGCTGGACGACGAAGACAATGAAGTGATGGCCATCAACGTCCCCGGGATCGAACTCGCCTTCACCCCCGTCACCGGCAAGAACATTGCGGGCGAGGCGGAAGCGGTCGCGACCCTGAAGAGTGCCATCAGGTCGACGGGCGAGACTTCGAGTTCCAGCAGCTGGGACGACGAAGTCGACGAGAGACAGGATCTGTACTTCGGCCGCATGGCCGAGGGCGTCTACGACGTGTCCGTTTCCGACGGTTGGGCGGCCAGGATCGGCGGTGACGTGGTCGGCAAGGAGTACCGGCTTGACAGCGGTGACGTGGCGGATGTCGAAGACCGCACCGGCCCCGACGGCCCCTTCCGCCCCGGCGACGATGAGGAAGGCGTCTACGTTGAGGTGCGGCCGGTTACGGGTACGCTCTACGGCGTTGTCCGAGACATTACGGGAGACCCCATCGAAGAGGCCGAGGTGACGGTCAACGGCGTCACGGTGGAGACCGACATCGACGGTCGCTACATCGCGGCGGACTTCGTCCGCATGACGTCCAGGGCATCCCGGACCGCGGGCACCAGGCTCTACATCACCGTGTCCGCGGACGGGCACAAGACCGTGACCGACAACCCGGATCACACGAACCCGAATAGACGGTTCCAGCTCGGTGGCAGAGACGGTGTCGACGATGACGAGGCTGCTCCCACTTTTGCGGCCGACGATCCGAAGCGGCTGGACATCGTGCTCGAAGACGCGGATGTGCTCGCGACGCTCACGGGCACGGTCACGGACAAGCACGGCGACCCGGTCTCCGGCGTCGACATCACGGTGACCAACGAGGCTGGCGAAGACGCTCTGCACAACCGGCACTGGCTTGGAAGTCGGTATTGTACGGTCGGCGGTATGAACTGCCGTAGGACCGGTGACGACGGAACGTACGAAATGCAGATCCGGGTCACGGAAGACGACGAAGACTACACCATCACGCCGAGCAAGAACCGGTACTACTTCGACAACACCGACGAGATCGAAAGGCTCGAATCCGGCGATGAGGAAGACGGCGTGGACTTCGAGGCGCTCCGGCAGAGCAGAATCCGTGGATCCGTCAGGGGCGACGGCGGCGGCATGGAAGGCGTAACGGTCACTGCCACGGCCCAGGGCAGAGAAGACTATGCACCCAGCGACGTGACCAACGACAACGGTCGCTTCACCATCTGGGTAGACGGCGACGAGCGGTACGACGTTGCGGCCGCCCCGAAGGACGGATACACCTTCGCCGCGCCTGAGGACGCGGACGGGCTCCGGGTCGATGACGACGAGACGCACGAAATCGGCGTCTTCACGGCCGCGACCTTCGCGGCCAGCAGTGTGACGACACACCGGACCACCACCGCGGACGACGATGACGACACCAACGACGACCCCGTGACCTACACCGACTCGGTGAGGATCGCGTGGGACGCCGGTGAGACGGATGGCGTCCGGTTCGTGGTTGCGCACGACGCCGACGGCGACGGCGACTTCACGGTTATCGGTGATACCATTCCGGCTGGCTCCACGGTCGTGCACATGACCACGGACGTGGTGGAAACCGAGTTCGAGGTCACGGTCACAGCCGTCAAGGCTGGCGAAGACGACCTTGTTGCCGAAGGCACCGTCGAGGCGATCCAGCCGACAGTGACTCTCGATTCGGCGGCGCGGGACGATGATACTCCCACCAGCGTGGTCGTCAATTGGTCGGGGATGAGCACGACGAATACGCAGTATCGCGTCCTCGTTCGGGCTGGAGGCACCTGGTACATCACCACCAGCACGACGTCGGGTACTGGAGACACTAGGACTGTTACGCTCGACGTCGGTTCTGAGCAGAGCTGGATTCAGGAGAGCACCGGGTTCGCCGTGACAGTGCCGGCAACTGCGCTCACAGGAGCGCTGACGGTCAAGGTTCAGACCCGTCAGGAAGGCGTTGACGAAGACGAGGATGACGCCGATGCCAACCCATGGCCGCGCGAATCCGGTACCAAGACGACCGAGGCCGATTCAAGCTAAGCTAGTTTTCCTCCATCCCCATCAGCCCAACCGCTGATGGACGCAGGACGCCTTACCCCCCGCCCGGTTCGCCGGGCGGGGGGTAAGTTTTCTACATTGGTTTAACCAGCAAGAAAAGGGCGGACAGATGATGCCGATCCACCTCAGGTTGCTCCGCTTGATTCCGGTCGCCGCCGCGGCCTTCTGCGGTGTTGTTCATTCGGGCAGCGTCGGGGCTCAGCAGGAGTTCGTTCCTGCCGGTGAAGCCGGGGAGTCCTCTCCGCGCATACCGTGGTCCGCTTTTCCAGTTGGCGCCGTAGCGCCCTCGGTGGTGCGATGGGAACTGATCCAGACGGGAGACGTCTACGAGGAGTTCGATATCCGCATCACATGGTCGGAGGACGTGGAGGATTTCGAGCTCAACGACATCCGCGTCGACGAGGGAGAAGCGACGGACCTGACCGGCAGTGGCGACAGCTACAGACTCACCATCGAGCCGGACGAGGTGGAGGGGTACGTGACCGTCACCATCCGGGCGGGCCGGGTCGTCGATTTGGATGGTGAAGAGAACGCGGAGGAGGAGGAGCGCTTCGAGATCGACAACCTGCGGCCGCAATTCGAAGATGCGACCGTTGACGGGGACGAACTCGTCATTGTCTATCATGAGGGTCTGGACGAGGGAAGCGCATCCGTCCCCAGCCCGGCGGACTTCGCCGTGGAGGCTGACGGAGATGATGTGGATGTGGAGGATGTCGAGGTCTACCGCGACGAAGTGGTTCTGACGCTGGCGTCGGCTGTCCGGCCTGACGACATCGTTCGCGTGACCTACGAGCACGGGGCGGGACCGCTTCAGGATGAAGCCGGCAACCTGGCCGAGGAGTTGCGCCGCGAGCGGGTGGACAACATCACCGAACAGGACGCCGGCACACCGGGTCCCCCGCGGAGCCTGACGGCGAGCGCGGACGGGGCGTCGGTGATCGAACTCGACTGGCGGGAACCGACCGATCCGGGGGACGACGACGTTACGGGGTATCGGATCGAGTATTCGCTGGACGCAGGCGATACGTGGCGAACGCTGCAAGACGACACGGACGACACCAGAACCAGCTACCGGGACACCCGCCTGTCGCCCGGCACCACGCGCCACTACCGGGTTGCGGCGATCAACCGGCATGGAACGGGAGCCTGGTCGGATGTGGCGAGCGCGACGACGAGCCGTGTGCCGGGGCGCCCGACGCGCCTGACGGCCACGGCCCGGGGGACAGCGAGCATCGAGTTGGACTGGACGGCGCCGTCTTCCGCCGGTGGCACGATCACGGGCTACCGGATCGAGATGTCTCCAACCGGCACCAGCCGGTGGACGGTACTGGAGACCGATACGGGGTCCCGCACCACGGCGTATACGCACACGGGCCTCGGCCCGGGGACGCGGCGCCACTACCGGGTTGCGGCGATCAACAGCGCCGGCAGGGGCGCGTGGTCGAGCGTGGCGAACGCGACGACCGAGGCGACGGCTCCGGGCGCGCCCACGGGTCTGAGGGCGGCGGCGAGCGGTCTCGGGGGCACAACGCAGCTTCTGCTGACCTGGACGCGCCCGACGACGGATGGCGGCATGGCGATCACGGGCTACCGGATCGAGGTGTCGGCCAACCGAGCCGGGGGCTGGACGACGCTCGTGGACAACACGGGCACGACTGGCACCCGCTACACGCACGATGGGCTCGCGCCGGCGACGACCCGATATTACCGGGTCGCGGCGATCAACGCCGAGGGCGCAGGGAGATACTCGAACGTGGCGACCGGCCGGACCAACGCCGGTCCGCCCAACGCGCCGGGCGGCCTTCGCGCGCGCGCGGCCGGACCGAGGAGCATCACCCTGTCGTGGGAAGCCCCGTCGGAGGACAACGGGGCCCGGGTGACGGGCTACCGGATCCGTGCGCGCCGCGCGGAGGAGAGCGACTGGACCACGATCCGCAGCAACACGAACTCGACGGCGACGACATTTTCGCACACCAAGCTCCAGCCGACGACGGCTTGGCGCTACCAGGTCGCGGCGATCAACTCCGTGGGCGTGGGCCCGTGGTCGCTGGAGACGGGCTCCGCCACGCATCCCGACGTGCCCTCGGCACCGACCGGCCTGACGGCCCGGGCGGTGGGAACGTCGAGGATCGACCTCGGGTGGCGCTCACCGGGAAGCACGGGCGGCGCGGCGGTCCTGGGCTACCGGGTCGAGGCGTCGAGCGATGGCGGCAGGAACTGGAGGATCATCCGCGGCAACACGAACTCGACGGTGGGATACTACTCGCACCGCAACCTGCAGCCCGCGGCGACGTGGCTCTATCGCGTGTACGCCATCAATGCAGCAGGGCTCGGGGCCGCTTCCAACGTCGCGCGGGCGACGACCGCGGCAACCATCCCGGGCGCGCCTCGCGGCCTGACGGCCGAGGCCGACGGCTCATCGGCGATCGACCTAACATGGCGGTCGCCGGCGTCGGACGGCGGCGCACAGGTCACGGGCTACCGCATCGAGGCGTCGGACAACGGGGGTGGCACTTGGCAGAATCTGGTTGCCAACACGCGCTCGTCCGCGACCACCTACTCGCACACGGGTCTCGCGCCCGCGACCACGCGCCACTACCGCATCTCGGCGATCAACCGGGTCGGGGTCGGACGTGCGTCGGGCATTGCGAGCGCCACGACCGACGCCACCGTGCCGGACCCGCCCACCGGCCTCACGGCGGCGGCGACCTCGCCGGCGCAGATCGACCTGGTCTGGGCCGCGCCCGCCTATGACGGCGGCGCCGAAATCGCCGGCTACCGGATTGAAGTGTCGGAGACCGGGCAGAACTGGACCAATCTGGTATCCGACACGCGGGCGACGAGCACGACCTATTCTCACACCGGCCTGCTCCCGGGCAGCCAGCGGTACTACCGGGTCTCGGCGATCAACCGCGCGGGCACGGGCGAGCCGTCCAATGTGGCATCGGCGGCGACGGACGATCCGGTCGAACGCGCGGGACGGCTCAACGTGACCGTCCTGCCGCACGTGGCCGGGGTAATGGCCTCAAGTACGGTAGGTGCGATCGCCGACCGCGTCGACGCGGTGGCCTCGGGGATGGGGATGGAGCGCAGCGTGGAGATGGGCGGGCTTTCCTCAATGGCCGCGAGCCTCTCCTCGCCGGGGGCGCGCGGCGAGGGCCTGGGCCGCAGGGACCGCTCCGGCTTCTCCACCTTATTCGGCGGCACCTCGTTCCAGATGCCGCTGGGCGCGTCGGACGCACCGCAACAGGCTGGAAGCGTTGGCCAGCTGTCGACCTGGGGCGCGGGGGAGTACCACCACATGGGCGAGCCCGGCGCGACCGCCCTCGATTGGAGCGGCAACATGATCAGCGCGCATGTGGGTGCGGACACGCGCGTGGCGTCCGACATCCTCGCAGGCGTTGCGGCCTCGTACTCGTCGGGCACCTTCGACTTCACCGACAAGACCGGCGCCGCTCCGGTCGAGGGCACCTACGCCACCGCCATGACCAGCGTGAACCCGTATGTGGCCTGGTTTCAGGGCGAACGTGGGAACGCCGCGTGGGGGACGGCCGGGTTCGGCTGGGGCGACATCGAGATCGAGGACGAGCGCGAGGATCTCCGCACCAGCCCTGCCCGGATGATGACGGGCGCGGCGGGCGGCAGCTATCAGCTGCTGGAGAGCGGCTTCGGCGGCGTGCGCATCAAGGCCGAAGGGTGGGCCGGACGCGTCATGGTCGACGGCGGGGAGCGGATCGACTCGGTCACCCTCGACATGCAGCGCGCCAAGCTCGCGCTCGAATGGACGCAGGGCTACCGGGCCCCCGGAGGCAACGAGGTCGCGATCGCGCTCGAAGGCGGCATGCGCTACGACAACGGCGACGGCATCAACGGCGCGAGCGCCGAAGTCGGCGGCGGGCTCCGGTACAGCAACGCTCGCCTGGGTCTGACGGCGGAGGGCCGCGGCAGACTCCTCATTTCGGCCCGCGACAGCTACGAGGAATGGGGCTTCGGCGGCATGATCCAGCTTGATCCGGGGGCCCGGGGCGAAGGCCTGCAGGTCCGCGTGGCGCCCTCGTACGGCGACGCGGCGAGCGGCGTGAACCAGCTATGGGAAAGCGGCGTCTCCGGTGCGGTCCGCGACCGCGACTGGGACGCGGGTGCCAGCCTGGACGCCGAGGTGGCCTACGGACTGCCCGAGTTCCGCGGAACGCCGTACACCGGCTTCTACCTGTCCGAGAGCGGCGAGCGGGCCTTCAGCAGCGGCCTGCGCTACGACCTCGGCTCGGGTCTTGGCCTGCGCATCGAGGGGACGCGGCGGGAGGCTGTGCTCGGTGGAGCCGGGCATTCCGTGGGGATCAGAGGCAGGCTGCGATTCCGTTGAAGACCGGAGATGCGAATGGCGTACAAGCGACCACTGCCCGCGGACTTGGAGCAAGAGTGGAACCGGCTTCAGGAACGGTCCGCCAGGCTCCAGCGGGAGGTAACCGAATTCCTTGACGACTGTGACCGGCTGTTGCGCCGGGCCCGGACCGCTTCCCTGACGCACAAGGAAGCAGTCGCGGAGTTCCTGGCAGAGCGGCCCGGCCGGGTGTTCGGATCCCGGGAAATCCAGAAAGCGCTGGAGGCCGAGGGACTGGCCTTTTCCAACCGCTACACCGTATCCGCAATGCTCACACGCCTGCAAAGCGATGGCCGCGCTGTGCAGGTCAGCCACGGCAAATGGACCGCCCGCTCCGTGCGGGGATCGGCGGCTGCGACCGACCCTGCTTGAAATTCCGCCTCCGCGGGCTCAAATTGTCAGCCCAATTTTGCCCTTCCCGCCTTCCACAGTTTGGATGGACGAATGAATCAGTTCTCTACGGCAGTCCACGCGTCAAGCGGAGGCGTGCGTGGTCTCGATGCACGGGTGATCCTCGACCGCTGGCGCTGCGCGAACGATGAATGCGAGAACCGGACATTGTGTTTGAAGAAGCGCTTGGATCCGGTGGCGATGGCGCCGCGGTGCTATCGGTGCGGGTGCAGGCTCGCCGCCGTGGAGGGGGAAACGGACCCTGCGCCCGCGCCGAACGACTCGCCGGTTCGCGAACCAAGGCACAGCAGCGGGAGGGGGAGATTCCCGCAGATCCCGGCAAGGGACGCCTCAAACTCTCTGGATCCTTCCGGCCCGCACTAGCAGTTTCGTGCATGGCATCGAGAAGCGCCGGATGATGCGGGCGTGTCTGAAGGCGGGCCTGAGCAAGGTCGCGACGGCGCGGATGATCGGGGTCAGCAGACGCACGGTGTACAATTGGGTCGAGGCGGGAGAACTCGAGCGCGACCCGGACGATGATCGTCTGCAATACGGTCCCCGGCCTCCGAGGCCATCGCAGCTCGATCCCTGGAAGCCCGTGATCGGCGCGAGGTTGAAGGAGTATCCGGAGTTGAGCGCCGCGGCGCTGTTCAGGGAGGTGAAGGCCGATGGCTATTCCGGCGAATACAGCTCGGTGAAGCGATATGTGCGCGGCCTTCGGAAAAAGGCTGGCCGCGGGAAGGCCGTGCCGCGGACAACGCGCCGCCGCCGATGACCGGCGACGAGCGCGCCGCCTCTCGAAGCCGGCCAGCCCTTGGGCGGCCGGACGACAAGTCGATGGCCGAGACGGGCGCGAGGCCATCGGACAACAAGGTGCGCTATGTCGGCTGGCAGTGCCGCCTGTACCCCAACGGGCTCCAAGCACGGTCCCTTGCCAGGTGCCGGGAAGGGCTCCGCGAGCTGTCGAACGCCCTGCTCGGTGCGTCGCAGCTGAAGTACTCGAGGACCGGGAGGCACATGACGGGCAAGGAGTTCCGTGCGTCCGCCCAAGATTGGTACTACCGCCGGACGGATCGGAGTCACTTTCCCTCCACCGCCATCTACCAGGCGGCCGCCGACATGCATGCCGCGTTCCGCAACTGGCACCGGAAGGTCGGGTCGGCTCAGGGGTTGCCGAGATTCAAGCCGGAGGGCCGCGCGCCGGCGGCCTACCTGGCCGGCGCCGGCATCCGCTTCGACGCCAACCGCGTCCGGCTCCCGAAGTTCGGCTGGATGCGCTGGCGGGGCGGTAGCCTGCCTGGTCGGCGGCTTCCGGGACCGAAGCGCCGGGCCACCCGCGGCTTGGTCTCCGGCCGTGTCTGGCGCGACGCCGGCGAGCGCTGGATGTTGTCCTGCGTCTTCGAGTGCGGTCCGTTGGAGCCCATCGCGCCCGTTGCGGCCATGGGCGAAGTAAGGTGGGACGGAAACAGCATCGTGACGAAACTGGACGGCACACCTCTTGAGACGAATCTGGCTCGGCCAGACGAGCGCCTGCACGCCGAACGGCGGCGGCTAAGGCGGCTGCAGCGCCGCATGAACCGGTGCGAGGACGGCTCGAAGCGAAAGGCGCGTCTCCTGGAACGTTTTCGTACCGTCGCGCGGAGAATCAGAAACCGCGAGCGCGACCGCCACCACAAGCTTACCACGACCGTCGTGCGCGGCGCCGAAGGGATTGTCGCGGAAGGCGTTCGGGGCGAGGTGCTCCGCCAGCTCAGGTACAAGGCCGCATGGCACGGCCGCAGGCTACAGGTACGGCGAGGCCCGCCGGAACCGGGGCGCGACAGCGCTTGAAACGCGCGTGGAGATCGGTGCTTTTTTTCGGGCCGATCAGTGAAACGCGAATCGTCGAACCGAGGGTCGGAGTAGTTTGAGTTCGCCGGAAGGCCGGAAGAGACTCAAGTTTTTGCCGAAGGCCGGAACAGACTCAAGTACGGAGCCGGGATCGACGGCGACCATCGCCGATCGAATTCAAGCCAAGGCCCGTATCCTTCAACCGGATGAAAGGCTGGCAGCACGTTAGCAGAGCCATTCTACCTGTGGCCGCGGGCCGTGGATGGAGGCGAAGAGATGCCGGACATGGGTATATGGGGTGCCGGAGAGCGTGGCGGTGCGGGAATGGCGGCGGAGAGTGGGGCCTGGGGTGGATCGGCGCCGTCGGCGAAGTAGCTGTGGGCGAGGGCCCGGAAGAAGAGCTCGGCGTCGCGGCGGCCGCCTGGGGGAAAGAGCCGGGTGTGGCAGCGGGACTGGTCGAACCAGGGGGGCGGCAAGGGACGGAGCTTGGCGTGAACCTCGGGACGCATGTGGTGGACCGTGAAGGGGTTGCCGCAGCCGCCGATGAGGGAGCCGTGGGGACCGAGGCCTTCGGCCTGGGGGTCGCCGCCGCGAAGGAGACAGTCCTCGAAGCGGTCGCGCTCGAAGCGGGCGGTGAGCTCCTCGCGAGTTTGGGGATGCGTCCGGAGGGGGGTCGAAGTAGAACGCGTCAGCCTTTGTCGTTGGGCGGAGCGCCGAAGAGGTTTAGCCAAGCGATCACATGAGGCCGGAAGGTCTTGGAGAGGTGTATCGCGCGGGCGACTTCGTACACGGACATCCCGCCGGGGCAGAGAAGCCCGGGTAGGTCCCAGGGGTGAATACAGGCGAAGACGTGCCACACCTGGTCGCGCTGGGCGCGAGTCATTCTGCCGTCGAGAAAGATTTGGGCCAGCTCGGGACCGTTGAGGCGGTTCGGGTAGCCCGCAAGATGAGCCGCGGAGAGGTGCGAGAAGAAGGCTCGGGCGTCCTCGGCCGAAGGCGGAGGATCGGGCTTGGAGCGGGCCTGGGGGTGGCCGAACCAGGTAAGGGGCTGGGGTGTGCGGGATCTCCGAGTGAAGTCCGGATCGCGGGAGAAGTGTCGCGGCGGTTTACCCGGCCCCCCGATGAGAGCACCGTGTTCGCCCAAGCCCAGTGCACGAGGGTCGCCACCTGTCAGGATGCAAGCCTCGACGGCGCGGCGCTCGGCGAGGGCGTAGAGCTCCTCGCGGGACGGCGTGGGCCGCGGGCCGGCCCGGGGTGGGTCGAAATACAGCCGGCGGATCGAGGCAATGTTGAGCAATTGTCAGCGCTCCCAAGCCGGAGGGGGGCGGTGCGGTCGGTCCGGAGTTCTGGAGAGAATCTCGTGCCATACCTGGGCGCGGACAAACGGGGCGGGGTCCGCGGCTTCTTGAGGGTACGCTGGCCGGATCAGCGGTCGGCTCCCCCTTCTGTGGACCCACCCCTCAGGAAGGACCTCCAGCTCGCGCTTGAGTTGCTGAAGATCGGATACGTCGATGTTTTCGATGGCCGTCTTGACTGCGACCGGGTCGTGGCGGTGCGCGACGGCGAAGTCGTAGAGGTCGCGCGCCAGCAGCTGTTCCGAGTCGAGCATTCGTCCCCAGAGCTTCTTCGCGAGGATCTCGGCGTTGGTCTCGAGGGGCACCTTGGTGCCGGCGACCGTGTCAGGTGATCGGGGCTCATCGGTCTGGGGGCCGCTGGTGAAAAGGGTGATCTCGCCGCCACCCTGGAGGACGATCTTGGTGTTCCAGCGACGAACGGCGAGCACCTCTGGCGTGCCGGCGCTCTTGACGACGGCGCGCTTGAATGCGTCACGCCGCTGCCACAGGCGCCTGTATGATCCACGGTCGGTGAAGAGGTCCACATCGGTGCTGTGGCGGTGCGCCCAGCGCATCGCGAGCGCGGTGCCGCCGCCGAGGCGGAAGCGGGGTTCGCCGCCAATGTTCTCGGCAAGGGGCGCGCGCACCGCCTCGAAGAGCTGGCGCGGCCCGTCCGGCAGGGCGTATTCAGCCATGGTCCATATCCTTCACCGGATGAAAGGTTGCAGCACCTTAGCAGAATAGCACGTTAGCAGAACCATCCTACTGTGGCCGCCCGGCGAACTGGTTGATCCAGGCAACGATGCCGGCGCGTCGGATCCGGGCGAGGTGGATGGCGCGGGCGATCTCGAAGATGGTCAGGCCCCCGGAGGCGACGAGCGGGTTGAGGTCGAAGCCGCGGATGGAGGCGAAGAGGTGCCGGACATGGGTATATGGGGTTCCGGAGAGCGACGCGGTTCGGAAGTGGCGACGGAGAGCGGGGCCGGAGGGCGGATCGGCGGCGCCTGCGAAGTAGCTGTGGGCGAGGGCCCGGAAGAAGAACTCGGCTTCGCGGCGGCCGCCTGGGGGGAAGAGCCGGCTGTGGCAGCGGGGCCAGTCGAACCAGGCGAGGGGCAGGGGGCGGAGCTTTGCGTGAACCTCGGGAAGCACGTGGTGGACGGTGAGAGGCTTGCCGGGGCCGCCGATGAGGGAGCCGTGGGGACCGAGGCCTTCGGCTTTGGGGTCGCCGCCGCGAAGGAGACAGTCCTCGAAGCGGTCGCGCTCG
>LXNI01001035.1_pt1 | contig 27069 bp, 18 predicted proteins | sample 809091 | NCBI WGS metagenome assembly LXNI01 (sample SAMN04870527, study PRJNA318959) | sponge metagenome | biome: 01000161; feature: marine sponge reef; material: water | host: Sarcotragus foetidus | place: Greece: Milos, Mediterranean Sea | collected 2013-05-29 | depth 5-7 m | reverse complement strand
CCGACGCGAAGCCAGACGAGCCCACAAACGCCAACTCGCCAACCGCGTCATCCGCCGAATGTGGCGCGACGAAACCGCCCGAAAACAACCATTCGCACTCGCCGCTTGACAAGGGAGCGTCAGGCAGGTCGGCAATCTCCCAACCCGTGAACGCACCCGAGCGCAAGTGAGCGACCTGATCGGGCTCCAGGTGCGGGAACCGCTCGACGATCGATCGGTACGCGCCCAGGAAGAAGCCGCCAGTGCCGCACGCGGGGTCACAGATGCGATGGTCCGGCCTGGGCTTCATCACATCGACGATGGCGCTGATGAGCGCCCGCGGCGTGAAGTACTGGCCCGCTCCCCTGGCGCCCTCCTGGGCGGTCTTTTCGATCAGGCCTTCGTACGCGTCGCCCTTGAGATCGGCGTCGTAGCTCATCCACTCGTGCTGGTCGATGAACTCCTTGATGAGCTGCTCCAGCTTGGCGGGCGTCTGGATGCGGTTGCGAGCCTTGTGGAACACCACGCCGAGCATGTCCTCGCTGGCGCCCAGCGCCGAAAGGCACTCGCTGTAGTGATCTTCGAGCTCCGCTCCCGAACGGCTGAGCAGCGACTGCCAGTCGTGCTCCACGGGAACGATGCGGTCGCCTCCGAGCATCACGTACTGCTCGTCAGCCATCTTCAGAAACAGCAGATACGTGAGCTGCTCCAGATAGTCACCGTACGACAGGCCGTCGTCCCGCAACACGTCGCAGAAGTCCCACAGCTTCTGCACCATCGCCTTCGGATCGTGTGCGGTCACCGGCTCACGCTAAGGCCCCACTGCGCGGATTTCCAAGACCCCCGGTACCAACACGAATTCAGTGAGCGCAGGACGCGACTACCGGCGGTCGCAGGCCCGCGTGAGGTCAAATCAGCGAGAAAACCACTTTGTGCTGCGGAGTCTGCCCGCGAAGCTCCGTGCTGTCGGCTTGTTGGTCTTGGAGACGCAGCGTTGGTTCCTGAACTCGAAACAATCGCACGCACAGCGGCGCTGCCGTTTGTGGCACTGGTGCCAGGGGCATCGGCGGCGGCTGGGTTTGAGTGGCATTCCGTGCGGTACGGCCGGCGGCGCAAAGACTGGGTGCTGCGCCTGCTGCTCTTTTCCGGCTTATGGCTCGCCGTTGGATTCTGGGTGTGGCATTGGCTGGCGATGAACTACTGGGCCGACTTCGTCGCCCTGCAGCCTGTGCCGTGGTACGTCAACTTCATTCCGACTGGGTTCGTCGTCGTGCCGTATGCACTCGGATGGGGCATGGGTTGGCTCACCGCTGGCTCGCCGAGGCGAGTGCGCTGGCTGCTGGGTGAGAATCGAACGCCAACTGCGTGGGATCACCTGTTCGAGCAGCGAGCGATTGGGCTGCTGCGGTGCAGGCTGCGATCCGGACGATGGGTGGGCGGCCTCTACATCGAGCATGAACCGGTGACGTCGTATGCGGCGACCGACGAGGATGATCGCGATCTGTACCTCGCCAGAACAATCCTGCTCGATCAGGAAACCGCCGCGCCGGTGTTGCGAGACGGTGTGCCCGTGGAAACGAGCGGCGGAATTCTGCTTCAGCGCAGCGATATCGAGTCACTAGAGTTCATTCCACTGGAGGAACTCGCAAGCGCAGGAGTCGATGATGAGCCGTGACAGGCGTACCGACAGGAAACACTCCTCACGCAGGCGTACAGCCAGCCGAGACGGTTACACACCGATCGGCACTGCCGGCCCCGAAGACATACCGCAGGGGGCATTCCAACCGCCGCCTGCGCCGAGCGAGTCCGATCCTCCGACGGGCAGTTCCGACCGGAGCTAGTTCTGCACCCGAAGCTGGCCGCTGGCAACGTGCAGGATCACCCGTCCGCTCCTGCCTAACTCGCTGGCAAGAAGACCACGAACCTCAGTCGTGAGTTCTTCCTCGTCCACGCGTATCAACCGGAATTCCGCATCATCCTCCACATCCAGACCTGCTCATCAAAGGTCCCTGCGGCACTCGACCCAGTGCGCTTCGATCATCTGCTGCGTGTACTGAACCAGTCGGCGGGATTGCCATCGTCGGACGAAGCTGCGCATGACGAAACCGATGCGGGGCACACCACGATGGTGACACAACATGATCCCAGCAACTCCCGAATCGAGAAGGCTCGCAAGCATGACGACGAACACCGGGCACCGCCGACACCATGATGGAGTTACTCAGACTGACGAGACGGCGTCGTTCATCGTCGCCTACTACTTCTTGCCGCTCGAGCGGCCGCTGTCGATTGACGACAAGGCGATCATCCGGGCCGGCGGGAAGCCCCCGATCCACGAGCGGGGCTACGAGGACGACTACCTAAGCATCGACTGGGACGATGACCGGGGGTTGGTGGGCTGTCGCATTAGTTGTCGCATCCACCAGATCCCATGTGATGCCATCGAAATGGGACAAGTCGCAGCACACCTGGCTGCAATTGCCGCATTCCCGCACACCGAGCGGGTCGACGAATCGTTGCGGCCTTCGGCCACCCTGACCATGGACGATGGAACACAAACAGTGGTCGACGACCAGCACGATGACTCGTCGACGCCTCCGATGGCCACAGTGACAGTCGCTGAAGTCGCACTACGGGTGCCCGACGACAGCGCCACGGCTGTGAATGCTGGGTTTGATGTAGCTGTGGCGTTCGTCGCGGACCTGCAGCGCGTCTACAGCGCTGTGGCCCGACAACCGATGCCGACGATGACACGCTTTCGGCTTCCGTGGCTGCTGCCATATGCGATCCAGACTGTGGCACCCGATCAGGCCGAGCCGCAGTGGCCGACCGGCGACGACATCCGTTACTTGCTGCCACAGGCGCTCGACGTGCGCCGGTTCATGCCGATGCCCGACGACGAGAACCCGGCTCGCTGGACTACCAATGATCTCGGTCGTGCCATGACGCCGGTTCTGGAGGATCCGTTCCGCCACGTCCACGAGACGTGGCGGAACGCCAGCGTCGCCCTTCAGCAAGGCGATCTCGTCGTCGCGGCCATCCTGCTCGGTGTCACCTGCGAGCAGTACATCCGCGCACTGCTGCTGTGCTTGATCTGGGAAGACGACACGGCGCCCCAGAGCGCCAGCGAACTGATGTACAAGAAGAACGGCAACACCAAGAACACGTCAGACCTGCTGACCGAGCTACGACCCCGGCTGTCCGTGTCACCGAGCAGCGACGGGACGGCCACGTCCAATGCCCGAAGCGTTCTCGACCTGCGCAATCGCGTCTTGCATCGAACCCACGAACCGGAGGTCACCGAAGTACAGGCAGCGGCGGACGCGTGCGAGGAATTCGCTGCGTGGACACGCGATCGACTGCTCGCCCGCCTTGAGCGCTATCCAGCAACCTGCGAGCTGATCCTGACTCCCGATGTCGTTGATGCATCGCAGGCAGTGCAGCTCAATGCCGTGTTCACTACCACCCTGCGGCCCACACGACCCCACGAGAACATCAGGAACTACCAAATCGAGATCGACAGGCACCTGCCGGGCAATGAGGCCATGCGCGAGTGCAAGGCAAGACCTGACCCCTCGGTCGGTTGGGTGCTGCAATCGTTGACTTATCCGAACGGAGCCATCCGCTGGTTCGGCTTGGATGAGTCAAACTGGCTGGCCTTCCTGGCGAAGCCACTCGACGGCCTCCGCGAACCACACCTGCAACTGCTTAACGAAAGCGTTGAACAGGCCCAGGTCAAGAGCGACGAATTCGGCCATCAACCGACCATTGTGATCCGCTGGAAGGACGCCGATCCCGAACCGCAAGCCGCCATGCCGCAACTCCACTCATGGTTCAAGATCTGCCCACTCGACCGCGCTGAACGCTACGCAAGCTGCCCTACGCCTTACATCGCAGCCAGCTGATGATGAAGCTGCTGTCGCGTGCAGCCCCGGCCGAGTGAACTGGTGCTGCGGTCACATCGATGTGTCAGATGCGTTCGTGCCGCCACCCGCGCTCCCATCGTTGCCAGCCATCTCGATCGAATTGCCATATCGGCAAGGCGTAGCCATGGATCTCCATGGAACGCACCGTGAAGAGATCTGTCGCTAACCAGACGCTGTCCAAGCCCTGCAGATCAACCTCGCGGGGCGCTTCGGATCGGTCCGCGCCAGTTCGCAGGGCCAGATTGGCAGCCTCGCTGACCCCCGTGCCGGACGGCAGCCACAGAAACAAATGAGCCTCTCGGGCACCATTCTCCTTTGCCGCCATGAGCTTGGCTCGATTTTGTGGCAGGTGCAGGTCGATGGCGTCGGCGATCGCTTCAGGGTTGGACGAGGTCCCAGCAGATGCTTCATTGATCCAGATCGTGGGGTTGCGCGCGAGTTCGCCACGCCACGCATAGCTGACGCCAAGGGCTCGAAGCGCGTCAACCAGCGGATGTTCATCGTCCGTGCCGAATCGGTAGTCGAGGGACCTCAGCTGACTGGAGATGTCGTCCTGCTCAGCTTGCGTCAGGAGCGACGCGAGGCTCTCCTTGAGCGTCTCAAATTGCTGACGCACCGCCCCTGTGTCGTGAGGATCGCTGCCTGCCAGCCGAACCCCGACGGTCCAGTGCCATTTGAGCGTCGGCGCCATGATCGGACAGTCGCGATCCCGGAGGGAGTGGAAGGCTCTGGACCTGCCCGCTGTGTGAGTAGTCACCTCCACTGCAAAGCGAGTTCCGTCCCGGAATTCCAGGTCGAAGTCGTACATCCCGGCGGCAGAACCATCGTCATGCACACGCCAGCGCGACGCTCCGAGCATCGGCCACAGCAACTCACCCGCCCAACGTTCGTACGGATCCGCTGACGCACATGCCTGCTGCGCTTGCATTTCCGCTTTGACGTCCGGATGGTCCATCAAGCTGTCGTCTCCTTCATCTGACACTGCCACGCTGTCCCGTAACTCACCGCTACACCTACTGCGGCCTTCCCAACCTCTGCAACGCGCCATGGCACCGCCCGCGGCCACAGGTCGGAGCTGCCTCGACACTCACTCAGTTCGGGTCCCCGAATCTCCAGCTGAGGTAGTCGCGAACGGTGTCTTCATAGGTTCGTTCCGTGCCACATGCAATGCAGATTCCCTCGCCTACGTTGATGCCGAACGCATCGACTCCATCCGCAATCAGCGTCATACGCCAGCAGGCATCGCATTCCACCGGTTCAGGCACCATCTCGCGGTCCTTAATGGCAGATGGCAGGAGGCGCGCTGCCTCTTGGGCAAAGACCTCTGAGACAGCATCTTCGAAATCCATCCCGCCAACGAGCTCCAAGACTCGAAGTGCGGGATGCTGATCCAACGCGACCAGCGCGTTGATGTGCTCCGCGCGCAACACATCCCAATCCTCCTCAGCACGCCCGTGCCGAAACTTCTGGGCATTCTTGATTCCGTTCTTCAGGACTTCCAAGTCGGGATCTCTGACCGCCGCAGTTCTGATATTCGCGTCATTTCGTATGATCGCCAGCAGCGCCATCGGCGCCTTCACGGTGCCTCCTGTCGCTTCGTATTCGCGCCCACCGTCTTCGAAAGCAACAATCGCCGCGAGCCCGTTCGCAGCCGCCGCGTCGAATGCACCATCTCGTGGCAGTCGATCGTCGCGCATCGCCAGTGTGTTGAGCGCATACACACACCGCCTCATCACTCGGCGACGTACCTCCTGGAAATCGTTCACCGAAGCCACCAAGTGAAGATACCCACCCCCTTGTCAGACTCGCCTTTAGGGTGGTCGTCGAGTCGCGGACCGTAGATGAAACCGGGACGACGAAGTGGAGTGGAACGTGCTGGGGGAGTGGTGGTTGGCGGGCGAGGACTCATCAGTTAGCGACGTTCCGCCGCGAGACCAAGTCGTTGCTGGCAACTTCGACGATGGAGGTGCCGGGCCGTACGAGCTGTCAACACAGGGGTTGCTCGGTGAGGATTTTCGCGAGCCGGTGGAGGCGCAGCGAGGCCTGTACCCGCCAAGGAGAACAATCTGGGGCACAACGCGTGAACAGGCCCACGTGAGCCTGCTCGACTGCTTTCTGATGCGGCATCCCTTCATGCCGCACCACCCGCGAGACGGGGGCCAACTCTGGGTGACTGACTGCCACGTCACAGGCAAGTCCTGGGTCTCGTCGAGCGACCGTGTCGACCTGATCGAACTCGGATTCGACGATCTGGCTGCGTGGGCAGCCGACATCCCTGACTTCGAACCCCAGCACGACGGCGGGCATATGACTGCACCGCTGCAACCACGCGGAGAGTCTGCGGTCAATTGCGGCACCGAGCTGCGATGGGGCCTCGAGTTGCTTGATTCGCGATGGGGGCTGGAACTGCGGCCGACAGCGACCGTAGTGGTCGAGACGAACACAACGGTCGGCGAAATCGCGCCTCTGTGGGCGAGACCGTTTCAGCGGCTGATGCAGATCTTGTGCATGCGGGCCAGCCGCATCACCCGAATAGCTGCTCGCCTGTCCGGCTCAGCCAATTCCAATGACCGAATCGAGATCGTGACAGGACAACGTGGGGCGCACGAGCGCAGCGATCTGCAGGACATGGGCATGATCGCCCGGCACAACGACATGCTGGCGACGCGGCGCGACCTGCACAACGCCGGGGTCAGCCTCGACACATTGCTAAGCCGCTACTGGTCCAAACGAAGAGACGACAAGTGGCAAGTGGCCTTGCTCCATCTTCTCAGTTCGCAGGAGGCAGGCAGCGAAACAAGCCGGGAATCCTCATTCCTCGACGCGGTGCTTGCCGCGGAGCAGCTGCACCCGACCGTGTGCGAATCACGGCAAATTCCAAGATCCGAGCACAATCAGCGGGTGCGAGCCATCTTGGATGCGTGCCCGGCTGAGCACCGGACGTGGCTGGAGCAAGCGCTCAGCGATAGCAACCGCAAGAGCTTCGCGACCCAGATGCAAGAGATCGTCGACGTCGCGGGAGATGTCGGCACAGAGATCATCAGGGCGTGGCCCAAGCTAAAGCAGTACGCACGAGACGCACGCAATGACACAGCGCACGGAAACGACTACATCCGACAAGAAACGGTCAACAAGTACCGCGGCACCGAAACCGCCCTCCAGTGGATCGCGAGGCGAGTGCTGCTGGAGCAGCTCGGTATGCCACCGTCCGCAGCCGACGCGCTCATCCAACGACACATGCAATACCGGAGATCGATCCAGGCCCTAGCGCACTGGCAGGCACAGATCGACTACCTCGACCCGAGTAGGTAGCAACCTGAATCATCCATGGCGGGGCGTGCACGGCTTGAATCGGTCGTGTGATGCAGCCCTCGGCAGCAGCAATGCGAGTACCTGCGGAAATGGTCATTGCCGCGGCCGGCTCAGCCGTCGCAGTGATTCTGTCGCTCTGTGTTGCGAACTTGGGTGCCGAATCTGCGATGGCGCGGATCCGATGGCTGGCGTCGGTGGCGTTCGCAGCGCCTGATTGGCACTGTGCCGAGCGATGTCCGCAGGTGGAGCTTTCGCTTCAACCTGTTTGACGCGTGGAGGCGCTTCGATCGTCACCGGAGGCGGTACAAGCGCGTGGTCCGCAAACTCGGACAGCTCTACAGATGTCCGCGCTTGCCGCCGTGCGCGTATCCACAATTCTGCGAGGATTGCCAGGCGACAGGTGGCCGACGCGACGAATTCCTGTACTTGTTGCAGCGGCGTGGCGAGCGCTGGACACAACGTCAGCAGACTTTCCTACGTTCGCAATTGGCGGACAGCCCCTGGCGGTCGAATTGGCGTCCGAGGCCGAGGCGTCGGCCAGCGGCGCCAACAAGCGAAGCCGTTGCTGATTCCAATGCGCCAGTTGACGAGCCTCAAGACTGAAGTCACCCAGCTTGCACGCACCCACCCGTTTCCTCTTGAGCCGGCGATAGAGGGCGTCGGTAGCCTCCCCGCACCGAGGTCAAGGCAGAGGGAGGACTGCGTGCAGGGAGAATGGTGGATCGCGAATCCGTCGGACGAGTCAGACGGCTATGGCCCTCCCGAACGCGCCGACCGAATCTCTGGAGCCTTGCGGGAAGTCGCTGGCGGCGAGTTTGCACTCGAGACCATCGGATTTCTAAACCAGGCCTCGACCTCAAGCGACAACGAGTCGGGTTCGGAAGGGTCTTCAGACCGCTCTCATATCTGGGGATCAGGTCGCAACGAACGGTGCGTCAGCCTCCTCAACTGCTTCAGAGTCAACAGAACGATGGGATTCCCGAGCATCGCCGGCGGGTACGAAGACTGGGCAGTTGGTTGGCTCGCGAAGGGTGACGCGTGGGTGACTCCCGATGCTCAGAGTTCGTCCGCGTGGCTAGCCACGGATGACCTCCGAGCGTGGGCTCTCTACGACCGGCCCGACAACACGGTCTCGCTTGACGCCAATAACACAGCCACCATCGACTTCCAAGATGAAGCACTAGGCCGAGTGAGCATCGGCGACATCAGCGTCTCGCTGATTAGATCACCGAAGCGCTCCTATCAAAACCGGTGGGAAACAGACGATCGACTCCTCTCGGTCAACAACACGGTGTCCTTGAAGCTCGAGGGGCCATTAGCGCTTCGAGACATCGCAGAAGAATGGGCAAGCTGCATCGAGCGTTTCGTCAGGTTCATGTCAATGAGTCCATCGGTCGTCAGCGGCGCCGAATGCCGGTTGGCCGACTCGGGTGACCAACCTCAGTTCGTGGAGCTTGCGTTACGGAGACTTCCTCGCAATGTGGTGCCGACCAGCCGCGACACCCAAGGACGCGTCCGACCTCAAGAGTTCTTGACTACATGGGAATCGCTCACCAAACAAGGCTGCGACCCGATGCAGGTATTTGCCAGGTTTGTAAGCGAAGCACAGCGCGGCGACGCTTACGTCGCCATGATTTCGCACCTGGAATCACAGGACCGTCTCCTGAGTCGGGGCGCCGACGGCGCGCTGCTCAACGGCGTTCGTTCCGTCGAGGCGCAATACGTGTTCGAGAACCCTGGCGTCGACGACCGCAGCAAGGGCGTTCAGGCCAAGATCAACGATGCTGCACACCAAGCTGGCGACGTCGGGAAGCAGACTCGAGGCGCTTGGAGCGCATTCGACGACATCAACGACCTTCGAATCCAAGTTGCACATGGGAAGTCACGACCGGGTGCTGACTTCGGGCTTCGTTGCCTCGGCGGAGCCTGGTCGCTGCAATGGATTCAGCGGTTCCACTTGCTCCGCGTACTCGGCATCACCGAGTCCGTTGCCGAGACATTGATCTGTGAGAACCCTCGCTTTGACCGAGATCTCGGCTCATTGAGGATGTGGAGCAACGAACTCTGACCTGCGATAGTCCGATCCGGTCGGTCAGTTCGCCGGGATGAAACCATGCGGCTGAGGAGCTGATTCGCCCCCAGGACCCCGGGGGACGAGTTGGCCGGCGAAGCCCTTGGTCAGCACAGCGCGGCGCATGGCTTCGAACTTCAGGGTGACTGCCGAAATCACACCGCTAGCGGTATCGAGACGCGCAAACTGCGCTTCGATCGCCTCAACGATGCGATCCTGTTCGGCCCTCGGCGCTAATGGCACGAGGAGCTTCCGGATTCCCCGCAACCCGAGGCGTGGCCGTCCCACCCCCTTGATGTCAGCCGCTGTTTCCCGTCTGAGGCGTGGGTCTTGCAGCGCGAGATTGACATAGGACGGGTTCACCTCAGGGTGGAGGCGGACACGAATGCAGTCAGCCTTCACGATGGCCGGAGGCACCCAATGTGGAACCAAGCAGGCGCGTGGAAGCGACTGGCCAAGCGAGGCGACGATCAAGTCATCCGGCTGAACAGAGTGCGCAAGAAGTGACTCGAAGTGCTCGGACGAAATGTGGGCATCTTCGCGTTTGAACTCGCCATCGCCGATGTTCTGCAGGCGGATGACTCTCGGCCCTGCTGTCGTGTAATGCGCCGTCTTGAGATTGGATCCGAATGGCCCATCGGTGATCGCACGTGGCTCTGCGGCGGTGAGATCTTGGAGTTGCGCCCAGGTCCAGCCACGGGGAAGCTCCCACAGCGAGGCAGATGCACGCTCATGATTTCGCAGAGCGTCGGCTGAAGGCGAGCCATTGGACCGTGAGCTCGACCCCGCGATGCGGTCCAACAGCTTCGACGCCGGCTCCTCCTCTTGGTTCTGCGTAGAGAGCCTGCCCGAGAGTGCCTCCACGAGAATTGATTGCCGTGATACATCGGCCTTCACCACGGCAGCGCGAGCGGAGCTAGCAGCAGCGTCGAGGCGGGAGAAGAGCTCGTCGATAGCGGCGACGATGCGTGCCTGTTCTATCTCCGGAGCGAGCCGGATGCTCATGGCTCGAACGTCTCGGTCCCGGACGGCTGGATAACTGGTTCCTGTTTGCTTCTCGCTCAGCAGCTTGACGAAGCCATGGCCAAGGAGCTGGTGAAGCATGAATCGCGAGTTGACTGCGCGGCGCGGACGCAGGACACAGAATCCCGTAGAGGCAATGGCTCCGTCGAGTGACTCCGGCACAATCGCTGTCTTGCGCTGGTAGGTCCTTACCGTCGACAGGACGATGTCTCCCGCTCGCACACGCTGACGAGCACGCGATGGGGCATCACTCCCTCTCAGACGCTTTGCGACCTCGATGCGCCCTGACCCAGAACTGATGCCTCCGATATCGATGTAGTCGAACGATGTACGCGGGGACTTGCGAGGATCCACCTTCTCGACGGCCATGCAGCACTCATCGAGTGTCGCGACTCTCCAGCCGGGAGGAAGGTCTGTCGTCATGCGGCGAGGGCCAGCGTGAGTTCGTCGAGCAGGGCGTCGAGCCTGTCGCCGAAGAGCTGTCGCGCTTTGCCGAGGCCGCCTTGGGTGCTGAAGGGTGGGGCCATCAGTTCTTTGGGTTCGATACCGAGGTTGGTGGCGATCCGGTCCTTGATCAACTCCAGGAACGCTGCCTGCTCGTACGAGAACGTTCGGCTGGCGTTCGCCTGTTGCAGCAGCCACGCCTGAAAGCGGTCTTCCACGAGATCGGGGTAAGCCACCAATTCGTCAGCCTCGCCGAGCGTGTAGCGGACAAGGCTCACCAAGTCGGTGCTGACGCGATGACCTGAGCCGTGCACCTTGGAGGCGTCGAGTGTCTTGTAGGCCTCCCACAGCGCCTCGGGCGTCCAGCGGTGCGGCGGGCGTGCGATTGCGTTCGCCAGTTCCTTGATGTCGTCGTAGCTCAATCCTCCGTCATAGGGCTGGCTGTAGAGAACCTGCAGGGCGATGATCTCGTCCTTGTTGTCCTCGATGAACTGGCTCCACGACTCGACTTGGACCCTCGCTCGGTCCGCTGCCTCCTTGGAGAACTCGCCGGAGATCACCCGATCCCTCGAGGCGGTGTCGATCACCTGCTCGTAGCTGCGCCGAATGTCGACCAGCTTCTCGCGCAGTGCCGCGTTGCCGGACAACGGCTTAACAGCTTCCCTGATCAACTCTTTGCCGGCCGCCTCGATGTGTTCGGTCGTGGGCTCATCGCCGCCCGCTGCTGCGGTGGCTGCCTCGTATTGCCGGTCAACATCCAGCGCGTCCACCATGCTGCGAACCAAGTCGTTCAACGTGACGCCGGCCACCTTCTCTACCTCGGCTCGGTCGGCGGCGGTCATGCGTCGGTTGAGCCGGGTGAGTCGGGACGCCACCGACGACACGACATCGGGGTTAGTCGAACCGAGCCCGATGTCGTGCAGCAGCTTGTCGAAGCTCACTGTTCGCTGGCGTTCCATCGGCACCGTGTCGTGCAGCTCGGCTTCGGTGACGCCGACGGCGTCGACGATCACGAAGCGGTCCTTGACCGTGGCATCGGGCGTGACCGCTCGCAGCTGGTCGCTATCGATCACGCGCACGCCGCGCCCTTTCATCTGCTCGAAGAAGTTGCGGCTTCGCACCATGCGCATGAACACCACGCACTCGATCGGCTTCACGTCTGTGCCGGTGGCGATCATGTCCACGGTCACCGCGATGCGGGTCTGGTAGCTAGTGCGGAACTGGGCCAGCAGCTCCTCGGGCCTATTGCCCGAATCGCCGGAACGGTACGTGATCTTCACCGCACCTTCGTTGCCGAGCCCGAACTCCTGACGGGCAATCTGCACAATGTCGTCGGCGTGGCTGTCGTCCTTGGCGAAGATCAGCGTCTTGGGTACATGCTTCAGCAGGCCGTCGTTCCGGCGTTCCCGGTCGGGGAAGATCTCGGGCAGCGAGTCGCGCAGCGTGCGTACCACGGTGCGGATCTGGTCGGGTGCCACCACCCGCTTGTCCAGCTCGTTGGCGTTGTAGTCGATGTCCTCATCGATCTTCTCGAACCGAACCTGGCGGGTATCTCGATCGCGGAAGTCCGTGATGAAGTCAGCAGGGACAGTGCCGCCGGACTCAGTGATCTCGGTACGGATGCGAAACACATCGAAGTCCACGTTTACCCGGTCCGCCACCGCCTGGGCGTGCCCGTACTCCATGACAAGGTTCTGATCGAAGAACCCGAACGTCTGAATGCCGGGCGTCGCAGTCAAGCCCACCAGGAACGCGTCGAAATACTCGAGCACCTGGCGCCACACTCCATAGATGGAGCGGTGACACTCATCGACGATGATCACGTCGTAGGACTCGATCGGCACCGCAGGGTTGTAAGCGACCTCGACCGGCGCTGCCGGAGCTGTTTCGAAGCCGCTCAGCTCATCGAGGCTCTCGTCGTAGTCGTCAGCCTCGTCGCCTCGCAGGATCGAATGCAGCCGCTGGATGGTGCAGATGTGCACCTTGGTGGCGGCCTCGTTTGCCATAGCGAGCCGTGACGACGTGAGGCGGCGGACGTTGTACAGCTCGGCGAACTTGCGACCGTCGTCAGGGGCCCGGAACTTCTGGAACTCCTGCAATGCCTGGCGACCTAGATTCGCCCGGTCGACGAGGAACAGGATCCGCTCAGCTCCGGCGTGGCGCAGCAACCGGTAACAAACATTGGCGGCGGTAAAGGTCTTGCCCGAACCGGTGGCCATCTGGATGAGCGCTCGGGGCCGATTCTCCCGAAGAGACTGCTCAAGGTTGCGGATGGCTTCGGCCTGGGCCGGCCATAAGTGCGACGCACCCGTGGCGACATCGAGCTCCGGCAGGAGCGGGATGCCAGCGCGCAAACCGGCACCACGCCCGTTGGCGAAGTCGTCGTGCCACTGGGCCAAGGCCTCGGGCCGATAGAACGTGTACACCCGGCGACTGACCGGCACAGGATCCAACCCGCTCGTGAACCGCGTCTCAGCACCCGTGGACTCATAGCCGAACGGAAGCGCTCCGTCGACCTCGAACGCCGGCAGTTCCTCGGGATACGCGGAGCTGTACTTGCGGGTCTGAAACTCGACCCCGGTCAGCGTGCTGCCCACCCTCTTCGCCTCGATGACGCCGACCGCCTGACGGTCCACATACAGCACATAATCGGCAGGCCCCGCCGCAGTCGACACCTCCCGAACTGCCACGCCTTGCGCAGCTGCCACCGCCGCGCTCTTGGAGTCCTGCACCAGCCAGCCGCAAGCAGCAAGTTGCTCGTCGATGTCGCGGCGAGCGCGCTGCTCAGGCGTCAGACTCCCCGACACCGAGAACCTCCACACGACACATCGACAGCCCGCACAACCCGAGATGGTAGGGCTGCCACGCCCGCAAGCAGGCTGTGCCCTATCGCGGTCAGTTGTTCGAAGGACGCTCTTGGCGACGCATCCAGCGGCGCCAGAAGAACCACGACTCGGGTAAGAAACCCTGATTCTCCGTGATGCTCTTGGCTCTCGGAACGCCGCGGAGCAGGCTGCTGCTGTTCAGTTCCTCGTCGACATCCGTCGAAGCCATGGATTCACGCTACCGCGAGGAGGCCACCAAGCAAGACAGAGATTCCACCGAATGCCACGAGCGCTTGCATCGCTGCGAGCACACGAACGCGACGGAGTACACGGCCATTCGTCTCATAGTCGTCGCGGGCGAGCACCACGAGGGCGAGTTCGAGTTCTTCACCAGATCGCCCGCCGTGATGGAACTTCTGTACGAGATCCTCAATATCAGGACCTTCGTTCCACCGGTGGGTGGCACCCTCGATGGGCACCAAGACGATACCGAGAACCAAGGCAATCGCGAAGACAATGACTCCGGTTGTAGCCGCGAGATCAGCGGATACTGCGACGGCAATGGTTCCCGTCGTCAGAAACACCGTCAGTATCCCGCCAGCGAGACGCAGCAAGGCACGAAGCCGGGCATCCTGCTTGTCGCGCAGCACGCGCTGCTCATGCAGGATCAGTGACAGCACCGTTGATGCGTCCGTGCTGCTGGGCGCGTCGTCAGCCACGGCGGCTGCCCGTAGTCGGGTTCTCTGCACTCATGATGCAGCGGGAGCGTAGGCACATCGCCACAGTCGCCCAAATGATTTGGCCTCCGCGAATTCCTTCGCGACGCGCTCAGCGACACAGGTGGTCTCCCGTACTCGTTATTCGGTGCCGAAGCCGGTCTTCAACAACACGGCTGCACGTACGCCTGCCATGTGAGCAAGGCTTCAGGCTTGATGCTGGCGAGCCCGACATTGACCCGCCCCACAAACCGTTCAGGAGTTCCGGCGATCACCGTTCGCGGTGTCAGCGGCATCATGAACCGAGCGTTGTTCGGCACGCTGGAGCACAAGTCGTCCCAGCAGCGCGCTGCGGCGTTGTTCCCGAAGTGCATGTCCCACCCATCTGGGCGAGGCGGGGGCGCGGGTGCAACGGTGACACCAGCAGACCCCGTCATTCGGTGGCCTTGGGGTGGCCTGTGCCCGCGTGGGTCATCCAGATCGTTCGCTTGGCGTCGTCGATGCCGTACCAGATGCGACCACCGGAGGTGACTTCGTACTGCCACTGCTCCATCTCCACGCCGCTGACAACACACTGACGGCGTGGTCCTCTCAGCGGATGCTGGCGCACGTTCCGCCGACGCGGATCACTGATGATCAAGTCCCAGGCAGTCCAAGCGTTGGATGGAACATCTCTGCACAGCTGATCCCATCCATCTGCTGCACTGTTGTTCGCAAAGCGGAAATCCCAGCCACCCGGGCGCGGTGGCGGCGCGACGCGTTCTCGACGCTTCGGCATGCTGTGGTGCGAAGATCCTCAGCCTGAAGGGCGAGGTACGCGGCCGCCGTGGGTGATCTCGTGCGGCCCGGCCAGCCGACGGGCCAACTCAGGGTCGGCATGAACCTCGGCTGTGGCCTTCCACTCGTGCAAGAACTGGGCTACGGCCTTGAAGTCCCCGATTGATGCTGCCGCCGCGAGCTCTTGGGCGAATTCCTCAAGAAATTGCTCACGTTCGTCATCAGGCAGATACTTCGTCCACGGGTACGCCTCACTCAAGGAATTCCCTACGGCGGCCGGGTAGTGAAGAGACAAGTGTCGAAGCACACGGGTAATGCCGCTGAAGGCTTCAGACCGAGCGTCCTCTCGATCAGCATGGCGCAGGTGAAGCGCTGGCGCACTCCGGCGGCGCAGCACCACATCACTGTTGTCGAGCTCGGCCACGACCTCCTTGGGGTGACGCAAGAACTCGGAGAAGGTCCGCTCAATCACCTGCATGCCGTCATCATATCTGATGTAATTCAGAGGTCAGACGCGGTCGCAGCTCCAGCGGCTGCTTGCGTTGCAGATTGATGCGCCCTAGAATTCATCTTGAAAACCCCGGAAACGTCCCTGCTTCGGCAAACGTCCGGGGTTACGCCTTTTCAAGGGCTCTTGCCAGCATGGCACCAACGCCCTTCGCGCAGGCGGTGCGCTAGGGCTGGACTTTGAGCTCGATCTCTACGCCGGCGGGCAGGTCGAGCCGCTGGAGCGAATCGACCGTCTTGTCGGTGGGATCGATCACGTCGATCAGGCGCTTGTGAATGCGCATCTCGAAGTGCTCGCGCGAGTCCTTGTCTTTGTGGGGGGACCGCACGACCGTGTACCGATGCTTTTCGGTAGGCAGCGGCACGGGCCCGCGAACCTTGGCATTGGTCCGCAGCACCGTCTCGGTGATCTTCTGCGCCGACTGGTCCACGATCTCGTGGTCGTAGGCCTTGAGCCGCATACGGATCCGAGGTGCTGCCATGTGAGTGCCTGACTGTTCGCTTGAGAACCGGGTTACTGGACGATCTTGGTGACCCGGCCGGCGCCCACAGTACGCCCACCCTCACGGATGGCGAAACGCAAGCCCTCGTCCATCGCAATTGGGTTGATCAGCTCGACGGTCATCTCGGTGTTGTCGCCCGGCATGCACATCTCGGTGCCCCCAGGCAATTCGACCACACCGGTGATGTCGGTGGTGCGGAAGTAGAACTGCGGCCGGTAGTTCGAGAAGAACGGCTTGTGGCGGCCGCCCTCGTCCTTGTTCAGCACGTAGACCTGAGCCTCGAACTTGGTGTGCGGCGTGATCGCTCCCTTGCGGGTGCAGACCTGGCCACGCTCGACGTCTTCCTTGCCGGTGCCTCGCAGCAGCAGCCCGACGTTGTCGCCGGCCTGGCCTTCGTCGAGAATCTTGCGGAACATCTCGACGCCGGTCACGGTCGTGGTCTGGGTGTCGCGGATGCCGACGATCTCGATTTCCTCGCCGGTGTTGATGACGCCCTGCTCGATCTTGCCGGTCACCACGGTGCCGCGGCCGGTGATCGAGAAGACATCCTCGATCGGCATCAGGAATGGGCGGTCGGTGTCGCGAACGGGCTCGGGCACGTACTCGTCGACGGCATTCATCAGCTCGACGACCTGCTCGGCGCCAGCCGCATCACCCTCGAGGGCATTCAGGGCCGAGACGCGAACCACCGGGACGTCGTCGCCGGGGAACTCGTACTCGCTGAGCAGCTCGCGTACCTCGAGCTCGACGAGCTCGAGCAGCTCCTCGTCGTCGACCATGTCGACCTTGTTCAGCGCAACCACGATGTAGGGCACGCCGACCTGGCGGGCCAGCAGCACGTGCTCACGGGTCTGTGGCATCGGGCCGTCGGCAGCGGACACGACCAAGATGGCCCCGTCCACCTGGGCGGCACCGGTGATCATGTTCTTGATGTAGTCGGCATGGCCGGGCATGTCGACGTGTGCGTAGTGGCGGTTCGCCGTCTCGTACTCGACGTGCGCGATGGAGATCGTGATGCCGCGCTCACGCTCTTCGGGTGCCTTGTCGATCTCGTCGAAGGCCGTCGCCTGGCCGCCCACCTGTTCGGACAGCACGCGCGTGATGGCAGCCGTCAGTGTCGTCTTGCCGTGGTCGATGTGTCCCATCGTGCCCACGTTGACGTGAGGCTTGGTCCGCTCGAATCGCTCTTTTGCCATGTCGTACCCGCCTTTCGGGGTTCTGCTCGCCTATCGGGGGAGAGTGAGGTGCAGGGATGTCGTTTTGCTTGGTTTCTTCGCTGTTCTGAACGGTGTGAGGCTAGGGATGCCGTGGCCCCAAACCAAATGATTTGTCACCGGCGCCAGATGTGCCCGCCCAAGGCGGGCTGGGTCATTCGCCGCGGATGCGCTTGATGATCTCCTCAGCGATGGTGCGCGGCACTTGTTCGTAGTTGTCGAACTGCATGCTGTAGGTCGCTCGGCCCTGGGTGCGGGACCGCAGGTCGTTGGCGTAGCCGAACATCTCCGACAGCGGCACCTTGGCATCGATCACCTGGTTCACGCCACGCAGTTCCATCTGCCCGACTCGGCCGCGCCGTGAATTGAGGTCGCCGATCACGTCGCCCATGTAGTCCTCGGGCGTGACGACCTCCACCGACATGACCGGCTCGAGCAGAACCGGCCGTGCCAGCCTGGCCGCATCGCGCATGGCCATCGTGCCGGCGATCTTGAACGCCATCTCCGAGGAGTCGACGTCGTGATGGTTGCCGTCGATCAGATCGACGGACACGTCCACCAGCGGGAACCCTGCCAGCGGGCCGTTCTCCAGCGACGACTGCAAACCCGCGTCGACCGAGTTGATGTACTCGCGCGGGATCACGCCGCCCCGGATGCTGTCCTCGAAGACGTATCCCTCGCCGGGCTCCGACGGGCGCACGTTGATGACCACCACGGCGTACTGGCCCGAGCCGCCGGTCTGCTTGATGTGCCGGTACTCGAACTTGTTCACCGGCGCCGTGATCGTCTCGCGGTAGGCCACCTGCGGCTTGCCGATCGAGGCGTCCACTTTGAACTCGCGCAGCATGCGGTCGACCAGCACTTCGAGGTGCAGCTCGCCCATGCCCGAGATCACGGTCTGGCCGGTCTCGTCGTCGGTTTTGACCTGGAAGGTGGGATCTTCCTCGCTGAGGGCCGTGAGCGCCCTGCCCAGCTTGTCCTGGTCGCCCTTGGACTTGGGCTCGACAGCGACATGCACGACCGGGTCGGGGAAGTCGAGCTGTTCGAGCACGATCGACTTGGACGAATCGCACAGCGTGTCGCCGGTGCGGGTGTTCTTGAGGCCGATGCCGGCGACGATGTCGCCGGTCGCGATGTCTTCACGGTCTTCGCGGTTGTTGGCGTGCATCTGCAGGATGCGCCCGATGCGCTCGCGATTGCCCGTCGTGGTGTTGAGCACCTGGCCGCCACGCTCGAACCGGCCGCTGTACACCCGGAAGTAGGTCAGCTTGCCGACGTGAGGGTCGGTCATGATCTTGAACGCCAGCGCCGAGAACGGCTCATCGTCGCTGGGCTTGCGCTCCAGCTCTTCCTTGCCATTGGTGGAGCTACCCGTGATCGCAGGGATGTCCACCGGCGCCGGCAGGTACATCGTCACGGCGTCGAGCAGCGGTTGCACGCCTTTGTTCTTGAAGGCGCTGCCGGTGAGCACCGGCACGATCTGGCCGTCGAGCGTGCCCCGCCTGACTGCCCGCCGGATCGTGTCGGCATCGACGTCGTCGCCTTCGAGGTAGGCCATCATGATGTCTTCGTCGACATCGGCGAGCCGCTCGAGCAGCATGCTGCGGTACTCGGCGGCTCGGTCGGCGAGATCGGCGGGGATGTCGACGATGTCGTAGGTGGCGCCGAGATCGTCGCCCTTCCACACCACTGCGTTCATCTCGACCAGGTCGACGACGCCCTCAAAATCGGCCTCGAGCCCGATTGGCAACTGCAGCACGGCCGTGTTCGGCGTCAGACGTTCCTCGATGCTCGCCAGCGAACCGAAGAAGGACGCACCGGTGCGGTCGAGCTTGTTGATGAAGCACATCCGCGGTACGCCGTACCGGTCGGCCTGTCGCCACACGGTCTCGGTTTGCGGTTCCACGCCCGCAACGCCGTCGAACACCGCGACGGCACCGTCGAGCACGCGCAGCGAGCGCTCCACCTCGACGGTGAAGTCAACGTGGCCTGGGGTATCGATGATGTTGATGACGTGGTCGTTCCAGTGGCAGGTGGTGGCAGCGGAGGTGATGGTGATGCCCCGCTCCTGCTCCTGCTCCATCCAGTCCATCGTGGCGGCGCCGTCGTGGACCTCACCGATCTTGTAGTTGACGCCGGTGTAGTAGAGAATCCGCTCCGTCACCGTGGTCTTGCCCGCGTCGATGTGGGCCATGATCCCGATGTTGCGGACGCGATCGAGAGGTTGCGTTCGAGCCATTTCAGCGTTGTCCCATTGATCAGATATCCCGATCAGCTCACCAGTGATCGATTACCAGCGGTAGTGGGCGAAGGCTTTGTTGGCCTCTGCCATGCGGTGCGTGTCTTCACGCCGCTTGGCAGCCGAGCCGGTGCCGTTGGAGGCATCCATCAGCTCGTTCGCGAGACGTTCAGACATGGTGCGCTCGCGGCGCTCGCGGGAGAAGCCCACGATCCAGCGGATCGCCAGTGCGGTGGCGCGACGGGGGCGCACTTCGACAGGCACCTGGTAGGTGGCTCCGCCGACCCGGCGGCTCTTCACCTCGACTTGCGGTCGGGTGTTGTCGACCGCACGCTTCAGGATCTCAAGCGGCTCGCCACCGGTTCGCTCTCCCACGGCGTCCATCGCCTGGTACACGATGCGCTCGGCCACCGAACGCTTGCCGCGCCGCAGCACCTTGTTGATGAACTGGGTGACCAGCGTGGAGTCGTACACCGGGTCGGGAGCGATGTCGCGGCGTGGCGCGGCGCCTCGGCGGGGCATCTCAGGACTCCCGCTTGGCGCCGTAGCGCGAGCGAGCCTGCTGGCGGGCGTTCACACCCGACGCGTCGAGCGCGCCACGGATGATCTTGTAACGGACACCGGGAAGGTCCTTGACCCGCCCGCCACGAACCAGGACGATGCTGTGCTCTTGCAGGTTGTGGCCCTCACCCGGGATGTAGGCGGTCACCTCGACGCCGCTGGTGAGGCGCACGCGGGCAACCTTGCGCAGCGCGGAGTTCGGCTTCTTCGGCGTGTGCGTGTAGACGCGTGTGCAGACCCCGCGCCGCTGGGGTGAGCCCTTCAACGCAGGCGTGCGCACCTTCGTCGGCTTGGACTTTCGGCCCTTGCGGACCAGTTGCTGGATCGTGGGCACCAGTACCTCGGGGAGTAGGGGACCCCAGTGAGTCGGGGCTGTCAGCGGGACAGATTGATGAACAGGAGTCGGCAGATCTGCGCAATGCCCCACCGGCGGCGCGCCGAAACCGGCTTTGAAGGCTAGGCAGCGCGCCCCAGCACGACAACCGTTCGCGTCGCGCGGGTCGCAGGGCGCAGCGGCAGCTCAGCCGGCGTCGGTGATCGGCGCCGCGTCGGGGTCGAGGCCTGCGTCGTCCGCATCAGGATCGCCGCCGATCGAGGCAAGCCAAGCGGCCGGGTCTTGGGAGTCTTCGGACGACCAGAATTCCATCGGCTCGTATTCGGGGGCGATCGTGTCGATGTTGCGGTACACGTCCTGTCCGGTGCCTGCAGGAATGAGCTTGCCGATGATGATGTTCTCTTTGAGGCCCTTCAAACCGTCACGGCGCGACTCGATGGCAGCCTCGGTCAGCACGCGAGTCGTCTCCTGGAAGGAGGCAGCCGACAGCCATGACTCGGTGGCGAGCGATGCCTTCGTGATGCCCATGATGATCGGGCGGCCCTCAGCAGGCCGGCTGCTCTCGGCAACCAGCTCGCGGTTGGCTTCACGGTAGATCCGCTGGTCGACCTGTTCGCCGGGCAGGAACGGCGAATCGCCCTGCTCGCCCACGAGCACTCGCCGGGTCATCTGGCGGATGATCAGCTCGATGTGCTTGTCGTGGATCGACACACCCTGCTCGCGGTACACCCGCTGGACCTCGGAGACGAGGTACTGCTGGGTCTCGCGCACGCCGCGGATCTCGATGAGCTCCTTGGGGTCGCGCGGACCGTCAACGAGCGGATCACCGGCGCGGATGTCCTGCCCGTCGATCACCGCGAGCCGCGACATGGACGGGACCGTGTAGGTGTCTTCGGAGCCGTCATCGCCGATGACGTCGATCTGGCGTCCCCGACCGTCGTCCTCGCCGATGCGCACCACTCCGGATCGCCGAGCCAGAACGGCCTTGCCGCGCGGCGTGCGCGCTTCGAACAGCTCCACAACGCGCGGCAGACCGCCGGCGATGTTCTCGCCGCCGATGACACCGCCGGTATGGAAGGTCCGCATGGTCAGCTGCGTGCCGGGCTCGCCGATGGACTGAGCGGCAATGACGCCGACGGCCTCGCCGACTTCGATGAGCTTGCCGGTCGCGAGCGATCCGCCGTAGGCCATTGCCGACACGCCGAATTCGGAGTCGTCGGTGAGCGGGGACAGCACACGAACCCGCGTGACGTCAGGGTCGTCGCGCAGCGCGATCAGCTCGTCCTCGCCGACGAGCCTGCCGGCCTCGAGCACAGTGCCGTCACTGAGCGTGACTTCCGCCGCGAGGCAGCGGCTGAACAGCCTCGTATCGAGGTGCGTGCGCTTGTCGGGGCCGTCCGCGAAGACGTCCTCGATCCACAGCCCGTTCACCGGACCGGGGCGCTCGAAGGGGTTCTCGCTGTTGATGATGAGCTCCTGGGCCACATCGACGAGGCGGCGGGTCAGGTAGCCCGAGTCGGCGGTACGCAGCGCCGTGTCGACGAGGCCTTTGCGGGCGCCGGGCGTCGAGATGAAGTACTCCAGCGTCGCCAGGCCTTCGCGGTACGACGACTTGATGGGGCGCGGGATGATGTCGCCGCGAGGGTTGGCGACCAGCCCGCGGATGGCGGCAATCTGGCGCACCTGCATCATGTTCCCGCGTGCACCCGAGCCGACCATCATGCCGATCGGATTGAAGGTGGTGCGGGCCATTTCGGCTTCGAGCGAGCGGCGTACCTCGTCGGTGGCGTCGGTCCAGATCTCCACTTCTTTCTGGCGCCGCTCACCGTCGGTGATGATGCCGCGCCGGAACTGAGTCTCGACTCGCTCCGCCTCGCCTTCGTGACGTTCGAGGATCTCCGCCTTGTCGGGCGGGGTGCTCACGTCGGCAACGGAGATCGTCAGACCCGAGCGGCTGGCGTAGGCGTAGCAGAGGTCCTTGACATGGTCGAGGCTGACAGCAATGTCGCTGGCGGCGTAGTTGTCGGACAGCGCGCGCACGATCCGGCCCATGTCGCCCTTGCGCACGGGATGGTTCACGTACTCGAAGTCGTCGGGCAGTGCAGCGTTGAACAGCGCCCGGCCCGGTGTCGTCGGCACGTAGCCGCCATTGCCATCGCTGAGCTGCGGGATGCGCCATTCGATGCGCTGGTGCAGCTTGAGCTGGTCGAGATCGAGCGAGCGCTCGATCTGGTGCAGGTGCCGGAAGATGGGTACGTCAGCGTCGGGATCGGCGGAGTCGCCGTCAGAGGCGCTCGACTCGGTGAGGTAATAGCTGCCGATCAGCATGTCCAGATTGGGCACGGTCATCGGACGGCCGTCGGCGGGGCTCAAGATGTTGTTGGCCGACAGCATCAGCACCCGTGCTTCTGCTTGGGCCTCTGAGGAAAGCGGCAGGTGCACGGCCATCTGGTCGCCGTCGAAGTCGGCATTGAAGGCGGCACATACGAGCGGGTGGATCTGAATCGCCTTGCCCTCCACGAGCAGCGGCTCGAAGGCCTGGATGCCCAGCCGGTGCAGCGTGGGCGCCCGGTTCAGCAGCACCGGGTGCTCCTTAATGACGTCCTCGAGCACGTCCCAGACATCCGCGCGTCGTCGCTCCACCATCCGCTTGGCCGACTTGATGTTCTGCGCTATCTCGGAATCGACCAGCCGCTTCATGACGAACGGCTTGAACAGCTCGAGCGCCATCAGCTTGGGCAGCCCGCACTGGTGCAAGCGCAACGTGGGTCCTGCGACGATGACGGAGCGACCCGAGTAGTCCACGCGCTTGCCGAGCAGGTTCTGGCGGAAGCGCCCCTGCTTGCCCTTGAGCATGTCCGACAGTGATTTCAGTGCCCGGTTGCCGGGACCTGTCACAGGACGGCCCCTTCGGCCGTTATCGAACAGCGCATCCACCGCTTCTTGCAGCATGCGCTTCTCGTTGTTGACGATGATCTCGGGAGCCCGAAGGTCGAGCAGGCGCTTCAGGCGGTTGTTGCGGTTGATCACCCGGCGGTACAGATCGTTGAGATCCGACGTCGCGAAGCGGCCGCCGTCGAGCTGCACCATCGGCCGCAGGTCGGGCGGGATGCACGGCACGGCGTCGAGAATCATCGCCCGCGGGTCGTTGATGCGGCGCCCGTGCTCGTCCCGCCGGTTGAACGCACTCAGGATCTTGAGACGCTTGATCGCCTTTTGCTTGCGCTGGGCCGACAGCGGCCGGCGCCCGTCGGACGCCTCAATGGCGGCACGCAGCTCAGCCTCCTCGACGTCGAAGTCCATGTTGGCCATGAGCTGTGCGATCGACTCGGCGCCCATGCCGCCCTCGAAGTACTGGCCGTAGCGATCCTCCAGCTCGCGCCAGAGATCCTCGTCGTCGATGATCATCCGCTCGTGCAGGTCGCGAAGCGCTGTGAAGGCACGCTCGACGAGGTCCTTCTCTTCGTTGGCTTCTTCGTCAATGGCCTCGAGGTCCTTGTCGGACTCGCGCTGGGCCGACCGCAGCTCGCGCTCCTTGGCGTCCTCGGCCTCCAGCGAAGCGAGCTCGCTTTCGAGTTCGACGAATCGTTCTGCACGGCGCTCGGCGAGCTCTTCGTCGATGACGGCGAGCTCCTCGGCCTTCTCGGCCTCGAGCCGAGGCAGATCGGCGTGCAGCTTCTCGCTCTCCACCTTCGTGACGAGATTCGCGGCGAAGTAGATGACGCGTTCGAGCGCCTTGGCCTTGAGCTCCTGGCGGGGATCGAGGCCGGTCAAGAAGTACGCCAGCCACGACCGGGTGCCGCGCAGGTACCAGATGTGCACCACCGGCGCGGCCAGCTCGATGTGGCCCATGCGCTCGCGCCGCACCTTGGAGCGGGTGACCTCCACCCCGCAGCGCTCGCAGATGATGCCCTTGAACCGGACGCGCTTGTACTTGCCGCAACCGCATTCCCAGTCCTTGGTGGGACCGAAGATCTTTTCGCAGAACAAGCCGTCCTTTTCGGGCTTGAGCGTGCGGTAGTTGATGGTCTCCGGCTTGCGGACCTCGCCGTTGGACCAGGTACGGATGGCGTCCGCGGTCGCCAGGCCGATCCGGATGTCAGAGAAGTCGTTGACGTCGATCATGAGTTATGTCCGGCTCTGTGTGTGTGTCGTGGCAGTTCTTGGGGTGCTGTTGCGGCTGCTGGGTGCCATGCGCTGTTCAGATGCGCTGGCGACGCAGCTCGTCTTCCTCGTCGGTGCCGCGCTCAGGGCGACTGATGTCAATGCCCAGCGATTCCTCGGCACGGAAGACGTCCTCGTCGAGGCCCTGGATGTCGATCTGCTGTCCTGCTGTGGACATCACCTCGACGTTCAGGCACAGCGCCTGCATCTCCTTGATGAGCACCTTGAAGCTCTCGGGGATGCCGGGCTCGGGGATGTTCTCGCCCTTGACGATCGCCTCGTAGACACGGACCCGGCCCAGCACGTCGTCGGATTTGATGGTGAGCAGCTCCTGCAAGCAGTAGGCGGCCCCGTAGGCCTCAAGTGCCCACACTTCCATCTCGCCGAAGCGCTGGCCGCCGAACTGCGCCTTGCCGCCCAGCGGCTGCTGGGTGATCATCGAGTACGGCCCGGTCGAGCGAGCGTGAATCTTGTCGTCGACCAGGTGCGCCAGCTTCAAGATGTAGCTGTAGCCGACCATGATCGGCTCGTCGTAGGCCTCGCCGGTGCGCCCGTTGAAGAGCACCGTCTTGCCCGAGCGTGTCATGAGGCGGTCGCCGGTAATCGACTCGGGCCGCAGGTTCTCGAGCGTCTGCTGGATGGTGGGGTGCCGCCCAGCGGCTTCTACCTCATCCCAGCGCGCGCCGTCGAACACGGGCGTCGCGATGAACACCGAGGGCTCGGTGGTGGGGCGGGTCTTGCGGGCGGTGTTGCTGACCGGCTCGTTGCCGATCATCTCGGCATGGCCGTTCTCGCCGGTGGCTTTCCAGCCCCAGCGGGCCGCGTAGCCCAGATGTGCCTCGAGCACCTGGCCGACGTTCATGCGGCTCGGTATGCCCAGCGGGCTCAAGATGATGTCGACGGGCGTTCCGTCGGCCAGGTGCGGCATGTCCTCGACCGGGAGGATCTTCGAGATCACGCCCTTGTTGCCGTGACGGCCGGCGAGCTTGTCGCCGACGCTGATCTTGCGCTTCTGGGCGACGTAGACGCGCACGAGCTGGTTCACGCCAGGCGGCAGCTCGTCGTCGTTGTCGCGGCTGAACACCCGGATGTCGGTGACGACACCGTTCTCGCCGTGGGGCACCTTGAGCGACGTGTCGCGCACCTCGCGGGCCTTCTCGCCGAAGATGGCACGCAGGAGCCGTTCCTCAGGGGTGAGCTCGGTCTCGCCCTTGGGGGTGACCTTGCCCACCAGCACCGCGCCCGGCTCGACCTCGGCGCCGATGCGCACGATGCCTTGCTCGTCGAGGTCGGCGAGGATGTCGTCGGCGAGGTTGGGGATGTCTCGGGTGATCTCCTCGGGCCCCAGCTTGGTATCGCGGGCGTCAATCTCGTACTCGTGGATGTGGATCGACGTGAGCACGTCGTCCTTCACCAGGCGCTCGGAGAGAATGATGGCGTCCTCGTAGTTGTAGCCCTCCCAGGCCATGTAGGCCACGAGAAGGTTCTTGCCCAGTGCCAGCTCGCCGTGATCGGTGGACGGCCCGTCAGCGATCACTGCCTGGGGCTCCACGCGATCACCGACGCGCACGAGTGCCTTCTGATTGATGCAGGTGTCCTGGTTCGAGCGTCGGAACTTGAGCAGCGGGAACTCGTGCCGCTTGCCGTCGTCTCCGGCAATAGCGACATAGTCGCCGGCGACATCGATGACCTCACCGCCGATGCCTTGACGCTCACCCATGTCGTCTTCGACCTCGGCAAGCACCATTTCGGCAGCATCGGCCATGGCCAGGCCTTCGATGCCGGTGCCGATGTAGGGCGCCTCGGCCCGCAGCAGCGGCACCGCCTGGCGCTGCATGTTGGCGCCCATGAGCGCCCGGTTGGCGTCGTCGTGCTCGAGGAAGGGGATCAGCGCGGTGGCCACCGACACGATCTGCTTCGGCGAGACGTCCATGAGCTGAACCTCGGACGCCGGCACGTAGCTGATTTCGGTGGTGGCCGCAAAGTACGTGTCGCGCTCCATCTGCAAGCGCAGATCTTCCAGGTTGGCGCCTTGGGGGCTCTTGCGCACGAGCACGCGGGGGTTGCGGAACGACCCATCGGGTTCGAGCGGCGCGTTTGCCTGCGCGACGACGAACTCCTCTTCCTCGTCCGCGGTCAGATAACGCACTTCGGTCGTGGCCTTGCCGTCACGAATGACCCGGTACGGCGACTCGATGAAGCCGAACTCGTTGACCCGGGCAAAGGTGGCCAGGGCGCCGATCAGGCCGATATTGGGACCCTCCGGCGTTTCGATGGGGCACATCCGGCCGTAGTGGCTGAAGTGGACGTCGCGCACCTCGAAGCCGGCACGTTCCCGTGACAGACCGCCGGGACCGAGCGCGGAGAGGCGCCGGCGGTGGGTGAGGCCCGACAGCGGGTTCACCTGGTCCATGAACTGGCTGAGCTGGCTGGTGCCGAAGAACTCCTTGGTGGCTGCCACCACCGGGCGGATG
>LXNI01001034.1_pt1 | contig 27119 bp, 27 predicted proteins | sample 809091 | NCBI WGS metagenome assembly LXNI01 (sample SAMN04870527, study PRJNA318959) | sponge metagenome | biome: 01000161; feature: marine sponge reef; material: water | host: Sarcotragus foetidus | place: Greece: Milos, Mediterranean Sea | collected 2013-05-29 | depth 5-7 m | reverse complement strand
CACGGCCCTCTCGATCCGTCAAACGACGAACCCGCAATGGTGTAGACACACCCCAATTCCACCACCCACAAACCCTCAAGTGGTGGACGCGACCCCGACGAACGTTTGTTGACAGAGCACTAGGGGCCGACCAGGGCCCGGACGAGGTCGTCGAAGGCGGCGTCGGCTATGGCGACCATCTCATCGTCGGTGCGGTCCTGGATGGGGTGGCTGGTCAGCACCGCGGCCGCGTCGAAGCCCAGCGACTCCGACTGGGCCGACACTGCGGAGGCGAAGTGGACGGTCGAGACGAAGACGCCCGGAACGCCGCGTCGCTCGATGTCGCTGATGTCGTGCACACTGCACGACACGCACGAGCCTCAATCGGCCAGGGCCTCGATCACCGCGGCGCATTCGGTGGCGATCTCGTGACGCAAATCCACCGGCGCGGGCTTGGTGAAGGCCGGCTTGGTGTAGCGGTTGACGGTCGCGCCGAGTCCCGTGAGACGCTCGGAGACGTGGTCGAGGAAGACGTTGCCGCGGGGCTTGGATATGTCGAGCAGGCCGACGGTCAGACCGGCCAGCGACTCGGGCCGGGTGGCCCTCTGTCGTGCCGCAGGGGCCTGCTCTGAGGTGGGATCCAGGACGGTGGTCATCAGGTGTCCTCCTTGCGGGGGTGAGGGTAGTCGCCGACGGGTCTCATGGCGTGATCGCGCGGGTCACCGGATCGCTGCCTCGCGGCCCGTTGGGCCAGCCCCCGATGATGGCCGAGAACAGGCCGGCCTTGCTTCCAGCATGCACGACCAGCAGCCCGCCGGGGCGAAACTTGGGCACCTGCTCGCCGGCCGCCGCGGGGGGAAGGCCCGCAGCGACGCCCCGAGCGCCGGCCAGAAGCTCGTCGGCGTCGCACAGCAGCTCCGCCGACAGCTCGTCCATGAAGCGGTCCCGGCTCCAGCCCGCATCGGCGTAGCGGGCCATGTGCTCGGGCGACAGCACCAGCATTGCGTCCACCCCCATCATCATCCGCGGCGACACCGTGGCCTGCAGCGCCTCAGCCAGGTGCCTGGTCAACGATTCGGGACTGCGGGAGCGCTCGTCCATGAAGATCCTCGGCGACTCGCCCGCGAACGCGGTGACGGTGGACTGGCCCGGCTGCCAGCCCCGGCTCTGGGCCAGCGATGTCCACGGTGAGCCAGCCTCATCCTCGGCGAAGCAGAAACCCACCTTGGCCGGTGAGCCGAAGGTGGCCCGGTCCACCTCCCCGGGTCGGCCTCCGCCCACGTTGCGCACCACCAACTGAAGGGCCCGACCGATGGTCGAGTTGGCCCGGTTGCCCTGGCCCAGCGCGTTGAGCCCGCTGTTCATGCCGATGCGCCCGGCTACGGGTCCGTTGACCACCAGCACCGGCCCGACGCTCATGGTGGTGGCCAGCACTCCGTGCATGTTGAACTCGTCGGTGCAGGCCGCCTCGACGGCCGCGATCACCACGGGCAGGTGCTCGGGCTTGCATCCGGCCATCACCGCGTTCACCGCCACCTTCTCGACGGTGCACACCACCAGCGCCGGAGGCACGGTGGCCACGATCTCGGACGGGTCGCGGGTGGTGCCCTGCAGCATCCGCGTCACTCGGGACTCGGTGGGGGGTACCACCGGCAGTCCGTCGGACCAGCCCCGGTCCCACATCGCCTCCCACTCGTCCTCGAGAGAGGCCAGCTCGACCCGTCGGCTGCTCAGGCGCGAGCCTGAGAAGCGCACCGCCAGATCGTCGGCGTGGGCCGGGTCGACGCTGAGCGATCCGCAGCCCGGTCGCCAGTCAGGCAGACCGTCGCCCAGGCCGTCGACGCCGGTGAGCTGCTCCCACTCGTCCCGGGACCAGCCCACCGTGCGCTGCTCGCCTACGCCTCCCGACACCCGCAGCAGGGTGGGCACGGTATCGATGTCGTGATGCCACGACAGGGCCAGATCGGTGTCGTGGTGCACCCAGCCGGCATCGGTGGGGAAGTGGGGATCGTCCTGGGTGATGACGGTCAGCCCGGCCCGGTCGTGCAGGTCGCTGAGCACGGGCGCGACCAACTCGCAGGTGGGGCAGTCGCGCTTGACCACCGCCACCAGCCCGTCGGGCAGGGGCGGTGCCGAGGGGAGGTCAGAATTCATCATCGCATTGTGCCACTGTTAGCCTCCGGTCGCGATGACGGGCGGCGGCGGAGGCGACTCGATTGACGGCCGCGAGTTCCGCCGGGTGCTGGGCCATTACCCGACGGGCGTGACGGTGGTGACCGCGGCCTGCCCGGACGGGCCCGAGGGCATGACCATCGGGTCGTTCACCAGCGTCTCGCTCGATCCGCCGCTGGTGTCGTTCTGCCCCGGCCAAGACTCCGACTCGTGGATCCGGATGCGCGACGTGGGCAGCTTCTGCGTGAACGTCCTCGGCGACGACCAGGCCGACGTGTCCACCACGTTCGCCAGCAAGGTCACCGACCGCTTCGACGGCCTGCGCACCAGGGTGGAGGCCACCGGCGCGCCGGTGATCGAGGGCTGTTTGGCGTGGATCGACTGCCGCCTCGAGGCGGTCCACTCCGCCGGCGACCACGACATCGTCGTGGGGCGGGTCGTGGCCCTCGGCGCGGCCGAGGCAGCCGGCGAACCGGAATCCGGGCCGCTCATCTTCCTCAAGGGCGGCTACGGCCGGGTGTCAGGGCTGTAGATGCAGGCCTGTGGAATTGGCAGCGCCTCGTCCCCTGTCGGGCGCGTTCTGCTGCCAGTTCCGGGGCGGTAGGGGAGATGGCCGTCTACGCGCTGGGTGACAGCGAGCCGCGCATCGACCCCACCGCGTACGTCCACCCGCTGGCGGTGGTGATCGGCAATGTCGAGCTCGGCCCGGAGGCCTCGGTGTGGCCCTACGCCGTGCTGCGGGGCGACGACGGCGTGATCCGTATCGGCGCCCGCAGCAATGTTCAGGACAACGCGGTGATCCACTGCACGCCCTCTCACCCCACCGTCGTCGGCGACGACTGCACAATCGGGCACCAGGCTCACCTCGAGGGCTGCACGGTGCACGACGGCTCACTGATCGGAGTGGGCTCGGTGGTGATGCACGACGCCCGGATCGGTCCGCACGCCCTGGTGGGCGCCAATGCGACCGTCACCGGCGGGACGGTGGTTCCCCCGGGCGCCATGGCACTGGGAACGCCGGCCCGGATCCGCGAGAACTCGGTAGAGCCCGGCCACAACCAGCAGAACGCCGACATCTACGCCCAGCGCGGCCATCACTACCGGGCCGAGCAGCGTCGTATCGACTGACCCGCGTCGGATCGACCTACCGGAACGCCCCTGCGGGCAGTAGTGTGGGATGCACAGACCACACCGGGAGGTCAGCGGATGACTACTGCAGACATTGGCGTCGACCTCAGCCGCTACCAGCTTGGCTGGAGCGACGAGGAGGACTACGTCTTCAAGCCCAAGAAGGGCCTCAACGACGGCATCATCACCGAGATGTCGTGGCTCAAGGGCGAGCCCGATTGGATGCTCGACTTGCGTCTCAAGTCGCACCGCCGCTTCGAGCGCCGGCCCCGGCCGACCTGGGGCGGTGACACCACCGGCATCGACTTCGACAACATCTACTACTACATCAAGCCGACCGACACGCTGGTCAACGACTGGGACATGGTGCCCGAGTCGATCAAGAACACCTACGAGCGCCTCGGCATCCCCGAGGCCGAGCGCAAGTACCTGGCCGGCGTGACCGCGCAGTACGAGTCAGAGGTCGTCTACCACCGCAACCGCGAGGACCTCGAGGCCCAGGGGATCCTGTTCTGCGACATGGACACCGCCCTGCGCGAGCACCCCGAGATCGTCAAGCGGTACTTCGGGACGGTCATCCCGCCCAACGACAACAAGTTCTCGGCACTCAACTCCGCGGTGTGGTCGGGCGGGTCGTTCATCTACGTGCCGCCGGGCGTGGAGGTGGAGGCGCCCCTGCAGGCCTACTTCCGGATCAACGCCGAGAACATGGGCCAGTTCGAGCGCACCCTGATCATCGCCGACGAGGGTTCCAAGGTCCATTACATCGAGGGCTGCTCCGCGCCCACCTACTCCACAGACTCGCTGCACTCCGCGGTGGTGGAGATCATCGTGGGACGGTCGGCCCGGGTGACCTACACCACTATCCAGAACTGGTCCGACAACGTCTACAACCTGGTCACCAAGCGGGCCCGGGTGGAGGCCGAGGGCCACATGGAGTGGATCGACGGCAACATCGGCTGCCTCGCCGAGGGCTCGCGGGTCACCACGCCGGGCGGCACCAAGCCGATCGAGTTGGTGATGCCCGGCGACGAGGTGCTGTCCTACGACGAGGCTGCCAGCTCTCTGTGCTGGCGCCGGGTCACGGCCAAGCGCTACTCGGGCGAGCAGCCGGTGCGCGACGTTCGGATGGGGTCGCGGCGGCTGCGGGTGACAGACAACCACCCGTTCTACTCCTACGTTCATGGTGGACTGGGGTACGTGCGGGCAGACAGACTCCACAAGGCAATCGTCCCTGCGCCGGGCGCCAACGTCGACGATCCCCTCAGGATCGACTTCGCTGCCGGCCTCGAAGTGCGTGATGTTGAGGTGAGTGCCGACACCGAGGCTGTGCCCACCTGGGACATCGAGGTGGAAGGCACCGGCAACTTCGTGTCAGAGGGCTTCATCGTCCATAACTCGAAGCTCACGATGAAGTATCCGGCGGTGGTGATGGTCGGGCCCAAGGCGTCGGGCGAGGTGCTGTCGGTGGCCTACGGCGGGCCGGGTCAGCATCAGGACACCGGGGCCAAGATGACCCACGCCGCGCCCGAGACCACCTCCAAGATCGTGTCCAAGTCGATCTCCTCGGGCGGGGGCCGCACCTCCTACCGGGGGCTGGTCCGGGTCGAGGACGACGCCTACGGGTGCAAGAGCCACGTGCAGTGCGACGCCCTGATTCTCGATGAGGACTCCGTGTCCGACACCTACCCCTACATGGAGGTCGGCTCGGGCGACGCGGTGATCGGCCACGAGGCCACCGTGTCCAAGGTGGCCGACGACCAGCTCTTCTACCTCCAGAGCCGGGGCCTAACCGAGGAGCAGGCCATGGGCCTGATCGTCAACGGCTTCATCGAGCCGGTCACCCGCACCCTGCCCATGGAATACGCCGTGGAGTGGAGCCGCCTGATAGAGCTCCAGATGGAGGGCAGCGTCGGCTGACGCCCGCCGGTCGGGCGGCATCGAACTGCTTGCGTCCGGCGCTCCCGCAATCGCGGCGCGACTGTCGTCGTAGGTGGCCGACGACTTCGGTGGATGCCATCACGATCATCTGATATTCATGAGAATATGTTGGAGCGCGACGTACGAGTCGAAAGCTACGGCGCGAGCCGATCGGATGTCACTCCGGGCGGGTCCAGTCGTATAACGAGTTGCCGTCGCCGACCCGGCGGCGCAGATGCTCGAGGGATTCCCTGGCTGCCGCGAGGTTGGCGTCTCGGGCTTCGTCGGGCAGGCCGCCGAGTGCTGCGGTGAGGCGCAGCCAGCGCACGAACGCCGACCGGAAGGTGGGCAGCCACTCCTCGTAGGACGGGGGCTCGTGCAGGCCCCGGCACCCGTTGCAGTAGTAGCCGTTGTCGGGCAGCCACTCCTCGAGGAACGCGGTGATCCTCGGCGGCGTCCAGCGCAGCGGGTCGGAGTCCCAGCAATTTGTGACGAAGCCGATCAGCGAGCGCATCAGGTGGTAGACGCTGTCGTCGTCCTCGCCGTAGCCCAACGGCCTCACCGCGAATTCTCCGAAGGGGGCCGCGATCTCCTCGGCCGAGCGCTGCGGCCTCGGCCGAGCGGCGCCTCCGGCGGGCAGCAGGCTGATCCTCTGGCGCATCAGGGCGAACAGATCGTGTCCGGCGTCCAGATTCACGTCATCGCCTGCGTCGTAGTTGTCGCCGAGCACCTCCTCCAGGGCATCGAGGCTGGGCTCCGCAATGGCGCGGGCGTCGGCGAGGCCTATTTCCTCGGCGCTGAAGCCGGGGATCGCAGACTGGGAGTCGTCGTATCCGGCGGCGAAGTACCTGGCTGGGTGAGCCATCCCGGCCCGGAAGGGATTGATGGCGATCCTCAGGCGATGCGTCCCGGCGTCCGGGCGGCGGAAATCGATGTCCAGCCCGCTGTACTCGTCCCATTCGTCAGTCAGCCTGACCGCCCGCACGGGCTCGACCTCGCCGAGGGCCGCGATCCAGCACGGGACGTCGCCGCGGTCGGCGGTGAGGCGCTCGACTGTGCGCCGCGCCCGGTCGCGCTGGTCGGCCGGCCCGTACACGGCCATCGCGGCTGCGAGCGCAGCCCCCGCGGGTCCGCCCACCGACGCGGCGCGCGACAGCACGACCGGCGCTCTGAGACCTCCGGGCGCGGCGCGGGAGCGGACATCGAACTGGACGGCCGAGGCCCATCTGTCCAACTCGTCGAGGTCGGACATGCCCGGGTGATTCCCGATCATGTAGGCGGCGTCGCCCATCAGCAGATCCAGGCGATAGTCGGTGTCGTCGGTGGCCGCGGCCGGGAGACGGAGACGCTCCTCGGGACGGGTGCCGCGGGGCGTGACCCGTCCCGAAGCACCGCTGCGCGCGGCATGCCGTCCGCCCGGCCGCTTCTTGCGCCGTGTCATCGCGCCCGGGGCGCTCCGGCCCCTTCCACGCCGCTGCTGCGTGTGGCAGTCGAGTCGACGACAGTGTTCACGCTGCCGGACTCTATGTGACGCGCCGTGCCGCGCGAGCGGATGCTGAGTTCGCGCAGTGATCCCACCGACGCGCTGCGGCATCCGGAGATCACCGAGACGACAACGACACGCTCAGATCACCCAGGGCGAACCGCACGAAGTCTCGCCGCCCCGGTCCTGTGACCAGCGGGTCAGGCTTCCTCGGTGTCGAAGCGTTCGATGTTGCGGTGTGTGCTGCTGAACTCCACGCCCACGAGATGCACCGGCTCACTGCCGGACCGGTAGCGGTCGGCGTAGCCGCGCTGCTTGAGCTGCGCGAGCGCGGCGCCCGGCCCGGCCTGCTCGACAACCTTGAACTCGAACAGGTAGACGCGCCCCCCGGCGCGGGCCGCCAGGTCCAGGCGGCCCCGGCTAGTGCTCTCCTCGACGGTGACGTCGAGACCGAGCGCGGCGAAGTACGAATAGAACACGCTGGCGTAGTAGCCCTCGTAGCCGGCGATGTCGTCGTTGGTGTGCCACTGGTGCGGTATCCCAGCGAAGAAGGAGTGGAACAGCCGTTCGAGCCCCGCGATGTCGTTCGTTTCGAGCAGCCGGTGGAGATCGGACTGGTTCTGGTCGACGTGGGCCGTGTCCGGGTGCAGGCGCCTCAGCAGATGCTCGTTCAGGCCCCGGCGAACCTCCAGGTTCGGGTAGGTCAGCCTGAATCTCCTGCGGGCGCCCTCGACGACCTCCTCGCCGATGGTGAGGTACCCCGTCTGGAACAGCAGCGCCTCGGTGGCAATGTGATCCACATCGAACGCGGACAGCAGGTCCTCGCTCGTCACCGTCTGGTCGAGTCCCGGGGACGCGACCCGCCGCCGGACGAGGGTCTCGACGAGGAAGGCGGGCGAGCCGGTCTCGAACCACCAGGCGCCGAAGCAGGCTCTTGCCGAAGCGTCGGGGCCGCGACAGGAAGTAGTGGGCGCCCCCGTCGATGAGCCGGGCGATGTCGGCGGTCTTGTCGACGTAGTAGCAGCCATCCTCACGGATATTGCGGAGGGTCTGCATGCCGATCGGCAGGCGGCGCCTGTCCACCGGCCCACTCTAGATCGTCGGACGGCGCGGCGAACCGGGCGCGACGGTGCAGCGGTCCGGCGGGCTCCGCCGGAACCGGCTCGGACAGCCGCGCCGATCAACCCACGCAACCGGCGCCGCAGCGGGTCGGCGGCGTCTGGCGGCGTGTGGTGAAGGGGCTGTGGAGTGGGCGGCGTCCGGTGGCGTGTGGCGAAGCGGCGGCGGCCTGCCACAATATGAGTCATGCCGATGCGCCAGGACTGCAAGTTCTTCGAGTCGCGCACCTACCCCAACGGCGAGACCGTGCGCAAGTGCGACCTGGATCTGGCCCCCGAAGCGCCTTGGCGCTGTCCCGACGACTGCCCGAAGTACACCCGGCGCCTGGCCGACGTCAACTGGAGCTACGGCAGCCTCGTCACGCCGGAGACGCCTCCCGAGCCCGAGAGCCTGGGCAGCGACGAGAGCATCGGTGACCTGCTCGACGCGGCCGAGGACATCGTGAACGCGGCCGCCCCCGACGTGATCGCCGACGTCGAGGCCGAGCGGCGCAAGCGCCGCGGCTCGAGGAGCCGGGCCAAGGGCGGCAAGTCCAAGCGCGGCAAGGGCAAGGGCGGCAAGGGCAAGGGCGGGCCCTCTTCTGGCGGGCTGGGCGAGCGCTTCCGCAGGCGGTATCGCGACGGCGGCTGACTGCATGAACCAATTCACTGTCGACGCGACCCGGAGCTTGCCGGGCCCTCCCTGGCTGGCAGAGCGCCGGGCGGAAGCAGCGGAGCGCTTCGCGGCCGCGGAACCTCCCACAACGGCCGCCGAGGAGTGGCGCTACAGCGCGATCGCCGACTTCGATCTCGCCTCGTACCGCCTCGCCAACGGAGCCGGAGCGGCCACGGCGGCTACCGGATCCGGCGCCAGCGACGTCATCGGCTTCGACGTTGCCGCGGCCACCGCAGTGGTGGACGTGGTCGACGGTCAGGTGGCGGCGGTCGACGGGCTCGACAGGCTCTCGGCGGCGGGTGCGTATGTCGGGCCGCTCACCGAGGCGGCTGGCGCGAAGGCGTGGCTGGGCTCGGTGTCAGACGAAGCGTCGGACTACTTCACCGTGCTGAACGACGCCTTCACCCCGGTGCCCCTCGTGGTGGACGTGCCCGATGGAGCGATCCTTGACGGGGTGATCGTGGTGCGCCATCACGCCCGCGAGGCCGGTGCGGCCAGCTTCCCCCGGTTGGTGGTCCGGGTGGGTCGGGGCGCGCAGGCCACCGTGCTCGATGTTCATCACTCGGGCGGACCGGCGCTGGTGGTGCCGGTGGTGGAACTCGACGTGGGCCCTGCCGGCCGCCTCGGCTACCTGAACCTGCAGCAGCACGATCGCCGAGCCTGGCAGATCGCAGCCCACACCGCCCGGGTGGAGCGCGACGCCTCCCTGGTGGCCGCCTCGGTCGCGCTCGGAGGCGGCTACGCCCGCACCCGCACCGACATCCGCCTGGTCGGGCGGGGAGCCAGCGGCGACCTGCTCTCGATCTACTTCGGCACTGGCGATCAGATCCTCGACTTCCGCACATACCAGGACCACGCCGCCCCCGACACCACGTCCAACCTGCTCTACAAGGGTGCGGTGGGCGACTCGGCTCGCAGCGTGTACACCGGCCTCATCCGGGTTCGGCCCGACGCCCGGGGCACGAACGCGTTCCAGACCAACCGGAATCTGAAGCTCAGCGACGACGCCTGGGCCGAGTCGGTGCCGAACCTGGAGATCGAGAACAACGATGTCCGGTGCAGTCACGCCTCCGCGGTAGGTCCGGTGGACCCCGACCAGGTCTTCTACTTGGAGAGCCGGGGGGTGCCGACCCCAGTGGCCGAGCGCCTGATCGTGGCCGGGTTCTTCGACGAGGTACTCGACGAGCTCCCCGTCCGGTCGGTCACCGACGACATCAGGCAAGCACTGTCCGTGAAGCTCAACCAGATGTTGAGCCAGGCGGTTTGACGCCATGAGAGCACCAGCAGACCCTTGGAGATCGGAGTAGCAAGATGACGACCCACGATCTGTTCTCCTTCGACGATATGGAGCCCGACTCGGCCCGGCGCGTCGAGGTGGCCGGCCGCGACATCGCGGTCGTGCGTGTCGGCGACGCCGTCTATGCCATCGGCGACACGTGCAGTCACGCCGAGGTGTCGCTTTCGGAGGGCTGGGTGGAGCCCGACGACTGCGCCATCGAGTGCGTCGCCCACGGAGCCATGTTCGACCTCGAGACCGGTGAGCCGCTGTCCCTTCCGGCCACCCGGGCCGTGCCCGTCTACGAAGTCTCCGTCGTGGACGGCAGGGTCGTGTTGAGTCTTGGCGACAGCGCAGAGGGCGCTTCGTGAGCTCCCTGGTGATCGAGGGCCTGCGGGCCTCGGTGGCCGGCCGGGAGATCCTGACCGGCGTCGACCTGGAGGTGGCCGCGGGCGAGGTGCACGCGGTGATGGGACCCAACGGGTCGGGCAAGTCGACACTGGCCCATGTGATCGCTGGACGCAGAGGCTACGAGGCGCTCGCCGGCTCGGTCCGCCTCGACGGCACCGAGCTGCTGGGGATGCCGGCGTGGCGGCGGGCCGAGGCCGGCCTGTTCCTGGCCATGCAGTACCCCACCGAGGTTCCGGGCGTCTCGTTGCTCGACATGCTGACCGAGTCTGTGTGCACCGTCGAGGGTGCACTGGTGGCCGAGCGGATGCGCGAGGAGGCTGAGCGGATCGGCTTCGACGAGAAGTTCCTGGTGCGGCCCGTGAACGTGGACCTGTCGGGGGGCGAGCGAAAGCGCAACGAGGCTCTACAGCTCGGCGTGTTGAAGCCCGCTTTCGCGGTCGTCGACGAACTCGACTCCGGTCTCGATGTAGACGCCCTGCGTTTCGTGGGCGACCGGATCGAGGACGCCACCGAGCGTGACGGGCTGGGAGTGCTGGTCATCACTCACTCCAGCCGGGTGTTCGACCATCTGAGGCCCGACGCTGTGCATGTCTTCGCCGGAGGACGCATACAGGAGTCCGGCGGAGCGGAACTTGCCGAGGCGCTGGAGGCCGAGGGCTACGAGCGCTGGTCGGCGTCGGTGCCCGAGCCCGAGCCCGCAGCCGCGCCGTTCACCGACCCCTTCGGAGACCCCTTCGCCGACCTGCTGGCCTAGAGGCCGCGCGGGTAGGCGAGCGAATCCGGCACATACGGGCGCGGCCGTGGCCCGAGCGGCCCGTGAGCGCAGCGAACAAGAGCGGGAGACACCACCCTGCGCCGCGAGGCGGCTTCACCTACCCGCGCACGTTCTTAGGCGACCGGTCGGGATCGGTTGACGTAGCATCGAGTGCCATGAGCAACGAAGACCTGTTGACCACCGCTGAGATCGCCGAACTGCTGGAGGCCCATCCCCAGTGGAGGCAGGACGGCGACGTGCTGCGCCGTTCGTGCCAGTTCGCCGACTTCCGGGCCGCCTTCGCCTTCATGACCCATGTGGCCCTCATCGCCGAGCGGCTCTTCCACCACCCGGAATGGTCCAACGTCTACAACAGGGTCGAGCTGGCCATCACCAGCCACGACGTAGGTGGTCTGTCGGCGCGCGACCGTGACTTCGTTGAGCGGGTCGACGCTGCCGGCGGCTAGCGGCCTTCATTCCGACTCGCCTCCGAGGTCGTCGTAGAGGATCGCGGCGGCGACGATGGCCACCACCGCCAGTCCGGCGCCCACCACCGTCTGCGCCAACTGCGAGACCACGCTGAATGCCGTCCCGGCTGAGGCTGCGGCCACCCCGAACACGAGCCCGACCGCGAGGCTGGCGGCGAACAGCAGCAGGAAGATGAGCAGCAGGCGTCCCAGCGACGCCCAGAATCGACCCCGTACGAGCCGGGCGCCGTAGGCGAGCGACCACCGGCGCGGTCCGGCCGAGGCGACCACGTAGGCCAAGGGCATCACGACCAGCGCGTAGACGCTGCCTGCAATGACGGCGGGTATGAGAGGAATCAGCAGCAGCGGCGCGCCGATCCCCACCAAGACCGTCGCCAGCAACGCCAACAGGAAGATCGCCGCGATCTGGAGGTTGACACCCATCAGCCGCGGCACCCGGCCCAGGGCCTGCCGGAGCGCGTCGGAGGTGGTCAGGGACCGGTCCTTTAGGTCGCTGAGAGCGATGCGTGTGACCGCCGCCTGCATCAGAGTGCTCGCGACCCACAGGGCCAGTAGACCCAGCAGGACGGGCGCGAAGTTGATGGGCGCCAGGTCGATTTCCAGCGACTCGAAGTAGGCCTCGTGTTCGGGCTGCGTAAGGTCCACGCCGGGCTCGCTGACCCTGCCCCAGACCTCACCGAGTTCACCCATGAGGATGTCGTTGGCGGAGACGATCAGCAGCACCAGAGCGAGAACATGGCTCGCGATGTAGATCAGGGAGGTGGTGGCAAGGCTCCGCCACCGGCGCCCGGTCAGCGAGAACGTGTCCGCGACCATCCGTGACGGGCTGCGCATTCCGTGCGGGGCATCGCCGGTCTCGGTGTCGGGGTCGGCGATGCGGGGGGCGCGGTGCTCGGTCCAGGACGATCCGTCCCAGTAGCGGTACTGCGACTCGTCCTCGGGGTCGGTGTACCAGTCGGCAGGCGGCAGGTCGGTCACGTCGAGCGACTCTAACCCCCGATCTTGCCGGCAAGGGTGGGATGCGGTCCTCACCGTGCGACACTGCCGGGCGTGGCCGAGCCAAGTGCTGGAGGCGACCCCCGGCTCGATGAGGCTCGTGGCTCGATGAGGCTGCACGGCGTCGTGAACGCCTCGCCGGACTCGCTGGCCGACTTCTCGGTGGCTACGACGGTGGAGGGCGCGGTGGCCCGGGCCCGCGAGCTTCTCGACGGCGGCTGCGTCGGCATCGACCTCGGCGGGGCCGGTTCCACTCAGTTCGCCGCCCGGGTGGACCTTGAGGTGGAGTGGAAGCGCCTCGACGGGAAGGTCCAGGCCCTCGCCCAGTTGTGCGGAGACCGGGGTGCGACGCTCTCGGTGGACTCCTGGCAGCCGGAAATCATGCGCCGGGCCCTCGAGTGTGGGGCCACCGTGATCAACGCGGCCGACGGGCTTCAGAATCTCGCCATGATCCGTCTCGCGGCCGAGCGGCACGTGCCGGTGGTGGTGCCGTTTGTGTGGGGCGCCGATCCCAAGGCCTCCCACCACGTTCCCGGAGACCCGATGGAGACCATCTGTGACTGGTTCGGCCGCTCGCTCAGTCGCTGGGAGAGCGCGGGGATCGACCCGGGCAGGCTGATCCTCGACCCGGGCACCGGATTCGGTCCACCCGACTGGGAATGGTCCGACCGCTACCGGTACCAGAAGGGTGTGTACCAGAACCTCGACGCCCTGCGGGACTTCGGTCTGCCCGTCTACCTGCCGCTGCCGTGGAAGCAGACCGCCCAGCACGACGAGCTGCTGGAGATCTGCATACGGGCCGGCTTTGACTACGGCCGCTGCCACCAGCCCGACCGGGTGCTTGAGGCGATGGCGCGCCTCGGTGTCGCCGCCGGGTCGTGATGGCGGCCCTACTGGCCCGCGCCGACAGCGGCGGGGAGAATCGGCAGCGTTTTGCACGGTATGCGTGCATTTGGCTGCCAGTTCGGGCCTGGCCTGCGGACGGCTCGGGAATTGGCAGCGTTTTGCACGGTATGCGTGCATTCTGCTGCCAGTTCCGAGCGGGCTTGCGGCGTCCGCTGCTCGCTTGCTGGACCGTAGGGAGCTGAGACCGGTGTCTAGGAACGATCACAGGGTTGAGGACGCCCCGCACTACGAGGCGCAGCGGGTCGCAGGTCCCCACTGTCTGGGCCGCAGCGTGCTGGTGTCGCCCGGCCAACCTCCGCCCGGGCCGTGGGAGGGGTGCCCACGGGTATCGGTGAGCACAGCGTCGCCCGACGCGGCGACGGGGAGGCGACTGCGATCAGCGTGGCACGACCGGGAGCGGCTGGTCATCGAGTTGGACGGCCCTCTGCCCGGCGCCGGGCCAACGCTCGAGAAGCCGTGGTGGGAACTGGGACCCGGCCTGACGCTGACTGACGAGGTCTGGAATCACCTGCTCACTGCCAACGCCGTGGACGCACGGGATCCCGACCGGCTGCGCTTCGCTCCCCGGGACCGGGCCATCGAGGCAGGGGCCCGCCCCGCGGCCCCGGACCGGCCGGGCGACATCGCCTCGTCCGCCGGCGATCCTGCCTGGTGCGACGGCGGGCCGTTGGACTGCTTCGATTCCTCCGACCTGAGGGGCATCGCACTCATCCCGGCCGCGAACCTGGCCGCGGGACGACTCTCACCGCTGCGACACTGCGAGCCCGACGCCGACCTGGCGCCCGACCAACGGCAGGCGGTGGGCCATCTCGGCGGGGGCGCCTGCATCGTGGCCCCGGCCGGTTCAGGCAAGACCAGGGTGCTGACCGAGCGGGCCCGCTGGCTGGTCCGCGACCTGGGCGTGGCCCCGTCCGCGGTGTGCCTGGTGGCCTACAACGTCCGGGCCCGGGCCGAGATGCAGGAGCGAACCGCCGACCTCGCCGGGCTGGAGGTTCGCACCCTCAACAGCCTGGCCCTGGCGGTGTGCAACGGCACGGGCCCCTTTGTCCGTCCCGCCCGCCACGGCCGGATCGAGGTGATCGGCGAGCGGGACGTGCGCGACCTGCTGCAGGAATTGGTGGGGGAGAGGGCACCCCGGAGGCGCCGGCGGGCCATGACCGACCCGCTGGCTGCGTGGATTGAGGCGCTGAGCGCATCGCGGCTGGGACTGCGAGGCCCGGCGGAAGTCGAGCGTGACTACGCGCCCGACGTCGAGGGCTTCAGCGACGTGGCTCCGGCCTACGCCGAGGCACTGTCCGAGCGGGGCGTCGTCGACTTCGACCATCAGATCGTGCGGGCCATCGACGTGCTGCTCTCCGATCCTGCCGCCCGGGCCGCGGCCCGCCGGGTGTGCGGCGTGCTGCTGGTGGACGAGTTCCAGGACCTCACGCCGGCCCACCTGCTGATGATCCGCCTGCTGGCCGGGCCGAGGGCCGATGTCTTCGGGGTGGGTGACGACGACCAGACCATCTACGGATATTCGGGCGCCTCGCCCCGGTGGCTGATCGAGTACGAGCGCTTCTTCCCCGGAGCGGCCCGCCATCTGCTGCACGTCAACTACCGCTGCCGGCCGGCGGTGGTCGAGGCCGCGTCCAACCTGCTGTCGCACAACGTCCACCGTATCGCCAAGGACATCACGGCCGCCCCCGGCCGCGACGGCCGCGACGCGGTAGCCAGCGTCGGGACCGAGGGCGAGGGTGCCGACCCCGGCAACTCCACCCACGGGCACCCTGACGTTGGGCCCGTCGAGGTGAGAGTGGTCGCCGACGGCGGAGCGGCGGTAGTGGAACGGGTCCGGAACCTGGTCGGCGCCGGCGCGGAGGCCAAGCAGATAGCCGTGCTGGCCAGGGTCAACAGCACGCTGCTGGCACCGCAGATCCTGCTGTCGGAGGCGGGGATCGACTGCATGGCCCCGGTCGGCCCGTGGTTCCTGGAGCGCACCGGGGTAGCGGCCGCGCTGGCGTGGCTGCGACTCGCCACTGCAGGCTCGGCCCGGCTGCCGGCCGGTGCGCTGGGCACCGCAGCCCGACGCCCGCCCCGGGGCATCTCACCGCGGGTGATCGAGTGGATTGCCGAGCAGCACAATGTAGGAGCGCTCAGGCGGTTGGCCGGCCGCATCTCCGACGAGCGGACCGCTGAGCGAGTCTCGGACTTCGCTGACGAAGTTGAGCGTGTCGCGGACATGGCCCGCGACGGCGCCGACACCCTGCGGCTGCTGGAGGCAATCCAACACGGCACCCAGCTTGGGGCCAGCCTCGACGGGCGCCTCGACGCCTCCCGTCGATCGGTGGACCGCTCCGCCCATGGCGACGACCTGCGGGCCCTGCTGTCGGTGGCGCCCCACTGCCCTGATCCGTCAGAGTTCGAGCCGTGGCTGTCGAGCCGCCTCGACGTGGAGAGCCGCGGCCGCGAGGACGGCGATCTGTTTGCGGGCCGCCCGTCCTGGGGTCGGGGTGTGCGGCTGGCCACCGTGCACCGGGTCAAGGGCCTGGAGTGGCCCCACGTCATCGTCCTGTCGGCCACCGAGGGCCTGATGCCCCATCGCCTGGCCGGCGACCTCGAGGAGGAGCGCCGCGTGTTCCATGTGGCCATAACCCGCGGCTGGGAGTCGGTGGCCATCATCGCCGACGGCCCGAAGTCTCCGTTCATCACCGAGATGTCCTGGCGCTCCAAGCTGGAGCCCACGGGAATCCCGGCCGGGCGTCCCGCCGTCCCCCGCAGCCGCGAATCGCCCAAGCCCGCTGCACCCGCGTCGAAGGCCCAGAGCCCGCCCATCGACGCGGCGACCGAGCCCGAGGCCGCGGCGATGTTCGAACGCCTGCGTCGCTGGCGCCTGACCCGCAGCAAGGCCGACGAGGTGCCGGCCTACGTGGTGTGCTCCGATGCCACCCTGCGCGAGCTGGCCCGCCACCGTCCAACCACCGACGAGGCCCTGCTGGCCGTCAGCGGCATCGGTCCCGCCAAGCTCGCCGCCTACGGCGAAGCCCTCAAGCCCCTCCTGGCCGATCTGGAGCGGTGAGTCAGCGGTTCAGGCGAAGGTCTCGTCGAGGGCTTGGACGAGCGTGTTCCAGGACAGGGTGGCGCATTTGATGCGCACCGGGAACTTCACCACCCCCTGCAGGGCCTCGAGATCCCCGAGCTTCACCTCACCGGCGCCGTTGCCGCTGCCGGGCTCGTCGTCGAGTTCGTCGCCGGTGCCGCCGATCCCGCTGCCGTGGATGGACATCATCCGCTTGAAGGCCCCGACCAGCCGCCGCACCTCCGCGACCGTGCGGCCCTTCACCGCGGTGGACATCATCGACGCCGACGACTGGCTGATGGAGCATCCCTGCCCGCCGGTGGACACGTCGGTTATCACGCCGTCGCTCACCTCCACGTAGACGACCACCTCGTCGCCGCACAGCGGGTTGAAGCCGACGGCCTGGACCGCGGGGGGGACCTCCAGCTCGCCGCGGTTGCGGGGGTTGCGGTAGTGGTCGAGGATGATCTCCCGGTAGAGGTCCTCCAGCCCGGCCACGGCCGACCCCGCCTACCCGAAGAACTCGCCGGCCGCGCCGAGCGCGTCGGCGAGGGCGTCCACGTCGGACGTGTCGTTGTAGACGTACAGCGAGGCCCGGGTGGTGGCCGGCAGCCCGAGGTGGCGCATGAGCGGCTTGGCGCAGTGATGGCCGGCCCGTACGCAAACACCCCGATTGTCGAGTACCTGTGAGAGGTCGTGGGGGTGGATGTCGCGGAAGCTCATCGACAACACCCCGCCCCGGCAGGCCGGCTCCGACGGTCCGTGCACCGCGAGGTCGGTGCCGTAGCGGTCCTGGAGTGTTCGCAGCGCGTAGGCGGTGAGGCTCACCTCGTGCTCGCGCACCCGGTCCATTCCCAGACCCTCCAGGTAGCGCACCGCCGCGCCGAGACCGATGATCTCGGCGATGGGCGGGGTTCCCGCTTCGAACTTGTGGGGGATGTGATTGGGCAGGAAGCCGTCCTTGCGGACGTCGAGGATCATCTCGCCGCCCCCGAGGAACGGCGGCATGGCCTCAAGCAGCTCGGCCCGGGCCCACAGAACCCCGATCCCGGTTGGGCCGCACATCTTGTGGCCGGTGAACCCCAGGAAGTCGGCGCCCAGCGCCTGCACGTCGGTCGGCAGGTGCGGGACGTACTGGGCTGCGTCGACCAGCAGCAACGCTCCGGCGTCGTGGGCCGCGTCGGCCAGCCGGCGTATCGGGTTGAGGGTGCCCAGCACGTTGCTCATGGCGGTGACGCCCAGCAGCTTGGCCCCGTCGAGGAGCCGGTCCAGGTTGCTGAGATCGAGCTGCCCGTCGGCGCCGACGCCGATCCAGCGCAGCTCGAAGCCCTTCTCGGCTGCCATGATGTGCCACGGGACGATGTTGGCGTGGTGCTCCATCTCGGTGATCACCACCGCGTCTGTCGGCCCGAGGTTGGCCCCGCCCCAGGATCGGGCAACCAGGTTGATGGCCTCGGTGACGTTCTTGGTGAAGATGATCTCATCGGCCGACGGCGCGTTGACGAAGCGGGCCACGGCGGCCCGGGCGCCCTCCATCGCGTCGGTGGCCTGGGCCGCGATCTCGTAGGCGCCCCGGTGGACGTTTGCGTTGATCGTCTCGTAGTAGTTGTTCATGGCGTCGAGGACGCACTGGGGCTTCTGGGACGACGCGGCCGAGTCGAGGTAGACGATGGGCCGGCCCCGCATCTCCCGTCTCAGGAGGGGGAATTCCGCCCGGATGCCTGCTCTTAGGTCGCCGCCCCCGCCACTCACGACCCGAACCGCTCGTAGCCCTCGTGTTCGAGCTGATCGGCCAGCTCGGGACCGCCGCTGGTGGTGATGCGGCCGCCCACCAGCACATGCACCCGATCGGGCTCGAGGCCGGCGGTGAGGATCCGCTGGAAGTGGGTGATGGCCAGAACGCCCAGCTCCGGCCGCTCCGACCGGACCTCCTTCAGCCCGGTGGCGACGATGCGCAGGGCGTCGATGTCCAGCCCGGTGTCGGTCTCGTCGAGGATGGCCATCTCCGGTTCGAGCACCGCCATCTGGAGTATCTCGTTGCGCTTCTTCTCCCCGCCCGAGAACTTCTCGTTGAGGTGGCGGTCCATCAACCGCGAGTCGATGGCCAGGCGCTCCATCCACTCGACCATGGTCATGTACGTCTCGATGGAGCTGACATCGGTGCCCTTGCGGGCCTGCAGGGCCTGGGTGAGGAAGTTCCGCACCGACACGCCCGGGATCTCCTGCGGGTACTGGAAGGCCAGGAACAGGCCGGCCTTTCCCCGCACCTCCGGGGGCCAGGAGGTGATGTCCTCGCCCTTGAAGCGGATCGAGCCGCTGGTCACCTCGTACTCGGGGCTGCCGAGCAGGGTGGAGGCCAGGGTGGACTTGCCCGACCCGTTGGGACCCATGAGCAGGTGCAGTTCGCCCGCTCCGACCACCAGGTCGACGCCTCGCAGTATCTCGACGCCGCCGTCCGCGGTGGCCACATGCAGGCCGTCGATCTCGAAGAGCGATGCAGCGGACACGATCCGATCCTAGAGGCCGAGCGGGCGGGTGACGCGTGCGGTGCCGGCCCGGATACTACGGCCGCATCCCATCACTGAGGCGGTCCGATAACTTGGCGGCAGATCGATCCGCAGGAGAGTCCCCACGTGAACTTCGCATTCACCGACGAGCAGGAACAGCTGCGAGACTTCGTCCGCAGCTTCCTGGAGGACAAGTCGCCCGAGTCAGCGGTCCGGGAGCAGATGGACACCGAGCAGGGCTTCGACCCCGACGTGTGGGCCCAGATGTCCGAGCAGATGGGACTGCCCGCGCTGACCATCCCCGAGGACTACGGCGGCCAGGGTTTCACCCGCATCGAGCAGATCGTCGTGCTCGAGGAGATGGGAAGGTCGCTGCTGTGCGCCCCCTTCTTCTCCTCGGCTGTGATGGCTGCCAACACGCTGATGCTCAGCGGCGACGAGTCGGCCAAGCAGGCCCACCTGCCCCAGATCGCTTCGGGTGAGACGAGAGGGACCTTGGCCTTCACCGAGCAGAACGGCCGTTGGGACGAGCCCGGCATCACGATGGCAGCTACCGCGGAGAACGGTGCGTGGCGGCTGGACGGCGTCAAGATGTACGTCCTCGACGGGCATACCGCCGACCTGCTGATCGTGGCCGCCCGTACCAGCGGCGGTGTCTCGCTGTTCACGGTGGATCCTGGCTCCGCCGGTCTGACCCGCACCGCCCTGTCGACCATGGACCAGACCCGCAAGCAGGCCAAGCTCACGTTCGAGGGCGTGGAGGCCGCGCTCATCGGCGAGGAGGGTCAGGGATGGCCGGTGCTGGAGGGCGTGCTCGACCTTGCCTCGGTGGCCCTGGCCGCCGAGCAGGTGGGCGGGGCCCAGCGCTGCCTGGACATGTCGGTGGAGTACGCCAAGGTCCGGGTGCAGTTCGGGCGGCCCATCGGCTCGTTCCAGGCGATCAAGCACAAGTGCGCCGACATGCTGCTGGAGGTCGAGTCGGCCAAGTCGGCGGCCTACTACGCGGGCTGGTGCGCGGCCGAGATGAACGACGAGCTGCCCCAGGTGGCGTCGCTGGCCAAGAGCTACTGCTCGGAGGCCTATTTCCACGCCGCGGCCGAGAACATCCAGATCCACGGCGGGATCGGCTTCACCTGGGAGCACCCCGCGCACCTCTACTTCAAGCGGGCCAAGAGCTCCGAGCTCCTCTTCGGCGACCCCACCTATCACCGGGAGCTGCTGGCCCAGCGCATCGGCCTCTAGCGTCGACCGATGCCTCCGCAGGCAGGGAGCGAACTTCTGTCAGGAATCCACCGCCCCGGTGGCAGAGTTGCAGGAAGTTCGTTGCCGCGCTGCCGGCCAGCGCCGTGATCTGGCTGATAGTCGCCGTCGGCGCCGTCCTGGTGGTCACGATTGCCTTCGTGTCGGTAGGAGCCGCGGTCGGGCGCTTGGAGCACGAGACCGCCCCATCGGTCTACCGGCTGGCCAGCGCGGTCGAGTACGTGGCTGACCGCCTGCCCGACGAGGTGACCGCCAGGATCAGCTACGACGACGTGCGGACGGTCCTCGGCTGGCACCTCGACTGGTTCACGTCAGCCGGCCTGGCCACCTCCCACGGCCAGGAGCTCGGCGATGCCGCCGTGGCCACCGACGACATGGCGGTGGCCGACACCGACGCGGCCACCGACGCCGTGGTGGCACGATCGCTGGAGGCCGGCGGCCCCGATCCCGTCGACGTCGTCTGCATCCTCGAGGCCCAGCACGCCTACCTGGCCGAGATCGGCGCTCTGAGCGAGGGCGAGCCCCCCGCCTAGCAATCGGGTCGGCCTCTGAGCGGGGCAAAGCATGGCGTGCGCGGTCACCGTGTGGTTGACTGGTGCCACCAAGGAAAGGAGGTGGTCCAACTGAGTGCTTTATGCTTTGTGACCTTGGAGGTGGCTGGCCGCTAGCTACGGCAAGCTGGACCGACTGGCGAATCCCCGCCAGCTCCACCCCCGATCCGAGTCGCCGGACTTTGTCACATCCGGCGCGGCGCCTGCGGCACTTGCTGCGGTGTCACATGGCTCGACCGGGATTTCCAGCAAGAATCGACGCGTGGGGCGGGCCTCTCAGGCCCGCCCCACCTCGCGCCCGCACACGGCGGTACCGTGACCCTGATGGAGGGCCGGTTCACCGTCGACTCGAACACGCTGACCGCCCATCTGGCCCGTCCGGCACGCGCTCCCGCAGTGCAGCCCGCCGCGGTGATAGTCCACGGCTTTCCCACCGAGGCGGGGGGCGGCATCAACTCGACGAGGACGATGCCCGCTCTCGCCGATCTGATCGCGGCCGAGACCGGATTCGCCGCCCTGACCTACGCGTCGAGGGGAGTGGCCGGTTCTGAGGGCGACTTCTCGCTCGACGGATGGAGGCGCGATCTCGCCGGCGCGGTCGACTTCCTTGCCTCGGAGGTCGCCTGTGACGGGATCTGGCTCATCGGCTTCGGAACCGGCGGCGCGCTGGCCGTGGTGGCGGCCAGCCGGGACGAGCGGGTTCGTGGCGTGGCCGCGGTTGCCGCCCCGGCCGACTTCGAGGACTGGGCCCGCAACCCCCGCAAGCTGCTGGTGTGGGCCCGGGAGGTGGGGGTCGTGAGCGACCCGGAGTTCCCCGAGCGATTCGATCGATGGGCTGCGGAGATCCGGTCCGTGCGGGCCGTCGAGGCCGCGGAGTCGCTGGGGGACCGGTCGCTGCTGATCCTCCACGGCAGCGACGACGAGACCGTGCCCGTCTTCGACGCACGGGTGCTGGCTGACGCCCATCCGGGCGCCGACCTGAGGATCATCAGCGGCGCCGGCCATCATCTCCGCCACGATCCCCGAGCGGTGGCCGTGCTGCTCGGATGGCTCGAGCGCCAGCGCCAGTCGCTGCTGGCTCTGGTCGCCGCCGGCGAGTCGAACGGTTCCGGCCGGCCCGCCTGAACCCGGTCGAGATCCCTGTCGCCGCCCCCCGGGTTGCCGCGCTCAGTCGCCGTTGTCGAGGGGGAGGGTGATGGTGAACTGCGACCCGTAGCCCTCCCGCGAGGTGACGGCGACCTCGCCACCATGGTTCAAGGCCACGTGGCGCACGATGGACAGCCCTAGACCCGTGCCCCCCGTATGGCGGCTCCGGGCCCGGTCCACCCGGTAGAAGCGCTCGAAGATGCGGGATCGCTCCGCGACCGGGATGCCGATTCCCTCGTCGGCTACCGACACCTTCAGATCCCGGTCGTGCAGGTCCCGGTCGTGGGTCTCGACCACGACGTCGACCCGGCCGCCGGGCTCGCTGAACTTCACCGCGTTGTCCAGCAGGTTGAACAGGGCCGACTCGAGATGGATCCGGGACCCCCGGAACGGCTCAAGGCCCTCCTGGCTGGCGACGATCACCTCGATGTCCCTCTGCTCGGCCGTCTCCGAGATGCGGTCGACAGCTGCGGTCACCACCGCATCGATCTCCACGGCCTCATCGCCACGGCCGGCGCCGTCCTCCAGCATGGCCAGAGTCAGAAGGTCGTCGATGGTGTTGTCCACCCGCTGGATCTCCACCTGCATGCGGCCCGCGAGGCGGGCAGCCACCTCGGGCTCGGGAGCGGCGGCCAGGGAGTCCGCCAGCAGGCTCAAGGCGCCGATCGGGGTCTTGAGCTCGTGGCTCACGTTGGCCACGAAGTCGCGCCGCACCGACTCGATGCGATGGTGCTCGGTCGTGTCCCGCACCAGCGCCACCGCCCCGAGCGTCTCGCCCTGGCGCTCGACCGGACGGGCCTCCACCTCGTAACTCCGGCGGGGCTCGGTGTGCAGGTCGACGGTGGTCGTCACCCGCTCGCCCGCACGGGCCCTCTCGAGCAGGTCTTTGATGACCCGGCTGACCAGAGCCTCGCCGTGGCGGGCCTGCAGGAACGCTTCGGCGGCCGCGTTTCGGGCGACCACCCGTCCGCTGGGGTCGCACAGCACGAGCCCGGCCTGCAGGCCGTCCAGGCTCGCTTCGAGTCGCCGCGCCCCGGTATCGGCTGTGGCGCGGGCCTCCTCGGCGAGATCCCGACGCCGCTCAGCGGCCTCCACGAAGCGTTGGGCCGACAATCGCCCACCCTGGCCGGACGGTTCAGCGGGGGACAGGCTCCGCAGCCGTCGGCGAAGCCGGGTTCGATCCAAGGCGATGCCAACGATCGCGCCGCTCACCACCAGCACGACTGCGATGACGAGCGTCGTCATTGAAGCTCGACCCTAGTCGGCCTTGTCCTCGCCGTTGGATGACATCTCCCCCGGGTCGGGAGCAAGTTCCTGAACGACGCGCTCCTGTTGGGTGGCGTGCCGGGCGATGCCGCCCCGCCACGGCATGACGCCTGACACCATGTAGCGGACCCGGTCGCTGATGTTCACGGCGTGGTCGCCGATGCGCTCGTAGTAGCGGGCGATCAGGGCCAGTTGCACTGCGGGCTGCACGTCGAGGTCCCTGGCTCGACTCACCTCCAGGAGGTTGCGCACGAAGGTCCGGTGGAGGCTGTCGAGACGGTCGTCGATGTCGTCGAGGGCGCTGGCCAGACCGGCGTCCTGCTCGGAGTAGGAGTCCACCGACAGCCGTATGAGCCGGATCGCCTCCTCGCTCATCTCCGAGATCAGACCCCTCAGTTTGGGGGGCAGCTCGGCGGGGAACATCCGGCGGGCTCCCTTGCAGATGTTGCAGGCCAGCCCGCCGGTGCGCTCCAGCTCGGCGGTGATCCACATGGCGGCCAGTATCTGGCGGAGGTCGCCGGCCATGGGCTGCTGAAGGGCCAGGAGGCTCTGGCACTTCTCCTCGACCTCGAGGGCGGCCACGTCGATGTGGTCGTCGTCGTCGATGATCTGCTGGGCCTCCACCAGGTCGTAGGAGAGCAGCGCATCGGTGGCCCTGGCCACCGCGTCGCCGGCCCGGGCCGCGAGCTGGACGATGAGATCGCTGATCTCCTCGATGTCGGAATGGAATGACCTGCGGGCCTGCTCGGTCATGGTGGGGTCCTCGGTTCAAACGCCATGGCGGTCATGACCCCCTACTCAGCCGAACCGTCCGGTGACGTAGTTCTCGGTGCGCTCATCGGAGGGGTTGGAGAAGATCTTCTGGGTGGAGTCGACCTCCACCAGGATGCCGGTGCGGCTGTCGTTCTCGGAGTGGATGTCAGAGGTGAAGAACGCGGTGGTGTCGCTCACCCTGGCCGCCTGCTGCATGTTGTGGGTGACGATCACGATGGTGTAGTCCTGCTTGATCTCCTGCATGAGATCCTCGATGCGGGCGGTGGCGATCGGGTCGAGCGCCGAGCAGGGCTCGTCCATCAGCAGAACGTCGGGGCCCACCGCGATGGCCCGGGCGATGCACAGCCGCTGCTGCTGGCCGCCCGACAGCCCGAAGGCGGAGTCTTTGAGGCGGTCGTTGACCTCCTCCCACAGGGCTGCCTTGCGAAGCGAGCTCTCCACGATGTCGTCGAGGCCCTTCTTCTGGCCGGCCACGCGGGGGCCGTAGGCGACGTTGTCGTAGATCGACTTGGGGAACGGGTTCGGCTTCTGGAAGACCATGCCGATGCGGCGCCGCACCTCCACCGGATCGACCCGCTCGTCGTAGAGGTCGGTGCCGCGGTAGGTGATGGATCCGGTCACCCGGGCATCCCTGATGAGGTCGTTCATCCGGTTGTAGCAGCGCAGAACGGTGGATTTGCCGCACCCCGAGGGGCCGATGAGGGCCATGATCTCGTTCTTGGGGACGTCGAAGGTGACGTCTCGCACTGCCCGGAACGAGCCGTAGTGGACGCTCACCTCCTCGGAGCGGAACACGATGTCCTTCTCGGTTGCCAGTGCGGGTGTCGGTGGCGCCGCGCTCGGATCACCGGCGGCGACCGGACGTTCGATCAATCGGGGCGCCTCGTCTGTCATAGACACTTCAGCCTCTCTTCTTCTCGAACCGGTTCCTCAACAGGATCGCCGCCGAGTTCATCATTAGCACGAACACGAGCAGCACGACGATGGCGGCGGCGGCCGCCGCGGTGAATCCGGCGTCCCGACCCGACTGCACCGTCCAGCTGGTGATGACGATGGGCAACGCAGTGAACTGATCGGTGAGGGCGCCCATGTCGAAGAGCCCGGGATTGTCTCCGAGCCGCCCGGAGATGGCGCCCACCAGGATCAGCGGGGCAGCCTCGCCGACGGCTCGGGCCATCGACAGCAGCGTGCCGGTGAGGATGCCCGGCGCGGCGTAGGGCAGCACCTGGGTCCGGATCATCTCCCACCTGGTGGCCCCGACCCCGTAGGCGCCCTCGCGCAGCTCGATGGGCACCGCCCGGAATGCCTCGCCGGAGGTGATGATCACTATGGGGAGCACGAGTATGGCCAGCGTGATCCCGCCCGACAGCGCCGAGCTGCCGCCGGTGAGGCGGTCCAGGCCGAAGATCTGGCCGTTGAGCAGCAGCGCCAGCCCGAGCAGGCCATAGACCACCGACGGGACACCGGCCAGGTTGCGGATGTTGACCTCGATGAACGAGGTGAAGCGATTCCTCGGGGCGTACTCCTCGAGGTACACCGCGGCGCCGATCCCTATGGGGAAGGCCAGCACGGCCACGATGATGGCGATCCACAGGGAGCCGTACATGCCCTGGTGGATGCCGAGGCGATCGTCTTCGGATCGGGACCGCAGCGTGCCCTGGAGGAACTCCCACAGCCGGGTGCCGATCTGGTCGGTGCTGTCCAGGGCCACCGTGACGAGCAGCACCGCGAGGAGGGCCAGCGTGATCACCACGCACGACTGGAGCGCCGTCTTGAACAGCAGGCCTCGGGTGTCCATCCGGCGCCGCTCGATCGAGGCGGCGATGGCGGCCCGGGACCTGTCATCGGAGAGGCGGCTGATCATGTTCCTGTCGCCTCGTAGCGCGATGTCCCGCTGATCATTCGCCCGGTTCCACTAGTAGGCCTCGCGGACCTTCGACACGAAGCGCGACGCGACGATGTTGAGACTCAACGTGATCAGGAACAGCAGCAGGCCGACGAAGTAGAGGCTCTGGAACGTGAGGCCCTCGCCCACGACGCTGTCGGTGCCCGAGGCCAGGGAGGCCATGGCCGCGGTCATCGTGAGGCCCCCGTCGAAGGGGGTGTCGGTGAACCGGGCCGCGTCGGCCGCGCCGCCGGCCATGAAGACCACCATGGTCTCGCCTATGGCCCTGGAGATGGCCACGATGAAGGCGGCCACGATGCCGGAGATGGCCGCGGGCAGCACGACGGTGGTGGCCGTGGTCATCTTGCGGGCCCCGAGCCCGGCCGAGGCCTCCCGCAGCGAGTCGGGGACCGCGGCCATGGCGTCCTCGGAGATCGAGGCCACCAGCGGGATGGTGAGGATCCCCACGCCGATGCCGGCCGCGGCCAGCGACCCGGCGTTGTTGGGCGCGAACTCCAGCCACACGTTGAGGGTCCAGGCCGCCGCCAGAGCGAAGACAACGACCAGCGTGGCTATCGACAGCACCGCGGAGATTCGGGCCGACGGATCGACAGTGCCCTCCCGGTACTGCTTGACCTTGCTCCGTGCGATGCCGGCCGAGACCGCCGCGTAGGCGATCAGGATCATCGCTCCCAGCATCAGGAAGGTGGTCTTGCCGATGCGTCCCACGATGTTCGGCGCGATCCATGTCAGAGCGAAGAAGCCCAGGACGACCGAGGGGATGCCGGCCAGGATCTCCAGTGCCGGCTTCAGCCAGGCCCGGGTCTTCCGGTTGGCGTACTCCGCCAGGTACACCGCGGCCCCCAGCCCGAGAGGGCCGGCCACCAACATGGCGATCCCGGTGACGATCAGCGAGGGAACGACGATCGTGGGAATGTCATAGAGGCCTCGCCGCGGGAACCATCCCTGCTGTCCCCAGGTGTCGGCCCACACCACACCGGTGATGAAGGTCCACGCCTCCCGCAGGAGGCTCCACACGATCAGGGTGCTCACCAGGACCGACACGAGCGCCGTCACCAGGAGGCTGTATCTGATGATCACTTCGCGGTGCCTGCGGGAAGGCGCGATCTGAAGCTGATCAACGGTGAGGAGCTCTGGTTGCACGACGCTCGTGTCGGTCATTTGGTGGAAGGAACTTCCTGGTCGGATCCGGGTGGGGCAGCCCGGTGTTTCTAGCTGATGAGGCTGCGGCTGTGCCAGCGGTCGGCGGTGTCGGCGTGGGCTGCGTCGGTGAGGGGTACGTAGCCGACTTCGCTGACGGCCTGGCTGAGGGCTTCGGATACGTAGAAGTCGACGTAGGCGACTACTGCGGGGTTGGCGGCGGCC
>LXNI01001033.1_pt1 | contig 27124 bp, 23 predicted proteins | sample 809091 | NCBI WGS metagenome assembly LXNI01 (sample SAMN04870527, study PRJNA318959) | sponge metagenome | biome: 01000161; feature: marine sponge reef; material: water | host: Sarcotragus foetidus | place: Greece: Milos, Mediterranean Sea | collected 2013-05-29 | depth 5-7 m | reverse complement strand
GAGTTTTGCGGCCAATGCCACTGAGAGCACCGGCGAAGTAACAATCACGGCGGTGGATAACGCGGTGGATTCGCCGGACAAGATGGTGAAGGTATCGGGGACTGTATCATTGTCCGGGGCAGACTCACCGATGGATGTAACACTGCATATCACGGATGAAGACTTACCTCCACCTGAACTGAGAATTGCAGACGCTTCCGGTCCTGAATCTGGTGGACCGCTCGTGTTTGGAGTGTCTCTGAACAGGTCATCGGAGGAGCAGGTGACAATAGACTATACCACTGTGGACGGAACAGCGAAGGCAGGAGTGGACTACCAGGCTGTCATGGGTACCCTGACGATCAGTGCCGGCGTGAATCGTGGCCAGATTGAAGTCAATCCGCTGACCGATGTGCTCCATGAGGAGGACGAGAGTTTCATGATTGTGCTGAGCAATGTGTCAGGCGCAATTCTGGTGGATGGTGAGGCTACGGGTTTGATCACCGGCAACGACGACCGGGTAACAGTTCAATGGCTGGCACGTTTTGGACGCACAGCAGCGGATCATGTGCTGGGCGCGGTGGAAGATCAGCTGTGGATTCAGCGCAGTACGCGAACGGGATTGACGGTGGCAGGACAGAACCTGACAGATCACGGTGCAGCCACAAATGGTGGTGTAGCAGCGATTCCGCACATCTACGGGTCCCCGCATGGTTTTGATGGTGGCCTGAACGGTGGACTCATGGCAGCGCCCTTATCCATGTCTGCTACCAACGGTTGGAATGGGTTGAGTATCGGTCACGCAACTGACCGAAACCTTTTGATGAGTAATGCATTGAACCTGAGCAACGGTAATATTGGCCTGGGTTGCTATTCCTTGTGGGGTAGTGGCTCGCACTCGCGCTTTGATGGTTCCGACGACAAACTAAAGCTGCAAGGCGAAGTGTCCAGCGCAACGGTAGGTTCGGATTATTCCTGCGGTTCGTTTCTGTTGGGTGTAGCGCTCTCGCATAGTTCAGCCGATGGCACTATTCGATTTGGGGATGCCGAAGCAGCGACTGTCGAATCAACCCTGACCGGCCTGTATCCCTATTTGCGCTACCAGGTATCGGAGCGTTTCTGGTTTTGGGGCGTGACTGGCTACGGCACTGGCGATTTGACATCCTTGTCGGCATCCGGCGCCGAGCGTGAAGACGTGGGGCTGACCACACTTTTGGTTGCGGGTGGTGCACGCGGTGATTTGCTTTCGGGAGCTGGTGGGTATTCGCTTTCGATGAAAGCCGATGCGATGGTGGTCCGTACCCGCTCGGAAGAAGATATCGGAGTGATTGTAGCGGAGGGCGACGCAAATCGAAGACGTGTTGGCCTGGAAGGCTCGCACATGGCTTCGTTTGAAAACAATTCATTTCTGAGATCGCACGTGGATCTATCTCTCCGCCATGACTCAGGAGACGCCGACAAGGGATTTGGCCTGGAAGTGGGCGGTGGTCTGAAATGGCATGGCCTGATGCCGGGTTTGACGTTCAATGCCGGAGTCCGGGGTTTGATTACGCATGGAGCTGATGGATTCGAAGAATGGGGCTATTCGGGCGGTCTGCGTTACGACCCCACACCAGCCTCGTCGAGAGGCATACTCCTGGGCATTACGAGATCCATGGGTGCGCCGTTGCACGGTGGCTTGAGGAACACGCTCTGGGCAGAGGATCTGATTTTACCCTCGTTGCCTGGAGAATCCCGGCGACAGCAGCAGATAAACGCGGAATTCTCGTATGGATTTGAGACTCTGAGCGGTATGGGGCTCCCCTGGGCGCGGGTGGGACTATCCGGCCAGGAAAAAGAATACCAACTGGGCTATAGAATGTTCACCCGTTACGGAGTACCGTCGCTCGAGATGGGTAAGACCTGGTACGGGCGCGACTTGCGTCTGGGATGGGAGTTTCAGGTTGATTGTAAAGCACAGATCATGGTGGAACTCATGCACAGCCAGGGGCTCAGGCAGACAAGTTCGAACACCGGTATAAAGTTGCAATTCCGAGTCCCGATGTATTTACCCTGGCGCTCACAGTGCCATTCAGAATTCAACACTCTGTCACCCGGGACGCCACGCTGACCTCACCAGGTTACATGATGTATTCTCATCAACAATCAGTCCTTGTCCGAGGATTCAACACAGCCGTGATTTCTTTCTGTCAAGCCGTTGATTTTTTCAACCAACAAATTGATCATGACTCGGCACAGGAGTAGAAATTGAAGGATATTTGTTCCGAATCTGGCGGCGTACCGGGATTGTTCGAAGGAGCTGCGGCGTACTACGCACGCTATCGACCGAAATATCCCGTGGCGATGTTCGACCATCTGGTAGACCGTTTCAATCTGGGGACACTATCTTCCGTACTCGATCTTGGTTGCGGTACGGGCCAACTGGCGTTACCACTCTCCGAGAGACAAATCCCGGTATACGCAGTTGATCCTGAAATAGAAATGCTCCAGGAAGGAATCAGGATAGCACGAGACTCCGGAATCCCGGGTACAAGGTGGATGTTGGGATCGGACAGGACGATTGATAAACTTAATCTTCCGCTCCTGCGAGTTTGTGTTATGGGATCATCCTTCCATTGGACAAATCGTGATTTGCTGCTCAACACATTGGAGCCGTTGATCGATGATGAAGGCGGTATTGTTGTCATATCTGAACGATCAGGTCCGTGGGGTACGGAAGAGCGCGAACCATGGCAAGACGTCATCAAGCAAGTTATTCAAGAGTTTCTCGGTCCAGAGCGTCGCGCTGCGGAGGGCACATACTCCCATCCAATCGATAATCACCAGGTCGTATTGAGAAGATCTTCCTTTCGAGTGGTAGAAGAAATAGAGTTCCCGGCACGGCAAACGCGAACAATTGAACAGGTGATTGGATTACAACTATCCACGTCCTATGCATCCATTCGCCAACTTGGCTCGCGAGTTGAAGAATTCAAGCAAACGCTTACCGAGCGCCTGCGAGAAGCCGTGCCATCAGAGGTGGTCGAGAAAGTCAGTAATATCGAGGTGCTTATTGCCACTCGAACATAAGACCTGGCGAGGACATTTCTTGGAAACCAAGGCGGTAAATGGTGCTGGCAAGTACAGGCGCACCACCGATTTTGATCCTTTCATAAGCTTCTTACAGACTGATAATGTATGCATCTCCCATACCATCCTCGCAACGAAAAATTCCCAGCATAGAGCATCAATGTTTGTGGTAGAGTCGGTAAAATACTCCCTATGCATAAACAACCATAATGAGAGAATTCGTAGACGCAAGGACATTCATTGGCAAAACTGTTGATGTAACAATTGATCGACCTCTTAACTCCAGGCATCCTGAAGCAGGCTTCATCTATACGGTTAACTACGGATTTCTCCCGAACGTACCAGCACCTGACGGAGAAGATTTGGATGTCTACATCCTCGGCGTCTTCAAACCTCTTGAAACATTCAAAGGCAGGTGTATCGCCGTCATTCAACGATCTGACGACGATGATGACAAACTCATTGTCGTACCTGAGGGTAAGGACTACTCAGATGAGCAAATCCTCGCCTTGACAGAATTCCAGGAACGATTTTTCGAGTCTTCTGTAACACGTGATGTGATTTAGTCCGACTTCTGCAACGGATCTCGACCCTGGAATGCAGATAAAAACGGTTATTTCGACTTATACTCATTGTGATAGCGTTAACGTACGAGGCACAGGTGAAAATTTGTGGAGGCCGTGAGTGATGGCGACCGTGCGGACAGCAGCTGGAGCTGGCGTGGTCATCGCGGCTGCGATGTTGATGTCCTGTGGTGGGTCGGGTATCGGCGATCCTCCTGCACCACCACCGCCGGCTCAGAACAGTGCACCGACAATTACCGTAAATTCTACAGCCTCGGTTGATGAAAACGATGCAGGCGCGATAATCACATCATTAGAGACCAGCGATGCCGATGGCGATACTGTCACAGTTACCCTGGATGACGAACGGTTTGAAATTAGTGACGGTAATCTCAAACTCAAGGAGGACGAATCGCTGGACTACGAGACTGCAGCATCCGTGGAAGTGACGATCACGGCCAGCGACGGAATGGACTCTACCACCGCAACTGTGACGATTTCTGTTATCGACGTCAGGCCTGACGCGCAATTTACCGACGTCACTGCCGCATCCGGAATTTTGTTTACCCGCGGTTACATGGATACCGGGATGGAAAGCGAATTCGCGCAGGACGCGGACGTGCGTGAGTTCGGTGGTGGTGTGACCGCAGGCGATTATGACAACGATGGCTGGGTGGATCTGTTCATTATACGTGGCGACGTCGGTCCCAACCTTCTGTACCGCAATATACAAAACAACACCTTTCAGGACATGGCGGAATCGGCCGGCGTGGCCTTCACCAAATCCCCAACAGAGAATTACAAACACAGCGGACCGGGATTCGCTGACATGGATGGCGACGGCCACCTGGATCTATTCATCGGAGGCATTGAAGGTGATCCTGCGAAAATTTACCGCAACGAAGGAGACGGAACGTTCAGCGATGTTACCGAGGGATCTGGCCTGGAGGCGATGAACGCCCGATACACGATCTCGTCGGCTTTCGGCGACTACGATCTTGACGGCCGTCTGGATATGTTCCTGTCCCATTGGGGCTCTGCTCGGTCCTGGGAGGATGATGACCCTCCTGAAAATACCGGGAACCTGTGGCGTAACATTTCCGGCCCGGACGGCGTGATTCGCTTTACCGATGTGAGCCTCACATCAGGTATTTCACCGAGTATCATTGACGAAAAAGATCGAGAAGCCTTCGACGGCGCCAGAAACGACTACACCTTCAGCCCCACTTTCGCGCGCATTACTGGTGACCTCTATCCTGACCTCGTGATTGCGGGCGACTTTGTTACATCGCGGTATTACGTTAACGACGGCGACGGCACATTCACCAATGCCACGGATTCCGAGGTGATCATCGACCGCAATGGCAAGGGTTCGGCACTCGGGGACTACGATGGCGACGGCGACCTCGATTGGTTCGTGAGCGCTATCTGGACCGATCCTGACACAAGGACCGAGAAATTCTTCACGGTAGGTAATCGTCTGTACCGCAACGACAACGGCGTGTTTTCGGATGTAACCCTGGATGCCGGCGTACGTGACGGAAGCTGGGGTTGGGGCTCCTGTTTCGCCGACTTCGACAATGATGGCGATCTGGATCTTTATCAAACCAATGGGTGGGTTCCCACAGAGGACCTGGCAGCCTATAACTTCGACACCGACACCAGCCGACTGTTCATTTCCGACGGCGAAGGCCAGTTTACTGAATTGTCGCAGGAGGCCGGGATCATTGACTACGAACGCGGCCACGGTATTGTGTGCGGGGATTTCGATAACGATGGTGACGTGGATATCTTCCAGATGCACCGCAACCAGACCAACGCCGGCACTGTCTGGCGCAACGACACGGCGGTGAACAATCACTTTCTCGTCAAGCTAAACGGTTTGTCGCCCAATACGGCGGCGGCGGGTGCACGGATAACGCTAACCGTGAACGGCGAAAATCAACTGCGCGAAATCATGATCGGCAGCAATTTCACGTCACAGAATCCCTTAACGCAAGTTTTTGGCTTAGGCAGCAATACTCAGGCCGACCTCAAGGTGGAATGGCCGGATGGTCAAATCACTACGGAGAACAATCTGGCCGCCAACGAGCTTCACACCTTCGATCATCCACTTCCTTGCGAGCCGGTAGTTGCCCCGGCAAATGCCCTGAAGTTCACCTGCGATTTCCATCGCGGCGCACTGGGGTTCGTCGCTGACTTCGCCGACTACCCACCTGCCAACAAAGACATCTTCAATTTAACGTCCGATTACCGACCACTACCGTCCCCGCTGGAGTCAAAGTCCGCCCTCTTCATCTCTGGAGTCAACCACAGCGACGATCTTTTGATGTTCTTCAAGGGGCAGATCGGCGGTCTTGTCCCAGGTGCGCTCTATGACGTTTCCGTAAGTGTTGAGATCGCCTCGGATACGCCGTCCGGGTGTTTTGGTATCGGTGGGGCGCCGGGTGAGAGCGTCTGGATCAAGGCGGGCGCGACCGCAGTCGAACCGCTTCCGGTTATCAAGGGAACCTACCTGCGGATGAACATTGATGTCGGAAACCAGTCCGTCGGGGGCGAGCACGCCGCTGTGCTCGGTAATATCGCCAACTCCCGAACATGCGAGCAATCGCGACAATGGGAGCTCAAGTCCTTCCCGGGTCAAGCGACACCAGCACCAGTCTCCACATCTCCGGATGGCCGAATCTGGTTGCTGTTCGGTGTCGACTCGGGATTTGAGGGCATGACGGAAGTCTACTTCACCCGAGCGTCAGTCACCTTAAGGCCGAAGTGACCAATGCCTCAAGTCTTAACGTACAGCGGAAGCGCTCAGTACCAGCGTACATTTCACCAAGGTTCTCAACTCGGAAGCCGCACTTTCGGTAGAAGTCCACCGCCTCCCGGTCTGTCTCGGCTGCCAGTTCGCTCAGGTTTAATCTGTCAACTACGGCCACCAGCATCGCCTTGCCAATGCCTTTTCCGCGTTGCTTCGATCGCACTGCGATGTGACGCAACTCTCCATCGCGGCCGTCTACTTTCAGACCCACACACCCGAGCAGATGACGCTCCCGTTCCTCGCCGAAGAGATGCCAGGCGTCCCGTGAACGATAGCGTTGAAGCGTCTCGGAGATCCGTGCTTCGTTGGGGTCCCCCATGGACAAAGAAATCAGTTCTCTTATATCGAAGGCATCCATCCGGTCAGTCATGTCTATGATCATCGATCCTGCCTCTTTCAGTCAGTTAATGTACCTCCAGACACCCTATGTAGACACATTCTGTGACTGATGCACAAGCTTTTTCACTTACCACTCTAATAGAGGACCGTAACCTTCCAGGTTAATATGTCACCTTTCACTCGTCCATCGTCAGCACAAAGAGGCCACGGTCGACATCGCTGACAATCAAAGTGCCACTTGGAAAGAATGGATAGACATTCCAGGCGCCGGAAAATCCTGTGAGATCATCAGCAGGATAGGTGTCAAAAAACGCAACTTCGACCAGAGTATCTGTCGCGAGATCGTCAAATTCGAGAATCCGCAATCCGCTTTTGTAATTGGCCTCATAAACAAGATTGCCTTTGACGTAAAGATTGTGGTCGGTAGAGTTGTTGGTACCTTCATGGACATAGAGATAGTTCGGATCATCAAGGTCTGTCAACTCAATGACATAGGTTCGTGTGGGGGACAGCAGATTCAATTCATCCAGTTCGTCATTAATAAAGAGATATTGATGGTCTTCAGTCAACCATGCCTGATGCACGAAAGCGATTTCCGGGTAATTGAACGAGGCGACAGTGACGGTACTGGTTTTGTCAGACGTGTCCACGATAGTGAATTTTTCACCATAACCATTGGAGACAAAACAGATCTCCTTACCAGTGTAATCTGTGTCGGGACCGGCATAATTGACACAGACCAGGTCGTGTGCGTTGCCGTCTGCGTCATGGCACCCTGCAAACATGGGATTGCCAGGGGTGTTGATGTCGACCATGTGCGGGCCTCCAGCGCAGGTGTTTGAACCGACTACGTAGGCAAATCCCGATGATTCGTTGATGGCGATGTTGTGGGCGCTGTTGAATTCAGAGTAAACAATGTCTGGCATAAATGTCTGTTCCCCGGTGACACCGCGAATTCGTGTCAGGTCGAACACCTGCAATCCATGCGAGCCTGCGCTATCCGCAACAATGTAAGCGTGGTCCGCGTATACCTTGACGTCCCGCCAGGTTGAAGAGATGGTCTGGGTCGGTATATGACCCATGATGACGGGTTCTTCCGGAGAGGTGATATCCACTATAGATACCCGGTTGTCGAGTCCCATCAGCGCGTATTCATGCCCGTCTTGCTGGTCTACCCAACCCCAGCTGTCGTTACCCTGATTGCCGCCCATATCACTCAGAGATACCCGCTTTGCCAGCGAAATGCCGTCGCACGGGAAAATATCAGCCATACCGTTCACACAACCGGCAGGCCCGGCGCCAATCTCAGCCGGCATTATCGGTGCTTGCGGCTCTGGTGGTGTTATCGGTTGTGGCGTCACGCTGCCACCACTGCTTCCGCCACCCCCACAAGAAACGTTAATCAATACTGTAACCAGCAGACTCGTCTTTATGTTTGTAAAGCGCATTCAAGATTCAGTTGTTTATCTTTTGTATTTTCCATTGTAATACCCTTATGGGAAAACTATCAGGTAGAAGATGTTTTCCTGGATCTTGCCGCCGATATGGAATTTTCGTTTTGAAATAACTCATCCTCCGTCAAATGGATTTCATAGAACCCGACATTCGTGTCCCCAAACTTAAAGTCATGGAAGTGATGATAGTCTGCTGTTTTGGCAGGTAGAACGTGGTCATTGGGACTGTGTTGACTGATGTCAGTGTGCCGCAACGCCATTTTACGAGTTGACTAAAGCATGACCTGGAATATAGACTTAAGCGTATAAGCGTATAAGCGTATAAGCGTATAAGCGTATAAGCGTATAACTGTCAATTATGTGGAAGATACAACTATGACCCGATGGAGTTTGGTAGTAGATGACCAAACTGACCGTAGTTTAAGGACTTATCTTGGTCAGCAAGGTTCAAAAAAAGGTGATTTGTCTAAATTCGTTGAACAAGCTGTTTTAGAGAGGTTGTTTAATAAAACAGCCAGGAGGATCAAAGTTCGCAATGAAAGTCTGGATCAGGAAACCATCATGGCGGAAGTAGATGAAGCAGTAGGAGCCGTGCGTGAGGATCGTTCTTGATACGGGTATCTTCGTAAGTGCACTGATTACTAAAAATACCCCACCTGATTTACTTTATAGCGCGTGGCGGGAAGGTTACTTTGACCTTGTCACCTCTGAACCTCAGCTCAAAGAAATAGAGCGAGTGTTTCTGTATCCTAAGTTACAAAAATATATCAACCGTAATGAAGCACGTTTTTTACTTGATACGCTTAACGCCTTTGCTGAAATTGTTGAGTCGATCCCGTACGTCGGATATTCATCTGATCCTGATGACAATAAAATAATTGCGACAGCAATTACGGGAAGAGCAACGATATTAGTGTCAGGTGACAAGAACGATATTCTGTCCCTCAAGGAAGTTGAAGGTATCAGATTTCTGAGTGCCAGAGAGACAGTTCAGGTATTAAACATTTCTGAACGATAAGCCTGGATTTACCGGGAAGTTGACAATCGTACTCAGATTGTCAATTTACTAAGGTTCGATCCTGTCAGCCGGTCCATGCAGCATATTATCATCGGCACGGACAGACCTCATCTGCCTCCAGATGCTTCCTGGGATGATCTGCTGTTTCGGCAGGTAGAACGTCGGGAGATTGAACGCGGTCACTGGGACTGTGTTGTGTGCCGTCATTGTGCAGCGACTCCTCTCAGGCATTGCGGTGTCATAGGGAGGTCGCGCACACGCAGGCCCGTGGCGGCAAACACTGCGTTGGCCAGTGCAGCAGAGGTAGGACCGACAGTGGCTTCACCCGCGCCTACCGGGTCCAGTTCGGGGTGGTCCAGCAACACGGTTTCGACTTCCGGTATCTCGCTGAAGCGGAGAATCGGGTAGCTCTCCCAATCCCGGCTGGTCACGACGCCTTCGGTGTCGAATGTGACTGCTTCCTTCAAACACCAGGACAGCGCCTGAACGGCGCCGCCTTCCAGTTGATTACGCAGACCATCCGGGTCAATTACTCGTCCGGCGTCGGCGGCAAGCCACAGTCGCGGCACCTGGATTTCGGCCGTGTTTTCGTCCACCGACACTTCGACGACAACGGCGGCGCAGCATTGACGGTTCTTGTAGCGGGCCAGCCCCAGGCCACGACTGCCAGTCAAGCCGCCGCAGGATTCCAGGACGGCATCCAGGACGGCAAGCGCGCGAGTGTCGTGACCGAGGTGGCGTCTGCGAAACACGTCAGGACCAGTGCCTGAGAAATGCGCAAGTTCGTCCATGAACGACTCAATGGCGAACACGTTACCCTGGGCGCCAAGGCCGCGAAGTGCCGAAGTACGTACGGGCGAGTCAGCGATAAAGTGCTTGGTCACGTGTTGTGTGTCAAATGCGTAAATCGGTAATGCGTTACGGTGGATGCCTACTTCCGGCGCCAGACGGGGCACTGGTGGCGAGTGTGAGAGCGGTTGTTGCAACAGGCGGGCAGCGAGCAAATCCACGCCGGGAGCATGTGGCGATGGGCGCGAGACATGGGTGAAGCCGTAGACATCGTGCGTCCAGGTGAGCACATGCCCGTCGTCGTCCAGATCGGCGCCAAGTTCCATCCGCATGGCAGGACCAAACGGTTCGAATCCGTGTTCGTCGGCGCGCGACCATTTCAGCAGTACCTTTCGACCTGGCAACGCCAGCGCGATCAGCGCCGCATCGAATGCAGCGTCGTCAGCACCGTTGTGCCCATAGCAACCCGCGCCTGCGATATGGCGAATTTCAATATTGGCATCTTCCATTCTGAGTGCACGGGCGATGACCAAACGCAACGGTTCGATGCCCTGGCTGGCGCTTTCGATGGTCAATCTGCCGTCGCGCCAAACTGCCGTGGCTGCCGATGGACCGAGTGAGGCATGCATGAGGAACGGTCGTGAGTAACTGGCGCGGTGTTCGGTGTTGATTGGCGTTGGAGGCGTCAGGGTCGGCGTGCCATTGAGGATTGGGAAAGCCGCCGCTCGCATCCGGCGTGTCTCATCAATATCGAAGTTCGCCTCTGGCGCATCGAGGCGATGCCATGTTGCATTCGCGACCACTGTCATCGCCAATTGTTCGGCTTTGAATTCGTGAGGATGTGCCACGGCCACAAAACTGCCATCGACAATCAATTCACCGGGGGATGTCACTTCCGCATTAATCCCGGTCAATCGGTGATTTAACGACGGTGGTCGAATGACACGTGCATGCAGTTCCGCTGAAGCATCGTGGACGAATGCGGCACCCGTTGCTTTGGCAGGCACATCAATGCGGCTTTGGCCGGTGTGACCGACCAGGCGATATCTGTCTGGAGCTTTCTCTGGTGTGTGTGCGTGAATCTCGAAATCGAAAGAACCCGTATAGAGTTGCCAATAGTCAAGGCTCTCGTTGATACCAGGTGCAGTGATATCGCCGTTGTTGACAGCAAGTTGATCCGCGGCGATACCCAAACGGGCTGCTGCATCATCAATCAACAGCCGCCGCGCCCAGGCGCTGGCCTGACGCAAGGCTGCACCGCTGGTCTCGATGGACATTGAGCCTGCCGTCACACCCTCTTCCGGTGTGTGTCCTGTGTGGGCTGACATGACCAGTACGCTCTCAGGCGCCACGTCGAGTTCCTCGGCTACGATGGTGCGCAGTGCTGTGAGCAGGCCCTGGCCGATTTCCACTTTTCCGGTGTAGGCAACGATCTTGCGGTTTTCTGACAAACCAATCCAACGATCCAGCGATGGCGTTGAAACAAGTCCAGGTGGCAGCGGTTTCACTTTCGGGCAAGCTCCGTCAATGCCTTCAGCACTCGTGGCTGACTGCCGCAACGGCAGAGCTGGGAATCCAGCACATGTGCGATTTCTGCGCGTGATGGATGCGGATTGGTCCGGAACAACGCCTCTGCGGTCACGATGATGCCTGGCAGGCAGTAACCGCACTGTGTGGCGTTGGCTTCGATCAAGGCTTGTCGCACCGGTGTGTCCAGGCCAGCCGCGGTTTCTACATGGCGGCTTTGTACTGCGCTGGTCGGCAAGGTGCAGCCATAGACCGCTTCGCCATCCACCAGCACCCGACAAGCACCGCATTGCTCCAGACCGCAGCCGAGTTTGGGTGTCATGTCGCCGATCGACGGGCTGCGGAGGATATAGATCAGTGGTGTGTTACGTTCCTCTACGCCTGTCTGCACGTCATGTCCATTGAGTTGGAAGGTGGTCATGGCGCCCGTGCTCTTGTCGCAGAGACTGCCCTGGGCATCAATAGACAAATTCCATGCAGTCTGCTGAGCTTTCTTGAGGAAGTAGTGCAAGAAGTAGCTTCGGGACACGTGTGCTGCGTTATTGCAGTTTGCTCAAACAGAATATCCACCTCTATTTGATCTTTTTTTTTGGTAATTACAGAAACCATTAAAGAATTCCCATCCCTGACAGACAGATTTTCCGGACGTTCAGGCGAGAATTACCCGTTGAGACGATATTTGCAACCCTGTTGAAATGCGGTTTGGAATTCGTTTTCTCTCTGGCACTTGACTCTGACCCCAATTTCCCCAACTCAATTGTATCCTGGAGGCTGTCCGAAAACTGCGACCGTAGCGAGGGCGAGACTGATTGAGTCATATTTTTTGGTTATTTGAGGTAAATATTGTACATATTGAACGAAAATAAGCAGAAAATATGGCCAATCAGGCTTGTCCGCAGTAGGTCAGTCTGTTTTCGGACAGCCTCCTTGGTTATGGTAGACTTTTGCGTTTGAAGTTGTTGTCAGGAAAGTACTTGAAATATGAATGAAAACGAAAAATATTTATTTGATTTGCGCGGTTACATTGTCGTTAGAAATGCCCTTACACCAGAACAAGTAAGAGATTTATCGGATCGGCTGGCGTTGCGAGTCAGTGCAATGGAGCAAAGAAAATCAGAGGACAGTTCCAAACGCAAAAGAAAAAAATCAATTTATGGCTCAGATCGAACAAGGTTCAGGGACGAAGATGATCCGGCCTGGTCTGCCCCGTCACTACTTGAATGGGGTGGAACGTATATTGACCTCATAGATATCCCGACAATCAAACCTTACCTTGAGACGCTGCTTGGGAATCACTATCGCCTGGACCACGACTACATCAAAATAGACAGCGCTAAAACTTCACCTGCATTATACCTTCATGGTGGTGGGCAGGGCTCTGGTGGTCCTGCTGATCTGGTCGGTCCAACAGATGGTGGGCAATGTTTCTACAGGTTCAGCAATGGCCGGTTTTTTAATGGACTTGTGTCAGTCGCATTTGAACTCGATACGGTAAATCCTGGTGATGGAGGATTTGCCTGTATCCCGGGGAGCCATAAGTCAAACTTTGCGCTACCTGAAGATTGGAGAGTTAGTTCGAAGCAGCAGGATGTACCCGATATTGTGGACCGGGTTGCTGCTTCAGCCGGAGACGCGATTATCTTTACGGAGGCTTGTGCGCACGGGACTATTCCCTGGAAAGGCAATAATCAACGCAGGACTATATTCTATAAGTATTGTCCACATGCTGTTGCCTGGAGTCCTTGCTTTTACAACTCGGATCTCTACGGTGATCTCACTGAATCACAGTTGGCGATGTTGATGCCCCCCAGTGCATTCGGTCCCGCAAAACATACACGCAATATTTGGCAGAAGGCACAGGCAGAGCAAGCTGAATTGTATCGTTTACGCAGAGAGTCAGCGGCAAAACAGCACTAATTTCAGCAACGGCTTCATTGGCCATGAACGTCACCCCGGGATCAGGAATGGAGACCCGTTGCGACAAGTCGTAATCAATCCGATCTGGCCGCAAGCAAGGCACGTGCTGTTTCCTCATCATCGGCGACAATCCGGACTTCCTGCTCGTCACCCATGCCCATAAAGTTTCCCTTTACGTCAGTCCACACAGAAAATGTACGGCCAATCTCTTCTGGCAGATCTGCTTCAAAGGCGTGGTTAAGTCCGGTTTGAGGGCCTTTTCTGCCGGCATATCGCAGATTGAGTGGCAGCAGATGCCAGGCTCTGCCTTGTTCATTTCTCCAGAAACCCAGGCTTTGCAGCGGCCAATTAGCAGATTTGTCGGGTTTGCGGGTACAGGCATACAGCGGCAGTTGAATGTCGGGAACCACGGGCCCCGGTCCCACAAGAGGTAATATGGTTGTACCGCGACTATTGCGAATGCTGAGGCCATTGGCCAGAGGGGTTACTCGGGTTTCACCGTCATAGAACATGTCAAACGGAGTGTCTTTGACACCGTGTGTACCTTCTTTGGAAGTATAGGAACACCACAGGAACTTGTCGGCATCGACAAATTCAATAATGCTCTCTGTCCAGATCCTGCTCTCTGCATTCTCAGGTCTGTCCGTATTCAATCCATTCCATACTGCATCCAGTTTCAGGAGTACTTCTGCATTTCCGTTATTCAGTACTCTGGCGGTGATATGACCAATGCCACAGATATCCATGGATACAGTCCAGATGTCATTCCATTTATCCACAAAAGTCTGATTACTCATTAATGTCTCCTGATGTGTCTGCGAATCCAATTCCCCTGGAATCCAGGTTGCTTCTTATCTGATCGATTGCACGAGAAAGCCTGGAACTGACGGTACCGGTGCTGCAGTTCAGTGCAACGGAGATTTCCCTATAGCTCATTCCGTCAAAAAAACGCTTCAGCAGAGTGGACCTGAAAGCATCTTCCAGATTGTCAATTTCCTCATGAACAAGATGCAATAACTGAGCACGATGTGCTTCATCCTCACTGGATACTGTTACAGGACTTGATTGCGATGAAACCTCGAGCTTTCTTCTTCGAATGCGCTTGCGCAGCAGATCAAGCGCGGTGGTGGCAATCAGTGTGCTCCACCAGCCCAGCGGGTTGGCGATATTGCCATTGGGTTCACAGTCCATCAACTTCAGTATGGACATCTGCACCACGTCTTCCGCTTCTTCCGGATAAATTCGACGGGCACGCGCAGTAGCCCATTGGCGATGCTTCTCCACAAAACAGGCCAGTGCCTGATCATCGTTGTTCTGATAGAACTGGTTGAGTAGCTCGTTGTCATCCATTGTTGTATTCTGCGTTACAGCATGTGTAAGTGTATGTCGTTTTGGTGGTTAATTTTGTTCCCGGAATGGATAAGGCGCTGATTCTGTCTTGCGACGGAGCACAAGATCTGGGATTCACCGCGGTTGTTCGGGTGTGTACCGAACAGTGTTCACTACTTCACTGAGTCTGGTGAGCCTGGGAGGCTGTCCGGCATCATGTGCCGGTTCCTCTGTAAAGGCGCTTTAACGATGGCGTTCATCGGACCACTGTAACAATTCCTTAAAATCAGCCACTACCGGATTTGGATTGTCTTCTGAGCCATTCAGATAGAATGCGCTCGCGCTGAGGTAACGATTACGCCATTGCGTGGATATATGTTGGTAGTTCTCGAAGGCCGCTTCTGCAAACTTATAGTCGTGGGAGCCGGAATTCATGTTGACGATCAGAGCTCGGGCTACTCGCATGAACTGATCCACTGAGCCGCCGTTATTCAGATAGTGCAACACCTTTGATGCTGCGCGTACCCGATTCTCACTGATATCGAAAAAAATCTCTTCCAACGGTTGCCGATCATCAGGGGCAACAGGTTCGAATGAATCAAATAGTATGCTGCGCTTTCTGCCACGCAAAAGGTTGCGAAACATTGTGGCAAAGGACAGGCCTTGAAGTAGCAAAAAGGCGCGCGTATCTCCGCGTTTTGCCTGTCTGTATGCAAAGTTAAGCGCATTGACAGTGGTGGTGGCATGCAACATGACTATACTTGACTGGCTCATAATCAACTGAGCCACAGCCATGAATACAGCATCCCAAAGGACTTGCGGATGTATGCCGTCTGCAAGTAGATCCACGGCGAACCGGCCGATTTCTTCCGGACCGTGACCGGCCAACTCCTGATAAAATTCAAGGGTCGCTGAATGCTCTATTCTTCCCTGCTGCCAATCTTCGGGTAATTTTGCCAGCAAACCGGTATTGATGCGTCCTGCCCTGTCGGGGATCAGGTCGCTAGTGGCGGGATTTGATTCATTTGTGTGATTGAGCAGCGCGTACACTGTTGACCGCAACATGCTTTCACGATGTTGCCAACCGATGACATCCAGCACCCGGTAACAGTTGCTGACAGTGATCGTTTTATGACCGATATCACGCAAATCCCGGGCGCCATAGCGAAACAGAAGCTCAAATACAGCGTGCATATCGAAATCCCGTGCACGTGACATGGCGACAATGGCCTGGTCAGCAGCAGGGGCATCCCAACTATCCATTGCCCGGATAAACGCATCTCCAGGTGACGGAACCTTCGCGTCAACGGCCTTCATGGTCCAATCTCCACCTGCTAAATCCTGTCGTTGAGCTACCTTGAATTGATCTGCGGACCATAACAGCGGCAACCAGCTGTCATTTGAAGATGTCCAATGGTCTCGAGTCAGTTGAACCGAATGCATCATCATCACTGCGTGATACTTGAATCCTACCGATGGATAAGGCTCGATATTTCTGACGGCGGCCAGACATACTGCCGTAAACAGGTCCTTGTCACTCATCCCCCGACCCATTTCAGCAACCAGCAAGGTCTTCAATTTTTCTCTGGGCGTTTGTTCCAGGATGAGGATGAGTTGTTCCACGACAGATGACCCGGAGGAAGCAGACGAGACAACTGACCCAAGGAGCTGTGGGACCGCACTTGATGCCAAAGCCCACTTGAGCATTTGCCGTCTAGTGATCATGGAGATTGACTGTGCTGCCTGCTTGCGATCAAACGCACCAGGCCGACAAACGATAACAACACGGCAAGGGTTACACATCCCAACACGGCATAACTTTTCAATTCGGTAAACAACGAAGCGTTTGCCACCTGGGTGGTGGTTATGTCTGGATACTGGCTAAGCATGGTGACAATCCGGAAGTTCTCGCACAGGTCCAGGCCGCCAGCCAAAACCGGCAGACTTGCGAGCCACCAGAGATTATCCACAGGTCGTAGCCGATAGATAATTCCCGCGAGGAAACTGGCGTAAGCGGCGGGTAACAAAGTATCCAGAGTCATGCTGGCCCACATGTACATCTTCCGTCCTTCCTCACCAAATCCCGCAATAGCAGTAAGAGCATCCTGGTATGTATATCCCGGTCTGGAATCGAGCATTTCTGGCCCAAAAGGCAACGAGTTCAGCACAATCGTGAGAAGCAGTGCAGACACGAAGGTTGCACCCAGAACCCGGACCCTGCTGACGAAATTAAAGTACGATCTGATGTTCATATGCTAACCTGGAGATCTACCCGAGATTAACCCAATGAGTTAACAGGTTGATACTATATTTTACCGGGCACCCCCACAAGCGATTGGCCTCCTGACACCCGGCAAGCTATCGAGGGTGCAGTCAGTAATTCGAGAGATCATGCTGGTTACGAAGCACTTTTCAGCTTATTTCGAATTTCGGAACTGTACGAAAACATCGTCATCAGATACGGGTTTCGGTTTTTCGGTGATATAGACTATCATGCCTTGCCATGAAACTAGGTGTATCTCACCAGACCCCGGGAGACCTCCACCAGGAGCGGTTTGACTTTTTGCTCAGCCTTGGTGTTGAGGCCGTTGAAGTACGCCTGTCGAGCCATGAAGCCACTCGCGAAAAACTGGAAGAAATCAAAACTACGGTAGAAAGCAGTGGTTTGGAACTACATGAGATTATGCTGAATGACCTGTACAACTCTACATCCGCAGCTCTGTGCCTGCCGAATCACGAAGCCGATATTGAACGCATGCAGGCGTTCATCCGCGATCTTGGAGAACTTGGCATTGTGCATACCACTTACGCCTGGCACACGGGTGGCATGTATGAAACTCATCGCGATGAAACTCGGGGAGTTGCCACGAGAGGCTTCTCAACCGGGATTGCTCACAGTGCGCCGCAAAGATTTGATCGGAGCTATACAGTAGAGGAGCTATGGGAAAGTTACGAGCGTTTCATTGAGGCAGTCTTGCCGGTTGCTCAGGATTCTGGCGTGAAGCTGCAACTTCACCCAAATGATCCACCTCTTGACCATCAGGGTGTACCGCGCATCTTCAAAAGTACAGATGCGTTTCGACGAGCGATGCAATTGGCAGATCAATCGCCCAATTCGGGTATCCTGTTTTGCGTGGGTACCTGGGCCGAAATGGCAGGGGAAAACGGAAGGGGCGAGGATGTTGCGGGGGCATTGCGCGAGTTTGGCCTCGGCGGGCAAGTGCACCAGGTACATATGCGCAACATAACGGCGCCACTGCCGAATTTTTCCGAGACCTTTCCGGATGGCGGTTATCTCGACCTGCATTCGATAATGGATGTTTTAATCGACATAGATTTTCAAGGCATGGTAGTTCCAGACCACGTGCCCGGCGATGAGCACAATATCCTGGTCAATGAGGCATACACACTCGGTTATCTACGTGCCCTGATTCAGTACGCGGAGCACAAATCAGGGACGTAGATTCACAGTGGCCTGTTGACGATGCTTCCCTGGGAGGCTGTCCGAGAACAGACTGACCTACTGTGGACAAGCCTGATTGGCCATATTTTCCGCTTATTTTCGTTTAATATGTACAATATTTGCCTCAAATAACCAAAAAATATAACTCAATCAGCCTCGCCCTCGCTACGGTCGCAGTTCTCGGACAGCCTCCTAGAAACTGATGCGCACCCCCGCTTCAATAGTTCGTCCCGGTTCCGGCACAAGATCTTTGATGATGGATGTGTGCTGGCGCTGTTCTGCATCGGTCAGGTTCCGGCCCTGCAGGAAAAAGTTGACCATCGTTCTCCCCTTTACGGTCTTCCAGCCCAGGTAGGCGCGCAGGTCATTGTATGCGTCCGTTTCCAACTCAAGGTTGGCAACATCCGGCTGTTTGAAGGCGTGGATGAAATCCAGATTGAAATTGAATTTGCCCAATGTGAGTGCCAGGCCGAGACCTGCGCGTCTCGGGGGGATATTGGGCAGATTGTCATTACCGGTAATATCCAGCGTCACGGAAACAGTATCAAACAATCCGCTGACCTCCAGTTGACCACCCCCCCAATCGGCTATGGTGACAGTTGCCTCCAGGTCCACGCCAGCGAAGTGGGCATCCGCCTGACTGAATTGACGAACGACCAGATCATCCAGTACCTCGTCCGTAGTCATCTGGTAGATGAAATCGGTGAAATTGATGTAGTAGATCGATCCATACAAAGACCAGCGTTTGCCTTGTCCGTCCAGGGTTGCCGAAAAATTGACGGCTTTTTCTTCGTTCAAGCTCGGATCACCGATCTCGAAGCTCTGGGTTGCCAGATGCGGACCATTGGAATACAACTCTTCCCCCACTGGTCCGCGGGTGGAATAGTCTACAAGGAATGCTGCTTCCCATACTTCATCAAACGGAACAATAGCGCCGATAGATGAGCTGACACCGCTGAAACTGTCACTGTCACCTGTGGCCGGATCATGCTCTACACTGTCAAAACGGGCTCCCATCTCCAGTTGAAAACCTGGGAAGGATCGCTCTCCGACCCAGAACAAACCGAGGGATCGGGTATCTACCGGCGGTGTGAAGGCTTCTTCTCCTGCGACCGAAAACGCCCTGTCGCCAAACTGTACGCCTATTACACCTGTCCAGCCAGCCCAGATGCTGTGGGACAACTCAGCACGTGCCTCCCACGCATCGTTTTCGAATGCTGTGCCAACCTCTCCGGACGATTCGAGTTCCTGGTGCATATAATCGTTGACGCCGAGACGCAGGTTCAGGCTGGAAAACCCTGGCAGCGGATCGGATAGTCCTGCTTCGAAGTCTATCCGGGTTTGTTCCAGGTCTATAAATGGCGTGCCTTCCTCGCCATGTTCTTCTTCCTCTTCTTCATGCTCCTCCTCTTCTTCATGATGCCCGTCTTCTTCATGATCCTCCTCTTCGTCATGGCCGTGTTCAACATGACTATGGCCGGGTATGCCGTATTCGGACCTTAGTTTTGCAGTTGAGATGCCGACGAAACCGCGTTCGCCGACGAACGAAAATCCCACTGAGCTACTCTGTACATCATAGCCGCTGCCGGGTACAACACCGTAGGCTTCATCTTCTTCCTCGTCATGATCCTCTTCCTCTTCGTGATGATCCTCTTCCTCCTCGTGATGATCCTCTTCATCAGTATCACCGTCATGTTCTTCTGCTTCCAACACCCTGAGCCGCGCCGATTCGACGAAACCTGGAACCGCATAGTCGCCCGCATCCCTTGCCGTGCTGTCAAAGTGCCACGCAAAGTTGCCGGAACCGCCGTCCAGATGGAATGATCTGTTCCTGCCGTCGCCATTGTCTCCGGCACGCAAATCGAGTTTGCCGCTAATGTCCTCTTGTACGTTGTGCGGGATTCTGCCGGTATGTACATCCACGACTCCACCGATCGCGCCGGAACCGTATAGCAAAGTTCCCGACCCCTTTAATACCTCCACACGGTCAGCGATGAAAGGATCCACTGTAACGGCGTGATCACCGCTGGTGACCGAGACGTCCATCGTGTCGATACGGTCCTCCAATACCCGGACCCGGGCTCCGCCGAGACCATGGATTACCGGACGTCCGGCTACAACTCCAAAAGAACTGTTGTGAATGCCGGGTTCGTTACCGACCGTGGCGCCAATACTGTCGGCTGCCTTGTGGTCGAGTTCTTCGCCCGCCAATATAGTGAACGGCTGGGCCAGGCCTTCCCCTGACAATGGATGACCAATGACGACAATTTCCTCGATTGCAGGGTCTGTCTCATCGACCTCTGTTTCTTCGCCATTGGCAGTTGCCGACAGGCAAATAGCCATAGCCGACAGAAAAAACTTGTTGAAATTCATATCTCACCTCCTGATCAATAAAGATGGCGCGGCCTGTAAGAAGGTCGCGCGTTTTCAGCTTTACTGCTCAGGAGTTGGGAGGTGCGCGGGAATGGTGGATCTCAAATGGGCGTGATGTGAGTACAGTCGAAGGAATCAGCGAGTAATCCACCGTTGACCATAACGGAGCATGAACATCGACACTGACTGGTGTAGACCCCGTATCGGAGAATGCGCAGAGGGTGCAGATCTCATCCGAATCAGTTGGCTCATGCTGGTGCTGGCTTTCGAGTACCTGGGCACTGCAGAGCAGTATCACAGCAACCCAGGCAAAGCCATTAAGCATTCGGTGATGGTTAAACAGAAGTTTATGCATAAATGATTCCTGACCCGGATAAGATACCACAAACACTGTCTGTAAACCATTGGAAAAGAAAGCCCCCTTTATTGCTTGACTCCGACCCCACTGTTACTCACCATGTCGATATCCAATGGTCTTGATGACAACACACCCTCTGTTCCGGACGTACAGGTTTCTCGTTGGTTTTACTCAATAACTATCTGAAAATACTCGGAAAATCGCGACTTTCCCTGTTGCTTGTCATCCTCATGGGTTACCCGGTTCTTGCCGATGAGGGCAAAACGACGCTACCTTCAGAGTGGTATGAAGCACCGCAAACAGCCAGTGAACTGGATATAACGAAATTTTCGGAAAGTCCCCTGCTGGCTGAACGCGGTCTTCCATCTGTACAGCAGAGACTTCCGGATGACCCGGTTGTGATTGTGCCTTATGGCGAGATTGGCAAATACGGTGGCGTAGCGCGGATTACGCTGGGCGATCACTGGACATTCTTCAATTGGGAAGCGGCTCTGACGATCTCTCCCGACTTACATACCCTGCTGCCGAACCTTGCGGAGAGTTGGGAAGTGAGTGACGACGGAAAAACCATCACCATCGTCCTTCGCAGTGGACTCAAATGGTCAGACGGTGTGCCGCTCACTGCTGATGATTTTGTTTTTACGTTTGACCACATCTGGTTGGACCCGGAAATGGCTCCCGTGACGTCGCGCCTCATTTCCGGGGGATCCATCAAAAAAATCGATGACCTCAGATTTAGTTACATCTTTGAGGAACCCAATCCGCTGTTTGTTAATCTGATTGCGCAGTTCGGCAATTTTATGGTTGACGCCAAACATTATTACCAAAACTGGCATCCCGCCTTCGTGGATAGAGACGAGTTGAATGCACGAATAGAAGAGATGGGATTTATGACGTGGATGGCATTTGTAGATGCCCAGCGTTTCTCGAGAATCGAAGAGAGCGTCGATGTGCCTACATTGCGGTCATATCGTGTGGTCAGTCGAACGCCAGTCATGATGCGTTTTGAACGTAATCCCTACTATCACAAAGTTGATCCGACTGGTCAGCAACTTCCTTATATCGATGCCATCGACGCAGAGGTCATAACGGATAACGCCGAACTGGTAACGGCCAAAGCCGCGACGGGTGACCTGGATTTTGCCGGCTTTGCACTGCGTACTCAGGATATCCCACTGTTGAAACTTGGAGAGCGTTTCGGTCACGTCAAGGTACACATCTGGCGACGGCTGCAAACCAGTGATGTGATCATTCAACTCAACTACAATCACGCCAACAAGCCTTTGCGGCAGCTCTATTGGGATAAGCGATTTCGACATGCGTTGTCGTATGCCATCAATCGACAGGAAATGAATGACATTATTTATTTTGGTCGTGGCGTCCCACAACAGGTGACGGTTCATCCTACCAGTATTTTTTATGAACCAGGGTTCGCCACTGCACATAGCGGTTATGATCCGGACCACGCCAATGCCCTGCTTGATGAAATAGGCTTGAAAGACATCAATGGTGACGGATTGCGGGAATATCCCGATGGTTCTGAGTTGATAATCACCATGGAGTTCCTTGATTTTGAAACCCCGAAGGAAATCACCATGGAACTGGTGTCAGCCTACTGGCGTGCCGTGGGTATTGATCTTCGACTGAAGTTGGTGGATCGTGCACTGCAGTCTGCACGTGCACAGTCTGGCGCCATGCAGATGTCTCTTTGGCATGCGGATTACTGTACTGACATTCTATTTCCCATCGTACCCAAATGGTGGGTACCCATGTACGCCGGTTGGGAAAGCGTACTGTGGAACGACTGGGCGAGATATTTCATCACCGAAGGTCGTCTGGGTGAAAAACCACCACCTGTCATGCAGGAATTGCAACGATTGACCGATGAATTACGGTGGGCGATTGACCCCGCAGTGAGAATTGCCGCAGGTAAAAAAATTCTGGCTTCATCAGCCGAGAATGTGTGGACCTTCGGGACTGTTGGTCTGGCGCCGCAACCCGTTGTTATCTCAAGTCGTATGAAGAATGTGGTTCCTGAGGGTATCTGGGGTTGGGACAACCGGTGGACCCTGGCGTATCATCCGTCGACCTGGTACTTCGAGTGAATGACTCAGGACGTCAAACGGAATGCCTTGTACCAGTTCTGATCGGCGCCCTCACCAACATTGGTGATATGTACATCAAGTAAATACGGTTCTCCGGCACTTTGTACCTCACGTGCCCTTTTCAGTGCCGCATCGAGTTCGCCAGGCTCATACACATGTTGTCCTTCTATACCCTGGGCTTTCGCCAGCAACACGAAGTCGATAGCAGGGTCACCCAGATAAGTCTCCGGGTACTTGTTCTGTTCCTTCATATTGCCGCCCCAGCGGGCAAAATTCACTCGCACGGTCTGGTATTGCATGTTATTCCATACCACCGTAATGATAGGCAGTCCATAACGTGCCATGGTCCAGAAACCTGATGAGCTGTACATGACGGAACCATCACCGATACTGAGTACCAGTGGCCGGTCCGGTGTCGCGATCTGGGAGCCTATGGAACATCCGACCCCATGGCCCAGACTACCGCCATAAGTGCGTACATACCGCCAATCGTCCTTTCCGTAACCAATTGGATACAGGTGGTCCGAAGCGCGGAAGTTCTCGGACACGAGCATCGTATTCGGCGCCAGGTTTTCCACCATTCTCTGGCCGAGATAATCTGGATGAATGGGGTTGTCGTTGGCATGAGACAGTGCATTTTTATGTTGCAGAGCCAGGCGCGCTTCACTTTGGGTGGTCAGTTCACCCTGTCGCTTTGATAGATGGTACAGATTGGCATCTGCTGGATTCCACTTGTGGTTCAATGCAGTCAGGACATTTTTGACGTTTGCCCAGATATGCAAATCCAGTGCAAAGGTGTTGCCCAGCATGGAAGGATCGTGGCCAATACCGATTTTAGTGGCATTGGGGAAACGATCATCAGATGGATTCGCGCGTGTGTTGGGACGGTAACCTATACAGCAGACTACATCGTATTGATCATCCCGCAATGCATCGACCAAACCAACAAAATTCGGATGCGCACGAGGAAAAGATCCATAGTCGAAAAAGCCTATGGCGACAGGGAGCGCATAGTTATCTGCGAGATCAAGCACCTCCTGCTGTGCTGAAGCATGGATAACATCGGGACCAACCACCAACAGCGGTTTCCCGGCATTGAGCAGTGCATCGTGTATCTTCTCCAGTGTTGCTTCATTTGGCATCTGGGCCATGTCGAGCGCCTCTGCAGGCTGTATCGTTCCTTCGACATCCTTTGCGTCCAGAGCCTGTCCCGAGTATGCCAGATACACGGGGCCCGTTGGCATAGACATGGCGTCTTTAAATGCTCTGCGCGTGGCCATGGGAATCCCGCGGGGGTCACGAACTTCCCAGCGATTCTTGGTGACATCCTGAACGGCGTTTATCTGCGAATATCCACCGGGCATGCCCAGGGTATTATGGTCGCCGAATGAACCGGCATCACGCGTCGCTGCTGTGACAACCATCGGTGTACCGTCAAAGTAAGCATTGAATAACTGACCCGATCCCTGACGTGTTCCAGCTGCCAGATGCACATTGACGAAGGCGGGTTTTCGCGAAGTGCGTGCATACCCGTCGGCAGCGGAAAGTACCAGAGATTCATTTAGCAGCAAAATGGGTTGGACTCCAGGAACAGACAGGAATGCATCGAAAAATCCTGCTTCTGCACTCCCTGTGTTGGTAAACGCAAATTCGACATCCTGTGCAACCAACTGGTGCATCAGTAATTCACCGCCCGTACCTACAACTTTTTTACCACTACTCATGATTCCCTCATTCCTGTTTCTGAAAATTCTGCTTTACACTTAAGAAATACACTTCTTGCGACAGAATGTTATTTACAAAGATGTCAATTTGTTGATGGCTGTGCCAGGTAAAGGTAATCCCGGGACAGGTCACAATTGAATTGCATATGATGTCCCACAGAATTATGAGTTCGCTGGAGACAATCCCGGAGTGTAGCAGTAAAGCCTTGAAAGTTTCAAAAGGAAGGACAGGGCAGAAGTAAACCTACTGTCCGGTCACAGCGTTTGCATGACGGAAAATAAAGCGCAGCTTTTGAACCACATCCTCCGGTAATGGTGGTCTATTAAGCGAATCGATGTTGGACTGAAGGTGATCAGGATTTCCGGTACCCGATAAAACAACATGTACACCAGGCTCATAGCGACAGAATCGATACGCTGCTTCGACCAGGGTGCTGGCATCCGACTCCTTGAGAACAAAACCGAACGGGTCATTAATATCCACTTCATCAGGGTTAAGCTGACCCTGTTCAACAAGTGAATTTACAGCGGTCACCAACTTATCCGGTTGACTCAGAGCCCGCCGGACGGCATACATGACCTGTACCGCGACATCTTTGATACAGGTTTGTTTAAAGACGCTTCGGGCTGACTGATTCAGCATGTTAAAGCCAAAACCATCACCACATCCCACACATCATCGGGCAGGGACTGCAGCAACATTTCATGTGTTCTGTCATCGTTAAACGTTTCCGAAACGCCAATAAAACGGATTTTTCCTTCGTCTTTCAACCTGGTGAAGGTTGGCAGAATTTCATCTCTCAACATCGCGTAGTCTGCCAGACTGACACCGTGTAGATTGTAGATGTCGATGTAGTCAGTACGGAGGTGGTTCAGGCTTGCCTCCAGTCCCTTGCGCAGCAACCCGGGGCTGATTTCCCTGCGGTAGTTTTTTTTGGTTGAGATGACAATTGAGTCCCTGTTGAATTCCTGTACCGCTTTTCCTACGACCTCTTCAGTGCCATAAACTTCTGCGGTATCAATGAAATTTACGCCAGAATCCAGTGCCCGCCGGACAATCTCAACGGATTCGTTTTCACTCTTGTTCTTCTTTATACCTATACGGCTGGGGCCACCACAACCAAGACCCATAACACTGACATTGAGGCCAGTGCGGCCAAACCTGACATAATCCATAGCTTCCACCTGAAGATATCTACGACTACAGTCTGCCACAAGACGGACTCAATTGAGTACCCCATCAAGCGCCAAAGCTTGCTTATTCAGATTACATGGATAATATAAACGGCTTTATCCAAAGGTCTGACGAACACGGTCAGGATCTGACACTGTTATACGGGTCCCAAGGAGAGTCCGATGAGTCTTAGAATCCTTCGTATCAATACGGCAGGACTACCTCTTGAATGGCTAAGCTGGCAGGAGGCGGTGTGCCTGCACGCAAGAGAACTCGTCAGTTGGACCTACGGTGAAGAGGTGATGGAAGTTCATGGTGGTCATTCGCGATTCACCGGGGAACAGACAGTAGTCACATTGAATAGCATCATTGCCTGTAGAGGTAAGGTTTTTACCAAAGGCCGCAAAGAGCCACCGCTTACCAACAAGGCATTGTTTCGCAGAGATCAGAATGTCTGTCTGTATTGCGGCAACCGGTTCAAGGAGTTTCAATTGAGCCGTGATCACGTGAAACCATTATCTCGCGGAGGTAGAGATACCTGGACCAATGTGGTGACCGCCTGTAAACGATGCAATGCACACAAGGGTAACTTGATGCCGGACGAGTGCTATATGGAACTACTGGCATTGCCATATTGTCCCAACCATGCTGAATACCTGGCGTTATCGCACAGTGGTCGGATTCTGGGTGACCAGATGGCATTCCTGAAGAGACAGTTTTCAGCAAACAGCCGGCTTCTCAGCAGGGAAGCTGATCAACTGCTGGCGTCTTGACGGTAGTCATGACTCACATTTCATGCGGGTGACGAATCCAGGTCTGGTCTGACCAATCTCCCATCAAACAAATAGTCTCTAAACCCGGGATTCGGGGCAGCCACTAAGTACGATGCTATCAAACACACACTATTCCCGGCATACAGCAGATGGCTTTGGGGCGTTCGTTTGCGTAAGCATAATGTCGGAGCGCCGAGCTGGAGGAGCCAGACTACAGGCTGGCGGGGGAAGTGAGATACCGTCTTTAATTTCAAGCTTTTTTTTCATTAAATTTCCGTTCTTTTTTGCCTCCTTTTCTCTTGGGGGTTCCACCCCCAAACCCCCGAAGTATTTGTGCAAGGGTGATGTAATTTAT
>LXNI01001032.1_pt1 | contig 27144 bp, 25 predicted proteins | sample 809091 | NCBI WGS metagenome assembly LXNI01 (sample SAMN04870527, study PRJNA318959) | sponge metagenome | biome: 01000161; feature: marine sponge reef; material: water | host: Sarcotragus foetidus | place: Greece: Milos, Mediterranean Sea | collected 2013-05-29 | depth 5-7 m | reverse complement strand
ACTGATTGTCCAGCACCATCCTCACCGCCCGCTCACGCAGCTCAGCGGGATACCTCCCATTGTTCGACATAGCTCCATCCTTCCCAAGGATCAGAGCCTCCACCAAACCCGGGGCGATTCAATCCGCCCGTACCTCCTTTTTCTGCGCGACTTCGTCGAGCGAATAAGCCGCCCTGCCGATGAGGATGAGGATGACGCCGACGTGTATCAAGCGACTCAGCGATTGGCCGCGTATCTGCGCTCCGATGTGCCTGTCGCCGATGGTCTCGGCATCGACGCCATCCGCTATCCCTCGGCAGTGGCTCGCGGAGAAGCCAACTGGGTGATCTTCGGACAACCTGATCATGACGACCCGCCGCGCATCAGCCTCGCGTCGGCAGCACCCACGAGCGACTGAGAATCAAGATTGCCGCAGCCGCGCCGTTCGCTTTCGACAGTGTCGATGCACCCGGAGATCGAACGGCCGAACACGGCAAGGCGGCCCCACTAGGTCCGGATCGCGGGCGTTGACGCGAGCGAGCATTTACGCGTTGTGCGGCTACGTCGCCGACGCGAATGACGGATTCCGTGCAGCGATCGGGCCGCTGACGGCAAAGCCGGAGCTCCATCAGGCAAAGGACTCATAACCCTGATCGCTGGCGAGGCGCTCAAACCCCCGAAAACGGCCATTTCGCGCCAATTTCGGCCCAGAATCGACGTTCGGAGAGCCGATTTGCACCAGTCTCATTCGCCGACGCGGCGCAAAAGCATAATCTGACCAGCGGTTTTGCCTGATTTTGGCCAATGTGGAGATTCGCTCGATTTCGTGTGGAGATTCACGGGACGGCCAAATTTCGCCCGGGCTGACCAGGGCGAACGCGACTGGCCAACATCCCACCAACCCGCAAGCCTCGTGAGCCCAGCTCCGGGGCTTGTTTCGCGCCCGGTACTACGCGCCAGGCACGCCCGAGGTCGCCGCCGTCGGGCTCTAACCGATCGTCGCGGTGAAGAGGTCGTCGGCGATCGTGAGATTGCCGCCGAAGCCGGCGCCGCGGATCGCATCGGCGAACACAGCGGTCTCCTCGGCGTTCATCGGACTCGGGATCATGTGCGTGATCACGAGCTCGGAGACGTCGAGCCGCGCGGCGAGCGCGCCGACTTCGCCGGCGTCGGCATGGTGGTGCGAGAGGTTCGTGATCACGGGGGCAGGCATGCCGCGGCGAGCGAGCAGGTCGGGTGAGAACGCCTCGTGCACGAGCACGTCGGCGTCTGCCGCGAGCTGTTCGAGTGCGCCACACACGCGCGTGTCGCCCGAGATCAGGATCACGCCGTCGGGCGTGGTGCAGCGGAAGCAGACTGCGGGTTCGAGGCCGCCGTGGTCGACGCTTACCGTATGGATGGCGATCTCGCCGTACTCGGCAACGAGCGTGGGTTCGGCCGTGGCCTCGAACGGGACCACCGTGGGCTCGGGTGCGTCGACGTAGGGGAATTGGGCGCGGCGGTTCTCGATGTCGGCGCCGAGCTGATCGAAGAGCGATCCGACGAAGATCTCGGCGGGCCCCGCGGGGCAGTGGATCGGGAGACTCGGACAGGGCCCCGGGCCATTGCTGATCCAACGAGCCAGCACCAGGTCGGTGATGCCGAGCATGTGGTCGCTGTGGTGATGCGTGACCAGGAGTGCATCGAGACCGGGTAGCGCCAGGCCGGCCTCGACGAGCCGCAGGGCGGTCGCCCGCCCGGCGTCGATTTGGATGGCCGTGTCGCCGTGGCGGATCAGGGCCCCCGGTCCGGCCCGGCCCGGGGTCGGCATCGGTGTGCCGCTCCCGGTGATCGTGACCGCTGTGGTCATGGAGCCGGTTCGCCGTCGGCCGCGGCGGCACGAGCGGCGGCTCGCTCCTGGCGACGCTTCTCGGGCGACTTGCTCGCCTTGTCCGCGTCGTAGCCCGGACCGAACGCTTCGACGAACACGGAGTCCTCGAGCGCTTCGACCTGATGCATGACGTTGGACGGCACCGTGAACATGTCGCCGGGCCCCATCTCGGTGTAGATCTCCTGCCCGTTGTTGCCGCTGCGGGCGCGGAGCTTGCCAGTGACGAGCACGATGGTCTGTTCGGGTTCGTGACGATGGAGCGGCGAGGCGTTGCCTTCGGTCATCTCGATCCAGGTTTGGACGAGGCCGCCGACTGCGGCCCGTCGCAGACCGATGCCTTCGCCGAACGCCAACACCTCCATGTCGTCGTACTTGTGAACGGTTGCGTCCTGATCGGGTTCCATGACTCAATTCCTTTCGACGAGTTCAGTAGGTGAACTCGATGCCCTTCTGCTCTGTGAAGAATTCCTCGGAGTACTTCCCGCCCTCGCGGCCGATGCCCGACTGCTTGTAGCCGCCGAACGGCGCTCGGTCGTCGTGGCGGGCGTAGCCGTTGACCCAGACGAAGCCGGTCCGCATCGATCGTGAGACTCGGTTCGCCTTGCCGAGATCGGTCGTCCAGACCGCGCCGCCGAGGCCGTAGTCGCAGTCGTTCGCCATCTTGAGCGCTTCGGTTTCGGTGTCGAACGGGATGACGTGCTGCACTGGGCCGAAGATCTCGTCGCGACACGAACGCATGTCGTTGGTGGCGTCCGCGAAGACTGTGGGTTTGATGAAGTTGCCGGCTGCGAACTCGCCATCGAGCTTGTAACCGCCGGCCACGAGGCGAGCGCCGTCTTCGGTGGAGAATTCGATGAAGCGCTGGATGCGTTCGACGGCCTCGGTGTTGATCACCGGCCCCATCACCGTGGCCGGGTCGCGCGGATCGCCGATCGGCAGCTTCTCGGCCATGGCTGCGGTCATCTCGACGACCTGGTCGTAGATCGGTCGCTGGACGAACATGCGCGAACACGCGATGCACATCTGGCCGGAGTTGCCGAAGATCGCCATACCCGAGCCGGGGACAGCCTTCGACAGATCGGCGTCGGCGAAGAAGATGTTGGCGCTCTTCCCGCCGAGCTCGAGCGCCACCTTTTTGAGCGTCGGTGCGGCCGCGGCCATGATCGCGCGCCCTGCGGTGCCCGACCCGGTGAAGGTGATGGCGTCGACGCCGGGGTGGTCGACGATCGCGCCGCCCGCGCTGGCGGGTCCGAAGCCGTTGACGACGTTGACGACACCCTCGGGGAGCCCGGCTTCGGCGAACATCTCCGCCAGAAGTGACGTCGTGATGGGCGAGTCTTCCGACGGCTTGGCCACGACGGTGTTGCCGAATGCGAGCGCCGGGCCGAGCTTCCATCCCATCATTGGCAGCGGCAGGTTCCAGGGAGCGATCGCCCCGACGACGCCGACCGGCTCCTTCACGACGATGGTGCTCTGGTTGGTCTCGAGATTGTCGAAGTGGTCGCCGTGATCGAGCGACTGCTTTGCGTAGTCGGCGAAGAACCGGAACCGCTCGGTCGTTCCATGGATGTCGCGGGTGGACGACGCCATGATCGGCTTGCCGGTGTCGAGGGTTTCCCAGTTCGCGACCTCGTCGCGGTTGGCCTCGAGCAGGTCGGCGAGCCTGTACAGGATCGCGCCGCGTTCGGCCGCCGACATGCGCGGCCATGGCCCCTCTTCGAATGCCCGTCGTGCGGCCCGAACCGCCCGGTCGACGTCTTCGGCGCCGCCGAGCGCGACATCAGCGACCACCTCGTTGTCGATCGGACTGATCGATTCGAAGGTGGCGCCGTCGGCGCTGTCGACGAACTCGCCGTCGATGAAGTGCTGGACGTTCTTCCTCTCGACATCAGGCATGTCAGCTTCTTGCTCCCGGTGGTGGTGTGCCTGCGAACATGGCGCCCATCTGGCCGATCCACGCGTCGTAGTCGTTGCCGCGGGCCGCCCACATGTCGGCGACGCCCGGTTCGGGGAGGATGATGAAACGCTCCTCGGCCAGTCCATCCATGAGGGCGTCCATGCACTCCTCGACGCTCATCGGCGGTGCGAGGTCTTTGGGCGGCTCAACGCCGGGAGGCGGCTTCGGCGGGGCGAAGCCGGGTGTGATGACCATGGTCGGACACAGGGTCGACACGCCAACGCCCTTCGGCTTGAGGTGGATACCGCACCACTCGGAGAAGCCAAACGACGCATGCTTCGTGGTGACGTACGGCATCGGCGTCGGGCCTGAGATCAGACCAGCGGCCGAAATCGTGTGGAGCAGGTAGCCGCCGCCCCGTTCGATCATGCCGGGAACGACCTCACGGGCGGCCCAGATGTGGGCGTTGACGTGGATGTCGAACATCTTCTGGGTGAGTTCGCTCGGGGTGTCGAGACCGCGACCACCCGCTATGCCGGCGTTGGACACCATCATGTCGATGTGGCCCATGTGATCGTTGGCGGCCGCGATCATGGCGACGACGTTGGCCTCGGCGCTGACGTCGCACGTGATGGCGTGGCCGCCCACCTCTTCGGCGACTCGCTGGGCATTGTCGCCATCGAGGTCGGCCACGACGATGTCCGCCGCGCCTTCGGCGGCGAAGCGGCGCGCCATGCCTTCGCCGATACCGGAGCCTCCTCCGGTGATGACGATGTTCTTGCCGCTGACGTCCATGGATCCCCCGAGGAACGAAATCTAGTCGAGGACTAGATTAGGCCGGGACACATGCGGCTTGTCCAGAGGAATTCCAAACGCTCGTCTCGAGCTTTCTGAAAGGCGATTTCTGATGCCGAATATCCAGCCCCTCACCCTTGACGAACTCACGCCCGAGATGCGGGAGCGGATGGAGGCGTCGTACGAGCGCAGCGGCTACTACCCGAATGCGCAACTCACGCTGGCCCGCCGTCCGGAGGTTGCGAAGGCGGTGCAGAACCTCCAGCAGTCGATCGGCGGGTCGTCGACCGTGCCGATGCAGACCATGTTCATAGTGGCCGAGCTCACGTCGAAGATCGCCGGGTGCCGGCACTGCCAGAGCCACGCGGCCAAGAACCTCTCGCAGCAGGGCGTCGATGCCGAGAAGATCCGCGCGATCTGGGAGTACCAGACCTCCGACCTCTTCGACGAAAGGGAGCGGGCCGCGCTCGACCTCGCGTTTGCCGCGGCGCAGCGGCCGAGCATGGCCGGACCAGAACAGTTCGATCGGCTGCGCGAGGTCGGCTACGTCGAGGCCGAACTGGTCGACCTCATGGCGATGATCTCCCTGTTCGGGTTCCTCACCTGCTGGAACGACAGCGTCGCCACCGAGACCGAAGCGGCGCCGGTCGAGTTCGCGACGGAGGTCCTCGGCGGGATGGGGTGGGAGGCCGGCAAGCACGCAGCGTCCTAGGGGTCACGGCCTTGCGGCGGCCTCGCGCAGTTCCTGCGCGCTGGTGTGGAGATAGTTGCGGCCGGTGGCGGTGACGAGGTTGTATGCGAGCTCGTCGATCGCGTCGGCCTTCAGGTTCTTCGCCTCGGCGGTGCGATGGTCGAGCGCGATCACCATGTCGCACAGCTCGGCCGCCCACTGGGCCTCACCACCTTCCATCGCGGCTTGGGCCCGCTCGAACAAGACATCGGGACCACCCGCGAGCTCGGCGATTCGGCCAGCTCGGTCGGCCGGATGCAGCGGGTTCATGCTTGCGGGGTTGCCGTCGAACCAGCCGAGCACGCCCGTGAAGATCGCCCGCACACTCCAGCTGACGTTCCCGTAGTACTCGCCGAGCATCGGGTTGTCGGCGAGGTCGCGCGGCAACGTCACCTCATGGGCCAGCTCGTCGGGGGTCTTGCCCGCGTTCATCCCCTCGATCGTCGCGTTGTAGACGTGCCACATCGCTCGGCTGTAGGTGTCGATCGCCTCGTCGACCTCCGCGGCACCGGAGAAGGGCGTGGTGTGGCCCAGGACGAGATGCTCGGCCTTGAGTTCCCGCATGCGGTCGACCGACTCGCACCAGTCGCGGACATCGCGGTATTGCGTGCCGCGAATCGCGTAGAGGTTGGGCCACGACCGATATATGTTGTCGCCGGCGAAGACGACCCTGTCCTGAGCGAACCACGTCATGATCTGGTCCTGTGTCTCGCCCGGGTTCGACGTGACTTCGAGGGTCACCCCGCCGAGTTCCACGACTCCGTTGGCGTCGAACGTCTTGGTGGGGAAGGTGCGACGGTCGGGGCCGCCCCCGGGCCCACCCGCCAGCGCGCCCGCCTTCGGGTAGATCGCCGGTGCGATGCCGTTGTTGATCCGCTTCTCGGGCGGCAGCAAGAACCCGGCCTGGCGCTTGCCGCGAACCTGCGCGATCGATGCGCCGTTGCGAGCGAAGCGCCGCGCCTCGTCGCCGAAGCGAACGTTGCCCCAGATCTCGATGTCGGGGTTCTCGTCAAGGAACGCGGGTGCGCCGCCGGTGTGGTCCGGGTGGCCATGGGTGTAGACGAGTCCCACGATTGGCAGATCAGTGTGGTTGCGGAGCTCGGCGATCGCCTCGGTCGACAGGGCCGGCACCGATCCGGAGTCGACGGCGACGACACCGGTGTCGCCGACAACGAACGAGAAGGTGGACACGCCATAGCCGACCGCCACGTGGACCCGCTCGGAGAGCTGGACCCAATCGCGGGCGAACAGGTGGTCGATCGAACGAAGCTTGGCGGAAGCAGCGGTGTCGGTCATGAGGGTGATCCTCGGGTTGGTTGCGGTGTGTAGACGTCGGGGTCGACGAGTTGGGTGGAGAGGGCGGCGAGATACCGGCGCATCGCCACGAGGTCGCCACCGAGCGGCTCGAGCCCGTACTCGATGATGTTGCGATAGATGCCCCAGCCGAGGTCGAGCGCGTGGACGGCGACCACCTGGCCGTGCACGCTTGGATCGGTCGTGGCGCGGCCCGTGCGCTCAGCGACCGTTTCGACCATGCGGGCGACCATGGGCGAGTGGGTGTAAGCCTCGTGATCCCATTCTTCGGTTGCGGCGAGGTGCGCGAGCGTGCGCCACAGCGGAAGACGGCGTTCGGCGTGGATCGGCACGATGTTCGCCTCGGCGGCGCCGCTCGCCAGCAAGGCGGCGGCTCGGCGTTGGATGCAGCTCGCGATCAGGTGCTCTTTCGACGCGCAGTAGTGGTGCACCTGGCCATGATTGACTCCCGCCTCGGTTGCGATGTCCTTCAGGGTGATGGCGGACGGCGTGGCTTCGAGCAGGAGCGCCGTCGTGGCGGAGATCAGCTTGGCCCGCACAGCTTCAGGGCCGCGGTCGTGCTCGAGTGCCGGCTCGACGGTTGGCGCCTCGGGCACATCGGCCGGCTCGTCGACCTCTGACTTGATCGGGTCGACGAGTCGCATCGATCGCGTCGAAAGGTCCTCGCAGATCGCGTCGACGTCGGGGTCGAACGGGGCAAGCGCGTAGAGGATCATGTCGCGAAAGATCCACCAGCCGCGCTGCAGTGCGGTAGTCGCCGCGGTGACCGCCATCACCTCGGGGTCGTTTGCCGGGCGCCCGATGTCGTCGGCCCGCCGATGCGCCAGCCAGCCGACGACCGGCGACGGTTCGAACGGTGGTTGGCGCCACGCCCCAGTGCTTGCGAGGTAAGCGAGTGTGCGCCACCCGGCCGGCCGGTTGGCCGCATCGAGCGGCAGGGGAAAGTGTTGACCGTCGTGCATGCGGTCCTGGTGGTAGCGCGCCGCGCCATCGGCGATCGTCGCTGCGACCAGTCCGTCCTTGGATCCGAAATAGTGATGGATCTGCCCGTGGTTGACGCCGGCTCGCTCGGCGATCTGGCGCACGGTCACGTCGAACGGTGTTCGTTGGGCCAACAATTCGGTCGCCGCAGTCAGCAGCCGTGCCCGAACGGCATCCGGCCCCCGAACGCGGGCTTCGCGGTGATGGGCCTCTGCGGTCATCGCCCCCCCAATCTAGTCCTTGACTAGGACTGTGCTGCCAGGACTACCCTGACCCCCATGGCTCAAGGATCCTCTTCCCCCGGCGACGGTGCCGGCAACCTCGACAAAACCTTCCGTGAGTGGCAGGACGACGGGTCGAGCGAGGTCGCCACGCTCGGCGGCGTCTACGGCGGTGCCAACGGTGTGAACCACATGGTGCTCAACGTCCGCGACATGGAGAAGTCGCACGATTTCTGGACCCGGGTGATGCGCCTCGAGCACTGCGGGACACAAGGCGGCCCCGGGCAGCCGCGCTTCCTGCGCTTCTACCGGTCCCACGGTCACACCCACCACGACATCGCGCTGAGTCCAGCCAAGGACCCCGATTCGCTCCCGATCCCGACCGGGCCCTTGCAGACCCCCGGCCTGAACCACTTCGCGTGGACCTATCCCGACCTCGAGACGTGGAAGCAGCAGGTTCGCCACGTGGTCGACACTGGCTACCCGATTCAGTTCCGCATGGAGCACGGCATGAGCCAGAGCCTGTATGTCCGCGACCCCGACGGCACGGTCGTCGAGATGATGTACGAGTTCCCCGAGGAACGATGGAACGAGAACATCGAGGCGGCGCTCAAGTACCGGCGAGTCCTCGACATCGACAACGACCCCGACTACTTCGATCCCAAGCCCGAGGACATGCCCTTGTTCGACGAAAACGGCCTGGTCGAAGCTTCATAAATCGAAGCCTCGGCTCCGCGACACGCGGAGTTCGAACCTAGTCAGCGACTAAAGTCGGTCCCGACGACGGGTCATGCAGGGGGGCCAGTGAAGCTTTTTTCACACAAGAAGCGTCCGACCGGCATGGGTCCGTACCCGCTCGAGCGACTTCCGCGGCTTGCCGACCCCGCCGCGCCGGTCGCCGGCGCGGGCGTTCGTCCCGCCGAGGCCCGACCCGAAGGGCCGCTGTCTGCCAGCCATGCCTACGAGCTCTACCTCGACCTCTTCGACCAACAGCGCACGGGCGACGTGTCCGAGCGAGCCCCGATCCCCGACGACCCCCAGGAGCGGGCCGACAACCTGAAGGGCGGCCTCTACTTCCTCGATGCCGACATGACGGGGTGCGGCGTGCTCACCGCAGACGCCTGGACGGGCGAGACCCGCGACCACGGTTTTGCCGTGGTCACGCTGGTGGCTCACTCCCGCACGGTCGGGCGCGATCAGCCCGGCGACGACTGGATCGATGGCACCCGACAGGTCAACGCCGACTTGCGTGCCGCCGAGCTCGCCGTCTTGATCGCCGGCTACATCCGCCGCATCGGCTTCGACGCGGTGGCCCACACCCCGACAATCTCGGACGTCGACATCGAGAAGGTGGCGCTGCAGTGCGGGCTCATCGAAGCGGTCGGTGGCGAACTCCGCGCCCCCTTCATCAAGACCGGATTCTCGCTCTCGGTCGTGTCCACCGACATGGAGATCGCGCCCGACGCTCCGCTCGCTCGCCGCGGCCTGGCCGCCAAGCTGCGGTCGACCCACTCGCTCGGATGGCTGCTCGGTCGAGGTGGCACCCGGGCGGGCCTCGGCCGGCTCAACGGCGACCACCGGCCGCTGCACATGGGCCGCTACCCGATGGAGCGCATCAAGCGCGTCCCCGAGGCGACCACGTTGGTGATCCCCGAAGAGATCGAGCGGGTGCCAGTGCGGGCCGGGGGCTTTCCGCGCGCGGGTCACGGCGACATGGGGCCGAAGTTCCAGAAGGACTTGGCGGTCTTCTCGTACAAGACGCCGCAGGCGCAGGCCTACATCCAACAGATCGGCGAGATGGTGCCGTATCAGGATGGCGAGGTCGCCCCCGAGCGCGCGCCGGGCACCAGCGATCCGGATCGCAACGCCGACGCGCTGAAGGCATTCGCCCATCACCTCGGCGGCGACATGGTCGGCGTGTGCGAGGTGCCGGAGTATGCCTGGTACTCGCACAACGGCAATGGCGAAGTGATCACGCCACGCCACAAGTACGGCGTCGTGATCCTGCTCGACCAGGGCTACGAGACCATGGAGGGCGCGAGTGGTGACGACTGGGTGAGTGGCGCCCAGTCGATGCGCGCTTACATGCGCGGCGCGCAGATCGCCGGGCTCATGGCCGAACATCTCCGATCGCTCGGCTTCAGTTCTCGAAGCCACACCAACCGCGACAGTGAAGTGCTGCACATCCCGCTGGTGCTCGAAGCGGGGCTGGGCGAACTGAGCCGCATCGGCGAACTGGTGCTCAACCCATTTGTCGGACCGCGGTTCAAGTCGGTCGTGCTCACCACCGACATGCCGTTGACCCCCGATCGCAAGATCGACTTCGGGCTCCAGGACTTCTGCACCAAGTGCACCAAGTGCGCCCGCGAGTGCCCGTGCGGGGCGATCGAGTTCGGCGACAAGATCATGTTCAACGGGTACGAGATGTGGAAGCCCGACGTCGAGAAGTGCACCAAGTACCGCCTCGGCAACATGAGGGGCTCGGCGTGTGGGCGCTGCATGAAGACGTGCCCGTTCAACATCGAAGGCGTGCTCGCGGAACGGGTGTTTCTGTGGTCGGCGATCAAGCTGCCCTTCACCCGTAAGTTCATCGCCAACCTCGACGACAAGGTCGGCAACGGCTCGATCAACCCGATCAAGAAGTGGTGGTGGGACCTCGAATTCAAGGACGGCCGCACCATCGAGCCCGAGAAGGGCACCAACGCCCGCGAGCTCGACATGAACGGCGGCCGCATCGCCGACAAGCAGAAGGTGGCGATCTACCCGCCCGACGTGCTCCCCGCAGGCGACAACCAGGGGGTACCGGTCAAGCTCGAACGCAAGGAAGCGATTCTTCGGCGCAAACAGGCCGAGACGCCGTCTGCGGCGCGGGCTCGCATCGGTCGTCGCTGAGCGCCGCAGCTCCGTCGTGCTGACCTTCCCTGCCGGCTCCGCACGCGGCCGAGCCGCCCTCAAGCGGTGACGACGTCTTCGAACGGCAGGCCGACGTACTGCTCCGACAGCGATCGCTGGGCGGCCTCCGAGCCGGTGATGTAGAGCAGCTCTTGCTCCTGGGCCCGCTGGTCGAAGTCGGTCTGGTCGGGGAATCGATGAAGGAGGCCGGTGAGCCACCACGAGAACCGGACGGCGCCCCACACCCGGCGGAGAGCGATCTCGGAGTAGCGCTCGAGCCCCGACGGGTTCCCGTTGAACGCGGCGATCAGCGACTCCGAGAGGTAGTGGACGTCGGACACGGCGAGGTTGAGTCCCTTGGCCCCGGTGGGCGGCACGATGTGGGCGGCATCGCCGGCGAGGAACAGTCGGCCGTGGCTCATCGGTTCGGACACGAAGCTGCGCAGCGGGGCGATCGACTTCTCGATCGTGGGCTGGGGGGTGATCTGGGCGGCCTGCTCGGGCGGGATGCGGGCGAACAGTTCGTCCCAGAACCGATCATCGGACCAATCGTCGACCGTGTCGTCGAGCGGGCACTGCACATAGAGCCGGGCGAGGTTGGCGTTGCGGCTGGAGCACAGGGCGAACCCGCGCTCGTGGTTGGCGTACATGAGCATCGGGAGAGGAGGTGTCTCGGCCATAACGCCCAGCCAGCCGAACGGGTACTCCTTGATCATCTCTCGGCGGATCGATGCGGGGATGGTCGGCCGGCTGGCGCCGTGGAAGCCGTCGCAGCCCGCGACATAGTCGCAGTCGATCCGGACCTCGGTGCCGTCGTGTTGGTAGGTGAGCCATGGCGAGTCGGTGTCGATGTCGTGAAGCGCGACGTCCTCCGCCTCGAACACGAGATGGGTCCCGGCCTCGTCGGAGGCCGCGTACAGGTCCTCTTGGATCATGGTCTGGCCGTAGACCATCATCCGCTTGCCGAGGAGCTCGTGCGTGTCGACACTCAACAGCTCGGAGCCCTTCCACGCGATGTTGATGGTGTCCTTGGGGGCGCCGACCTCGTCCATGCGGGCACCGAGTCCGTGCCGACGGAGAAGCTCGACCGTGCCCCATTCGAGCACACCGGCCCGAATGCGCCCGAGGACGTACTCGCGGGTTTGCCGCTCGAGGACGATCGCATCGATCCCGGCGCGGTGGAGGATGTGGAGGAGCAGCGCTCCGGCAGGTCCGCCGCCGACGATCACGACCTGCTTCTTCATCAGGCGATGTAGTTCGGCCTGTAGCTGGGGTTCGCGCAAGCGATCATCATCTCGGCCAGTCGCTCGCCCATCTCGGTCCGCAGACCAGCGCTCGACGGGTCGTCCCACCGGTTCTCGAGTTCGTCGGGATCGTTCTCGAGGTCGTACAGATCGTGGTAGTCGAGGTTCTGGTAGCGCGTGATCCGGGCCTCGGTCGTGAGGAGCGTGCGCATGCGCGGCTGCACGCCGGCGCGGATCCCATCGCGGATCTGGTCCTCCTCGATCAGCAGCTCGTGGCGCAGCTCGACCGTCGGGTCGTCGAGGACCGGGGTGAGGCTCAGCCCCTGGGAGCCGTAGTAGCTGTCGACACCGCACAGGTCGAGGACCGTCTCGCCCAGGTCCAGGGTGTTGCACAGCGAGTCGGTGGTGCCCGCACCGATGCCCGGGCCGGTGATCGTGAACGGCACCCGCAGCACGCCGTCGTAGTGCACGAACATCTTGAGCAGCAGGCCATGGTCGCCGAACATGTCGCCGTGGTCGGACGTGAAGATCACGATCGTGTCGTCGGCTTGCCCTGAGCGTTCGAGCGCATCGAGCACGTTGGCGACCGCGTCGTCGATCATCGTGATCGCGCCGTACTCGAACGCCATGGCGTGGCGGAGTTGGTGCTCGTCGGGAGCCTGCAGGTCTGGCGAACTCGTAACGTTGCCCCGGCCGCCGACGATGCGCCCGATGTGCGCGGCCGAACGGGTGTGGGGGTCGTTGAACGTGCGCGGGACCTCGACGTCGGCGGGGTCGTACATGTGGGCGTAGTCGCCAGGCGGGGTGAACGGGTGGTGGGGGTCGGGGAACGAGCACTGGAGGAACCACGGCTCGTCGTCGCCGGCGCGTGACTCGATCCAGTCGACCGACCGTTCCTCGACGTAGGTCGTCGGGTAGAGCTCGGGCGGCATCGACGGCTTGCGGACCTGATCCCATTCGGGAAGCGTCCACTCGGCGTTGTCGAGGCCGGCGACGTCATGCCAGTCGTGCCCCTTCTCACGGAGCCATCCGACGTAGTTGCCGGTGCACTGGTCACCATGGTTCGAGACGATCTCGACATGGTCGAACCCGTAGTAGTCGTCGGGGAACACGATGTCTTCGGCGAGGTGACCAGCGATCGACTCGTAGCGATCCCACCCGTTGGTCCCAGGTAGGCCGGTGAGGCGGGCCTGCTCGTCGTGGGAGAAGTCGAATTGCCGCCGAGCGATCTCGGGGAACAGCTCGAAGTTCTGGAAGTGGCCCTTGCCGACGAGGCCGGTTCGGTAGCCGCTCGACCGCAGGCGCCGAACGAACGTGTTCGCGTCCCAGTCGAGCGCGATGCCGTTGTGACGGGTGCCGTGCACCGACGGGTAGCGCATCGTGAGCATCGAGCACCGGTTCGGTTGGCACAGCGGGTTGGCCACGAACGCGTTCGTGAACTGCATGCTGCGCGCGGCTAACGCGTCGAGCGTGGGCGTTTGCACGATCGGGTTGCCGCCGAAACCGAGATGGTCGGGGCGGTGTTGGTCGGTGATGATGAGAAGGACGTTCGGGCGACTCATGACGGTCCTTCGGAATCGAGCCCGAGCGCCCGGAAGAGCGTGCTCGCGGCGTGGCGGACTTCCGCGAAGATCTGCTGCGCTTCGGGGTCTGACGTCATGGCGAAACCATAGCTAGAAGCCACATTCATCACGAATGTTACGATCCGGCCCAGTGACCAACATCGTCTTTGTCTTCTTCGACAACCTGGGTTTCGGCGAGCTCGACGACGGGGTCGGCGCGCTGCGCGGGGACCTGCTCGGATGACGGCCGCTCATCGGGTCGACATCGACGGCCTCAAGCTCGCCCTCGTCGAGGACGGTGCCGGTCCCGACGTGCTCCTCGTCCATGGCCTCGGGAGCGCGGCCGAGATGTGGGACGACGTCGTGGCCGACCTCGCTGACCGCTTCCGGTGTTGCCGGCTCGACCTCCGCGGCCACGGCGCGTCCGACCGGGCCGACCGCTACCTGCAGTCGGGCTACGCCTCCGACGTCGCGGCGGCGCTCAACCACATCGGCCGACCGACGGTCGCGGTCGGCCATTCGCTCGGCGGCAGCGCGATCGCCGGCGTCGCCTCGGAGGGCCACCCGCTCCTGCACGCGGCCTACATCATGGACAGCACGCTGGTTCGACGGCCGGGTGCGCAAACGACGATGACTGGCGTGTTCGTTCGGATCGCCGAGATGCTGCACGAGTACCAGGCCGCGGGCCGGCCGGTCGACGACTATGCCGCCTGGCTCGCGAGCCAGCCGTACCCGGGAGGGGTCACGGTCGGCGAGGCGTTCACGCCTGAGCGCCTTTGGGGTCGCGCCGAATCACTGTCGCTCGTCGACGTCGGTGCGATCGGGGCAACGATCGCGGGCTACCCCGATGAGACTCCCCGCGCCCCTGCGTTCGCTGTCCCTACTCGGGTCGCCGGCGCCGATCCTGCGCTCGGTGGCTCGTTCACCGACGGGCAGCTGGCGGGCGTGCTTGAGCACACACCCGGACTCGAGTTCCGGCGCTTCGAGGGAGTTGGTCATCCGATGGTGATGGTGCAGGGGTTTCGCGAACCAATCGTGGCCGACCTCGTCGAGTTCCTCGATCGCGTGTCCGGAGGACCTCTGCCGCGGCGGCGTACAGTCGAATCGCATGACTGAAGTCGACGCCGGGACCGTCCGCAACCTGCCGGAGACGCTCGAGCGTGTGCTCGGGCGTCGGATTCACGTTTTCAGCAACCGGATCCAGGCCAGCTTCTACAAGCGCACCGAGCAGCCCTTCGGCATCAGCCTCCCCGAGTGGAGGGTGCTACGCAGTGTGGTGTTCAAGCCCGGCCAGGCCCGAGCCGATGTGGCCGCGGACGAAGCGATGAATGCGATGAATGTGAGCCGGGCCGTCGCAGCGCTACTCAAGAAGGGGCTCATCGAGGTGTCGCCCGATCCGGCCGATGGACGCCGGAGCCTCCTCACCGCGACGCCACTGGCCGAGGAACTTGCTTCCGACATGATCCGGCGTGAGGCGCTGATGTACGAGCACGTCTTCTCGTGTCTCGACGAAGACGAGCGCGGCCGGCTCGACGACTTCCTCAGCCGGGTCAACGAGTTCGTCCGCACCTCTGAGCTGCCACCACCGCCCGACGGATCCCGCGATTGGGCGGCGGTGTTTTCCGACCTCGACTGACGACTCCTAGTTCTCGACTAGAAAATTGTTGACAATCTCGGCGCGGACGCGGGATGCTAACGTCAACCATCACGATCGTTACGAATGTGCGGCGTGGTTTGACGAGGGGACCCTTGGAGGGGACATGACCAAGAAGTGGATGCGGCTGCTCGCCGCGCTGCTCGCTATCTCGCTTCTCGCCGCAGCATGCGGCGGCGACGATGACGACGATGAAGTTGGCTCCGACGCCGCGACTGACGTAGCCGGTGGTGATGCCGACGCCGACGACGATGCCGTTGACGTTGCCGATGCCGACGACGCGGCCGAAGAAGTCGACGCGGCCGAAGAAGACGACCACGACGCGACCGAAGCCGAAGACGTCGGCAATGTCGAGATCGACGAGTCCGCCAACTGCGCCTCAGCGATCGAGCTCGAGGTCGGCGACTACGCCCCGAGCGGTCACGTCGACGTCGGCATGGGATTCATCCTCACTGGTGGATTCAACCCGCACAACAACCAGGCGCCTGCAGCCTTCGCCTACTACGGCTGGGTGTACGAGGGTCTGGTCCGCCAGGACGGAGTCACGGGCGCCATCGTGCCGTGGCTGGCCAAGTGCTTCGAGATCTCCGAAGCCGGCGACCAGATCACGTTCTTCCTGCACGAGGGCGTGACCTTCCACGACGGCGCCCCGTTCAACGCTGACGCCGTCATTGCGAACGTCGAGTTCATCAAGACCGCCGGTCCGCCCGAGGTTCTTCCGCCGGTCGCAGGTCAGCTGGCCAGCGTCGAGAGCGTCGTGGCCGTCGACGAGTACACGGTGCAGTACAACCTGAGCGCCCCGAGTGCTGCGCTGGTCCTCAGCGGCCTCATCCGCAACTCGGGCTTCATGGTGTCGCCCAACTCGCTCGGCAGCGCCATCGCCAACCCGTCGGGCACCGGGCCTTACATGGTCGACAGCGAGAGCGAGGATCACACCGATATCAATCTCGCCGCGTTCGCCGACTACTGGCAGCCCCAGCTGGTCGGTTTCGAGACGGCCAACATCCAGGGCGGTCTCAGCGCTCAGGCCCGCCTCGACGGTCTCATCGCCGGTCAGTTTGACATCGCCACGATCAACAACAACGAGCAGGAGCTTGTCCCCGCCTACAGCGCGAACACCACCGTCCGCATCGGCTTCGTCGTTGCCGATTGGCTGGGCGAGCAGATCCCGCAGCTGGCGAACAGGGACGTTCGTTGTGCCATGGCAGCCGCCCTCAACCGAGTCGGGATCCAGGAAGCCGGCGGCAACGCCCCGGAGTCCGCGATCAAGCAGTTTGCGGTCAGCCCGACCGACTATGCCTACATCGACGACCTCGAGTCGCCCGACTTCGACCTCGAGCTCGCCCAGAGCCTGATGGACGCCAGCGGCGAAGAAGGATTCGAGTTCACGAACGGTCACCTGCCCGCCGGCTTCTGGCCCGTCACCGCCTCGGCCTGGGCTGGTGCGCTCGCCGAGATCGGCATCACCATGAACAACGAAGCCCTCGACCCACCGGGCGCCGGTGAGATGTTCGCCCGTCTGGCCCGGGCCCAGCACCCGGTGCAGATCGTGGCCTACAACGAGCCCAACGCGCTGATGTCGCTCATCGCCCGCACTGGTACCGGTTTCCTCAACCCGTCTGGCGTCTCGCCTGACGGCGTGGTCGAGTTCGTTGAGGCGGCGAAGAGCAAGACCTTCGAAGACGGCGAGGCCGATGTGGCCGCCGCCTTCAAGATCATGATCGAAGAGTGCATCTTCATCATCAACCACGCACTGACCACGACGATCGGTCATCAGGCGGACATCACCGGTCTCCAGCACACTCAGGGCATCCCTGTCTCGTTCTGGCCGCACGGTGTGCGTAAGGGCTGATCCAGCCCGCGCGCTGAACGACTGAGAGGGTCCCGGGCCGATCGGGCCCGGGACCCTCGTCGTTCACGTTAGATAGCGTCGGTTCGGAGGGGACTGCGCGAATGGCGAAATACATCGGCTTCCGGCTGCTGGCGACAATCCCGCTCATGTTCGCGATCGCGGTGGTGACCTTCCTCATCGCGGTCGCGATGGAGGCCAACGGCTCGATCGCCATCCAGGTTTGTGGGGAGGGTGCCACGCCGGAGTGTGTGAGTGCCGTCGAGGAGAACCTGGGGCTGGACGATCCGATTCCCGTCCGCTTCATTCAATGGCTGGGCGACGTCGTAAGCGGCGATCTCGGGGCGTCGTTGCTCGACGAGAACGCCTCCGTCGCCGGTCTCATCGGTGAACGCATCTGGGCCTCGGTCAGCATCGTCGGGTTCAGCTTGGTCATCGGCATCACCATTGGGATGGTGATGGGAATCATGGCGGCGATCCGCCCGGGCGGACTGCTCGATCGCTCGCTGTCGATCGTTGCCGCCAGCGTCATCGCGGCGCCCGGCTTCATCATCGGCATGATGCTGTCGTGGGGGATCGCGATTGAACTCGGCTGGCTCGACCCCATCGGGTACACGCCTCTCAGCGAGTCGGTCACTGGGTGGTTCACGTCGATCCTCCTGCCCTCCATCGCCCTCGGCATGCCGACCATCGCCATCGTTCAGCGCCAGCTGCGGAGCTCGATGGCCAACGCACTTCAGTCCCGCTACGTGCTCGCGGCGCGGGCCCGCGGGGTCGGTCGGGCGCCATTGATCCGCCGGCATGCCCTCCCGAACGCGATGGTTCCGACCATCACCGTGTTCGGCTTCCGGGCGGCTGCCGCGATCGGGCTGACGACCGCGGTCGAGATCGTGTTCGGCATCCGCGGCATGGGCGAACTGCTGGTGACAGCGATCCTCAACCGCAACGTCACGGTGCTCCAGGGCGGGATGCTGATCGTCGGCCTCGTTGTGGCCGTCGTGAACCTCCTGGTCGACATCAGCTACGGCTTCCTGAACCCGAAGGTGAGGCTCGCGAAGTGACCGCAACCACGTCGGTCGCTCAATCTCCGCGACGGCGCTTCTGGGGCCGGATGTTCAAGAACCCGCTCGGGATCTTCTCGATGATCTGGTTCGTGATCCTTCTCATCGCGTGGGTCTGGCCCGAACTGCTCGCCACGCACGATCCGCTCCAGCAGGACGTCACCCTCCAGCGGCTGTTCGAGGGTCCGAGCCGCGATCACTGGCTGGGCACCGATCAGCTCGGTCGCGATTGGTACAGCCGGGTGATCTTCGGCGCCGGCTACGCCTTCCGCTCCATCCTGATCGCGATGACGATTGCCGTCGTGGTCGGCGTCCCGCTCGGGCTTTTCTCGGGTTGGCGAGGCGGACGAGTCGACCGGGCGATCATGTGGGTCAACGACGTCTTGTTCTCGTTGCCGATCATCCTGCTCGCGATGGCGGTGATCATCATCCTCACGCCGTCGCTCGACAACGCGATGATCGGTGTCGGCATCGCGATGTCGACCCGCTTCACCCGACTCACCCGGGCGGTGACGCTGCAGGAGAAGGAAGAGCTCTACGTCGACTCGGCCCGGATAACGGGGTTGTCGACTCGAACGATTCTCGCCCGCTACATCGCGCCGAACCTGTTGTCATCGCTCATCGTTCAGGCGGCCATCATCTCGGGCGCCATCATCTTGATCGGCGCCACGCTGAGCTTCCTCGGGATCGGCGCGAGTCTCGACGACCCCGACTGGGGCGTCATGTTGAACCGCTCCCGTGAGCTGTTCCGGGTGGAAGGCGTCTGGCAGGTCGTTCCGCCTGGGATGGCATTGATCTTGACGGTGCTGTCGTTCAACCTGCTGGGTGACGCGATCCGCGACGCAATCGGTCGCGACTCGAGCAACAACGCTCTGTCGATCACGAAGCGCACAGCGGTCACCGCAGCAACAACACCGCACGCCACCGGTCCCGATGTTGTGCTGTCGGTGCGTGACATGGACGTCGAGTTCCCCGATCAGAGCGGACGGGTGAGCCAGATCCTCCAAGGAGTGTCGCTCGAAGTGCGCGCCGGCGAGACGCTCGGCGTGGTCGGCGAATCCGGTTCGGGCAAGAGCATGACCATGCTCTCGGCCCTCGGTCTCACGCCCGCGCCCGGACGAATGACGCGTGGCAGCGTTCAGTTCGGCGGCCGTGATGTCACGAACCTCACCGAGTCGGAGTGGCAAGCCATCCGGGGCAAGGACGTCGGCGTCATCTTCCAAGAGCCGATCGCGGTCCTGAACCCGGCGATCAAGGTCGGTCGACAGATCGCCGAGCCGTTGATGATCCACCAGAACCTCAGCAAGAAGGCTGCGCTCCAGCGGGCGGGTGAACTTCTCGCTGAGGTTCGAGTGCCCGACCCGGTCCGCCGCCTCGACCAGTACCCCCACGAGTTCTCCGGAGGTATGGCGCAGCGGGCGGGCATCGCCATGGCGCTGGCATGCGAGCCGAAGCTGCTCATCGCCGACGAGCCGTCGACTGCGCTCGACGTCACCGTGCAGGGCCAGATCCTCGACCTCATGGCTGAGGTGCAGGAGCGGCACAAAATGGCGATCATTCTCATCACCCACGACCTCGGCGTGATCGCCGAAGCCGCCGATCGCGTGCTCGTGATGTACGGCGGGCAGGTCGTCGAGACGGCGTCGGCCGACGACGTCTTCTACCGCCCCAAGCACCCCTACAGCCGTGCCCTGCTCGACACGATGCCGCAGAGCCACGATGGCCACGGCGAGCTTCCGGTGATCAGCGGCATGGTGCCGTCGGCGACCGCGTGGCCGCAGGGCTGCCGCTTCGCTCCTCGCTGCGATTTTGCTACCGACGCCTGCACCAACGACATGCCGACGCTCGAGGCCATCGGCGGCGACCTCGTGCGCTGCATCCGGCACGGCGAGATCCAACTCGCGCCCGAAGAGGCGGTGCAGGCGTGAGCGGGTCCACGTTCTTCGAGGTCGACGACCTCCACGTTCACTTCGCCTCGCGCGCCAAGCTGTTCGGCAAGACGCCGCCGCCGGTCAAGGCGGTCAACGGCATCAGCTTCTCGATTGAGCCGGGCAAGACCTTCGGGCTCGTCGGTGAGTCGGGCTCCGGCAAGTCGACGGTCGCCCGCGCGATCCTGCAGCTCGTCGATGTGCACGCCGGCACGATCCGTCTCGACGGCGACGACGTCACCAACGTGCCTCGCCCGAAGGAACTGGCTTTCCGTAAGAAGGTTCAGGCCGTCCTTCAGGATCCCTTCTCGTCGCTCAACCAGGTCCACCAGACCCGCAGGATCATCGGCGACGGCATCACCCGTCACTTCAAGATCAAGCCCGGCCCCGAACGCGAGCAGAGGATCATCAACCTGCTCGACGAAGTCGGCATGTCGACCGAGTTCCTCGATCGATACCCCTATGAGATGTCGGGTGGTCAGCGGCAGCGGGTGTCGATTGCGCGCGCCCTCGCCGTCGAACCCGAGTTGATCATCGCCGATGAGGCCACGTCGGCCCTCGATGTGTCGATCCAATCGCAGGTGATCAATGTGCTGCAGCGGATCCAGGCCGAAACGGGCGTGGCATTCCTCTTCATCGGCCACGATCTCGAAGTCGTGAAGCATATGAGCGACGACGTCGGCGTCATGTACCTCGGCTACCTCGTCGAGCAGGGCGATGCTGACGCCATCTACGAAGGGCCGACGCACCCGTACTCCGAGATGCTGGTCGCGTCGATCCCGATGCCCAACCCGATCATGCAGGCCAGTCGCCGCGAACTACGGCAGTCGTTCGACAACGATGCTGAGCCGCCGTCGCCGGCGCGACTGCCGCCAGGCTGCCCGTTCGAGAACCGGTGCCCCGTCGCCCTGGACATCTGCCGTGAGGAGATGCCTGAACCCAGCCCCGCCCATCACGGCGGCCAGGTGCGATGCCACCTCCACACGTCGGGGCCCGAGCTCGGCGGGGAGTCGGTCGTCGAGTACATCAAGACCGAGGCGCGCGGCCAGGTCGCTGTCTGAGCGACGTCGAGCCGGCAGATCGTTCATCGTGACGATGCACTCGTTGCTCGAGTCGTCGTGGGAGTGGGAAACGGTTGCCGGCCCGTTCTCATTCACCGAGGGCCCGGTGTGGGATGGCGAGCGGGTGGTCTTCACCGACGTGCCGACGAGGCGGATCCTGACCTTCGACCCACGCACCGGTGAAACAGTGGTGCTCCTCGACGACACCGAGAAGGCGGTCGGCCTCGCACTCGACGCCGACGGACGGTTGTACGGCTGTGTCGACGGTGGACGTCGCGTCGAGCGCTACGAGGCGGGTGGTTCGCGCACGGTCGTCGCTGACCGATTCGAGGGCGCGCGCCTCAATGCCCCGAACGATCTCACGATCGGGGCCGATGGGCGGATCTGGTTCAGCGACCCGCGTTACCACCCCGACAAATCCGTGATGGAGCTCGATCACGAGTCCGTCCTGATCGCCGTTCCCGACGGCCACGGCTACCTGGTCGAGCGGGCGACGTTCGACACGACCCGTCCCAACGGTGTGTTGTTGAGCCACGACGAACGCACGCTCTACGTGGCCCAGACCCACATGCCGCCACCGGAGTCGTGCCGCGAACTCCGCGCATACCCGATCGGCGACGACGGCAACCTTGGTGACTACGAGGTGCTATTCGACTTCGGCGACGATCGCGGCGTCGACGGCATGACGCTCGCACCCGATGGCTCGTTGCTGGCCGCTTGCGGTTGGCCGAAGGGCGGACGGGGCCCACGTGTCGCAGTTTTCGCTCCCGACCACACCCACGTGCTCGACATCCCGACCGTGGTCAATCCGTCGAACCTTTGCTTCGGCGGGGCCACGGGCCGCGACCTCTACCTGACCGACTCGGCCGGGTGCCTACGACGCATCACCAACCTGCTGAACGAGGACCTCAGCAGCCCCTGGTGATCAGCGGCGCGTGTCTACTTGGCGAACCACATGTACGCGAACCACTCGGTGTCCGGGGGCCCGGCGTAGGGCTCGAGTTCGTAGCGGCACGGGTCCTCGGTGAGGCGGGGATCGTCGTGCTCCTCGAGGATCGCGAGCAGCCGGGCTTCCATGCGGGCCCGTACGTCCTCGTAGGCCGGATCGGCGGCGACGTTGTGCAGGTAGTCGGGGTCGGTGCGCAGGTCGTAAAGCTCTTCGCGGGGGCGCTTGCCCGCGGCGAGGTCGTACAACGGCTCGACGTCGAGGTCCTCGCGTTTGAGCACCATCCACGCCTTGGTCGGACCGTTGTCCCAGTCCATCAGTGTGACGAGAGGGTTGTTGCACAACGCCTGGTACGACGGCGGCTCCTCGTCGGGCCCCAGGTTGATCGGATCGCCCATCGGCCACCGGTCGGGCTCGAAGTTGATGATGTAGATGAAGTCCTGCTCGCGCAGCGCCCGCTGGGGGTAGGGGAGGAAGCCGGCTCTCGCCTGGGCGACGTGGCGCTCGCGGCCGGTGATGACGAAGTCGCGTTCGGGGTCGACCTGGCCACTGGCGGTGGACCGCAGCACGGGCATGAGGCTGGCGGCGCTCATGTCGGCCGGTGGTTCGATGCCGCCCGCCTCGCACAGGGTGGGACCGAAGTCCATGAGGTTCACGAAGTCGTCGACGACGCGGCCGGGCTCGACCACGCCTGGCCACCGCACCGCCAACGCGACCTCGCAGCCGATGTCGTACAGATTGTTCTTCGATCGGGGGATGCCCGGGATGCCGTGGTCGCCCGACACCACGACGATCGTGTTGTCGTACTCGCCCGCCTTGTTCAGTTCCTCGACCAAGATGCCAAGACCATGGTCGAAGGCGAGGCATTCGCCCAGGTAGTCGGCGACGTCTTCGCGAACCTCGTGGACATCGGGCATGAAGCCCGGCATCCGGCCCTCGAGGTCGTCGGGATCGATATCCCACAGGGCCTTGCCCGAGCCGCGCTCCCACGACCGATGCGTGTTGGCCGGGCCCCACCAGTAGCAGAACGGCCGATCGGTTCGCCGCGTGAGCATGAATGACCGGATGTTGTCGCGCGTTTCGGCGTAGAGGAGCTCCTTGGCCGTCTCGATGCCGTACTGGGCCCCGAGTCGGGTCACGAAGTGGGTGAACTGGTTGAAGTCGAGCCCGGCCTGGTTGTAGGCCGTGCGCACGCCGCCCATCGGGGCATTGCGGGTCTGCCCGGGGCTCCACACCTTGTAGGTGTGACCGATCTCGTAGCCGCCGCGAGCTTCGAGTTCGAGCGGAAAGGTGGGGATGTCGTCGTCCCAGTACGAGCCCATGAGGATGGAACCGAGACCGGTCTGCCAGAAATAGCGGCCGGCGAGCATCGAGCTCCGGCACGGCGTGCAGGTCGGAGCCGGCGCGAGCGCGTTGGTGAACAGCGCGCCTTCGGCCGCGATCGCGTCGAAGTTCGGTGTCTCGATCAGGTCGTTCCAGGGGCTGGTGCCGTCGATCCCGTGGTAGGCGCTGGCGTAGCGACCCCAGTCGTCCGCGAATGCGATCACGATGTTCGGCTTCACTGGCATCCCTCGTGGAGAGCGGTATTATAACGAACGTTAGGGATTTGGTCAGGAGGACCATGGGAGGCACACCGGCCGCAGTCGGAGGCTGGAAGCTCCGCTTGCAGACGACCCGAGGGGAAGAGACTCCGGTGGTCGCCCTCGCGGCGGACGGCACCGGTGTGTACCAGAGTCCCGAAGGCTTGCTGGGGGTCGAGGCGACCTACGACGGCGACGACGTGGCCTTCATCGTCACGCACAAGACGGTGATGACCGACTTCAAGATCCGCTTCAAGGGAACCGTCTCGGGCGACACGTTCGACGGCGGGATGATGACCGTGATCGGACCGCACCCGGTCACAGGCGAACGAATTCTCGAGACCTCCGACGCCGGTGATTGAGGTCGGTTGAGACATGATCTCTGCGCGCACGAGTGTTGACAATCCGCCCGACGGCAAGGGAGTCTTGCACCCATGAGTACATTGACCAGTCCTTCACTCGCAGAGGTCGACCTGGCGGCCGAAGACGCCGTCGGGAGCTCGCTCGATGCGCTGGCCGCGCCCGGCTCGTTCTTCACGGGCGCCGAGCGGCTCGCGATCGCGGCCCACGCCCGCGTTGCCCGAGGCCTTGCGTCGGCCGCACCGGAGCTCCCTCCGGCGCTCGCCGAGGCCGCGCGCCGTATCTCTGTCGACGCCATCACTACCCGCCCCGAGCACATCGCGGCCTGGGAAGCCGACGGCCACGACATTCTGAGCTATGTCGAGCTGGTCGCGGTCGTCTCCCTGATCACAACCATCGACTCGTACCGCATCGGTATCGGTGCCGAACTCGAGACGCTGCCGCCGCCGACCCCCGGCGACCCCGTCCCGGTCATCGGCGAGGGTGCCGCCAAGGTCAACGCTTGGGTGCCGACGGTCGGGATCGCGCTCGCGCCCACTGCGCTGTCAGCGCTCCCGAACGAATCGAAGCACAAGGCCGATCTCGGCAAGCCGCTCTACCTTGCTGACAAAGTCGTGCACCAGTACGACGTCGAGCCGGGCCGCGAGCTCAGCCGCATGCAGATGGAGCTGGTGGCGTCACGAACGTCGTGGCTCAATGAATGCTTCTTCTGACTGTTCGGTCACACATGGATGCTCCGTGAGAGCGCCAAGCACCAGAACCAGCCGGTCAACGTCGTCGCCATCACCAACTCGATGCTCGACCCGCTCCTGCCCGCTGGCCGCGAGCTCATCGCGTTCGTCGATGCCATCGTCCTCACCGACTTCGATGAGCTGCCGATCGCCCGCCAAGAGCTGTTCGACGCTGCCGGTCCCGGAGCGGTCACCCGTGCCGCCGCGGTCTGCGCCGGCTTCGAGGGCACCAACCGAGTGGTCGATGCGGTGGGCGTACCGGTCAACAAGCGCTACTTCGACATCGGCGACGAGCTGGGCGTGACCATTCCCGAGCACCTGAAGGGCTGAGAACCGAGATGAGCGAGTACCACGACCGTCAAGAGTTCGAGCTGGCTCATTGGCCTGAGCTTCGCGAGAAGGTCAACGAACTCGTCAATCTCGTCAACAGCGAGCGGACGATTCCACGCGAGTTCAAGTCGATGCTGTTCACCATGGCGAGCGTGTCGAGCGGCTGCACCCACTGTCAGTCCCACGGCGCCTTCTCGCTCAACCGCATGGGCGTCGAGACCGAGCGCATCCAGGCGATCTGGGAGTACGAAACGTCCGACCTGTTCACCGATGCGGAGCGAGCCGCGCTCGACCTGGTGCGCGCCGCGGCGCAGCTGCCGAACGCGGCTCGGCCCGAGCACTTCGACGCTGTGCGGGAGCACTACTCGAACGAGCAGATCATCGAGATCGTGGCGTCGGCCTGCCTCGCCGGCTGGCTCAACCGGTGGAACGACACGATCGCCACCGTCACCGACCAGGAATCCGTCGACTGGGCCACCGAAAACCTCAGCAGCGTCGGCTGGAAGGTCGGCAAGCACGTCGGCGAAGCCCACGAGCAACGCAAGGGCCACCCCTCCAGCGTCGGCTGGACCAAAGCCTGACGCTGGCGCTCAGCCCAGCACGATCGGGAGCGGGCTCCGGTCGACGGTGCGGATGAGCTCCTGACTCAGCAGCCACGTCAGTTCGGCGCGGACGTCGCGGGCTGATGGATCGTCCCAGAGATTGCGCATCTCGTGCGGGTCTTCGCCGCGGTTGAAGAGCTCGCCCCAGTCCTGATCGAGGTACACCGACATCTTCCATTCGGGCGTGACGAGCGTGCGGATCCGCGGAGGCCACTGGTCGCCCGTGATCGGGATCGGCACGTGGCCATCGTGTTCGACGAGAAGCTGGTCGCGGACTGGCGAACCGATCGCCAGCGCGTCGGTGAGATCGATGCCCTGGATGCCGTTGAAGCCCCTCGCCCCCGCCCGGGCGAGGACGGTGGCGCCGATGTCGATGGTTGACACCAGCGCGTCGGACGTTGCCACCGAGGGGCGCTGGGGGTCGCTCCACAGGAACGGGACCTTGAGAATGCCGTCGAGGTTGACCGGCCCCTTCAGCATCAATCCATGGTCGCCCATCATGTCGCCGTGATCGCTGGTGTAGATCTGCACCGTCTCGTCGGCCTGGGCCGACGCCCCGATCGCGCCGCGGATCACGCCGATGGCGTCGTCGACCATCGCCATCATCCCGGCGGTGAGTGCCATCGCTTCGGTCGCCTCGCGTTTGTCGACACGTTCGAGCGCGCCGCGGAACGCGCCGGGCTCGGGTCGGCGGTTGCGGAACATCTCGTAGAGCGGGGTGCCGCCCTCCATGCCGACGAAGCTCGCGGGGAGCGACATGTCGTCGGGTGAGTACATGTCCCAGTACTTGCCCGGCGGTGTGAACGGGTGGTGTGGGTCGGGGAACGACACCATCAAGAAGAACGGTTGGTCGCTCTCGTTGTGCGCCTCGATGAAGTCAACGGCCCGGTCGCGGATCCAAGCGGTCGAGTAGGCCTCTTCGGGAAGTGCGGTCCGGATCGCGTCGGGTCGGACGAAGTCGTGGGGCAACTGGTTCTCGGGGCCGATGAGCCGTTCGTATTCTCCGAGGTGCTCGCGCAGCCAGCGCTCATGACCGCCGCCGGATCCATCGCCGTGGCGCGACACATGGTCGAAGTGGTCGAAGCCGTAGTAGGGGAGCTCGATGTCATGGTCGGGGTCGGCGGCCCAGCGGTCGGCGTTCTCGTCCCGGTACACCGTCCCGGGTGGTACGAGTCGGGCCTCGGTGTGGGGGTCGGTGTCCCACTCGCCCCGCTGCATCCGCGCGCTCATGTCGCTGAATGGCTGGTGATGCCCCTTGCCGATGAGTCCCGTGGCGTACCCGGACCGGCGAAGGCAGTCGACGAACGTGTTGCTGTCGAGCGGCAGCGACAGGCCGTTGTGGCGAACACCATTGACGCTCGGCATCCGGCACGTGAGCAGCGACGCCCGGTTCGGCATGCAGATCGGGTGCGCGACGAAGCCGTTGACGAACCGGGTGCCGCTCGCCGCGATGGCGTCGATGTTCGGTGTCTCAAGGACAGGGTGGCCGCCACAGCCGAGCCAGTCGGCCCGCTGCTGGTCGGTCATGAAGAGCACGAAACTCGGGCGGTCGGTCAT
>LXNI01001031.1_pt1 | contig 27183 bp, 27 predicted proteins | sample 809091 | NCBI WGS metagenome assembly LXNI01 (sample SAMN04870527, study PRJNA318959) | sponge metagenome | biome: 01000161; feature: marine sponge reef; material: water | host: Sarcotragus foetidus | place: Greece: Milos, Mediterranean Sea | collected 2013-05-29 | depth 5-7 m | reverse complement strand
AGCACATCCATGGTGCTGACCATGCCGTCGGGCGCTACGCCGCCGCTGAGCGGGCTGCCGGGGAGGCGTGCGATCAGGGAGATCTCGATGCCCGGGTCGTACAACGTGCACTTGGCGCGCGGGAAAGCGATGCCGTGGTCGCCGACATACGCCACGAGGGTCTCGTCCAGAAGGTCTCGGTCCTCAAGGATCGCAATCAGGCGCCCGATGTAGTCGTCGGCCCTGTTCACGCAGCCCTGGAAGTCGGCCAGGTCGGCGCGAGTGTTCGGGGCGTCGACGAGGTAGGGCGGCACCGTAATGCCCTTCTCGTCGTAGGGCTGGCCGCCGAAGCCGTGGCCGCCCACGCGGTGGGTCTCGCCGAAGCCAACCTGCACCACGAATGGGCGGGTGCGGTCAGCGTCGATGAATTGCGAAACGCCGGCTGTAATGGCATCGATGTCGCGGGTTTCGTCGAAGACGTCGTTGCCGATGCGGCGCGGGTCGCGGGACGCGTGTTCCACGCCCCAGTGGCCGCTGCGGTAGCCGACGGTGCGCAGGACTTGCGGAATGGTGCGCTCGCCGGGGTGCAGGTCCCAGCGGAAGTCGCGATGCGTGAGGCCCATGGTGCCGTTGGCGTGGGGGTAGCGGCCGGTGGTGAGGCTGGCGCGGCTGGGGGAGCACTGGGGGGCGGTGGTGTAGGCGTTGAAGCGGGCACCTTCGGCCGCCAGGCGGTTGAGGTTGGGGGTCTCCACCGTGGTGACCCCGTAGGGCTCGATGAAGCGGCCGGTGTCGTGGGTCGTGATGATCAGGACGTTCGGCGGCATGTGGCATCGCTTCACGGCGGCGGGCCGGTGAGTCTAGCCAGCCGCTGTGGCGGCCGGTGCCATAATCGCCGCGGACACCGACAGACGGCGGAGGAATCCGATGCCTCATTACATCAGCATGGTCAGTATGTCCGGCAGCGAGCCGGCGGAGCCTGGGTCCGTGGCCGACGCCATTGGCGAAGGCGCGCCGGTCACGCGCAAGCTGATCGAAGATCACGGCGGCACGTTGCACGAGATTTACCTGACCATGGGCGCCTTCGATGTCCTGATGGTGATGGAGTTCGACAGCACGCAGGCCTGCGCCCAGGCCATGCTGGCCATGCGCGAACAGCTAGGCGGCGTTACGCAGACGATCGAAGTCTTCCCCGAGGACCAGTGGTCGGAGATTGCCGGGGGCGTCTGAGCCCGGACCTTGCCGACTAACACGACGGCGGCCGAACCGCCGCCGGACACGATTGCGGACGAGGCGACACTCGACGAAGTGATGTCGCGTCCCAGCGCCGGGCTGGTCGAATCCGTGGGCCGAGGTTCCGGCGATCTGCTGGTGCTGGGGGCCGGGGGCAAGATGGGCCCGACGGTAACGCGCATGGCCCAGCGCGCGTTTGCGGCCGCTGGGCGCGACGGGCAGGTGATTGCCGTCTCGCGGTTCAGCGATCCCGGGGCGCGGGCCGGGCTGGAGGCCGCCAGTGTTGCCACGATTGCAGGCGACCTGCTGGAACCAGAGTTCTTGCGGGAGTTGCCGAATGCGCCTGAGGTGGTGTTCATGGCGGGGCGCAAGTTCGGGTCCACCGGCGCCGAGCACCTGACCTGGGCCATGAACGCGCATCTGCCCGGGCTGGTGGCGCGGCGGTTCCGGGAGGCGCGGTGCGTGGTTTTCTCGACGGCGGCCGTGTATCCGTTCACGGCTGTCGATGGTCCTGGAGCGAACGAAGCGGTGGGCCCCGAGCCTATTGGCGAGTACGCGCAGTCGTGCCTGGCGCGGGAGCGAATGTTCGAGTACGCGGCTGAGACGTGGGGGACGCCTTCGGCGTTGATCCGGCTTTCGTATGCGCTGGACCTGCGGTATGGCGTGCTGCACGACATTGGGGCCAGCGTGCGCGACGGCCGACCGGTGGACGTGGGGATGCGTACGGCCAGCGTGATCTGGCAAGGCGACTCCTGCGACCTGATTTTGCGAACGCTGGAGCACACCTCGGCGCCGCCGCTGATGCTGAATGTGTCGGGGCTGGCGCCGATTCGGATTCGGGACGTGGCTGTTGCCCTGGGAGAACTGCTGGGCGTTGAGCCGGAGTTCGAGGGCGCCGAATCGGACAGCGCGCTGTTCGTGGACTGCCGACGGATGGCGGGGTTGGTAGGCGAGCCGATGACGCCGCTGGGAACAGTGCTGGGCTGGACGGCGGACTGGCTGCGGGCCGGTGGACGCACCCTGGACAAGCCGACGCACTTCGAAGTGCGGGACGGTCGGTTTTAGGCGGCGCGTATCGGCGCCAACGGGCGAAGGCGACACGCGTCACGGGTCCGGGGGCTAGAGGCGGTAGGTGGTGAACCGGTTGTCGCTGGGGGGACCGTAGCTGAGGTGGAGGGTTTGCGCCCGGGGAACGGCGATGAGGGCGGCGATGGTGGCGAAAGGGTCGCCGGAACGGAAGGGGCGGCAGACGGGTTCGGGGCGACCTGATTCGTCGCTGAGAAGCTGGCGGCAGACGGTGGTGTCGATGGCGCCGGCGTGGCGCTCGAGCCCGGCTTGAAGGGATTGGCGGCGGCCCTCGGAATGGGGCAGGGGCCGGCGGGTGGCTTCGTGAGGTTTCAAGGTGCGGGCGACGCAGTTGTTGGCGTGGGCGTAGACGCCGTCGTCGACATCTGTCACTTCGAGGCCTTCGGCCAGGATTTCCAGGTTGCGGGCGTGTCTTGCGTCGGCGATGAGGAAGTTGCCGACGGCAGGACCGCGCATGGCCTGGATGCGCTGGACGGCTCTTTCGGCTGAGCCGGACTCGAGAGCGGCGCGCCGGAGGATGGGCGGGGCCATCCAGGTCCGGCCGGTGCGGCCCCACAGGGAATTGGCGAAGACGCAGACGCCGCGGCTGTTGAAGCCGACGCCGCCGAGTTCGCCGGGGACGCAGTGCATGAGGATGTGGGGGCCCCGGGTGGGCCTGAATGCGGCGACGAACATGCGGTGGAGGTAGGGCTCGCCGAGGTCGCGATTCTGGCCGGCGATGGTCTGGCGATCAGTGGTGGCCTGTCCCACGGCGGCGAATGAGGTACAGCCTTCGGGCAGGCCGCCGGTTCCGGGGCGCAGTTGAAGAGCGAGGGCTTCGTCAAACCGAATGCCGGCGCCGTGGGCGAGACCCTGGAGTTCGTCGATCCAGTGGGGGGCGATGGCCTCAACCAGGGATTGTTGTTCGAGCGTCCACTCAAGGGCTTCGGCGGCGGTGAGGCCGCTGTCGGCGGCGCCCTGCATGGTTTCGGCGAGCTGGAGGCGGACGAGGTCGCGGAAGCGCTGGCCGTGTTGGAGGCCGAGGTCGTGGGGGGCGCCGGCGAACTCGGCGAAGGGGAAGTGGATGGGAACAACTTCCAAGGGTACTTGTGCTGGAAGGATACGTGGCTGTTGAGCCTGAGGCTCCGGGAACATCCGGGACACCCGCAGACCGTGAGCGGTCGTCACGGATGCCTGCTGCGGGGATGCACTGCCCGGACGCGGGTTCCTCACGCTTTCGGTACTCCGGCCCCAATTGAAGAAGAGCGAGCGGCATGCGGACAGGGCGCTCGCCGCGCTTGAAGGTGCTTTCCGGTCCCTTGCGCGTGAGTGCGGTCAGTGCGGGATCGATCGTCGTGAGCCCGGTGCGGCGGGGCGTGGGAGACTGGGGGACTGCTGACGGGAGGGCGTATGGCTACGGAGACGCCGATTCCGGCGCCGGAGTTTCCGGAAGGGTTGGAGTGGGCCAATACGCGGCGGCCGGTTCGCATGGCGGACCTGCAGGGCCGGCTGGTGATCCTGGACTTCTGGACGTTCTGCTGAATTAACTGCCTGCAGCTATTTCCGCAGTTGCGGAAACTCGAAGAAAAGCACGGTCCGGCACTGGCGGTGGTGGGTGTGCATACACCCAAGTTCCCGGCCGAGCGCGAGACGTTTAACGTTCGCTACGCGGCGCGTCGTCACCGGCTGGAGCACCCGGTGGTGAATGACCGGGATTTCCAGATCTGGCAGACGTACGGGGTGCGGGCGTGGCCGACGATGGTGTTTGTGGACCCGCTGGGGCACGTGATCGGGTTCCATTCGGGCGAGGCGCCGTTCGAGGCGCTGGACCGGGCGGTGAGCCGCATCCTGGGCGAGCACCGGCCGAACGGAGTTGTCACCGACGCGCCGCTGGATGTGATGGAGCAGGCGCCGGACTCGGATACGGGGCTGGCGTTTCCGGGGAAGGTGCTGGCGACCCGGGACTCGCTGTATATCGCGGATTCGGGTCATCACCGGATCGTGGAGACGGATCACGAGGGTGCGGTGCGACGCGTGTTTGGGTCGTCGAAGGAAGGGCATCGGGACGGCCCGGCTTCGGAGTCGCGGTTTACGTATCCGCAGGGGATGGCGGTGGCTGGCGATGACTTGTACGTGGCGGATACGGAGAACCATCGAATCCGGCGGATTGACCTGGGATCAGGCGAGGTGTCGACGGCGGCGGGGACGGGGGCGCGGGGGTATCCGGCGCTGGGGTCGCATCCGGCGTTGACGGCCGAACTGGCTTCGCCGTGGGACCTGGCCTGGCACGAGGGGCGGCTGTTCGTTGCGATGGCGGGGATGCACCAGGTCTGGGTGATGGATCCGGCGGACGGGGCGATCGGGCCGTATGCGGGGTCGGGGATCGAGAATCTGCAGGACGGGCCGCTGGACACGGCGCAGCTGGCGCAGCCGAGCGGGCTGGCGGTGCACGGGGACCGGCTGCTGGTGGCGGATAGCGAGACGAGCGCGATCCGGACGCTGCCGCTGGACGGCCGCGGCGACGCGCGGACGATTGCGGGGGTTGGGCTGTTCGACTTTGGGGACGTGGACGGGGAGGGGTCGTCGATCCGGTTGCAGCATCCGCTGGGGGTGGCGGCGGGGGCCGAGGGCGTGTTTATTGCCGACACCTATAACAACAAGATCAAGGTGGTGGATCCGGCTGGGCGGTTGATTACGTCGTTTGCCGGGGATACGGAGCATGGGGACGCGGACGGCGGGCTGGCGGAGGCGCGGTTTCATGAGCCGGGCGGGGTGTCGCTGGCGAATGGATCGTTGTTTGTGGCGGATACGAATAATCATGTGGTGCGGCGGGTGGATTTGGCCGACCGACACGTCGGCACGCTGCAGGTGACAGGTCTCTAGTCCAGCGAGCCACGGCTTCCGGGGCGATGGGAGTCGAAGGCGCCGCGCGACCTATCGCGTGGGGATGGCGCGGCGTCTATTCTTGGACGGTCAGCGCCGATACTCCTAAGGGAATAACCAATGTTTGCGACGTTTGGGCGGACCTGGCAGCTCACGAAGATGAGCTGGGGCGTGTTGCAGAGTGATCGGAAGCTGATTGCGTTTCCCATCATGTCGGGAGTGGCGCTGGTGATCCTGGCGGCGCTGTTGACCGGCGTGGGGGCCAGCGTTGGCACGCTGGATCGGTTGGGCGGCGCGGGGTCGGCCGGGATGGCCGAGGCGGACATCGTGCTGCTGGGGATTACGTATTTCCTGCTGGCGTTCGTGATCATTTATTTCAACGCGGCGCTGATCGGGGCCGCGATGGTAAGGCTGGCGGGCGGAACGCCGACGCTGGGCGACGGGTTCCGGCTGGCGAACTCGCGGCTGCCGCAGATCGCGGGCTGGGCGCTGATTTCGGCGACGGTGGGGTTGATCCTGCAGGTCCTGCGGAGCCAGTCGCGCGATAACTTCCTGGGACAGATCGCGCTGTCGGTGGTCGGGGGCGTCTGGGCCTACCTGACCTTCTTTGTGGTGCCGGTGTTGGTGGCCGAGGAGACGGGGCCGATTACGGCGATTAAGCGGTCGAGCTCGCTGTTCAAGCGGACCTGGGGCGAGCAGGTGGTGGCGAACTTCGGGTTCGGCATTATTGGGATCGCGGCCGCGCTGGTCGGGCTGGTGCCGGCCATCCTGGTGGGGATGGTTGTGCCGATGGCCGGGCTGGTGGTTGGCGTGGTGACGGTGGGACTCGCGATTGCGACGGTTTCGACGCTGGAGGCGATCTTCAAGGCGGCGCTGTACGGGTACGTGGCCGACGGGCGCGTGGGCGAGGGGTTTGAGCGGAGCACGCTGGAAAGCGCCTACGGACCCGGGCGCGGCATGCAGCGCGGCTTTTAGGTTTCCATGAGCGGCAGTCACGCCGGGAAACGGGCGGCGGTCTATGGCGCCAGCAGTGGCATGGGCCGGGCGACGGCGCTGGCGCTGGCGCGGGCCGGGGCCGAGGTGGCCGTGCTGGCGCGCAGCGTGGATGCGCTGAATGAGGTCGTTGACGAGATTCGCGGAATCGGGCGCGAAGGCGTGGCGCTTCCGGTGGATGTGCAGGACGGGGCGGCGGCTCGGGCTTCCGTGGATGCCGTGGTGGAGGCATTGGGCGGGATCGACATCCTGGTGTACGCCACCGGCTGGAATATTCCCGGTCGGGCTCTGGAGCGGCTGAGTTCCTCGGACTGGGAGTTGATGCAGCGGACCAACCTGTGGGGGCTGTATGACGTGACGCAGGCGGCGTTGCCGGCGCTGCGGGAGTCCGGGGCGCGGCTGGTGGTGATTTCGTCGGCGGCGGTCCAGCTGCCCGACATGTCGGGCGTGGCGTATCAGAGCACGAAGCATGGTGAAGCCGGGTTCGTGTACGGGATGATGCACGAAGAGGCCGGGAACGGGATCCGGGCGACGATGATCTTCCCGGGGCTGACGGAAACGCCGATGATCGACCGGCGGCCGGCGCCGACGCCGCCGGAGATGATCGCGAACGCGCTGCAGCCGGAAGACGTGGCCGAAGCGGTGCTCTTTGTGACCTCGCTGCCGCCCAGGGCGTACGTGCCCGAGTTGGTTTTGCTGCCGGCGGCGATTCAGCAGCGCTAGTCCGCGAGCGGCCGCCGGGCGCGGCTGCGTATGCTGGCAGGGCGGTTCGCGGTCGAGAGGATCAGCCATGCCGTACGACCCTTCGCTGCATCTATTCTGTCATCCGTGGGAATTGCAGACGGTGGTGCATATGCGCCGGACCTGGAACCGGCCGGCGCGGGTGCAGATGGACCCCGTACTGGCGCCGACCGAGCCCTGGGAAGGCACGTCGGTGGCGACGTGGGGTACAGCGCACTACGACCCGGCAACGAAGCTCTTCAAGCTCTGGTATGAGGCGTGGAATCCCGACAGGCCTGAGCCGCTGGACACACCGGTTTGCTACGCCACCTCGACCGATGGAGTGACCTGGGACAAGCCCGACCTGGGGCTGTTCGAGTGGGACGGCAGCCGCGCGAACAACATTTGCTGGATGATGCGCGAGAGCGCGCCGTGGGACTACCTGGACAGCCCGCGGGTGTTCGTGGAGCCGGACGCGCCGGCCGACGAGCGTTACCGGATGGTGATTTATGCGCGGGTTCAGGCCCTTCGGCGGCATGCGTTTTTCGTGCTGACGAGCCCGGATGGGGTGCATTGGACCTGGCATGACGAGCCGTTCCTAACCGAGACCGGGGACCGGTTTCACTGCACTTACGACGACCGGCGGGGCGAGTATTGGGTCACGTCACGGCGCGCGCACGGGGAAGTGGACTTCCATTGGGACCCGCCCGTCCCGCGAATTCGAAGCGTGGAGCGCTGGCGCAGCCCGGACCTGCGTGAGTGGTCGGGTCCCGACATCCTGATGCGGCCGGACGACGCCGATCTGCCGGACACCGAGTTCTACAGCATGTATCCAATGACGGCGGGGAACGGCTACCTGGGCTACCTGGAGTTTTACGACCGGTTTGTGGAACGGCTGCACACGGAGTTGGTGGTGAGCCGCGACGGGGATCACTGGCAGCGGCTGGAGCGGACGCCGTGGCTGGACCGGGGAACCGAGGGCGCCTGGGATGACATGTGGGTGTTTCCGGCCAGCAATGACCCGCTGGTGGTGGGGGACCGGATGCTGGTGCCGTTTTGCGGGCGAGGCACGGCGCATGGCGGCCGGCGCTACCGGATGCAGCCGGCGCGGTGCCGCATTGGGCTGTTGGGGTTTCAGCGCGACCGCTGGGCGGCGCTGACGGCCGGGCAGGACGGCGGCGAGTTCGTGACCGAGCCGGCGGAGGTGAGCGGCGACCGTTTGACGCTGAACGTGGACGCGGAGTTCGGGGACGTGCGAGTGGCGGTGCTGAACGAGCATGGCGGGGCGCTGGAGGGGTTCGGTCACGATGAGGCCGTGCCCATTGAGCGCGACGCGATCGAAGCGCGGGTTTGTTGGGACACGGGCGATTCGCTGGGGGCCTTGCGTGGCCGCCGGGTGCGCCTGCACGTCACGGCGGCGCGGGCGAGCGTGTACGGCTACAGATACGACTAGCCGGGGATTGCCGAAGGGCGTGGATGCTCTAATATGTGGGCGGGTGGCGATGTGATCTCGCCGGGAGCGCCGGTGGGCGGGGTCTTGCCGCTGAGGAGATTATGGACGTCTTGCGCCAGGCGTTAGACCAGAGCAACCGTAGTTCACGACGGGCTTTTCTTGGTCGCCTCACAGTCGGGATCGGCGCGGCGGTCGGCGCCAGCACGGGTGTGGTTCGAGCGGATCCGGCGACTCCGGACGTTCCGGTTCCGGCCATTTATCTGCGCGAGACCGGCCATCACGTGGGCGGGCCATTCCTGGCCTGGTGGCTGCAATACGGGCGTGACGAGGGGCTCGGCTGGCCGATAACCGAGCAGTTGGATGTCGGCAACCGCCGCATGCAGTATTTCGAGCGGGGCGCGCTGGCGCTGGCGCCCACCTCGCGGGATCCGCTGGGGGTCGTGCCGGTGAGCCTGGGGCGGCCCTACGTCAGTCGTTCGTCCGCACCGCAGCCCGGGGCGGCGTACGCCCACTTCTTTCCGCAGACGGGAAATGGCGTGCATCCGGCGGTGTGGCCGTTTCACCGCGAGAACGGCGGAGTCTACCGGTTCGGCTACCCGCTGGCGCCGGCGGTGGTGGGCGACGGCGGGCTGTGGCAGGTGTTCGAGCGGGCGGTGCTGTCCGAGAGCGGCGGACGCGTGACCGACTTGCGCCTGGGCCTGATGGAAGCCGAGCGGTTGCGGCTGCCGACCGAGCCGGCGACGCGAGCACGGCATGCGCCCATTGTGGACCTGGCCGCGTTGGAGCCGGAGTATGGATCGCTTTCCGATCGTCGGGCGATGGTGGACCTGACGCGGCAGGTGGTGACGTTCTATGACGGGGACGAGCCGGTGCGGATGGCCGCCACATCTACCGGCATCTATCCGGACTTCACCCCGGCCGGACGCTATCGCGTCTTCGTGCGCGTTCCACGCGCGCGCATGATCTCGAACGGCAGTACCAGCGCCGTCTACGACCTGGACGACGTGTTGCACATCCAGTACTTCACGGAGAGCTGGATCGGGTTTCACTACGCCTACTGGCACGGGGAGTTCGGGATTGCGCGGAGCGCTGGTTGCGTGAACCTGCGGCTGCACGACTCCGAGTGGGCCTGGAACTTCTGCGACCACGGCACGCGGGTGGTGGTGCACTACTAGGCACCGACGATCAGGTTGGGCGTTGAAATCCGAGTTCGGTGGTTTCGCGGCGCGCCTATGATGGCGAGACCAAGAAACCCGACGCATCGGTGAATCCTTGACCGCATCCCGCCAGAGCGACCCACGCCCGTCTTCCGTCATCTTCGTCTGCGTGCATAACGCCGGGCGTAGCCAGATGGCCGCAGGCCTTATGCGAGCGGCCGGGGGTGGGCAGATCCACGCCAGGTCGGCTGGCACCGCCCCAGGTGAACGCGTCAATCCGATGGCGGTTCAGGCCATGCAGGAGATCGGCATCGACATCAGTGGCGCGTCGCCGTCGCGATTGACGACTGAGGACGTGGCCGCGGCCGATCTTTGCATCACGATGGGTTGCGGCGATTCGTGTCCGCTGGCGCCAGGGACGGAGTACCGGGACTGGCCGGTGGATAACCCGTCCGGTCAGCCGATCGAGGTGGTGCGGCGCGTGCGCGACGACATTGCGGAGCGGGTGCGCGAACTGGCGGCGGAGTTGGCACCGGGCACTCCGGGGTGAGTCGAAACTGGCTTTTGGCGGGGCTGGCGTCGGCGCTGATCGCGGCGGCCATCGTGGTGGTTGCGATTGACGTGGACGAGGCGGCGTTGGACCCGGCGCTGGCCGGGCCGACGCCCACGCCGGAGGAGCGCGTCGCGCGAATGATGCGGACATTCCTGTCGCGCGTCGTCGAGCAGGAATTGCGGCCGCGAGTCGCCGAGCTGGAAGGCACGCAGGTGGTTGACGGCAGCGGCGGCACAGCCACGGTGCGCCGCGTGGTGGAGGATGGTCGGGTCGACGTGCGAATCATGTTCGACGGCTACGTTCTTACCCTTGATCCCAAGGCGACGGTTGAGAACGAGATCCAGGCGGACGGGACCCTGGACTACACGCGCGAGGGGACCGAGCTGCGGGTGAGAGGGACCGAGATGCGCCTGGGGGTCTTCGACGTGGAGCAGCGGCAGCCGCGAATTGACATGGCCGGCCGGTTTACGTTCGACCTGTCCGGTCCCGACATTGCCGGGCTGGCCGGTGACCTTGTGCGTAACGACGATCAGCGGCTCGAGATCAAGCCCGCGACGCCGGCCGCCTAGTCCTCCAGCAACTGCCCGCCGGCTTGCAGGACGCGCCAGAAGGCGTAGTCGGCCTGGTGGACGACCTGGTTGATGAGGCTGCGCTGAACGAGTTCGCCTTCGCCGGAGTGGCCGCCGGCGACGTGGGCGACTTCCTCGGGTAGGCCGACGGTGAGGCAGACGTGCACGCCGTAGCCGGGATGGCGGATGGAGGGCCAGCCGGTGCGACCGCGCTCGGCGGCCCAGCGGGCCTGGTTTTGGGGATCGAACTCCCAGGGCTTACCGACGTCGTGGCAGAGGGCAGCGGCGATCAGCAGGTCGCGGTCGTACTCCAGGCCCGGGAAGAGACTCCCAAGCTCGTCGGCGATGGCCACGGCAAGGCGGGTGACGCCGCGGATGTGGTCGGTCTGAGTGCCGTCCTCGAGCGGTGGGGTGTCGGGGTTGCCGGAGCCGCGGATGTCGGCGATGGCGCTGAAGGAGCTCTGGGAGAGGGCCAGCGCCCAGGCCTCGACGACTTTGGCAGCCAGGTCAGCGTCGTCAATCCACTCGACTTCGGGTAGTTCGGCCCGCACCCGCGCGCGTTGCGTGTCGTCGACGGTCACGGTTCAACCTCCGGGTGCGGTTCGGCAGGGCTGGAGTGTAGCCCTGCCCCTGGGCGTTGCGGTGGGTCGGCCTAGCGGATCCGGTAGACCAGCGTCTGCACGTGGATCAGGTCGTCGCTGATCACGAACGTGTCCACGCCCTCCGCGCTGCGCCCGTCCTCATGCGTGCCCGACCAGGTGAGTAGGACGGCGTCGCCCTTGACGGTGACGGATTCCTGGCGGGCCTCGAACCCCGCAAGGTCGGCGAAGAGCGCTTCGAAGAAGACGCGGCAGCCGGCCTGGCCGATGTGTACCTGGTTGGGCTGCATGAGCCGCGCGTCAGCCGCGTAGTCGGCGGCGATGGCGTCGAAGTCGCCGGACTGGACCGCGTCCCAATGTCGTTGAAAGACCGCTTCGGGGTTAGCCATGAATGCACGCTCCGGGTGAGCCAAGCCGTGCTTACCCTACGGCATCGCAGCAGTGAGGAACGGCGCGGCCAACGGCGGGCGGCAGGCCGCGCCACTGGCACCCACCACGCCGCCGGCCTACGTCGCGGCCGGCGGCGAGACGCGGCGGCTTACTCGATTCCTTCGTACCAACCGACGCCGAAGATTAGATCGCCGACCCGAACCACCCACGAGTGCTTGGGCGCGTCCTCGCGGGTTTGGGGATGCGTGAACAGGTAGCTCACCCAGGCGCCGCCGCTCTCCTCGGTCACAGCGGCGAAGGCTTCGCCGTAATTGAAACCGTTGGCGTCGATGCGCTCGCGGGTGGTGCCCACGATGTCCGGACGGTTGGCATTCGCAACCGAATAGAGCACGCCGGCGCGGTCTTCAATGATGAAGACGTACCAGGGGCCGTCCGCGCTTTCCGGCGTGTTGTAGTAGGCGAGGGTCTCGTCACGGCCAATGGAGGCGTGGAGATTGACGGCCCGCTGCACCAGGGCTTGCGTGTAGCCGGGCAGGTCATCCTTGGACGGGCCTGCCTCATACCAACCAGATCCGAAGACCAGGCCGTCGTGGCGGACGACCCAGGAGTGCTTGGACTCGGGTTCGCGGGTTTCCGGGTTTATCCACGAATAGGAGGTCCAGGCGCCCTCGGGCGTTGCGTCGGCGACAACCTGAAGGCCGGTGGGGAATCCGTCCGGCCCCAGGACGTGGCGGGCGTGGAGGTCAACGATTGCGGGGGTCGGCGCGTGAGCGACGAGCACATCGTTCTCGTCGAAGATGAAGACGTACCAGGGCCCGTCGATGCTCTCCGGGGAGTTGTAGTAGTCGAGCGTGGCCTGGAGGCCCTGCGTGTTGTAACGGTCGATGGCGCGCTCGACAAAGGCCTGGGTGTAGGCGGCGGGATCGGACTTGGACGGAAGCTGGTAGGGACGGGCACCAAAGCGGAAGCCGGAGTCCCGATGTTCGCTCCGACAGACGGCCTCGGCCCGGTCGCCGTGGACGCGCTGGTAGATGCCGACGTTGTGATCGTTGCCGCGTCCGGCTTCGATGAGGTCGTTGAGTTCGACGCAGGTCGTTGGCCATTCGGCCAGCGCCGCCGCGCTAGTGATTCCGAGAAGAACGGCAACGCCGACAATTGCGAGAACTAGACGCTTCATGCTTTACATCTCCGCCCGGGAAGCCTTATCGGAATATAGGCCACCGGGACCCTGGTCGGGCGACTGGGACCACTCTGGCAGGTCCGCGCGATTGTGCGAGCGCGGAGTTCAGCCGCCGTCCATTGTGCCGAAATCGCGCCAGCCCCAGTCGAGGCGCAGGCGGGGCATGGGGAAGTCGAAGTACCAGCGAATCGAAATTGGTTCGCGGTTCTCGCCCAGAAGGGCATGAAAAAGGGTGGCGTGTCCGGGGACCTCGTTCACGATGCGGATCGGTGTGAGGTCGTGGAAGAGGGCTGGATCCTCGTTGGCGGCTAAGTAGTCGAGCAGTTGATCCTCGTGGGGTTCGGCGTCGTTGGGCCGGACCGCGGCCTGGTCCAGGGGTTCGTGCTCGTTCCAGGCGGGAAGATCGCGGCCGGCGTTAGGGCTGCCGTTTCGGCAGCTGATCCAGATGGGGGTGCTCCAGGCGTATTCGCCATCGGACTGCCGGAGACGGACGTAGTAGGCGGCCTCTGGCAGCGGCGCCGGGTCCTCGAACTCGAGCGACGCGTCCATGGTGTTGGGACACCATGCCGCCAGGGCCCGATCGTCGCGGATGAGGTCGATTCGCTCGATGGGCGCGCAGGCGTGCGCGGTGATGGTCAGGCGCGGCCTGTCTTCAATCTCAGTTTCGCTTCCGGCCGGATGGCCGTCGGCCTGCAGCTCCAGGATGATTCGGGCGCCGGTTGTCGCGTGGGTCCGGCGGTTCATCACAGCGTCCCAGATGACGCGACGTTCGCAACGGGCGGCGCGGACGGCGGTTACCGGACCGCAGCCGATGGCGCAGTCACGGATGTTCAGGTGATTACCGAAGCGCCCACGATAGAGGTGGGCGGCCATCGGCGCGGCGAGCAGGGGCAGGTGGGTGTCGCCGGAAGCGATGACCGCGGGGCGGTGGCCGTGCCGGAGGGCGCGTTGCAGCAGCCATTCGGCGGATCCGTGACCGCTGGCCACTTCGACCACGGGCTCGCGGGTTGTCGGGTAGGCGTCCCAGTCGGCGGGGCCGCCGCCGACGTGGGCTTCGAGCAGGACGTCGTCGCGCTCGCCGTAGGTTTCCAGCAGGTAGTCCATGTCGGCCCAGGCCGGGGCGTGCCGTTCCTCCCATTCCCGAAAGATGACGTTGCGGTCACCGCCGACGCGCGGATGGGCTTCGCCGGCCAGGAAGGGGACGTAGGTTCCCGGTTCGTCGTTGGCGCGGTAGGCGGCCTGGTGGGCTTCCCAAACGGCCGGCCGGTGCGCCTGGTCGGGAGGCGCCATGGGACCGGGGGCGGCGAAGTCGAGCCGGGCCTGTCCGCGGGCCTGCGCGTGGCGGCCGGCGGGGTGGAGGACGGGAGTGGGGTCATCCATGAGCCCCATGCTGACGTCGCCCCAGCTGTGGGAGTGCAGGTCGCCCCAGAGGAGTAGCGCCTCGGGGTTGGACTGGACGAGGAGGGGGTTGCCGAGGGTGGAGAGCCCTCGCTCGCGGTCGATTGCTTCAATTCGGATAAGGCCAGGGGCCTGGGCTGTAACCCCCTCGATGATGGCGAGGCCGGAGTCCTCGGGACCGAATCGGACGCAGCTGGGGAGGCCGCTAAGGGTCGCCGTCGGGTCGCGCAGATCCACCGCTCCGGAGAATTGCGTGCAGACGTTGTGGTTGCGGTCGTAGACAGCGAGGTGGAGGGCGAACGGCTCGCCCGGTCGGGCGACGGAGGGTCCAAGCAGACGCAGCAGTGTCGCTTCGGGGTCTGACTGCACGTCGACACGGACTTCGCCGTCCCTGAGTTGCCGGTAAGCCAGGCCGCCGCTGCGATCCACGGATACGACGATGCGGCCCTGGCAGGCGACGTCGTAGACCTCGCTGCCGGGACCGCCGCGGCTGGTGTCGCCGACCACGAGGCACAGCTCGTCGCCCGGGACCAGGGTTCCGTCTTCGACGACGATGCGAGCAACTGGCGGCGAGTTCGCCTGGTTGAGCTCGTTGAGTTCCAGCCGCACTTCTGCATCCGTCCGGGCCCGCAGCGTGACGAAGTCGCGTCCGCGCGGGCGGGTGTCTTGAATGCTGTGCGACAGCAGGAATCCATAACGCTCGAAGAAAAAGCCGCCACCCACGGCCACTGGGGCTTCGACCGTTATTCGGAACTCCCAGGTTCCGACAGCGCCGGCGGTGAGGTGGAGGTGCGGGCCACTGAGGCTTGGACCGTCGGCCGCGTGAAACGTGACCGCGACCCCGCCCGGTTCGTTGCCGCCGCGAACCCGATACGGAAGCGTGGTGGGCGTGCCCGGTGTCACGAACCGTCCTGGGTCAGACTCCGAATGCGCTTGCCCTGAGCAGCCACCTTCTCGAAGGCCGCGGCCACCTGCTCGACCCAGGCGTCGGAGGGATCGACCGGGGTGGGCAGCCAGACGCAACATTGGTTGAGGCGTTCGCTCACCGGCAGGGAGCCCGGCCCGAAGGGCGGTCGAACGTCGGCGGGCAGGTCGCCCCAGGGGCCACCAAGCCCTTCGAACGGGAAGTCCCCGAAGAGCGGTTGCAGGTGCATGGCGCCGTAAAGGGCGGAGGGCTGATCGGGGTGGATGCCCACGCCCTCGGCGGCCAGTGAGTCAAGGATGGCCTGGATGGGAGCGCCAATCTCGTCGGGATCGATGCGCGCGGTGTAGAGCAGGTAGCCGCCCCGTTCCGCATGGGCATAGGGGCGCTGCGGGTGGATGCCGGGGACGTCGTCGAGCAGGGCGTCCAGGCGGGCGAACCAGCGTGCCCGCCGCCGATTGAGATCCGGGAGGCGCTCGAGGCCGGCGCGGGCCAGGGCGATACCCAGGGGATTGGCGCGGTATTTCACGCCGAGTCCGATGCGGCCGAGGTCGCGCAGCGCGTCGGTCTGCAGGAGTTGGTTCACGCGCCCGTAATGGCCCAACGCGGCCATGTGGTCGTACAGGTTCGGATCGTTCGTGACAGCGACGCCGGCTTCGACGCCGCTGATGGGTTTGCTGGCCTGCATGCTGAAGCAGCCGATGTGGCCGACGGACCCGACCTGCCGACCGCGCCAGGTCGCGCCGTGGGCGTGGGAGGCGTCCTCGATGAGGGTGATGTCAGTGCCGTCGACGATGTCGAGCAGTTCGTCCAGGTTGGCGGGGTTGCCGTAGACGTGAGTGGCGACGATGGCGCAGGTGCGGTCGCTGAGCTTGCGGCGGACGTCGGCCGGGTCGATGCAGAAAGTCTCGGGATCGGCGTCGGCGAACACGGGCGAGGCGCCGCAGTGCAGGGCCGGCGAGATTGAGGCGTGCCAGGTGACGGAGGGCACGATGACCTCGCGCCCGAGCGACGCGCCGGCGGCGAACATGGCCGAATGCAGAGCGGCCGTGCCGTTGCAGACGGCCAGCGCGAAGCGCGTGCCCACGAAGTCACGGAACTCGGCTTCGAACTTCTCGATTTCGCCGTAGACGGCCGAGCCGGCGTCGAGGGCGGCGTTGACCAGGGTGCGTTCGCGCTCGGTGACCGCTTCCCAGCGGTCGTCGATGGGCGCGGTTACGGCGGGCGGGCCGCCTTCAATGGCTAGTTGCCGGTCCATACTGAACTGCCGTGGGCGGCCGGGCGCCTGAGTATGTTCAGCCGCTGCCCCGGTGTCGAGTTGGCGGGCGGCGCGAACGTCTTAGCTACTCCAGCGACGACCCCAGGATTTCTTCGGCCTGGGCGGCCCGGAAGTCCACCAATTTCTGCCGGAGGTCGGCGTCGCCCAGCGCCAGAATCTCGACGGCCAGCAAGGCGGCGTTCGTGGCGCCGGCGCTGCCAATGGCGAGGGTGGCGACGGGGATCCCGCGGGGCATCTGGGCCATGGCCAGCAGCGAGTCCAGGCCGTCAAGGGACCAGGCCTGCATGGGCACGCCGAGCACGGGGAGAACCGTGTGCGCGGCCACCACGCCGGCCAGGTGCGCGGCGCCGCCGGCGGCGGCGATGAGGACGCGCATTCCGCGTTCCTCGGCCGTGCGGGCCCACTCGGCGGTCTCGTCGGGCGTGCGGTGAGCGGACAGCACGCGAACCTCGTAGGGCACGCCGAAGTCGCGCAGGGTGCTGGTGGTTCGCTGCATCACGTCCCAGTCGGTCGTGCTGCCCATCACGATGCCGACGCGTGGGGTTTCGTCAGAAGTGCTCATGGTTGCCTCACTCTCTCAGGCCTGCGAGTACGCCGGGTTGCCATCAAACGTGCAGAGGTTCTCGGTCTTGATGAAGTCGAGGCCGGCGCCGCCGATGCGACCGAGCAGGTCGACGATCTGGGCGTGATCAATGGCCGCGCCGTTGTCGGCCGTGAAGCGGGCGCGCCAGTGATCCACCAGCAGCCCGCCGGCCATGGACTGCGGCCAGACGATCGCACCACGGTTGCTGATCATGCGCAACTCCAGGCCATCGCCCCCAATCGCCTGCAGACGCTGTGCCAGGTCGGCTGGAGTGCCGTCGTTCCAGTCCAGGAAAACGTCCACCCCGACGGTCTGCTTGGCGGGCTGCGTCTCGCGAACGCTGGCCTGAATCGCCGGAATCGGGCCGCCGGTGCCGAACGATGAAGCACGCAGTGTGGTGGGTTCCTCACCCAGGCGGTCGGCGACGGCCTGGCCGAATTCGCGAGTGCCGACCTTGGCGGTGCTGTAGGTGTCGCTGTAGATGTCGTAGGTGTGGACGCCGTCTTCCAGGGTCTTCAACCAGGCGTTCTGCACCAGACTTGCCACGTCGGGTTGGCCGATGTGATCCAGCATCAGGACCGCGGCAGTGAGCACCCCGGACGGGTTGGCCAGGTTCTGACCGGCCCGGCGCGGGGCCGACCCATGCACGGCCTCGAACATCGCGGCGCTGTCGCCGATGTTGGCAGCGCCGCCCAGGCCCACGGACCCGGCGATCTGGGCGGCCACGTCGGACAGGATGTCGCCGTAGAGGTTTGGCAGCACCACCACGTCGAACATCTCGGGCGTGTCGGCCAGCTTGGCGGCGCCGATGTCGACGATCCAGTACTCGTTTTCCAGGTCCGGATAGTCCACCGCTATTTCGTCGAACACCTCGTGGAAGAGGCCGTCCGACAGTTTCATGATGTTGTCCTTGGCGAAGGCGGTGACCTTGGACCGGCCGTGGGTGCGGGCGTACTCGAAGGCGAAGCGAATGACACGCTCGCAGCCGGGGCGGGTGATGAGCTTGAGCGACTGCATGACATCGGCCGTCTGGCGATGTTCGATGCCGGCGTAAAGGTCCTCTTCGTTCTCGCGAACCAGGACCACATTCATGTCGGGGTGGTGTTTGGTCTCGACGTAGGGGTGGTAGGTCGCCGCGGGCCGAACGTTGGCGTACAGGCCCAGGGCGATGCGGGTGGCGACGTTGAGGCTCTGGTAACCGCGGCCCTGCGGGGTGGTGATTGGAGCCTTCAGGAACACGCGCGTGCGGCGGATGGACTCCCAGGCCGCGTCGTCGATGCCGGCCGGATTGCCGCGCAGGTAGACCTGCTCGCCGATATCGATGGTCTCGATGGCAAGCCGCGCGCCGGCCTTGTCCAGGATCTCCAGCACGATGGGCATGATTTCGGGGCCGATCCCGTCACCATGGGCGACGGTGATGGGGGTTACTTGACTCATCCAGGGACTCCAGGCTGAGCGCTGACACGGCGCGTCAGCGATGTATCGAACGATGTGGCGGACATATCGGCGGCTACGACGGCGCCTTTTGGGAACCGAAAACAACGGCCGTTAGAGGCCCGGGCCGAGGGCGGACGCCGTGGGACGGTGAGCGGCGCACCAGCCCGGACCCTCGAAGCGTACGGGTAGATGGGTCGATGGGCAGGATGCGCAGAAACTCCGGAACGCCTTCCGTCGGCAAGGATACGCAACTCGGGCGGAAGGCGGACGCGGCAGGCGGGGCTGCGGGGGGCATGCCGACGTCGACGTTCGCAGACCTGGCTCGGTCATGCCGGCTGCGGAGTGGCGCTAGATCCCGTCCGGGCCGAGTGGATGCTGCCAACGAAGGTCCGGAAAGCGGCTGAAGTCGGAGTCGGTGGTGACCATGGTGCAGCCGTGCTCCACGGCGACGGCCGCATGCTGGGCATCAGCGACCAGCTTCCCGCGGGCGCCGGAGGCGCGGCACAGTCGTTCGAAGATTTCCAGGTGATCGGGGCCCGGGCCCACGATGCGCGTAGATGAGCACATTGACATCGGGAAGCAGCACCTGAAGTCACCGGCGCCCGCGGATGAACTGCCTCTCGTCGTCCTGGACATCGAGTGCCCGCGGGTGGTCGAGATCGATGCCGGGGCGCAGTCGAACGCCTTGCACCGTCACTAACCGGAATGGCGGTGGTTCTGGTGGGTTGTGGCGCTTTAGCGCGTCATCCAACCTTCTGGCAATGAAGGCGCTCATGCTCAGGCGAAACGGAGGGTGGGGTCGGCGCGGCAGTGACGAATCCACTCGTCAAAGGCCGACATGAACTCACGCAGGCGTTCCAGGGTGGCTTCGTCGGTCAGGTTGCCGTCCGGGTCGCTGCGCCGGCGCGAGCGCACCAGCAGCAGTTCGGGGTCGATCATGACGCGCATGCTGTTGTGCAGGGCGATCTGGCGCATGTGCATCTGGGCGCGGACGGTGCCTGAACGGCCGCCGACGCCCATGATGGCGGCCGGCTTGCCGTCAAGGGTCGAGGGCCGGCCGCGGGAGGCCCAGTCGAAGGCGTTCTTGAGCACGCCGGTGATGGAGTAGTTGTACTCGGGCACGGCGAAGAGCAGGCCGTCGGCGGCCCCGATGGCCTGTTGCAGGGCGGTGACCGGCGCGGGGTTGCCCTGCGCCTCGACATCGGCGTTGAAGAGCGGGATGTCGTGGAGCGGGAAGATCGCCATCTCCATGTCCGGCGGGAGCAGCGAGGCGGCGGCGCGCAGCAGGCCGGTGTTGAAGGAGCCTGCGCGCAGGCTGCCTGAGATTCCGAGGACTTTGATCGTGTCGGCCACCGGCGAGTCTCCTTAGTGGGTAATGCGTGGGCGCACCGGGGCTTCCGGCCTCGTGCGTCGCGTGGAGGTGAGTCTGGGAGTTACGACGCGGGCTCCACGGTGACGCCGTGCAGGTCTTCCAGCGGACGAATGATGGCGGAAGTGTTCTGGCCGCCGTAGCCGCGGGCCTGGGCTTCCTTGTAGAGCTCGTTGACCGTGCTGGTGACCGACAGGCGCACCCCCGTCAGCTTGCCCAGGTCGGCGGCGAGCTGCTGGTCCTTGGCGTGCAGGTCCAGCGCGAACTTGGGGTCGAAGTCGCGGGCCAGCACGCTGTCCTTCACCATGCGCTCGTGGCCGGGGCTGGCGGCGGTGGCGCTTTGCAGCGTGTCGTACATGGCCGCCGGATCGATGCCGTACTTGACGGCGGCCACGTAGGCCTCGGAGATCACGGCGTTCATGGCGGCGCCGATCAGGTTGTTGCAGAGCTTGACCACGCTGCCGCTGCCGGAAGCTCCAAAGTGGCGGATGTTGGCGCCGACGGCGTCGAACACGGGTCCGCCACGCTCAAAGTCGGCCGCCTCGCCGCCCACCATGATGGCCAGGGTGCCGGCCTCGGCGCCCCACACGCCGCCGCTGATGGGCGCGTCCAGGTAGCCGCAGCCCTTGCCGGCGGCCGCGTCGCTGATGCGCTGGGACGTGTCCGGCCCGTTGGTGCTGAAGTCGATCCAGAGCTGGCCTTCGCTGGCGCCTTCGATGACGCCGTCCGGACCGAGAAAGACCTCGTCGCAGACCTGCGGGATCGGCAGGCAGGCGCAGACGACATCCACGCTGGCAGCTACCTCCGCGGGCGTGCTGGCGGCCTCGCCGCCCGCGGCCACAAAGTCGTCCACCTTGCCGCGGCTGCGGTTGTGGACGACGACATCAAACCCGGCGGCTCGCAGGTTGCGGGCCATCGGGAGGCCCATGGCCCCCAGCCCAATGAATCCGACTCTCATGGCGAGTGCCTCGTTGCGGTGGTCAGGCCGCCAGCTTGCCACTCTCGACCGGAAGCCGCGCGGAGGGTCAGGGCGTGGGGCGTCCCGTGATCCGGCGGCCGATGCGGGCCATCTCCTCGCCGCCGCTGACGATGCGCGCCCCGACGTTGTGGAGCAGGTGGCGGATGCGGGCTTCGTCGTCCATGTCCGGGTCGGCCCAACTGCAGAGAAAGGCCAGCCCTTCGGCTTCGCAGGCCGCCTGGATGGTGTTGCGGGCGTGGTCCATCTCGGGGGCATAGGGCGGGTCGTGCCAGGCGGGGTTGCCGTGGGAGACGCCCATGTCGCCGGGCCCCCATTCGCTGAAGAAGAGGCCGGGGACCGCGGTGATTTCGAAGGCGCGATTCATACCCTGGCGGTCTTCGATCTTGAGGCCGAGGATCAGCTCGCCCTCGGGGTTGAGGGGCCAGGGGTCGGCCTTGCGGATGTAGTCCATGGGATCCAATCCCCAGATATCCGCCGCGATGCCCTGGCCGCCCATGCCGCGGGTGCCCTCGCCCAGGCCCTCGCCGACACCCTGCCGGGCAATCGGGTAGCGAACCGCCTCCACGAAGGCGCGGACCGCCTCCGGAGTGCGCGCGTGGCACAACACCAGGCCGTGAACGCCGGCGGCCAGGATGTGGCGGATCTGCCAGTCGTTGGCTTGAACGACGGCTTCTGAAAGACCGTTGACGGGCAGGGTGCAGAGGACGGTGGGGGTACGGTGGCCGCTGGGGGTGGGACCGGCATCGCGCAGGCCCTGCATGAAGTCGATCAGACCGCGCGGGTCCAGGCCGTGGTGCTCGAACTCGACCAGGATGAAGTCGGCGAAGGTTCCCACCATTTCGCGGCCGCGCTCGTAGGTCAGGCGCTCGGACATGCCGGTGTAGTAAAGCGGCTCGCCGGACTCATAGAGCTCGATGCAGCGGTTGATGCGGGGCGCGTCAGCCATCGGTCGTGTCCTTCCCGGCGAGCAAAGAGCGGGCGGCGCGTACCACGATGCCCGCCATGTCGGCACAGTTTGCCCTGTATTGGTCGGTGCCGAAGATGTTGGGCCAGTCTCGGCGGTAGACGAGGTCGCTCACGGTGAGGATCAGGCCGAGTTCGGCGCCGCGGAATTCCGAGACGATCATCAGGGCGGAGGCCTCCATGTCGACGCCCAGGACGCCGTCCTGGCCATAGCGGCGGACCTTGCCGGTGGACTCGCGGTAGGGGGCGTCGGTGGTCCAGACGCGGCCGGCGTGGGAGGCGTGCTCGCTGATTTTGGCGGCCTCGATCAGCGCGTGCGTGGCCGGGCCATCGGCGCGGGCGGGATGGTCGGGCGGCCGGTAGTGGTACGAGGCGCCTTCTTCGCGCAGGCCGCTGGTGGCGATCACGTAGTCGCCCACGTCGATTCCCGGCTTCAGGGCGCCGGTCGCGCCGGCAATCAGGAAGGTTTGCGCGCCGAGGCCGATCAGTTCTTCGAGAAGTGTCGTGGCGTGGGCGGCCCCGACGGGTACGTTCGCCACGCCGACCGGGTGACCGTCCAGGTTGCCGATGCGCAGGTTGGGTTTCAGATCGGAGTCGACGGCCCCGCTGGCCTCCGCGATTGGGTCGGTCATTGGGTCAATGAAGCCGCCCATCACCAGCGCCGGGCAGTGGGCGTGGGCATCGCCGCCGCCGCAGCCCGCGAGTTCGCGCATGTGCGATTCCGGTTCGATCACGGGAGTCGCGTCGCCGTAATGGTCGAGCCAGTCGCACGGTGACCCAGTCATCAAGCGATCTGGGTCAGTCGGTCCCGGCAAGCAGGTCGGCGGCGGCGCGGACGACGATGTCGGCCATGTCATCGCAGTTCGACCGGTACTCGTCAGTGCCAAAGATGTTGGGCCAGTCGGGGCGGTAGACGAGGTCGCTGACGGTGAGGACCAGGCCCAGGTCGGCGCCGCGGAACTCGGTGACGATCATCAGGGCGGAGGCTTCCATGTCCACGCTCAGCACGCCGTCCTGGCCGTAGCGGCGAACCTTGCCGGTGAACTCGCGGTAAGGGGCGTCGGTGCTCCAGACGCGACCGGCGTGGGAAGCGTGCTCGCTGGACCTGGCGGCGTCGATGAGCGCGCGGCTGGCTGGCCCATCGGCGCGGGCCGGGTGCTCGGGCGGCTGGTAGTGGTAGGAGGCGCCTTCTTCGCGCAGGCCGCTGGTGGCAATCACGTAGTCGCCGACGTCGATTCCCGGCTTCAGGGCGCCGGTGGCGCCGGCGATCAGGAAGGTGCGCGCTCCGAGCGCCATGAGTTCTTCCAGGGTCATGACGGAGCGCGCGCCGCCGACGGGGATGCGCGCCACGCCGATGGGGTGGCCGTCCAACTCGCCGATGCGCAAGCCGGGACGCAGGGAGTCGGTTTCCTGGTTGGCGCCAGTCGAACGATCGATGGTCTTGGGACCCTGCAACCCGAGTCGAACGTCGGACTCCGTGGCGCCCACGGCCTCGGCCATGGGATTGACCATCATCTCGATAAACCCGCCGATGACCAGCGGCGGGCAATTCTCGTTGGGATCGCGGCCGCGGCGTTCGGCGTACTCCCGGACGTGCGACTCAGGATCGATTACGGGCGTGGCGTCGCCGTGCGCGTTGAGCCAGTCGGGTGGTGACGAGGGCATCGGAGTGGCGCGCCGACGGTCCGGCGAGGCCAGACCCCTGTACACGCCTACCTGGCGATCACTTCAGGTCGAAGCGATCGAGGTTCATCACCTTGTCCCAGGCGGCCACGAAGTCGGCCACGAACGTTTCCTGCCCGTCGTCCGACCCGTAGACCTCCGCGAGGGCGCGGAGCTCGGAGTTGGAGCCGAAGGCCAGGTCCACGCGGGTCCCGGTCCACTTGACGTCGCCGGTTGCGCGGTCGCGGCCTTCGAACACGGCACCGGATGCCTGCCACTCGGTGTTCGGGTCGAGCAGGTTCACGAAGAAGTCGTTCGTTAGCGCGCCCGGCCGATCGGTGAACACGCCGTGGGCGGACTGCCCGGTGTTGGCGTCGAGGGCGCGCAGGCCGCCGACCAGCGCCGTCATCTCCGGGGCCGTGAGCGTGAGCATGTAGGCGCGCTCCACCAGCAGTTCCTCGGCGTTGCCGTCCTGGCCGCTCTTCAGGTAGTTGCGGAATCCGTCGGCGGCAGGTTCGAGGACGGCGAAGGACTCCGCGTCGGTCCAGTCCTCCGTGGCGTCGGTGCGACCCGGAGCAAACGGAACCTGCACGTCGTGGCCGGCGGCGCTGGCCGCCTGTTCGACTCCCGCGCATCCCGCCAGGACGATCAGATCGGCGAGGGAGACGCGCTTGCCGCCGGACTGCGAGCCGTTGAAGTCGGCCTGGATGCCCTCCAGCGTTTCAAGAACCGAGGCCAGCTGGGCCGGGTCGTTGGCTTCCCAGTCCTTCTGCGGCGCCAGGCGCACGCGCGCGCCGTTGGCGCCGCCGCGCTTGTCGGTGCCGCGGAAGGAAGCCGCGGAGGCCCAGGCGGTCGAGACCAACTGGGACGCGGTCAGACCGGAGGCGAGGACCCTGGCCTTGAGGTCGGCGATGTCGGCCGCGTCGATCAGTTCGTGGTCGACGGCGGGGACGGGGTCCTGCCAGAGGAGTGCTTCGTCAGGGACGAGGGCGCCGCAGTAGCGGCTGCGCGGACCCAAATCGCGGTGGAGGAGCTTGAACCAGGCCCGGGCGAAGGCGTCTTCAAGCTCCGCCGGATCATTGAGGAAGCGCGTCGAGATTTCGGCGTAGGCCGGGTCCATCCGCAACGACAGGTCCGTCGTCAGCATCATCGGCGCGTGCTTCTTGGACGGATCGTGCGCGTCGATCACGGTGGCCGCGGCGGCGGCATTCTCCGGCTGGTACTGCGACTTGCCGGCGGGGCTCTTGGTGAGCTCCCAGTCGTGCTCGTAGAGGTTCTCGAGGAAGTTGTTGTCCCACTTGACCGGGTTGTCGGTCCAGGCGCCCTCGAGACCGCTGGTGACGGTGTCGTTGGACTTTCCGCTGCCGTAGTCGCTGGTCCAGCCCAGGCCCTGCTCCTCGATGCCGGCGCCCTCGGGGTCGGGTCCGACGTGCGACTCGGGGGCGGCGCCGTGGGCCTTGCCGAAGGTGTGTCCGCCGGCGATAAGGGCGACGGTTTCCTCGTCGTTCATGGCCATGCGCTTGAAGGTCTGGCGGATGTAGCGGGCCGCCAGGGCCGGGTCGGGGTTGCCATTCGGCCCCTCGGGGTTCACGTAGATCAGGCCCATGTGGTCGGCGCCGTACGGTCCCTCGATCTCACCCTCGGCATCGTGACGCTCGTCGCCGAGCCACTCGCCTTCGGCGCCCCAGTCGGTGTCGTCGGCTTCCCAGACGTCCGGGCGCCCGAAGGCAAAGCCGAAGGTCTTGAAGCCCATGGATTCGAGGGCGCAGTTGCCCGTGAAGACCAGCAGGTCGGCCCAGGACAGACTGCGGCCGTACTTCTGCTTGATGGGCCAGAGCAGGCGTCGCGCCTTGTCCAGGTTGGCGTTGTCGGGCCAACTGTTGAGCGGCGCAAATCGCTGGTGACCCGAGCCGCCGCCGCCGCGGCCGTCGCTGATGCGGTAGGTGCCGGCGGCGTGCCAGGTCATGCGGATGAACAGCGGGCCGTAGTGGCCGTAGTCGGCCGGCCACCAGTCCTGCGAGGTGGTCATCACGGCTTCGATGTCGCGCTTGAGTGCCTCGACATCCAGCGACTCGACCGCCGCGCCGTAGTCGAAGTCGTCGCCATGCGGATCGGAAAGGGAAGAATTCTGGCGGAGGGCCTTGAGGCTCAACTGCTCCGGCCACCAGTACTGGTTGTTGGTCATGGCGCCTTTCTCCCCGGTTTGCGCTCGGGCCGCGCGGCCCGGCGGCAAAGGTATCCCGTCAGTGTCGTAGTGGCGGCGATGCTATCACGGGCCCTTGAGCGGACACCGTTTGGCTTCAGCCTCCGCAGCTACTGACGATTGCGCCGACGACCAAGATGATGATGGGCAGCGCAACTCCGGCAACGATAACGGTGAGGCACGCCTTGCGATTCTTCCGGTGCCAGCCGACAGACATGATGTACGAATCGGTGTCCCTATCCATGTCTCACAGCTTCCTCGGAGCTTCCGTTGTCTTGTATCGCCTTGGATGGGTGTCCGCCGGTCAGGCTCTGAGCGAGTGTCAGTTTGGCGCGGAGGCGGAAAGTGTCTGGGCATCGCCTTGATAAACGTACGGCGAGGCTAGCAGAGCTCCCAATCGGTCCGGCAATTGACAATTGCTGAGCGTCGGCGTCCACTTGAGGACGCTTTGGCCCGACCGACAAGCCAGGTTTGGAAAGCACTCGATGCAAGGACGCGAGATGAACACAGCGTCGTCCAAAGACCAGCCAGCCTGCACCCCACTGAGTCGAGGGGAACGCATCCGCAGCCTGGAGGTGGAGGGGTACGTCGTGCTGCCGGCGACGCTGGATGCAGAGACCGTGACGCGGTTGAAGGCGCAGGCGGCGGCGTGGGATCCGACGCGGGTGCACTACAGTCCGCATCAGCGCACCCAGTCGGACGTGCAGTTCGCGGGCGGGGCGGTGACGGAGCTGATTGCGCATCCGCCGGTGATCGAGTTCCTGCGGGCGGCGCTGGGGCCAGAGCTGGTGTTCATGCACGCGCATTACGCCATCTCGGCGCCGGGGCATCCGGGCATGAACCTGCATACGGACTCACATCCGTACGGGACCAGCGACTGGGGCTACGCCTTCAGCGCGCCGCGGCAAGTGCGGGTCTTGTATTACCTGGACGACCTGACGCCGGACGTTGCGCCGCTACGAGTGGTTCCGCGGTCGCACCTGTCCATGCATCCCGACGCCAATCCGTACAAGCGCTATCCGTCGCATCCCGATGAGGTTGTTGTCAGCGCGCCGGCGGGCACGGCGGTGGTGATCAACCTGGCGCTGTTCCACGCCAACGGCCCGAACACCGGCACGCGAGCGCGCGAGATGATCGCTATGTCATACCGCCCGGCCTGGTGCGGCCCGAGCGTGCAGGACCTGGAGCCGTGGCCGCACGACGTGCTGGCAAGCCTGCCGCCACCGGTGCGCGAACTGTGCGGCGACCGCAACCAGCGGGCCACCCACGCCCAGCCCGGCATGCCGCCAGTCGATCCGCGAACCAACGCCGCCGGCATCAGCCCGCGACGCTGGGACAGCGCCTAAAGTCGAATCGTCCGTCCAGTGGCGGCCGACTCGTAAGCGGCGTGAACGACGCGTAGCGCCGCCAGGGATTCGGCGCCGGTGATTGGCGCCGGCTCGCCCAGGCAGGCCCGCAGCGTGCGCTCGATCCACGGGGTGTAGTTGGCGAAATCCGGGCCGCTGTAGGCGATGCGGCGGTCCGGCACGCCGCTCAGGTCCGGCGACGCGGAGTGCCACTCAAGCAGGTGGCGGTCGGACGCTCCGAAGCGCAGCCAGCCGTTGGAGCCCCACAAGC
>LXNI01001030.1_pt1 | contig 27196 bp, 22 predicted proteins | sample 809091 | NCBI WGS metagenome assembly LXNI01 (sample SAMN04870527, study PRJNA318959) | sponge metagenome | biome: 01000161; feature: marine sponge reef; material: water | host: Sarcotragus foetidus | place: Greece: Milos, Mediterranean Sea | collected 2013-05-29 | depth 5-7 m | reverse complement strand
GAAGCCGCGGTCATAGAACGAAGCCTGCTGGTCGATCGTGACCACGATTGCCGCGGCACCGGCCACTTGCGCGGACTCGACCGGCTCGCGGTTCTGCTGGAGTTCCTCGCGCGGGTAGAGCTGAAACCACAGCGGCCCGCCGTCGGCCTTGGCAATGTCTGCAAACGACATGCTGGCAACGTGGCTGACGATCATGGGCGTCTCGGACGCGCCCTTGCAGCCAGCGTAGGTGGCCGCTTCCTTGTCGGGGTGCAGCACTTCGTGGGCGGCCGACGGCGCGAGCATGATGGGGAACTCCATGGGCGTGCCTAGGACGCTCCCGCCGGTCTGAGGAAGACTCGGATCGCCTACAGCCCGGGGCGCGAGCGAGACCCAGTCGAAGGCTTCGCGATTGCGCCGCGTGGTGAACTCGCTGCCACCGCCGCGCGCCGTGTAGTTGTAGGTGGCGCGGTCTAGCCTCTCGTAGGCCGCTGCTTCGAAATCGAAGACATCGCGCATTTCCGACAGGCCTGGAATGCGGCTGTGGTCACGAAATGGGTCCTGTTGTGCATGGACTCCCTTCGCTCCGGCCAAGAAGCCTGCCAGTCCGGCCAGCGCCTTGCGGCGACTCAGGCTGCGATGCCAGCGTGCCTCACGATCGGTCATGGGACGAGATCGGCCGCTTGCCGTCTAGGCCAAGCGGATCGGGCACGATTATAGCTAAGGCAAGGTTGCGGAATCCTTGCCGGCGTTCATTCTGCCTTGGCGAAGCGATCCAGGAACACGCGCGCATATGCCCGCCCCGCTTGCAGCATGCCCGCGGTGTTGGCGTGGATATTGCCAGGGTGCCTGGGCAAGTCGCGCAGGTACACCGGCGCAGAGTGGCCTACCTGTGCGGGAACCCGTTCTTGGGCCAGCAGCACGTCCCACATGCCTGGGCGCCCCTGCGGTGGGGGCAGGTCCGACGGGCTGAGGCCATCCAGGCTGCCCGGCACCGCTCCCGACCGATAGGTGCCGACGAGGACCGGCAAGTTCGGCGCATCGAGGTCGCGGCGCAATGCGGCGATCAGGTTCTTGAGGTTTTCCGCGTAACGCTCGGCGGCGCGCTCATCGCGCATGTCCTTGCCGCCCTGCAGCCAGAGAAACCCGCGCAGGCGAGCATCCCTGCCATTGAGCGCTTGGCGCACCTTGGAGAGCAATTCCTCGTATAGGGGGCCTTTGCGGGCATCGCCCGTGATATCGGCGTCGGCGGCGTTCCACTGCGGTGCCCATGCCATGATCCCCGTGCCGCCCACAGCTTGCTTGACAATGCCGATGCGGCTGCCCGGCCACCCTCCCACTAGGGCGTGGGCAAAGCCGATTTCCGGCCCGAACGTGAATTCGCGGATCCCCCACTGCTCGCGCTGGGCTGATGATGGCGTCCGATGTGGCCGGAGCGGGATCCATTCGCCGTCGTGAAACATCTCTAAGCGCGAGTCGTGGCCGAAGCGCGCCACGGAATCGAGTTCCAAACTGTTGCCCCAGCCGACCATGTTCGACTGGCCAGACAGGATGAACACCTCCAGCGGCCCTGTCGGGACACGCTGGCCATAGACCTCGATCCAGTCCAGGCGCGAGCATGCGCGGCTGCGGCCTCCCGGCATGAGGTCGGTAAAACCGATCGAGCGCACGCGGGTCAGGTCAGGGGCGTTCGCCCACGGCCCCTCCGTTACAGTGACCGGATCAAGCTGCCGCCAGCGGCTGCTGGAGAACGCGAATTCGTAGATCCGCCACTGCTCGGACGCCCCGTCAGCCTGCTCGCTGATCAGCCACTGGCCGCCCGCTAGTTCGACCACGGCGCGCAATGCCCGGAAGCCCGACTGGCGGCTGCGCCAGCGCACCGTCGCGGTGCCGGACAAGTCCATCAGGCCCCGGTCTGCCAGAGACAGGCTGACAGCCCATGGCGTCTTGGCTAGGCCAGACCACACATAGTGGGGATCCCAGTCCCGTGCGTCGTGGTAGCTCTTCTTCACTAGCGGCGGGCCCAAGCCATGCACGGCCACCCGCAACTCGGGATTCGCAACATCGTTCTGAGTGAGCGGAATCGCTGGCGGCGAAGCGGTCCAGTCCTCCCGAAAGACCAGCGGCGCACGCCCTACGTCGGATGCTTGCAGCCCGGCAGAGGCGATCCATGCCACCCAGATCCAGCGCTTCATGCTGTCAAGCATACCCGAGCGAAACGAGACAGAGCCACTTCCAATTGGAGTTCAGCCGGAATCTACCGGGGTGCGGGAATCACCGTCGTCGGACCATGAATCTCGATCGACCGACGCGCACAACACGGGCGACATGCCAAGGGTTGCTGTCGGCCGCTCCAGAACGTCGACCTTGCGAGTCTGCTCGCACTGCTGCAGGCGGTCTGCGGAGCACTGGACTGGTGAAAGGCCGATGAGAGAGCCAAGGAGACCAGCGCGTACGTTGCGCTAATGCGCATGTGGCACTGGGTCCTGCACACGATCCCGGCACTCTTGTCGAAGGCCCACTGGTCCACCGACATCCGCGCGCGGGACGCGGAGTGGCGCAAAGCAGGATATCCGGGCGTTTCGAGTGTCACGAGCCGCCTACTGGAGTACTGGACAGATCCGGAGGAATTCCGCTGCGCGAACCCTAGCCCCGGACAGCGCCCAGGCGGCCTCCCCGCAGCGCAGACGCCTCTCCAGCGCCCGCGCGGTCGGCATTTCGAACACGGCCTTGGCCTTGAAGGCCCCCACCAGCGCGGCCCGATCTCGTGCCGGTCGGCACGGCCTGCCGGACTTCCCACGGAGCAGCTGTTCGACTCCTGTCACTTCGAGCACTCGCGCCAGCCGTTTGTCTCGCTCTCCCGGCGGACCGCACGTCTCCTCCAGAACTCTTCAGTCTTCGGTGCTGAGGGCTGGTCGGCAAGAAAGTTCGGGCCACCGGAACAGCCCTTGCTTGCGGGAACGTAATCCAATGCCGTGATACTATCTCTTTCTAAGACAAGTTGGCTCTCTCTTGCCGGGATGGCTGGTTGGGTGACGTCCACATCCAACAGGGAGTGAGCTTCTTCTCTCCACGAATCGAAGATCCTTGAGAAATTTCGCTGCCGGAGTAGTTTTGCAAACGGCCCACCGGCAAGGCGGTCCGGCAGACCCGGCGGGTGTCGACGCAGTCCGGGACATCATCCGCACATGAACGAGATCCCCCCAGTATTCGTCTTCAGCACCGGGCGCTGTGGGTCCACAATGGTTTCGGAGATGCTCAACAAGCATCCCGATATCCTCAGCATGTCCGAGTTTTTCTCAACCTTGGGGCTCAATGCGTTCTCCGGGAGAGAGGTCACCGGCGAGTCGATGTGGCGCCTGTACAGCGAGCCAGGAAAGCGGATGAGCATCCTCGAACGGGAGGCTTTCAGCGAGGTGCTCTATCCCTTCGACAATCCCGAGGCTCGCTTCGACGCCGCAACCCTGCCGCCCATCATGGCGGTCTCGCTGCCACACCTCGCGGACCGCTACGAGGAACTCTACGATGAAGTCGGCCCGTTCGTGCGTGCGCAAACCAGAGCCTTGGCCGACGACCATTACCGAGCGCTGTTCCGCTGGCTGGGGGAGCGCCTCCAAAAGAAAGTCTGGATCGAGCGCCACGGCGGGTCCCTCCTAATGGCTTCTCGGTTGTTGCGCCATTTTCCCGAGGCCCGGGTCGTGCACATGTTCCGTGACGGGCGCGAAACCACCTTGTCGCTAGCCAAGCATCCACCCTTCCGAGTCACGCTCGCGCTGCTGCGCAGGGCCCGGCGCTGGGGTATCGACCTCTACAGACTACTGGAAAGGCTCGAACGTCGTGATCGGATTACCTCCGCGCTGGGTGCACTGCAATGGCTGGGCTCGGACCTCGACAGCCTGTTGTCCGAGCGTCCGACGCTGCCTGAAGCTGCCGGGTTCTGGAGTAACATGATCGAAACAGGCCACCGGGTGTTCGGCCACTTCGGGCCTGACCGCCTGCTCAACTTGCGGTTCGAAGACATGCAGGAGCGCCCGGAGGCCGAATTGCGTCGACTCATCGAGTTTATTTCGCCGGAGTTGGGAAGCGAGGACTGGGTCGCCGAAGCGGCGAAGATCCCGCGACGCACCCAGTCGAAGTTCGCACGTCTCGACCCCGGCGCACAGCGCGCTATCACCCGAGCGTGCCGCCCTGGATTGGTGCGTCTCGGCTATGCTGCTTAAGCTCGGCGGGCCGCAACTGGACCTTCAAAGAACCCCAGTGCGACAAACGCTACCCAAGACGTGGGCTGGAATGGTGACTGTATCGTGAGTACGGGGCTGTCCGACGTCATGAGCGACAAGCCTCTGTCGCTCCTGGAAGAGCTTCACGTCCTCTTGCTAGACCGGCAGGCGGGGGGGCTCATTGACATCGACGATCGAAAACTCAGGTATGCATTCGCTGGCGCGGCGCTGATGGATCTGGCGAGGGAGAATCGCATCGATACCGATCTTGAGAGTCTGAGCGTCATCGATTCGACTGCCCTGGACGACGAAATTCTGAACCCGTTGATCTCCGTGATCTCTAGGGCCAACGAACAACCCAGCATCATTCATTGGATAGAGCGTTTCGCTGCGCCGGAAATAGCGAATCAGATTCGGCGTAGTGTAGCCGAGCGCCTAGTGCGAAGGGGCATTCTCGGCCGCGACCCGGGCGGTGGGATCTACCTAGACAAGCAGGTGGAGCGGACCCGCCGGTACCCCGGCGTCTCCGGACCCGAAGGCCAAGACGTTGTGCTGAGGGTGATGAACGTCATATTCAGTGACGACATTCCAACCCCGGACGAGACCATGCTCGTAGCACTGGTCGACACATGCGGGATCTTCGAGAACCTGCTCACGAAATCGGAGGTTGACCAGCGGCACAAGCGCATCGCTCTGGTGCGTGACTTGGATCTCATCGGGAATTCAATTCGCAACGCGATTCTCGCCGTCAGCAAACCAGAATCCGAACACCGGTCCATGACCATGGCCTTTCTGGGGCCGGCGGCCCGGGGCCGCGCCAAGCGTCCCCCGATGGCGCCAGGGGCGCTCCCGGTGATCGGGCACTCGCTGCGTCTGCGCCCAGTCCCGACCAAGCCGCTCGCGGACTGCTATCGATCTTTGGGGCCCGTTTTCAGAATTCGCGACTTGGCGAGCGAATTCACCGTCCTGGCCGGTCCGGAGGCCAACTTGTTCTGCCAGAAGAACGGCCACTTGTTGTTTCGCAGCCACGATACGTACACCCCGTTGTTCGGGGGCATGGATGCCCAGCGGATCATCTTGAGCATGGACGGAGAAGAACACTTCAAGCTCCGCCGTGCGATTTCCTCGGGTTTCTCCGGCGAGCGATTCCTGGCCAGGCTGCCGAGGATCAGGGAAATCATCCTCGGCGAGTTGCCAGACAACGGATCCGTTGTTGCTGTCGACGCCTTCACCCAGTTGACGGCCAAGTCGATCGGGCTGGCGTGTACCGGCTATGTGCTGTCCACCGCACAGGTCAACGATATGGAGTTCTTCATGCGTCGATTGATAGCTGCATCGGTGCTTCGCATTTTGCCGCGGTTCATGCTATTCACGCCACGCGCGAGGCGCGCAAAGACGGGTTTCTTCGATGTTTTCACCGGCATGTTGAGCGCCCGGCTGGACAGCAAGGATGAGGAAGGCCGTGGCGACGTGTTGGACGCGATGCTCGAACTGCACCGGGCCAACCCCCAGTTCCTGCCCGAGCAGGAACTCAGGGTGTCCTGCCTAGGTCCGATCTTTTCCGGGTTGCATACCACTGCCAGCGCCGGAGCGTCCGCGATGTACCTGCTGCTCAAGCATCGGGACGTCCAAGAGCGGGCCCGTGCCGAGGCGGTCGATCTCTACGCGAACGAGGGGCCTACGCCTGAGAAACTGAACGCTTTGGACGTGATCAGCAGGACCGTGCTCGAGACCTTACGGATGTATAACCCTTTCGGTTCGATCTTCCGGCGGGCGGTCAACACCTTCGAATTCGGAGGCTACACAATCCCGGCTGGAACCCGGCTGTTTCTTCCGATCTCGGTGCCGCACTGCTGTCCTGAGTTTTTTCCCGAGCCGGACCGCTTCGACATTGATCGCTACCTCCCGGGCCGCGCCGAACACAAGCGGGCTGGGGTCTACATGCCGTTCGGATTCGGCACCCACCGTTGCTTGGGCAGTGCCATCGCCGACGCGCACCTGAAGTTTGCACTCGCAACGATTCTGCATCACACGGATGTAGAATTGGAACCGCCCGATTACGAAATGAAGATCATAATGGGCGGCGTGCCCTCGCCGACGAGAAGGTTCAGGCTCAAGTTCGCGCACAGGTAGGCGGGCTGGGAAGGGAGTCATGGTGCAAGCAGGATGAAATCCCGGCGGTTGAATTGGCGCGTGGTTGGGGCGCTAGTTATCACGTTGATTGTCTCCGCCGTCCTTGTGCATCAGTCGTCGATTCCCACGCTCGTGCCCTTCTTGTCGCGCTTCACTGTCAAGGAACTGATTACGCTGTACTCCACTCTGCGGTCGCCGAAGCCGAACCCGCTGAGTTCCCGGCTGATTATCATGCAGATGCGCGCCGACCAGGGCGGGATACGAGAGGCTCCGGACCCTAACAGTGCGATTGTCTCGCACGTGCCAGCAGGCACAGCGCTTCGAGCGCTCTCTGAAACGCGGGCCTGGTACCGTGTAGAACCGCACCAAGACGCCGCGGAGCCCTCCTTCCGAGAGGGCTATGTTTCGGTCAGCGATGTGCACTGGATTGCCAACTGCGCGTCTTCAGAAGTTATCAACCTGAGCCCCGTAGATCGCTTCCAGGACTGTGCGGCGGCCCCGGAAATGGTGGTCTTGCCTGCGGAGACCTTCATGATGGGATCTCCCCCGTCCGAAGCATACCGGCAGAGCGACGAGGGTCCTCAGCGGAGGGTCGAGATCGCCGCCCCGTTCGCAGTGGGAGCGTACGAAGTGACCTTTGAGCAATGGGATGCCTGCCAAAGGACCGGAGGTTGCACAGGCATACCGCCGCATGATCTCGGGCTTGGGCGCGGAAAGCGCCCCGTCATGAACATCAACTGGGGACAAGCGCAGGAGTATGTGCAATGGCTGTCGGCCATTACTGGCAAGCGCTACCGGCTGCTGAGCGAAGCGGAGTGGGAATACGCCGCACGGGCAGGAACGGCTGCGCCACGCCCTGGCTCTGCAATGGAGGCGACAATTTGCGAGCACTTGAACGGACTTGATGAGACTGCGATGAAACTGGTCCCCGACGTCGCACGCTCGATTGGCTCAACGATTCCCTGTGCGGACGGGTATCCAGCTGCCGCAGTTGTGGGAACTTTCAGAGCGAATGCGTTCGGACTCTTCGATATGCTAGGCAATATCGCCGAGTGGACCCAAGATTGCTACTCCGCCAGCTACCTTGACAGTCCGGCGGACGGAAGCGCTCGGGACACTGGCGACTGCCGTTATCGCGTCTCGCGTGGTGGCGCATGGGCCTTTGGTCTTCAGGAAAACCGAGTTGCGGCGCGCTCCAAGAGGACCGCCAACAGCAGCTATAGCAGCTTGGGGCTGCGCGTCGCCCGGGAACTGGATTGAGCAATGAACGGACAGGCTAGGGTTCCGCCCCACGGCGCTGGGCTCGCCGTCGGGTGTGAAGTAGCAAGCCGAAATCAGGGAGCTTTCCTTGGAGCCTCCATTCTGTTGCTGTTTGCCGGTTTCGCTGTTCCTCCCACGGCAGATGCGCTGGAGTTGCGAGTGCTCGCGAACCACGGGTTAGTGAGGGAAGCGGCCGACCCGAACAGCTTGGTGGTTGCGACAGTTCCCGCAGGAACACCGCTACGATTCTTGCATGAAGTGCCGGCTTGGTACTTCGTGGCTATACGACTGGATATCGGCCAACCGGACCTTCGGGGATATATTTCGTTCAGCGATGCCGAATGGATTCCGGAGTGTGCCCCGCTGGACTCGGCACAGCTCCAACCGGGCAAGGTCTTTAGGGATTGCGATGTCGCACCGAAAATGACGGTGCTTCCGCCTGGGAAATTCTGGATGGGATCGCCCGCCTCGGAGGCCTACCGCCGAATAGACGAGGGTCCGCAACGGGAAGTGACGATCCCGGCACCGTTTGCAGCCGGTGTTTTCGAGGTAACTTTCGAACAGTGGGATACCTGTGTCCGGATGGGAGGGTGTGACGGCTTGGTTGCTGACGATGAAGGGTGGGGCCGGGAGAGGCGCCCCGCTCTCAATATCAATTGGCCCAGCGCACAGAGCTACGTGCGGTGGCTATCCAACCTGACGGGAAAGCGGTATCGGTTGTTGAGCGAGTCGGAATGGGAATACGCGGCGCGCGCTGGATCGACTACGCCCAACTATTGGGAGCCGGGGGCGAATCCTTGCGCCTTTGCGAGCATGTTTGACGAATCCGACAGCAGCTACCATTCCTTCGATTTTCAATCCGACGAAGTGATTCCTTGCACCGACGGCTTTGCAGGCACGGCCCCGGTCGGCTCCTTCCGTCCGAATGCGTTTGGGCGTTACGACATGATTGGGAATGCCGCTGAATGGACTCAGGATTGCTATAACGCAGACTATTCCGACGGACCTACAGATGGGAGTGCGTGGGAGTCCGGCTTGTGCTTGTTCCGCATGGCGCGGGGAGGGGGATGGTTCTTCGGGATGGCCGGGAATCGATCGGCCGCCCGCACATCAAGACTCTCCAACGCTGCAACGAGCATTTCGGGATTCCGCGTTGCTCGCGACCTTGAGTGAGATTCCAGCAACCGTCTGAGCCTCGAGCTTCGGAGCAGTCAAGCGACTGCCGACATCAGATGCAGGTCCTGACTAGCAGCCGCTGAGCACACATTGGAGCGATCCGGTCGGCCTATCGCGGTTGCCGGTCAGCGTCTCGTCCGAGGTGTCCCGAGCGGTGGATTGGGGCGGGCGAGTGATCCATGGTGGCCCGGCACCTGAGCTGACGACAGGTCCGGCAAGCCGGGGGAGGGTCGAGCGGGCACGAGAGTTCGCCCCTTGCTCGACTCAGCGTGCCTGTGCGGTCAGATCGCGTAGTTGCTGCTGCGCTGGACTTAGCGCGGGATGTTGCCGGAGGCAGTGCGATCGCAAGGGCTACTCACCCTGATCCGGCACTTGCAGCAAGAAACCTATCGAAGGCGGAGGTCGGCCACCCACGCTCGGGCCGGTGCGAAGGGGTTACGCCTTGACAGGGGCCCGGCAGCAGACTGGCCGCGACGTGCAGGCCGGAATCGATTCCGGCGGCCATGACGTAGGCTCGAACCCGGGACCAAGCTCGGCTGGGAGGCTGACAACCCAGGTCGGGCGGCCCGCCTCACCGAGCTCCATGTCAGCTGTAGGCTTAACCGCGTATCTGGAGGTGCGAAGCGCAGACCGCAGTCGAGTACAATCGGCGCATTCATGAGAGCTTATCTGCCACTACTTGCGGCGTTCGCCGCCGCAGCATTGCTGTGGGTGCAACTGGGCGGCCCGGCCCGTGCCGAGCCGAGCGAGGGCGAGCCTGCGAGCCTGCGAATCGAGTACCGGCCAGGCGGTTACATGCCGCCCGGATTTCCGCTCGAGGGTGCAGTCAAGCTGCTCTCGTCGCCCGTCGCGCAAGCCGGCGAGCGCAGCAGGATTCGGATCGAGTGCACGATCGGCGAAGCCGGCGTCGCGACGGGTGAGACGCTGGAGATCTGGAAGCACTTCACCAGCGATGTCGAAGAGCTTCAGGTCACAGACCCGCAGCTGCCGGCGCACTTTGCCTTGGAGACAGCCGCTCCCGGAGTCGAGTGGGAGATGTTGATCCATTCCAACGCGGTCCAGCGCAACTCGCCCAGCGTCTTCCCCTATAGGAAGGCGGTTGGGGCGAAGCTGGCCGCGGGCAAGCTGGCACCGGGGAGCAAGGTGTACTTCGATCTCGGCGGAACCCGAGGCGTGCGCATGCAGCACTACGCCGAGAATCTGTTCAACTTCCGAGTGGTGATCGCCGGTCCTGACGGGCGGCCGCGGGATTACGTGGGTGACGCCTTCCTCAAGATCGTCGGCGGGCGAGCCACCAAACTGCGGGTCTATGCGCCGGCGTACGTGGGGGTGGGCGAGCGATTCAGCCTAGAGGCGATTCCCAGTGACGCATGGAACTCGCTGGCGGGCAACTACCAGGGCTGGAAGCTGGCGGTGGAAGATCCCACTCTCGGTAGCAGCGAATTCGAATACGATCCGGAACTGTTGCACTACGTTGCGTCGAACTTGGTGCCCACGCAGCCCGGTGTGTATCGCCTCAAGGTCCGGACCTCAGACGGAGCACTGGAAGGCGTCAGCAATCCGATCCGGGTCGAGAACCATCCCAAGCGTCGCGTCTACTACGGCGATCTGCACCAGCACACGTACTTGCACGATGGTCGCGGCACCTACGAGGAGTTGTATCTGCATGCGAGACGCAACGGCCTGCTGGACTTCGGCGCCCTGACGCCGCACCACATGCCGTTGGGCGTTACCGGCCCATCCTATATCTTTGACAAGTTCAAGGATCCCCGGGACAACTGGCCTGACATGGAGCGCGCCAACAAACGCCTGAACGGCTGGCGGGACTTTGTGACGATCCTCGGCTACGAGTACAGCGTGGGCACTAGGCTCGGCGGGCACCACAACGTCATTTACAATGCCGACGAAGCGCCTACGACCATGCAGCTCGATCCGTCCAGCAATCGGGCCGATGTGGGCGACATGATGGATGTGCTGGAGCGATCTGGCGTGCCGACCATGGTGATTCCGCATGTAGGGGGCGGGCCGCCCAACTGGACCCATCGGACCGATCCGCGCATCGAGCGCAGCTTCGAGATCGCCTCCGTTCACGGAGTCTTTGAGGAGTCGTGGCAAAAGCACTTGGAGGCTGGCTTGAGGCTCGCCGCGACGGCTTCCGCCGACAACCACACGGTCGGTTTCGGAAACTCCTACCCGGGCCTGATTTACACCATGACGAATCCGCTCACGGGGGTGTTCGCCTATGGCAAAACGCGCGATGCGATCTGGGATGCGTTGTACCAGCGGCGCACGTTTGGCGTGACTGGCAACGAGCGCATCTTGATGGAGTTCAGCCTGAATGGCGAGCCCATGGGTGGCGAGGTCACGGCGGCTTCAGCCCCGGCTGCACGCATGCGCGCTAGAGTGTCCGGGACGCAGCCACTCACCAGGGTCGAGTTGCTCAAGAACGGGCGCGTGCTCCACTCGATCAATCCGGCGCGGGCGGTCGGCTCGCTGGCGCGCATCACCTGGGGAGACAACATCTACCAGCGCCGCGCCAACGTAGGTCTTGGCGAAGGCATGCTGAAGGCAGAGTCTGGCGCGGTAAGGCTCGAGCGCTTCTTGCATCGCGACCAAGAGTTCGAGAGCATGCGCCAAGATGGCGACAGTGTCCGGTGGCAGTCGGCGGCGACTTCGAACGACCGCGATGGCATGCTGGTGCGCTTGGACGGAGCAGAGGGGGCCTTGGTATTCCGGCTGCGGGACCCGCACTTGGGCCTGCTCGAGGTTGCGGCACCTCTCGATGTGCTCCGCCGAGACGGATACTTCCGCTGGCGCGGCCTTGGAGAGCAGCCTTACACGCACAGCTACCTCAAGCTGATGGGCATCGAGGCCGCGTTTGAGATTGAATTCGAACTGGTCAACGCCGAGGCGTCGATGGACATCGAGTTCGACTATGAGGATCGCGAACGGCCAGAGCCCGGCGACTACTACTATCTGCGGATGGAGCAGCTCGACACCAACAAGGGCTGGGCGAGCCCGGTGTGGATCAACTAGGCGCCCCGGCTGCGCTAGTGTCGGCATCCCGGCCTAGGAACCGAAAGTCGCAGCCGAGATGTGCCTGCGTGACTTGGTCGAGAAACAGCCTGCCGTAGCCTCGGCGGTAGTGCGGCGCTTGCGGCTTGCGCGCTGCCAGCCTCCGCTCGATCTCCCGCTCGTCTACGCGCAGGTCAATCCGTCGGCCCGGGACGTCAAGCTCGATTTCGTCACCTGTTCGCACAGCAGCCAACGGGCCTCCGACGGCCGCTTCGGGGGACACGTGCAGGACGTCAGTTCCGAAGCTCGTGCCGCTCATGCGGGCGTCAGAGACGCGCACGATGTCATTGACACCGGCCTTGAGGAGCTTGGTGGGGATCGGCAGGTGTCCCCATTCGGGAAATCCCGGACCGCCCTGTGGGCCGGCGTTTTGTAGCACCATGACCGTGTTCTCGTCCACATCGAGGTCGTCGTCGATTTGGGCTCTCAGCGTCTCGTAGCGGTTAAACACGAGCGCCTTGCCGCGGTGTCGCAACAGGTGCGGAGAGGCTGCGGTCTGCTTGATCACAGCCCCATGCGGAGCGAGGTTGCCGTACAGGATCGCGGTGCCGCCCTCTGGGTTCAGGGGCTCCTCCAGACTCTTGATCAGGTCGCGGTTGCGGATCTGGACGTCCCGGACCTCATCGGCCACGGAGCGACCGCTAACGGTGAGGGCGTCGCCATGCAGCAGCGGCAGCAGTTCTCTTGTTACGCACGGCAGACCGCCCGCATAGTAGAAGTCCTCCATCAGGAACTGCCCGGAGGGCTTCACGTTGGCGATATAGGGGGTCTCGCGCGAGATGCGGTCGAAGTCGTCGAGTGCGAGTTCCACGCCGGCCCGGCCGGCAATTGCCAGCAGGTGGACAACCGCATTGGTGGATCCGCCGATCGCCATGTCGGTGCGGATGGCATTCTCAAACGCATCCCGCGTCAGGATGCGCGATGGCTTCAGGTCTTCGAAGACCATCTCGACGGCGCGTCTACCGCTGGCCTCGGCGAGTTGGTAGCGCCGAGCATCCACTGCAGGGATGGCGGCGCCGCCCGAGAGCATCATGCCGAGCGACTCGGCCATTGACGCCATAGTGGAAGCCGTCCCCATGACCGTGCAGTGGCCGGCGCTGCGCGAGATGCAACCCTCGACTTCCGCCCACTGCTCCTCGCCGATCCGACCCGCCCGCAAATCCTCGAAGAGCTTGCGACCATCGGTGCCCGAGCCCAGCGGTTCGCCGTTCCAGCGTCCGGAGAGCATTGGGCCGCCGGTGACCATGATGGCAGGGATGTCAGCCGAAGCCGCTCCCATCAACTGCGCCGGTGTCGTCTTGTCGCAGCCGCACAGCAGGACTACGCCATCGATGGGATTTGCCGTGATCGATTCCTCCACGTCCATTGACATGAGGTTGCGGAACAGCATCGTGGTGGGCTTCATGAACATCTCGCCGAGCGAGATCGTCGGAAATTCCAGCGGCACTCCCCCGGCCGCCCAGACGCCTCGCTTGACGGCCTCGGCCACTTGGCGCAAGTGGGCGTTGCAATTGGTCAGCTCCGACCACGAGTTGCAGATCCCGATAACCGGTCGGCCATCGAACGCGGCGTCGCTGAAGCCCTCCGAGCGGAGCCACGCTCGCCGCGAGAGGTGCTCGTATTGATCTCCTTGGAACCAAGCGGTACTGCGGAATGTCTTGGGATCGCGCATGAACGCATTACGATAGCACCGGGGCCATGCACGAACGGCGAGCTGTCGTGCTTGACGGATTCCCCATTGGCGGCGGTCCTGCCGAGAGCCAGGGTGGTGCGCCCAATAGGGTGGCAGCCTTGCACTCGTTGGCCGAGTCGGGTCTGCCTCTACCGCCGCTAGTGGCACGCCAGGAGGATGCCGCAATGGCCTCGATGCCCCACTGTCGATAGTCTGCTACGAGTGCCCGAAGCCTCCTCGGAATGGCCCGACACCGGTTCGTCGCGCTGTGGGTATAGGCGTTGGACGCCCGGCCTTGTGGTCCGTGAGCGGCCCCAGCCTTGCAGGCTGCCGGGTGTGTCTGTGCCCGTGAGCGGGCATGCCGGCCCTCGCGGTCTGAATTCGAAAATCGGAAGGCTTCGCCTTTCCGATCGCTCAAACATCATCACAACGTCTCGGCAATGTGCTAACCCGCGGCGAGAAGGTCATCGATATCGATATCAGCCACCCTAAGCACTGCGCGGAGGCTGCCCTCGGGCATGTCGCCGACGTGACGCGGTACTGTGAGCTTTCGGCCAGTCCTTTCGTGACGCCAAATTTCGTGACTGCGCGGTCCCGCTCGATCGAAGAGATACCCCAAGCGCCTGAGCCGGCGCGCAACGTCCCGGTACCTGAATCCGGCTAATCGTCCCATTGCGGCACGCTGACTGGCACCAGCAGGTCCACCCCCGTTCCATGCTGGATGAGATCAGTTAGCGCAGGTGGGAGCGGGTCTCCATGCTCGATACTAGACTCCGCGATTTTCCGGGCAAGCCCCTGTGCAATCTCGGTGGCCTCGGCGATGCTACGCCCTTCTGCTACTAAGCCGGGCACATCAGTGCTCGTGGCGACAATTCCGCCAGTGTTCAGTGCCTCAATGTGGAGCCGGATCGATGCTTCGTTCATGGCATTGCTCCTGCCTCGATTTCCCCTAGTTGGGGGCGTCCCTAGGATTGGAAGCACATGCGTGTATAAGGAATGTGCAACACCCTTAGAACTCTATCCTGCACCGATGTTCGTCGTCGAGAGCATTCCGTTCTTGCCGATAGAACCTAACGGTGTTGGGACTGTTCCCTCCGCCGGCACGGTTCTCGTTGCGAACGAGCCAAGTCTGCACATTGCTAGGAGACATTGGATGGTGTTCGCCGGGCTGCGGTTGATGGGCGGCGCCGCCTGGTTCGGCGTGATTCCCGCTGCAGTCGATGAAGCAGATGGGAATTACAATCCAAGATTGGATGTCGGCGCAAGCCGTCTGACCGCTGTGGTGCATCGATGATCTCCCCAGCGCAGCGAGGGTGGTGATGGCAATGCACGAGCAGACTCAGGCTCCAATCTCGAAGCGCTGGGCCGTAGTGGCTGCCCGGTCGAGGGTGTCGGTTTCTATCGTCCTAGCGCTTGCGGCTGGCTGGCTCGCTCAGCCGGAGGCCTCGAGCATCGCCTTCGGGCTACCGCTGGTGCTGGCTGGACTGTCGTTACGGGCATGGGCTGCTGGTCATTTGCGAAAGAACCAGCAACTCGCTACCTCCGGCCCGTACGCACACGTGCGCAATCCGCTCTACATCGGGAGTCTCTTGGCCGGTGTTGGCTTCGGCGTCTGCTCGGCCCATGCCGCCCTGCTGGTTGCGATTCTCGTGGTGTTCGTGGTGTGGTTCCTCCCGGTAGTAGGGGAAGAGGAAGGGCACATCCGCAAGATCCTTACCGGCTACAGGGAGTACGAGTCCCGCGTGCCCCGATTCTTGCCCGCCCTCAGGCCGCGCTACGAGTCTTTGCAGCGCTTCGAATGGAGTCTCTATCTCGCCAACCGGGAATACTCGGCCTTGCTGGGGTTTGCCGCCTTTGCGGCTGTGTTGTGGATCAAGCTGCGGGCGCTTGGGTAATACTCCTGCGTTGATCCCATAGAATGACGGATTCATGCGTTTGTGCTTGTTCTTGGCCGCCTGCTTGATCGGTGCAGGCTGCGCAGATGTCCGGGAGGCCCCCCAGACCGGCTATGAGAGCTGGGAGGCGTTCGGTGGCGGTCCCGACCAGCTGCAGTATTCGCGCTTGGGGCAGATACATCCCGGCAATGTGTCTCAACTCGAGGTGGCTTGGACGTACGACACCGGCGACGAGTCTCCCGGTTCGCAGATCCAGTGCAACCCGATCGTGATTGACGGCGTGCTGTACGGCTCCAGCCCGAACGGGCGCGTCTTCGCCCTCGACGCTGCCACCGGAGAAGAACTGTGGTCTAGGCGCTTGGAAGTGGACGGAGTCCCGTACAAGGGGCGTTCCAAGAACCGCGGATTCATGCACTGGCGTGATGGCAACGATTCTCGCATCTATGCCGGGGCGCTCCACCTGCTGTACGCATTGGACGCGCAGACCGGCGAGCCCGTGGCGGAGTTCGGAGAGGGGGGTGCGATCAACCTCAGGTCAGACCTCCCAGAGCGCGCCGGCTCGCTGTCGATCAGCCTGAATACGCCCGGTGTCGTCTACGGCGACTTGCTGCTGCTCGGCAGCGCGGTTAGCGAGAGCTTGCCGAGCGCGCCCGGCGACATCCGAGCGTACGACGCGCGCACCGGACAGTGGCGGTGGACCTTCCACACGATTCCGCATCCTGGCGAACCCGGCCACGAGACCTGGCCGGAGGACGGCTGGGAGACTCTAGGCGGTGCCAACTCTTGGGCGGGCCTGACCCTCGATGCCGAGCGAGGGCTGGTGTATGCCGGGACCGGTTCCGCTGCGTTCGACTTCTGGGGCGGCAACCGGCCCGGAGACAACTTGTACGCTAACTCGCTGCTGTGCCTGCGAGCGGACAGCGGCGAATTGGTCTGGCACCACCAGTTCGTGCGGCACGACGTGTGGGACATGGACATTCCCACGTCGCCAGTTCTTGTGACCGCGATGCGCGACGGGAGGTTAGTGGATGCCGTGTCGGTCTCCACCAAGATGAGCCAGGTCTATGTGTTTGACCGCGAGACCGGTGAGTCGCTCTTTCCGCTCACGGAGATCGAGACCGCGGAATCTGACGTTGCCGGGGAAGTCTTGGCGAAGCGCCAAGTCGTGCCAGTCAAACCGCCGCCCTTGGGCCGACAGCGCCTTACCGAGGCCGAACTCACAACGCGCACGCCCGAGGCGCACGCGGCAGTTCTGAAGCGCTTCCGCCAAGTTCGCAGCGCCGGGTTGTTCACTCCTCCCAGCTTGCAAGGAACTGTCATCTTCCCTGGCTTTGACGGAGGGGCCGAATGGGGTGGTCAGGCGTTCGATCCCGAAACAGGCCTGCTGTACGTGAATGTCAATGAGATGGCGTGGATCCACCGCTTGGTTGAGCGGGCCGAATTGCGAGGACCCGTGAACGGCAAGCGGTTGTATCAGCGCAATTGTGCCGCCTGTCACCTTGACGACCTGAGCGGCACGCCGCCGACCTTCCCCGCGCTCAAGGAACTGGCCATGAGCGGCCAAGAGTTTGGCGCCATCGTGCAGGATGGGGCGGGCCGCATGCCCGCCTTTCCCAACCTCAGCCCGGAAGCCGTCGCAGCGATCGAGAACTTCGTGCTGCGCGGAGAGGAAGGCGAATCGATCCAATCCTCGCCGGATTCGAGTGTTGCCGATGTGCCATTCACCCATGACGGATACAACAGATTCCTAGACCCTCAGGGCTATCCGGCCATTTCGCCGCCATGGGGCACGCTCAACGCGGTCAACCTCGACACCGGCGAAATCGAATGGACCGTGCGCCTGGGTGAGTTTCCAGAGTTGACGGAGCAGGGTATCCCAACGACGGGCAGCGAGAATTACGGCGGTCCCGTTGTGACTTCCAACGGGTTGCTTTTCATCGGCGCGACGGCGCGCGACCGGAAGTTCCGGGCGTTTGACAAGGCCACCGGCGCACTGCTGTGGGAGACCACGCTCCCGGCCGGCGGGAATGCGACCCCTGCGGTCTATGAAGTCGATGGCCGACAGTTCGTCGCGATCGCCGCCGGCGGAGGCAAGACGGGTGGCATTTCAGGCGGTAGCTATGTCGCGTTCGCGTTGCCATGAACAATTGCCGTCAGCTTCGCGCTGCCGCTGCGAGGAGTCTTTGCCCGGCTGGCGCGGATTGGTGGCGGCCCGCGGTGGGAGTCCACGGCGCACCGACTCGACGGATCTGCTCGAGCGCCGAGTCCGAGGCCTAGCGCACAGCCGCAGGTGACGACGCCGCCGCCCGTGCCGCTGATATCATCAAATCGCTTGCGCAATCCCTTGCGATCGCTGCTGTTGCTGGCTGGCCTGCTGCTGCTGGCGTTGGTCCTGCGCGACTACCTCGGCTCGCGGACGGCAGCGGAACGCGCCTCGTCGCGGGCCTTACCGGTGTTGCCGGAAGATCTCGCGGCCCAATCCCAGAGCTGGCGGTGGACACAAACCACGGGCGACTCGACGCGCATTGAGGTCAGCGCCGATGACTTCGTTCAAGGGTCGGACGGGCTCACGACCGATCTCCGCGGAGTTGTCCTCAAGATCTTCCGGTTGGAGACAGGGAAGTTTGACCGCGTGGAGAGCGCCGCGATGCGCATGCTGGCGGATGGAAGCCTCTACAGCGATGGCGAGACGCTGATCACCTTGGGTATCCCGGCTAGCGGCGGATCAGGACGACCGGTCGAGGTTGCCACGTCAGGAGTGACGTTTCACCCCGCTGCCAACAATGCCAGCACGGATAGGAGGGTGGACTATCGGTTTGCCGATGGCGCGGGCAGTTCCGTAGGCGCTGCATACGACGCAACGACGGGGGTCTTGCGGATGACGTCCGATGTCCGCTTCGAACGTTTCGGCGAAAACCTGCAGCAGCCGCCCACCACCATTCAGGCTGGCAGCCTGCGCTATGCAGAAGAGGGAGCACGGATCGACCTCGCCGGGCACGTGCGGATCGAGCAGGGAGCAGGTTGGCTCGAGTGCGACAGCGGCGTGGTCTTGTTGTCAGAAGGGCGCATCGAGCGGATCGATGGCGTCAATGCACGTGGCGGCGAAAGCGTCTTGGATCGGCGGACCGTATTCTCCGCGCCTCGGCTGGAGGCGGAGTTCGGAGAGGATGGCGAACTGGCGAGCTCGCGCGGATCGGGAGGGGCCAGATTTGAATCCGCCGAGGCCGGCCAGCGCATCGAGGTGCGAGCTGATGCCGTCGATCTTGCCTACGAAACGCAGCCGGAGTCTTCTGCAAGCAGGTTGCGGCGTATCGAGGCCCGCGGAGCGGCGCAAGCTTCGATGCACCCATCCGAGGATGGTGCGACCAACACACTTGAGTCCGAATTGATGACGCTGTTCTTGAGGCGGGGAACGGCCCAGATCGAACGTGTGGAGTCCGTTGGGCGCAGCACCCTGCGCCAATTCGCGCGCGCGGGCGAGCTGGCCTCCCGAACTCTGGTCGCAGGTCGCATCCGCATGGCATATGGGAGTGCGGGTCGTTTGGAACGCCTCGCGGCTCGAGACGGGACACAGCTGCGCCAGAGCCCCGCCGACAATGCGGCGGCCGACTTGCGGACTTGGAGCGACAGCTTGGATGCATTGTTCGACCCGGTCACTTCGGAAGTCGCCGAGTTGCGCCAATCCGGGAATTTCGGGTTCGAGGAGGACAAGCGGCGAGGCAAGGCTGACAGCGCTCGCTTTGAACCGGATGGAGGTGTGCTGGAATTGCAGGGCCAAGCCCACGTCTCGAGCGAGGGTGGCGACCTGTCAGCCCGGCAAATCGTCCTCGACCGGGCGAGCGGCAGGGTCGCTGCCGGGGGGGATGTCACGGGCTTCTTGATTCAGGATTCGCACGCAGCTGAGCAGTCTGGTACGGCGGGCATGTTCTCGGGTCAGCAGCCGGTCTTCTTAGCCGCCGGGGCACTGGTCTCCGATCCGGAGAACCAAGCCTTGGAGTACCGCAATGGTGCCCGGCTGTGGCAGGGCCGCAATCGAGTCGACGCAGATTGGATCCTGATCGACCAAGCCTCGAACCAGATCACGGCCCGCGACAACGTCGAAGCTGCTTGGGCCGAGGGTGATGGGAGGGCTTCGAATCCGGCCCCGGCCTCGATTGTGCGGTCAGACCTTATGCGCTACGACGCGCAGGCGGGCCTTGCCCTCTTTGAGGGCGCAGTCGATTTCCGCAGGCAGGGGATGCGGGTCTTGGCGAATGAATTGCAGACGGCACTGGGGGCAGGGGGGGAGGATGCCGAGCCGCGAGCCGTTGCAGTTGGCTCGGTGCGCATTGCCGACCCGCCGGATGGTTCTGGCCACCGGGCTTTCGGGGATCGGGCCGAGTTCGACACTGCTGCTTCCGAGGTGGTGCTGACCGGCCAGCCGGCCAGGATTCTGATGCCGGACGGTACGGAGTCGGAAGGCGGGAGTTTGACCTATCGCATCGCCGGTGATAGGCTGCTTGTTTTGGGCCGGCGCGCCGAGCGCGCCTACACGTACCGCCCGGTTTCTCGATAGGATCGAGCGCCGCTTGGCGTCGCCTGCTTCATGGATTCCCTGCGTACCGAGCGACTGTCAAAGAGCTATAGGGGCAGGCAGGTGGTCAGCGACTTCACCTTGTCCGTGCGTCGGGGTGAGATCATCGGCCTGCTCGGGCCTAACGGCGCGGGCAAGACGACCTCGTTCAACATGATCGTCGGGTTGGTCAGCCCGGATGCCGGCCAGGTCGTCGCTGACGACGTCAACATCACCGATTTGCCGATGTACCAGCGCGCCCGCATGGGCATCAGCTACCTGCCGCAGGAGGCCTCGGTGTTCCGCAAGCTCACGGTCGACGAGAACATTCTCGCCATCTTGCAGACACAGCCGTTAATGCGGGCCGAGCGGCGCGAGCGCCTCGACGACTTGATCGCGCAGTTTGGCTTGGACAAGGTTCGGCACAGCCGCGGTTACCAACTCTCTGGTGGAGAGCGTAGGCGCGTTGAGATTGCCCGGTCTCTGGTGTTGTCGCCGTTCTTCCTGCTGCTCGACGAGCCCTTCTCGGGCATTGATCCGAAGCAGGTGATCGAGTTGCAGGCCATCCTGTCGCGGCTGTGTGCCGACGGGATCGGCATTGTGATCACCGACCACAACGTGCGCGAGACGCTGGCGGTGACGGATCGAGCGTTCATCATCAACAACGGCTCGATCTTCCGCTCCGGAACGCCGCAGGAACTGGAGAACGACCCGGAAGTGCGACGGGTCTACCTTGGCGAACACTTCGACCTCCCGTCGCGAGTAGCGTCACGGAGCTGATTGTCGTGCCTACAGTCCGCCTAGAGCGCGACGGGTTATTCGGACCGGTGGGCGTAGTGGACACAGCCGAGGCGCGCCGCTTTACGATCCGCGGGGTGCTGCAGGGTGCTTCACTGTTGCGTCCCGCCGCCAACGCTGTCGCGCCCTCGTTGGGACAGGGGCCGGGGCCGGTCACCGAAACGCGCTACCAACTGGCTTGGTTCGTGCCGGGCCAGCGACACCCCGCCGGCCGAGGACTGATGCTGGGGTTGGGTGGAGGTTGCGGAGTGGTGGGACTGCTGCACCAATTTCCAGACTTGGTCATGGACGCAGTCGACGCCGACCCGGCCATGGTGGAAATGGCACGCGAGTTTCATCCGCTGGTCGGCCACTATGAGCGCTGTGGGCGCTTGCGGCTGCATGTCGCGCAAGCGCACGACTACCTGACCCGCACCCGCGATTCGGCCGACTTTGTCATCGCCGATTTGGTGGTCGACTCCGAGAGTCTGGAGGCGATAGGTTCGCAGTCTTTGGTCGGAGCTATCGCCGATGCCGCACCGGAAGCTTGGTTCCGTGTCTTCGGGTCGCTGCCTGACGGAGAGCTGCAGCCGTTCTTGGATCGCTTCCAGGCGGCCGGTCTGCCCGTGCGGTGGCTGCTGTCCCCGGTCAACCGTCTCGTTTCGCTGCCCAAGCCCCGGGATTGGATTCTCGGCGCAGGGGTTGCGCGGCTACCGGATCCTGACGATTTCGTGCCGTTCCGCGACATCAGAGGGTCGACTGTCGCAAAAGTGCAGGGAGCCTACCGCAAACTCGTCATGGGTGGAGCGCCGCCATAGTTCGCTATGGGGAGGATGCGATTGACTTCACGGCTAGGCGAGAATCCGCTACCAAGGTGGAAGGCACAGAAAACGATACCTTCAAAGCACTACGAGATTATCTGGGCTCGCCGTCTTCACCGCCGAGAGTGCGATTTTCTGGTCGAGAGTGACAAACCGCCCGCGATTGTGCGCTGCCAGCCCGAGCAGATAAACGTCAGTAAGCTGCCTCGGGCTATGGATGCGCGATTGGTCGAAGATGCTCTCGTCAAGAATCGAAATCTCGCTGTGCCAAAACTGGTGCAGGGGCGTTGAGGTCGCCGAGACCAGTAGGTGCAGCGCATTCGTCGGCGACACCGGGTTTGGATAGCTGGACTGACTTAGGATGCGGATGCAACCGTTCTGGGTAATGGCACATGACGCCCACCCGTGCGCAACCTCCTGCTCAAACCATTCTCTACACTCTTCATGATGGATGTGCTCTCGGTCCAAGAGCGCCAAGAGCACGTTGATGTCCAACAATGCGCGCACGCGAGCCCCCAGCACTTCTAGTAGGGCCCCTCTTCACGCAGTTGATCGATCAGTTCGTTTGTAACCGGCCCGCCGCGCTTTGGGAGCGGAACAAATCCGAAGAATCCGGCTTTGCTTGCTTTAACGTCACTGTGCAGGCTACCGTTCAGTCCCTTTCGGGCCAAGTCAGAGATCACCGACCCGATACTTGTTCCGCCACGGCGTGCGAGCCCCTTGGCAGCTAACAGGATGTCCTCGTCGATATTGATTGTAGTGCGCATATCGTGATGCTAGCACATCAACGCATCATGCAGAGTTGCTCCCGACGAGAGCTGAGTCTGGCAGTGGTGGGGGTGTGGGTGCCATGGGATCGGTGTCTCGCAAACAGGGTTGGACTCCCTCTAGGACTCGTGACTTGCCTGAGTCGCTTCCCCAATTGCTGTGGATGCCTTACGACGGGTCTTGCCGCAACCCAGGTCGAGCACAGCATAGTAGGCCGCCGAATCGTCGGCCGTCAGCTGCCCGTAGGGAGTGCCGGTTGCGGCAGCGGACAAAGTTACGGTGCGAGCGGCTCCTCCACTAGCATCGGATTCGGTGCATGAGTCTAGACCTCGTCCTTGCGAGTACGGAGGCTAGCTAGAGCAGCTGCGCAGCTCGGAAGGCGAGCACGTACAGTAGGCCCGCCAAGGCAACTCACCCGCAATCAACTTGCAGCCCATTGCGAACCGCCGATGGAAGCGCAAGAGTCTACTGCCCGTGGCGCCCTATTGATGTATCTGGTGTAAGGCATCAGCTGGTAGTGAACACGCCTGTGTCGGCGTCGTCGGCGATGGCGCTCCAGTGCGTGCGGCTTATGAGGTTGACCGATCCGATCGCAGCTCTCGCTGTACCTCGCACCTTGGGCTACCGCTAAGCGCAATCCGATGTAAGTCACCAACCACGCGTCTCCTATGGCTTGGCAGACCGCCCGCAAAGGACGAAGCGGAAGATGTACTGCAGCATTGGCCCGATAGCACCGGCCGGAATGTCATTCAGGGAGGGTGTATGAATCTCGAGCATTGCTATCAGCCCGCATTCCGAGAAGCTCAGCCAGGCGGTTGTCTGCTCGCCAACAAGGCCGCGACGGATCTCCCCCTACGGTGAATCAAGCCTGGAAGTTGCGGCCTGTGTACAAATACGCTACGAGGCATTGCGGCCAGTGGGAGGATCATCGGAGCGCGCCGAGCGCCACCTCGAAGGTCTGCTGCGGATGCTTCCTCGGATCGTCGCTGGTTGCGCCGACACGCGTCCGCCTGTTTGAGGAAAGCTGCCCGCCGAATAGTTCGTGTCACGTCGCATTGCACACCACGTCAACGAATCCGAGGCTCGTCGCGCCCTCACGTGTTCGACAGTCAGCCTCAAGACTCACTTCGCGATCACGCCTATCCGATTGGCGACCACGGCGTGGTCTAAACTAATTCTAAGTTGGCATTCCGCGCCTGAGCAGAGCGCCGTAGGGAGGCAATCAACCGTATGCTGTTTTTCGATCCTGTCTATCTCCTGTTCATGATTCCGGGCCTGCTCATGTCACTGTGGGCCAGTGCGAGGACCAAGTCCGCATTCAAGAAGTACGGCAACGTTAGAGCCAGAATGACAGGTGCGCAGGCTGCCCGCCAAATGTTGGACCAAGCAGGCCTGTACGACGTCAAGGTCGGGCTTTCGTCCGGGTTCCTGTCCGACCACTACAACCCGGCCACGCGCAGCCTAGCTCTCTCGCCCGATGTGCATGACCGGGCTTCGATCGCCGCCATTGGCGTGGCTTGCCACGAGGCGGGCCATGCGATCCAGCATGCCAACGGCTACGCTCCGCTGCAATTGCGCTCGGCCCTCGTGCCGACGGCGAGCTTTGGTTCGAACTTCGGATACATAGCCATCATGATCGGGCTGTTCATGTCGATCTCGGGGATGGTCTACATCGGCATCGCGCTGTTTTCGGCCACGGTGTTGTTCCAACTGGTCACGCTCCCGGTGGAATTCGATGCCAGCAACCGGGCAAAGCAGCTCGTCCTCAACTACGGCATCGTTTCCCCGTACGAGCGCGACGGCATGGACAAGGTGCTCAACGCCGCGGCGTGGACTTATGTGGCGGCTGCGGTGAGCAGCATCCTGACCTTGCTGTACTTCCTGCTCCGGGCGGGCCTGTTGGGGGGCAGCGACGACTAGTCTGCCAACGGCTCGCCAGCCAGGTCCCAGAGCCGCCGGACGTTTTCTCGGTGGCTCTCGTCGATGAACGGGGTTTCGAGGATGAACGGCTTGGCCCGCAGCCGCGGGTGGTGCAGGATTCGAGCGAAGGCTTCTGCGCCGATGTGTCCGTCGCCGATGGATTCGTGACGGTCGCGGTTCGAGCCGAACTCGGTCTTCGAGTCATTGGCGTGGAACAGATACACCCGCTCCATGCCCAAGTGCTCGTGCATGGAGCGCACCGTGTCGCGGAGCCCCTTCGCGGTTGAGATGTCGTAGCCGGCCTCGAAGCTGTGCGCCGTGTCAATGCAGAATCCTAGCGGTGCGTTACACCGCGCCGCGACCGCTTGGCCGAGTTCGGCGAGTTCTTCGAACGAGCGTCCGAGCGTGTCACCGCCGCCGGCCGTGTTTTCGAGCAGTAGCCGCAGCGACCCCCAGTCGCAGCCGAGCTGGACCTCGGCCAAGGCCGCGGCGAAGACTTCGATCGCGCGCTCCCTAGACTGGCCTTTGGCGCTGCCGGGATGGATAACCAAGTAGTCCGCCCCGATCGCCCGCGCATTCTCGATCTCCAAGCGGAATGACTCGCGCGATCGCTGCTGGACCTCCGGATTGGCAGCGGCGAGGTTCGTCAGGTAGCAGCCATGCACCGCGAGCGGATGCAGATCGTGCTCTTGCCGCAGCGCGGCGAGGCGGGAGATGCTCTCAGGGGACGGGGCTGTGCCGCGCCACATGCGCGGGCTGCGGGTGAACACCTGCACGGTGTTGCAACCAATCGTGACAGCCTCTTCTGCCGCCCGGTGGACGCCGCCAGCCGCCGACGTGTGCGCTCCGATCCGGTGACGGCGTTTCATCTGGCCTGCGAACCGCCGCCTGGCGCAGCTTTGTGCCGGTCAAAGGGATGGTGCATTGAATTGGGCTGGAGATGGCTGGGCAAGGGCGTTTGCGTCAATCTGAAGACGATTCACTAGTCTACGGCGGGTGCAACCGTGGCCCTGCGCCGTGTGGCGGCTACAATGTCGGTTCATGCGTCACGTACTGTGGTTGCTCGCGTTCCTTCCGGCCGTTGCCTTGCATGCCGAAGACTGGCCTCAGTGGCGCGGCAAAGACCGTCTCGGGGTCTGGACCGAGACCGGGATCTTGGAGCGCTTCCCTGACGGCGGGCCCAAGCGCGTGTGGTCCAAGCCGATAGCCAATGGTTACGCTGGCCCGGCCGTCGCAGACGGACGCGTCTTTGTGACCGACTACCGCTCTACCGAAAACCGCAAAGGCATTGAGCGAGTGTTAGTGCTGAGCGAGGCCAGTGGGGAAACGCTCTGGGAGACAGAGTGGACAGTCGACTACGCCGGCTTGCAGTATCCGCTTGGGCCGCGTGCCACCCCCACCGTGGACGGTGAGCGCGTGTACGTGCTGGGGTCGATGGGCGACCTGCTGTGCCTCCGAGTGGACAACGGCGAACGGTTGTGGCAGCGCAACTACCAAGACGATTTCGATGCCGAGCTTCCCACTTGGGGATTCGTTGCGGCGCCGCTAGTGGACGGCGAGCGGTTGATCGCCCTTGTGGGCGGCTCGCCTGACGCCAAGGTCGTTGCCTTCGACAAGATGACCGGCGAGGATGCCTGGCGTGCGCTTGATGCCAGCTCCGAGCCTGGCTATGACCCGCCCATGATCGTCGAGGCCGGGGGCGTGCGCCAGTTGATCATCTGGCACCCGACCGCGGTCGCGTCGCTCAACCCGGAAACCGGAGCTGTGTACTGGCAGCAGCCGTTCAAGATCCAAGCTGGCCTAACCGTGGCCACTCCCGTGCATAGCCAGCACGGCCTGCTGGTGTCGTCGTTCTACAACGGATCGCGCATGTACCGCCTGCTGGAAGACCGCCCGGCGGCCGAGCTGATCTGGAAGGGCAATAGCGATAGCGAGATCGACACCGACGGGCTACATTCACTGGTCACAACTCCGGTGGTCGATGGCGAGCACATCTATGGCATCGGCAGCTACGGACACCTGCGCTGCATCGACGCCCGAACCGGTGCCCGGGTGTGGGACACGCTAGATTTGACCAAGGAGAACGCCCGCTGGGCTTCCGGCCAGATCGTTCGCCACGAGGATCGCTATTTCATCAACAACGACCGCGGCGAGCTGGTCATCGCGCGCCTCTCTCCGGAGGGCTACGAGGAGCTGGACCGCGCGACCTTGATGCGCCCGACGAATCCTCTGCGCCGCAGGCGCGAATTCGGGGCAGTCCATTGGACTCACCCCGCCTACGCCAATCGGCACCTGATCATCCGCAACGACGAGGAAATCGTGCGCTTCTCGCTCGAGCGCTGATGCTCTGGCTCCCGGGAGCGCACGGCCCCAACCAATCGAGAACCGCCGTGACCCGCTGCACACTGATCGCCTGCGCGCTTTGGTCACTCGCCTGCGGCACCTCGCCCGCTCCTGTGTCCCAGCGCCCGAATTTCGTGATCGTCTTCCTGGATGATGTCGGCTATGGCGATTTGGCTTCTTATGGCTCGCAGAAGAACAGCACCCCCCGTCTTGACCGCATGGCGCGGGAGGGCACCCGCTTCACGAGCTTCTACGCCCAGACCGTTTGCGGACCTTCGCGAGGCGCCCTGATGACGGCCCGCTATCCCGGCCGTGTCGGCAGCGGCTGGGCCGTGCGGCCGGACGAGGTGACAGTCGCGGAAGTGTTGGGCGATGCCGGCTATTCGACGGCGGTCATCGGCAAATGGGACATGAGCAGGCGTCGGCCCTTGGAGGGCCTGCTACCTAACGACCAAGGCTTCGACTACTTTTTCGGCACGCTTGGCGCGAATGACAACGGCACAGTGACCTTCTGGCGGGACAAGCAGCAGCTCGAGACGACTGACGACATGGGTTCGCTGACCAAGCTCTACACGGATGAGGCGATCGGCTTCTTGCGGCACCAG